>WBZS01000616.1_pt1 | contig 40430 bp, 38 predicted proteins | sample 5204201 | NCBI WGS metagenome assembly WBZS01 (sample SAMN12344357, study PRJNA552823) | activated sludge metagenome | biome: Activated sludge suspended growth; feature: Nitrification reactor; material: Wastewater; isolation source: activated sludge from nitrification reactor of wastewater...
TGGCCTCCTCGATCTGCAGGATCGCGGGGCCGGTGTTCCCAATCGGGAAGAACAGCTCCGGGTCCTCATCGAGGCAGGCAGCGCGGTCGCGCCAGTCCATGTGGATCGTGCTCCTTGTTCCGGGTCGTGCCGTCTGGGGTCGAGCTGAGGTCGGTGGTGCAGGTTCTGTCCAGGACCGTCGTGGCCCACATCACTTCGTGCGGATGAAGGCCGAGTGGTTGGTACGCGCCCAACTCCCCCGGCGCTGACAACCGTCGTGGCACCCGCGACTTTGGGAGGCCAACACGACATTGTGGACCAGTGGACGTCGCTCCGGCAACGGGAGGTGCGTCACGTTTGTTCCCGAGCGGTTGTTCTGGCGCGTCAAACGGTCGGATTCGGGCCCTGATCGGTGGTTTCGATGAGGATTCCGCGGATGGCGTGACGTCCGCCCGGGCCCGGCCAAGCCACGGCCGCCCGTTAGGCTCGGCGCCGTGAGTACGAGTGCCAACCGTCCCGTGAGCAGCCCAGCCCGGCGAGTCGCTGCTGCCGTCTGTGGGCTCGAAGCCACGGTGATGGCTGGGTTCGGGATCTACGGGCTGGTCGAACTCGCGCGGGGCGGGGGCACCGATACCGCACGAGTCATCACCGAGTCGGCGCTCATCCTGCTTTTCGCGGCCGGCTTGGGACTCCTGGCCCGACTCTGGCTGGGCCATTCGTCGTGGCCCGGGACGCCCACGGTGGTCTGGCATGCCCTGCTCATCCCGGTCGTCGTGAGTATGGCCCAAGCGGGCCAATGGCTCGTCACCGTTGCCCTGCTCGCGGCCATCGTCGCGGCCATCGGTGCCGTGGTGCTCGCCCGGGGGTCGAGCGAGGACTGAGGGCGGCGCCCTCCGCACGTCCGCTCGGTCGGACGGGCGCCGCCCTCCGCGAACCGCCTGGTCACCTCCGATTCGAGCGCCGCAAGACCTCACTAATCCGGCGGGAGGCGTCGGCGAGGATTGCTACGAGTTCGGCGGTCTGCTCCGCAGTGAGCCCGTGCTGGTGCCACGCGCGTCGAGCCTGGTCGCGGACTTCGTATGCCGCCCGCTCCAGATCCGCCCACTCCGACCCTCCCGAGGTGTCTTGGCGCGCGCCAGGGTGGTCGGATGCAGATCCCGGCGTCCTGCTGCCGAAGACGAATCCACTCAGCGGAGAGCCCATCTCGAAGCCTCGGAACCCATCTGCGGGCTCCCAACGATCCCGGGGGTCGGGTTGATCTCCCCGGTCCGGGCGAGCGCTCCGGTCCGGGCGAGCGCTCCGGTCCGGGCGAGCGCTCCCGTCCGGTCGGTCCGACTGGTCGGACGGGGTGGCGCCCGCTGGGCGCGCCGTGGCTCGGGCCTCTCGGGCGGCGGCCTTGAGCTCGGCCCGCAGATCCGCCGATCGACCTTGGACCGTGGCTCGAACGTGATCGGCAAGCCGACGGACCGACTGGTCGAGGTCGGCCTCGAGGTCATGGACCTCGCGCTGGCGGGCACGGACTTCGGCCAGACCGGCTTCGGTGATGCGGTAGGTGGCCTTGCGGCCTTCGTCCGAACGCGCGACCAGGCCCTCGTCCTCCAGCTTCGCCAAGCGCGGATAGACCGTGCCCGCGCTCGGCGTGTAGAGCCCGCCGAACCGGGCCTCCAGATCCTGGATGACCTCGTAGCCATGTCGTGGCGCCTCGGCAAGCAGCGCCAGCAGGTAGAGCCGCAGCTGGCCGTGCGCAAAGACCGGGCTCATGGCTGGTCCCTTCCCTCGGGGACCGCCGCCGCGCCCAGCTGATCTCCAGGAGGCGAATCCTGCGGAACGGCTGGGACTTCTGACCCATCCGGGCCTTCCCACCCGTCTGGACCATCCCACCCGTCTGGAGCATCCCACCCACCCGGCCCGTCCTGGGGGCTATCGGGCGGGGCATCCTGGGGCCCTTCCGGTCGCCACCCCCGCGCGCCGGAGCCGTCTGCTGTATGCCGTCCCTGCAGGAGGATGACGTCGCCGGACACCGAGTTGGCCCGCAAGCGCAAGGATTCGGCACCGCTGCGCAAGGTGCCCGACTGGCCGGGGGTGCTGTCCGCAGTGCCGCCGGACGGCATACGCCCGCGTTTGCCGCCGCGCAGGGACTGGCCGTCGACGACGACCTGACCCGTTGCGCTGGAGGCGGTCACGGCATACCCGGAGAAGGGCGCGCGGATCGTGACGTCGCCAGACACCGAGTTGGACTGGACGTCGACATGGGTATTGACCAGGTCCAGGGCGATCTCGCCCGACACGGTGTTGATCCGGGCCTTAGGAATGTCGCTGCCCTGGATCGTGATCGCCCCCGAGACGGAGTTGAGCTTGACTTCGCCGACCAGGTCGGCGCACTCGGTGGAACCGCTCACCGTGTTGACGATGGTCGACCCGTGCACGTCGCTGATGGTCATCTCGCCGGACACCGTGTTGGCCGTGAGGCCGCGGCGCAGTCCGTTGGCGACGATGGGCGCGCTCACGGTCGCGAGAGTGACGTGCGCGGCTTTCGGCACCGAGAGGCTGACCTCGACCCGTTGACCGGCAACTCGCTCCACCAGGCGCCGCAGGGTGTCCAGCACGCTCGTCTGGGCGTCCTTGCCGTGCATGACCTTGAGGGCTCGACCGTCCCAGGACACCCGAAGCGGCAGGCCCTCGACGCTGGACACCTCGACCCGGGCGCCGAAGGAGTCATCGTGGGTGACGACGTCCACCGTCCCGCCGATGATCGCCACGACCACCTTCTCCACCCGGTCGCGTTCGTTGCCGACGTCGATGACGCGCGGCCCGTCCACCAGCCACTGCTCGGCCATGCTGTCTCCTCGCTCAGGCGACGCGCTATATCGCGTCCATTGACACGTTATATCGCGATTGGAGCCCTCGCAAGGGGGACCGTCAGCCGATCTGTAGCCAGGCGTTCCATCCGGAGTGCAGGACCAACCAGGCGATCAGCCCATAACCGGCCTGCCCCGGGTGCGCCCCGTCTCCCGCAGCGAGATCGGCCGCCCACTGCTCGTGGGCCACCAACGGCCGGAAGCAATCGACATAGGTGACGCCTCGCCGGGAACACACATCGGCCTGCGCCTGGGAGAGCCCGTCGATGCGCGCGTTGAACTCCGGGTCCAGCGAGGGCGTGAGCCCGACGACGAAGGTCGCGATCCCCTTGGCCGAGGCATCGTCGAGGATGTTGGCGAGGTTGAGGCGCGAGCGGGCGGTGGTCAGGCCTTGGGCCAGGTCGTTGGTGCCGACCGACACGACGAGGCGCCGTTCCCCGCGACCGGCCCAGCGCGGCATACACTCCCCGCGCCAGCGGGCCATGACGTCACCGGAATCCTGCCCGCGGACCCCCAGGTTGTATGCCGTGATCTCCACGTCCGGGTGATGGCTACGGCTGATGACCCGACCCACCCAGCCGAGGGCCTTGGGGTCCCCGAATCCCGAGGTGAGGGAGTCGCCAACAAAACACAGCCCGATGTCGCGGCGTCCGTCGTCAGCCACCGTGAACGAGGCGCTCGGCGTGAACTCCGGAGTGGGGTCGCCGTCGGTCGCACTCGGATACGCCGGGCCGTCGGTGGCGTGGGCGTGGTCGTGGGCGTGGTCGTGGTCGTCGGTCACGAAGGGGTCACTCCTCGTCGTCGTCGAGCCGGGCGAGATAGGTCGCCAAGCGCTCGAGCGGGGTTTCGAACTCCGGGTGCAGGTCGACAAAGGCACGCAACTGCTCGGCAAGCCACGAGAAGGTGACTTGCTCGTCGCCCCGGCGCGCGTCCAACTCCTCGATGCCGCGGTCGGTGAAGTACACGCTTGGAGGCTATCGCGCTGGGTCGCCTGCGCCACCTCACCGCACCCGGTGCGGCGCAACGGTTTCGCGGTCCACTCCGGGCGCAGCTCACAGCGACCGAGAGATCAGCTCCTTCATGATCTCGTTGGTGCCGGCGTAGATCTTCTGCACCCGAGCCGCCGCGTAGAGCCGAGCGATCGGATATTCCATCATGTAGCCGTAACCGCCGAATACCTGCAGACACCGGTCGATGACCGAGCACTGCATGTCGGTCGCCCAATACTTGATCCGCGAGGCCAGCACCGCATCGAGCCGACCGGCCAGGTGCTCGCCGATGCAGTGGTCCAGGAAGGTCCGCGCGGCCAGCACGTCGGTCGAACACTCCGCGAGCAGGAACCGGGTGTGCTGGAAGTCAACGATCTTGCGTCCGAACGCTTCCCGCTCCTTGGCGTATGCCGTGGCAAGCCGCACGGCATACTCCGCTGCTGCGACCGCGCCGACCGACACGACGAGCCGTTCCTGGGGGAGTTGCTCCATGAGCTGGGCGAACCCCTGGCCCTCCTCGCCGAGGCGGTTGGCGACCGGGACGCGCATGTCCGAGAAAGCCAGCTCGCGGGTGTCCTGACCGTGTTGCCCGATCTTGGCCAGCACCCGACCGCGGGTGAAGCCGGGGAGGTCGTTGACCTCGGCGACGATAAGCGAGATCCCCTTGGCGCCTGCGCCGCCGGTGCGCGCGACGACGATGACCAGATCGGCGTGCGACGCGTTGGTGATGAACGTCTTGCTCCCGTTGATGACGTAGTCCGCGCCGTCGCGTCGGGCTGTCGTCCGCACCGCCTGCAGGTCAGACCCGGTGCCCGGCTCGGTCATCGCGATCGCGCCGACCCACTCGCCTGACGCGAGCTTGGGCAGCCAGCGGCGTTTCTGCTCGTGCGTGCCGAACTCCGCGAGGTAGTGGGGCACGATCCCGCTGTGGATGTGCAGGCCGAGCGCGTCGTCCCCGACCCAGCCCTGCTCCTGTAGCACGACGGCCTCGTGTGCAAACGTCCCGCCGCCACCGCCGAATTCCTCCGGCAGGCTCAGCCCGAGGATCCCGGCATGCCCCGCCTTCAGCCAGGTCTCTCGGTCGACCTGGTGTTGGGCGGCGAACCGCTCGGCATGCGGCACGACCTCTCGAGCGAAGAAGGTCCGGGCCAGGGTCGCGAGGTCATCGAGGTCCTCGGTCAGCCACGGTGAACGGTAGGGCGGGGCAACGACGCGGGCCACGATGTCCTCCTGAAGACGGTCCCTCTTGGTCTATCGCTGTCGGAGAGGCGAGTCCAGGCTTACGGGCCTGCTGTGGGTGCGGCGCTCGCCACATCACGGGAATGGCGGATGGGGGACGGTCCCCGACGTCGTCGGCCCGGGCGCGCAGAGGCAGGTATGCCGCGCGCCCAGGTGGGCGCGCGGCATACCGATGGGTCGGGCTGGCGTCAGCGAGCGAAGGCTGCCTCGAGCAGCGCGGCCTCCTCCACTTCGTGCTTCTTATGCGAGCCAGTGGCCGGCGACGCCGACGCCGAGCGGCAGACCACGCGAAGCGACCGGTGCTCGCCGTGCTCCGCGAGCAGCTCGGGCAGGTTGAGCGCCATGAACGGCCAGGCACCTTGGTTCTTGGGCTCATCCTGGACCCAGACCAGCTCGGCGTTGGGGTAGCCGCGCAGCGCCTGCGCGAGCTCGGTCGCCGGGATCGGGGCCAACTGCTCGACCCGAACGATCGCCGTCGCCGAATCGCCGCGCTTCTCTCGCTCGGCCTCCAGCTCCCAGACGACCTTGCCGGAGGCCAGGATCACCCGGGTCACCGCGCCACCGTCGAGCTGACGGGTATCGGGCAGCACTGGCCGGAAGGTGCCCGAGGTAAAGTCCTCCGGCATCGACGAGGCGGCCTTGAGCCGCAGCATCGACTTGGGGGCGAACACGATCAGCGGACGCCGCGGGCGGGCGTAGGCCTGGCGGCGCAGCAGGTGGAAGTGCGACGCCGGCGTCGACGGGTAAGCGATCGTCATGTTGTCCTCGGCGAACAACTGCAGGTAGCGCTCGATCCGCGCCGAGGAGTGGTCGGGTCCCTGTCCCTCGTAGCCGTGGGGGAGCAGGAGCACCACCGAGGAGCGCTGCGCCCACTTCTGCTCCGATGAGGAGATGAACTCATCGACGATGGTCTGCGCGCCGTCGGCGAAATCGCCGAACTGGGCCTCCCACAGCACGAGGGCGTCGGGCCGCTCGACCGAGTAGCCGTATTCGAAGCCCATCGCGGCATACTCCGACAGCAGCGAGTTGTAGACCCAGAACTTGGCTTGGTCCTCACGCAGATGGTGCAGCGGGGTCCATTCCTTGCCGGTGACCTTGTCGATGAGCACCGCATGGCGCTGGACGAAGGTGCCGCGCTGGCTGTCCTGGCCGGCGAGCCGAACCGGCGTGCCTTCCAGCAGCAGTGACCCGAAGGCCAGCAGTTCGCCCATGCCCCAGTCGATTCCGCCTTCCCGGACCATCGCCGCACGACGCTCCATGAGCGCCTTCAACTTGGGGTGGACGGTGAACCCCTCCGGGGTGCGGACCCATGCGTCGCCCAGGGCGTGCATGGTCTCGGTCGAGATCGCGGTCTGGCGCCAATCGCGGGGTCGGGCCACGTCATCGAGTGCCTGCGCGGTCGGCTTCTCGAGCCCGCCGTGGCCCGCGACGTCGGACGAGGAGTCCTGGTATGCCGTTGGGCTAGCTGCTGGGGCGGCCTGGGCTTCGCGGGTCTCCAGGAACACCCGCTCGAGCTGCTGCTGGTAGTCCCGCAGGGCAGCCTCGGCGTCCTCGACGGAGATGTCGCCGCGTCCGATGAGCGACTCGGTGTAGAGCTTGCGGACTGATCGCTTGGCCTCGATGAGGGCGTACATGAGCGGCTGGGTCATCGACGGGTCGTCGCCCTCGTTGTGGCCGCGGCGGCGGTAGCACACCATGTCAACGACGACGTCCTTCTTGAACGTCTGGCGGAATTCGAAGGCCAGCTCGGCGACCCGGACGCAGGCCTCCGGGTCGTCGCCATTGACGTGGAAGATCGGCGCCTGGATCATCCGCGCGACGTCGGTGGAGTAGACCGACGAGCGGGACGAGGACGGCGCGGTCGTGAAGCCGACCTGATTGTTGACGATGACGTGGATGGTGCCGCCGGTTCGGTAGCCGCGCAGCTCGGACTGTTGCAACGTCTCGGCGACGACGCCCTGACCGGCGAACGCCGCATCACCGTGCATGAGGATCGGCAAGACGGTGAACGCGTCACCACCGAGGTTGAGCCGGTCCTGCTTGGCCCGGACGATGCCTTCCAGGACCGGGTTGACGGCCTCCAGGTGCGACGGGTTGGCAGCGAGGTAGACCTTAGTCGAGGCTCCATCTTCGGCAACAAAGGTGCCTTCGGTGCCCAGGTGATATTTCACGTCGCCGGATCCCTGCACCGACCTCGGATCCGCTTTGCCCTCGAACTCCCGGAAGATCTGCGCTGGGGCCTTGCCGGCGATGTTGGCCAGAACGTTGAGTCGGCCGCGGTGCGGCATACCAATGCACACCTCGTCCAAGGACGCCTCGGCGGCACAGGAGAGGATCCGATCCAGGAGGGCGATGGCGGACTCGCCGCCTTCCAGGGAGAAGCGCTTCTGGCCGACAAACTTAGTCTGCAGGAAGGTCTCGAAGGCTTCGGCGGCGTTTAACCGGCGCAGGATCCGCATCTGCTCGTCGCGGGTCGGCTTCTCGTGAACGACTTCGCACTTGTCCTGGATCCACCGGCGCTGCTCGGGATCTTGAATGTGCATGTATTCAATGCCGACGGTGCGGCAGTAGGAATCGCGCAGGATCCCGAGGATCTGGCGCAGCTTGAGGAACGGTTTGCCGCCGAACCCACCGGTGGCGAAGTGCCGGTCCAGGTCCCACAGGGTCAACCCGTGCGAGGTGACATCGAGGTCGGGGTGGCGGCGCTGGCGGTATTCCAGCGGGTCGGTGTCGGCCATGAGGTGGCCGCGCACCCGGTAGGCGTGGATGATCTCCTGCACCCGGGCGACCTTGTTGATGTCGTCGTCGTGACTGGCCGTGACGTCCTGGACCCAGCGGATCGGCTCGTAGGGGATGCGCAGGCTCTCGAAGATCTCGTCGTAGAACCGGTCGCTGCCGAGCAGCAACTGGTGGACGATCCGCAGGAAATCCCCGCTTTGGGCACCCTGGATGATCCGGTGGTCATAGGTCGAGGTGAGGGTGAGGATCTTGGACACGGCGTTGCGGTTGAGCGTGTCCGACGACGCGCCCTGCCATTCGGCGGGGTACTCCATTGCCCCCACGCCGATAATTGCGCCCTGGCCCTGCATGAGCCGCGGCACCGAGTGGACCGTGCCGATCGTGCCGGGGTTGGTCAACGAGATCGTCGTCCCGGCGAAGTCATCGACGGTGAGCTTGCCGCCGCGGGCCTTCTTCACCATGTCTTCGTAGGCCGACCAGAAGTGGACGAAGTCCATCAGCTCGGCGGACTTGATCGACGGGACGAGCAACTGCCGGGATCCGTCCGGCTTGGCCAAGTCGATGGCCAGGCCGAGGTTGACGTGCGCAGGAGCGATGACCACGGGTTTGCCGTCTTGCTCGCCGAAGGCGTGGTTCATCTCGGGAAGCGCCTTGAGCGCCTTGACGAGGGCGAAGCCGATGATGTGGGTGAAGGAGACCTTGCCACCGCGCGAGCGGGCCAGATGGTTGTTGATCACGACCCGGTTGTCGATGAGCAACTTGGCCGGCACCGAGCGCACTGACGTCGCTGTCGGCACCTCAAGCGAGGACTGCATGTTGGCGACGACCCGGGCGGCCGGCCCACGCAGCGGACGAACCTCGGCCTCGGATGGGGGTGGGGTCGACTTCGGCGCGGGGATGTCCCGCGGCATCGGGGCGGTGGGGGCCGGTGCCGGTGAGGGTGCCGGGGTTGCAGCCGCAGGGCCGCTCGGCGTCGCTGGCTCTCGGGGCGGCTGGGTGACCGGGAGAGCTGGAGCCGGGGCGGGCGCAGAGCCGGACGCGGACGGGGAAGCAACGCCGTTGCTGGCCAGGGCTCCCGACGGGTGCCCTGGTCGGTAGTCTTCGAAGAACTCCCACCAGGCCCGATCCACCGAATCCTTGTCGGCAAGCCACTGTTCATAGAGCTCGTCGACGAGCCACTCATTCGGCCCGAAGGCGCCGATGGGGTTGTCGCTCTTGGCCTGGTCTGGCACGGGTGCCTCGCCTCTTTCGGTGCGTCGACGTTGACGTCGGTGGACGGCTGTGCAGGGATGAGAGACCGGGCGGAGCGGAGCCCGTCCGGACGGGTCTCAGCCTAGTCCCGGGCGCCGCGTCCCAACCACGGGCACCGCCAACCAGAACGCGCTGGGCGCCCCCGTCGGTGACGGGGGCGCCCAGGGTCAGCGGACGGCATACGGAAAGGGCGAAGATCGGCCCGTGGTGTCCGTATGCCGCGTGCTCGCGTTCGCGAGCGGCGCTCAGGTGACGTCGCGGCGCAGAGTGAGGAGGGTCCCGACGACCGCCATGATCGCCGCGTAGGCAACGAGCACGAGGGCTGCGCCCCACCACTCGAAGACCGGAACCGCGCCTCCGTCAGCAGTCTGGGGGGCCGCCCCGAGGACAGCGACCGTTGCACTGGAGGGGAAGAACTTGGCGATCCCGCGGCCCCAGTCCTGAGTGGCGAAGAGGAAACTGAGTAGCGGTTCGACGATCCACGCGACACCGATGGCAATGAACAGCGCTGCGATCTGGTTGGGGATGAGAATGCCGATGCCCAAACCGATGAGCGCCCACAGGCCCAGGACGAGCAGCGAGAGGGCCAGCGTCCGGGTGATCGACGAGTCCGGCCAGACGGCGTGACCCTTCATGTTCAGGATGATGGCGCCGACACCGAACGAGGTAACCACCGACGCGAGTCCGTAGAGCACCCCGATCCCGAGCAGCGCGGTCACCTTCGCGAGCATCACTTTGGCGCGCTTGGGGGTGGCGAGGAAGGTGCCGGTAATGGTCTTGTGGCGGTATTCCGAGCCGACCGTCAGCACTCCGATGGCCAACGTGAGCAGGTAGGAGACCTGGATACCTCCGGTGTAGACGGTCCGGGCCAGCTCGGCGTCTGTGATTGCGCCGAAGCCGAACTCGGCTGACGAGGAACTCGTGAGCAGCAGGGCGTTGAGGGCCGAGAAGGCTAGACCGGACAGGACGACAGCCAGGCCCATGCCCCACCACATCCGGGTAGTGAAGAACTTGCGGAACTCGGAGCGGATCGCGAGCATCATCAGATGGACCCTCCGTCCTGAGAGGTGGCAGGCGCTGGGGGCAGTTCTGTTCCGGGGGGTGGAGCACCGAGGTTGCGGTTGCGGTGTTCGGGCGCCGAGGTCAGACGGAAGAAGAGATCCTCCAAGTCGCTGGCTAGCGGGCGCAGCTCATGCACGGCGATCCCGCCGAGGAAGGCGAGCTCGCCCACCCGGGCAATGTCGTGGGTCCGGACGGTCAACCCGCCCTTGCCGTCGGTCGCGGGCTCGGACAGCAGACCGCCGGCCAGCAGCGCGCTGCGCAGTCCGTCCTCGTTGGCTGCCCGGACAAAGACGGTCGGCTCACCGCGCAGGCTTGCGATCGGTCCTTGGGCGACGCTGCGCCCGTTGGCGATGATGACGACGTCGTCCACGGTCTGCTCGACTTCGGACAGCATGTGGCTGGAGACGAGGATGGTCTTGCCCTGCCCGGCCAGGTGGCGCAGAAACTCGCGCAACCAGCGGATGCCCTCGGGATCCAGGCCGTTGGCGGGCTCGTCGAGCAGCAGCACGTGCGGGTCGCCCAGGAGGGCGGCCGCGAGGGCCAGGCGTTGACGCATGCCCATCGAGTAGCCGCCGGCCCGTTGCCGAGCGGGAACGGGGATGCCCACGAGTTCCAGGAGCTCATCGACCCGTCTGGTCGGTATGCCGCTCGCGTCAGCGAGCACGCGCAAATGGTCGCGGCCGCTGCGGCCGGGGTGGAAGTTGCTGGCTTCCAGCGAGGCGCCGACGGTCTGGAGCGGATGAGGCAGGTCGTGGTAGGTCGACCCACCGATGGTGGCTGTGCCGGCCGTCGGCTGGACGAGCCCGAGCAACATCCGCAAGGTGGTCGTCTTGCCGGCCCCGTTAGGGCCCAGGAAGCCGGTGACCCGGCCCGGCTCGACGGTGAAGTCGAGGTTGTCGACGGCGGTCAGGCGTCCGAAGCGCTTGGTGAGACCGGTGACGGCGATCTGCACGCCGGGCTGGCCGGGAGCTCCGGCTGGGCCGGCGGAGTGGGAGAGGGCGGTCGTTGTCATGGTCGGGTCGATGTCCCCTGAGAAGTGATCATGCCCTCCATCGAAACCCTTCGGGCCGCGTCGCGCCAGCCGAACACGCCGGATTCAGGCGCCGTTCAGGGTCCACTCAGGGTGATCCCCCGGGGAGCGAGGCGGACGGGTTACCGCGGGACCCGGCGCACCCACACCGCCGAGAGGTGGCAATCAGTGGGTTCGCGGCATACCGAAGCGGGCGTTTGCCACCTCTCGGCGAGGTTGGACGCGCGCCGCACGTCCTTCCCTGACCGCTCCGGCCCGTTCACGCCCCGCGCAGGAGGGACATGCAGCGGTGGTCGAGGTAGGCGACGGCGGCCCCGAACTCGGCAAAGGCCGGGTTGGTCGTCTGGCCGTGGAAGAACCGGTAATGGATCTGCTGGGCGATGACCGCAAGGCGGAACAGCCCGAACACCTCATAGAAGCGCCACTGCTCAACGGTGACGTCGAGCCCAGCCCGGCTGGCGTAGTGCTCGACGACCTCGGCCCGGGTGAGCATCCCCGGCGCGTGCGTGGGCTGGCGGCGCAGACGCCGCATCACGGGATCGTCGTCGGCCTCCACCCAGTAGGCCAGGGCCGAGCCCAGGTCCATGAGCGGGTCGCCGACGGTGGCCAGCTCCCAGTCGAGGACACCGACAATCCGGGTCGGTTCAGCGGAGTCGAGGACGAGGTTGTCGAACCGGAAGTCGTTGTGGATCAGGGCGGTTCCGCGGTCGGGGGGCTGGTGCTCCGCGAGCCAGGTCATCACCGATTCGGCGTCGGGCACATCGGGCGTGCGGGCTCGGCGGTAGCGCTCCGACCACCCGGCGACCTGGCGGGCAACGTAGCCGGGCCCCCGACCGAGTGCGGACAAGCCAGCGGCGTCGACATCGACGGCATGCAGAGCGGCCAGCGTGTCGATCGCGGTGACGCAGAGGATCCGGGTGGTGGTGGCGTCCAGGCCCAGCTCCGGCGGGATGTCCCGGCGGAGGATGACACCCTCGACCCGCTCCATGACATAGAAGTCACTACCCAGGACCGCATCGTCCTGACAGCAGGCCACCATCCGCGGGACCAGGGGGAAGGCCGGGGCGAGGGCCGCGTGCAGGTCGTGCTCGCGCCGCATGTCGTGGGCACCCTTGGCTTTCGTGCCGACCGGGGGTCGGCGCAGCACGAGGTCGCGGCCGGAGGGGAAGGTGGGTGAGGCGGCATACCGCAGGAGGTAGGTGAGGTTCGACGCGCCGCCGCCGAACTGCCCAACGGACGGTATACCGGCCAACCCCCTTGCGTCCGCAGCGTTCTCGCGCAGCCATGCGGCGACGCGGGCAACGTCGAAGGCGTCCTCGTCGCGGACCGCCCCCGCGCCGTCCGGACCGGCGGCCGTCACCGGTGGTCCGGCTGGTAGGACCGCAGCAGGTGGCGGGCCACGACGCCGAGGTGGACCTCATCCGGCCCATCCGCGAGGCGCAGGGCCCGCGCTCCTGCGTATGCCGCCGCGAGCGGTGTGTCTGCGCTGACTCCCGCACCGCCGTGCAGCTGGATCGCAAGGTCGATGACCTGACAGGCCATCCGGGGGACGGCCGCCTTGATCTCGCTCACCTCGGAGGCTGCACCGGCGACCCCGACGGTGTCGAGCTTCCAGGCGCAGTGCAGCACGTGCAGCCGAGCCTGGTTGATGGCGATCCGGGCCTCGGCGAGGCGCTCGCGGTTGCCGCCGAGGTTGGCAAGCGGCTTGCCAAAGGCGACCCGGGCGCTGGCCCGCGCACAGGCGAGCTCGAGCGCCCGCTCGGCCAGCCCGATGAGCCGCATGCAGTGATGGACCCGGCCAGGACCGAGCCGTCCCTGGGCGATGGCGAAGGCCTGTCCCGGGCCGCCGATGATCGCTGAGGCGGGCAACCGGACGTCCGTGAGCGTGACCTGGCCGTGCCCGAGGGGCTCGTCCCACTGGCCGAGGGCGGGCATGACCCGTTCGACGGTGACGCCAGCGGCGTCGAGGGGGACAAGGACCATCGAGTGCCGGGCGTGCTTGGGGGCCAGCGGGTCGGTCACTCCCATGAAGATGCCGACCGCACAGTCGGGGTGGCCGACACCGGTCGACCACCACTTGCGTCCGTCGAGGACGACGTCGTCGCCGTCCACGCGCGCGGTGGCAGCCATTGTCGTGGCGTCGGAGGAGGCCACATCAGGCTCGGTCATGAGGAAGGCGCTGCGGATCCGCCCGTCCAGGAGGGGTTCAAGCCAGGTGTCCTTCTGTTCCTGAGAGCCGTACTTGAGCAGGACCTCCATGTTGCCGGTGTCGGGCGCGTTGCAGTTGAAGATGAGCGGGGCCAGGCCGCTGCGGCCGGTCTGCTCGGCAATGGGGGCGTAGTCGACGTTGGTCAACCCGGCGGCGCCGTCGGTGCCGAAGCGGGCGGCATACGGGCCCTCGTGCCCGGCGGGGAGGAAGAGATTCCACAACCCTTGAGAGCGGGCCTGGGACTGCAGTTCGCCGATGAGGGGATGGACCGTCCAGGGGTTGCCGCCGGAGTCTCGGCGGGCCTGCACGTCGGAGAGGATCTCGGGCTCGATCGGCTCGATGCGTGTGTCGATGAAGTCCCGGACACGGGCGGTGAGGTCGGCAGACCTCGGTGAAGGCGTGAAGTCCACCTCTCGACCTTAGCCCTGGCTCGGCTCGGACGTCCGCGGAGCTCGGCTCCCTCGTTACAGTGGGTGGACTATGGGCGAATGGCTGCTGGCGCTCCTGGCGGTGGTCCTCACTGTGGGCACGGCTGTGTTCGTGGCGACGGAGTTCTCGCTCGTGGCCCTGGATCGGCCGACCGTCCAACAGGCGATCGACGCTGGTGACAGTCGCGCGCGCGGCGTGCTCACCTCGTTGCGGCGGCTGTCGACTCAGCTGTCGGCAGCTCAGGTGGGGATCACCCTGACGACGCTGTTGGTCGGCTACCTGGCCCAACCGTCGATCGGGCGACTTCTGTCGGTGCCGCTGGGGACATTCCTGCCGGCCGCATCGGTCGAATCGGTGTCCACCGGGGCCGCGTTGGTGCTCGTCACGCTGTTTTCAATGGTGTTCGGTGAGTTGGTGCCGCAGTTCCTCGGCATCTCGGCACCGTTGCCGACCGCCAAGGTGGCCGCGCTGCCGGTTCGCGTGTTCTCGACCGTGGCGCGGCCGCTCATTTCGGTGCTCAACGGGTCGGCCAACGGCTTCCTGCGCGGGATGGGCATCGAGCCGCAGGAGGAGCTGTCCGGGGCGCGTACCCCACAGGAGCTCGCCAGCCTGGTGCGTCGCTCAGCCGAGGCCGGGACGATGGAAGTGACGACCGCCGAACGGGTGACCAGGACCCTGGACTTCGGTGACCGGACGGCGGCGGACGTCATGACCCCCCGGGTCCGGGCGACGAGCATCGAGCGGCGCGCGACGGCTGCGGACGTCGTCGAGCTGTCTAGGCGGACTGGGCACTCGCGGTTCCCCGTCGTCGGGGAGGACTGGGACGACGTTGACGGGATCGTCCATGTCAAACGAGCCTTGGCTGTCCCGCCCGAGCGTCGCGACGTGGTCCCGGTGTCGGCCCTCATGGCGGCTCATCTGTTGCTGCCGGAGACGATCCGGCTGGACGCGCTTCTCGTGCAACTTCGTCAGTCGGGTCTGCAGATGGCTGTGGTCGTCGACGAGTACGGTGGAACGGCTGGCGTGGTCACGCTGGAGGATGTGGTCGAGGAGATCGTCGGGGATATCGCCGACGAGCACGACTGGTCAGGGGTCACCGGTCGCCGGGCCAAGGACGGATCATGGTCGGTGCCCGGCACGTGGCGTCCGGACGAGGTGCGGGCCCGGTTGGGCGCCCCAGTGCCTGACCACTCGGCATACGCGACGGTCGGGGGGTTCCTCATGGCGGCGCTCGGACGGGTTCCCCAGCGCGGTGACGTGGTGACCCTGCCCGGCTGGAAGGTGCGCGTGCAGCGGATGGACGGGCGACGAGTCGCGCGGGTCCGGGTCATCCCGATGTCCCCGCGGGAGGTGTCCGCCGACCCTCAAGCTGATCCGAGGACGCCCGCTCGGGCGACGCGGGGACCCGGTGCTGCTCCGCTGAGCACCGCAGTCCCGGCCGGTCGAGTGGGCTCGGCGGCGGCTGCCGGCGAGGATTCGGACCGGCCCGGGGTCGGGCCATGAGCCACACCACCGCCTTGTGGATCTCCCTGGGCCTCCTTGTGGCAAACGCATTCTTCGTGGGGGCCGAGTTCGCGGCCATGGCGGCCCGGCGCTCTGCCCTTGAGCCGCTCGCTGCGGCCGGCAGCAGCCGCGCGGCCACGTGTCTGGCCGCGCTCGAGCAGATGGGGTCGATGCTCGCGACGGCTCAGCTGGGGATCACCATCTGCTCGGTCGGGTTGGGAGCACTTGCCGAAGCGGCGCTGCACGAGGTGCTTCACCCGGTCTTCGCGCTGTTACCGCTGGGCGAGGCGTGGGTCAACGGGCTCTCGTTTGCCGGGGCGCTGCTGGTTGTCGTCTATTTGCACGTCGTCGCCGGCGAGATGATCCCGAAGAACCTCGCGCTTGCCGGTCCTGAGCGCTCGGCCCTCATCCTCGTGCCGGTGCTGTTGTTTGTCTCGCGGCTGCTGCGGCCGGTGGTGGCGGTCATGGAATGGATCTCCAAGGGCCTGGTGCGGGGGCTCTTCCGGATCGAGCCGAAGGACGAGATCGCCTCGGCGTTTACCGTCGAGGAGGTCGCCCACATCCTCGATGAAAGCGAGCGCGAAGGGCTCATCGAGGACCGGGCCGAGGGGCTGGTCCGCTCCGCCCTGGAGTTCTCCGCCAAGAAGGCGGCCGACGTGTGCGTGCCGGTGGATCGCCTGGTGACCGTCGCCAAGGGAGTGACACCCGAGGAGGTCGAGCGTCTGGTCGCACGGACGGGCTTCTCGCGGTACCCGTTCATCGACAAGGCGGGCCAGGTCGGCGGCTACCTGCACCTCAAAGACGTCCTGTATGCCGCCGACGCCGCCGACCGCACCGAGAAGGTCCCACGCAAACGCCTGCGGCGGATGGCGACCGTGAGCCCCACCGAGGAAATCGAGGACGTCCTGGCGACCATGCGCAGCAACGGGACCCATCTGGCGCGGGTCGTGGAGGAGGGCGGCTCGGTCAGCGGAGTGGTCTTCCTCGAAGACATCATCGAGGAACTCGTCGGCACCATCCGCGACGGCGAGACCCGCTGACTCGGGGCGCGGCCCACCGCCGGTGGGTCAGCGGCCATCAGGCTCTGGTATGCCGCCGTCGACGGCCTCGCGGATTCGGCGCAGGGTGCGCTCGGCCATAGCGAGGTGACCCGCGGGGGCGGTGGGGTCGCCGGTGTCGGGGTCGGCCAGGGCCCGCCAGAGGGTGACGGCTTCTTCGGCGTGGGGCAGGGCGTCGTGGTGGCGGCCCAGGTCCACTCCCGCGGCCCAGTAAGCCACCAGCCGCGACTTCCCACACCACCGCGGCCCCTGGACGATAGCCACGGCGGAGGGTCGCCATGGGCGGCATGACGTGCAGAGCGGCGACCCGGCGGGCCTCGGCCAGCGTTCGGCGGGCGTCGATATGATTTCTCCCAGATCGACCTACGTGTTGCCGCCGCCGGGGGTGAAGCCGTCGTTGAAGCCGTCTGCAAGTGGGTGATCGCGCTACCGGTCAGTGCTTCAACGGCTGCCCCATCGCCTCACCAGACGAGGCTGCCCACGCCGCCGGAACCGGCTCACGCGGCATACCGGCCGTCCGTATGCCGCCCGCCCGGGAGCCTGGCGCCCCGTCACGCGCCCCCCGCACCACGCACAAAAGCACTGGCTGGCGACAACAATCGTTGCCAAACAGTCCGTATGGGCCGTGCCCCCGGCAGGATTCGAACCTGCGCCCCCGCCTCCGGAGGGCGGTGCTCTATCCCCTGAGCTACGGGGGCTCAACGCATCGACGTCCATCATATGGACCGGTGGCCAGTGGAGAAGCCGAATGTCGCGCCTGGAGGAGGGTATCAGCCTAGGCTGACCATCGTGGAACCCACGCTGGGGGCAGGGTGGGGGGGGCATGGCGTCGTGCTCGTGTGCGATGACACCGAGTCGATCCGTCGGCTACTCCGGATCAACCTCGAGTTGGATGGCTTCGAGGTTCTTGAGGCATGCGACGGCGCGGCCGCAGTAGGGATGCTCAACGAGCTCAAGGACGAGGACCGGCTCCCTCACGTGGTGCTCCTCGACGCTCAGATGTCCCCTTTCGACGGCTGGTGGGCGCTGGATCAGATCCGGGCCTGCCCACGCCTGTCGACCATCCCGGTGGTCATGGCCACCGCTGAGACGGTGTGCGAGGACAAGACGGCGATGCTTGCCCGCGGCCTGGACGCCTGCATCCAGAAGCCGTTCGACCCTGAGGCGGTGCTCGACCTCGTGGCTGGTTTCGTCCGCGAAGGCCGCGCGTATGTCCCCCAGATGATGTGAGCCTCGACGCCTTCGCCCGCGCGGTTGCCGACGCCGCGGCATACCTCTCCCGTATGCCGACCACCCCGGCCCCGCTCGAACGCACGGACCGAGCGCCGTGGGTGTGGGCCACCGCCCAGGCGCTGCGCAGCCGGGTAGACCCTCGCGAACTGTCCGCAGCGCTCCGGGAGGATGGCCGGATCGACGCGATTACGACGCGCCCCGACGGTCTGCTGGAGGTCACTCTGGCCCCGAGCTTCGTTGCGACGGTCCTGCGCGACCTCGCCGCCAGCGACGGTATGCCGTCCGCCCCTCTCCCAGCCCCACCCGCCGGTCCTGGGGTCGAGGCCTTCCGGCTGGCGGTGACCCGGTTCGAAGCGGCCCGCACGGTCGGCGGCGTCCCAGCTCTGCCGCCTGGCGTCGCAGGTCGGCGCACCCTCAACAACCACGTCATGGTGGTCCTGCTCGCCTACGCCAGGTCCGCCCGGGTGGCGGAGCAGGCCGATGCGGCTCGGGCTGTCCTCACGCGGGGTGCCGCGTCTGACTCGGGACTGCCCCCGATCGACCCGAGCGCGCTCCGCGGGCTGACCAATCCTCTCGACCTGCGCCTGCTGACCGAAGTCCTCGACGCGCCACGCCGACTGGCCCGGCACCAGACCCAACCCCAGGAGGTGGCGACGGCACTGCTTGCCGTGGCGACGGCATACCTGGCCTGGGAGGAGCGCTGCGGCGTAAGTCCGACCCGACCTGGCGAGGCGATGACCTCTCAGCACCTGGCCCGCCAGCTCATCTCGCAGGCCGGACGAGGTGTCTTGGAGCGTGGAATGGCGCTGCTCGGGGTCAGCGCCCCCGCGAGGATGTGACCCATGCGCGCACACGAGGCCGGCGCCCTGCACGCCGACGGCTACCGCGGGCCGACCTGGCTGCACCCACCGCAGGACGTCAATGCCCTGCACTCGATCCTCTGGGCGAACAGCGTGGGCCGGTCGCCGGACGGGGTGCTCTGCGTCGGTGGCGTGGCTGTGACCGACCTGGCCGAGCAGTTCGGCACCCCTGCCTACGTCGTCGACGAGGCTGACTTCCGCGGGCGCGCGGCGGAGTTCGTCCGCACGTACGCCGAGATCTTCGACAGCCTTTGTGGCGGCGCGGACGTCTACTACGCGGGCAAGGCGTTCCTGTGCACCGAGATCGCCCGGTGGATCCGCGAGGACGGCCTATATCTCGACGTGTGCAGTGGCGGCGAGCTCGCGGTCGCCATCCGCGCGGGTATGCCGGGCGCCCGGATCGGCATGCACGGGAACAACAAGAGCGTGGCCGAGCTGGAAGCGGCCGTCGATTACGGCGTCGGGCGGATCATCGTCGACTCGTTCGAGGAGATCGACCGGCTCGCCGCCATTGCCGCTGGACGCGGCCGCGTCGCGCCGGTCCTGGTCCGGGTGACCGTTGGTGTCGAGGCGCACACCCACGAGTTCATCGCGACCGCGCACGAGGACCAGAAGTTCGGTTTCTCGTTGGCCACCGGCGATGCGGCCGAGGCGGTGCGGCGGATCCTCGCACGTGCCCCCCACCTGCGGCTGCTCGGCCTGCACAGCCACATCGGCTCGCAGATCTTCGACACCTCCGGTTATGAGGTGTCGGCCCGGCGGATCCTGCGTCTGCACGCCCAGGTCGCCCGCGAGCACGGCCTCGAGCTGCCCGAGCTCGACCTCGGCGGTGGCTTCGGCATCGCCTATACGAGCGAGCACGACCCCTTGTCACCAAAGGCTTTGGCGGCTGATATGGCCGAGATCGTTGAGCGGGAGTGTCGGGCCAACGGCGTCGCGGTGCCTCGGATCTCGATCGAACCTGGCCGGGCCATCGCCGGCCCCAGCACGTTCACCCTCTATGAGGTCGGCACGGTCAAGCAGGTCCGGCTCGACGGTGGCGCCAACCGCAGTTATGTCTCCGTCGACGGCGGGATGAGCGACAACGTGCGCACTGCGCTCTACGACGCCGACTTCTCCTGCACCCTGGCCGGCCGAGCGTCCAGCTCGAACCCGGTGCTCACCCGGGTCGTCGGCAAGCACTGCGAGAGCGGCGACATCGTCGTCAAGGACGAGTTCCTTCCGGCCGACGTCGTCGCGGGTGACCTCATCGCCGTGCCCGGGACCGGCGCCTACTGTCGGGCCCTGTCCAGCCAGTACAACCACACCCCCCGGCCACCGGTCGTCGCCGTTCGCAACGGCCAAGCGCGGATCATCGTGCGGCGGGAGACCGTCGACGACCTGCTGGCGCTGGACGTCTGACCGATGCGGGATCATGGTGTCTTGTGGTGAGCGAACGTAACGACCCGCAGGTGGGCCCGGTCCGGGTTGCCCTCATCGGCTGTGGAGTGGTCGGCTCGTCGGTGGCGCAGTTGCTCGTCGAACATGCCGACGACCTGGCCGCTCGGGTCGGATGCCGCATCGAACTCGTCGGCATCGGCGTGCGCCGCGCCGGCCGTGCTCGTGCGGTGCCGGGTGTCGACCCGGCGTTGTTCACCACCGACTCGACCGAGTTAGTCAGCCGCGCCGACATCGTCATCGAGGTCGTTGGCGGCATCGAGCCGGCCCGCACCCTCATCCTTCGCGCGATGGAGCACGGCGCCTCCGTCGTCACGGCCAACAAGGCGCTGCTCGCAGAAGACGGCCCCACCCTGTATGCCGCGGCCGCCCGGCACGGCGTCGACCTCTACTTCGAGGCGGCGGTCGCCGGCGGCATACCCCTGCTGCGGCCGCTGCGCGAGAGCCTGGCTGGCGATTCCGTGCGCAAGGTGATGGGGATCGTCAACGGGACGACCAACTACGTCCTGGACAAGATGGACACGACGGGTCAGGGCTTCGCTGACGCGGTCAGCCAGGCGCAGGCGCTCGGGTATGCCGAGGCCGACCCGACCGCCGACGTCGAGGGGTTCGATGCCGCGGCCAAGGCGGCGATCCTCGCCAGCCTTGCCTTCCATACCCGGGTCGCCGGCAAGGATGTCCACCGCGAGGGCATCACCGAGGTGACCGCGGCCGACATCCAGGCCGCCAAGGAGATGGACTGCGTCGTCAAGTTGCTCGCGATCTGTGAGCGCACCCAGGACGAGAACGGCTCTCCCGCAGGGATTTCCGTGCGGGTTCATCCGGCGATGATCCCCCGGCGTCATCCCCTTGCTGGGGTCCGTGAGGCATTTAACGCCGTCTTCGTCGAGGCGCAAGCCGCCGGCCAGTTGATGTTCTATGGTCGCGGCGCGGGCGGCGAGCCAACGGCTAGCGCGGTCCTCGGTGACGTCGTCGCTGTCGCGCGGCACCGGGTCCTTGGCGGGCGCGGACCGGGCGAGAGCGCCTATGCCGACCTCCCGTTGCTAGGGATGGGGCAGGCGATCACGCGGTATCACATCAGCCTCGACGTCGCCGATCGCCCGGGTGTGTTGGCCCAGGTGGCCACCGCGTTTGCCGAGCACCAAGTGTCGATTGAGACGGTCCGCCAGCAGCAGGTGCTCGACACGGGGAGCGCGGGCGCCGGGTCCGGTGACGCGGGTCGGGCCAACCTCGTCGTCGTGACCCACGCAGCCCCCGATGCTGCACTGTCGGCGACCGTTGACGCCCTGGCCGCCCTCCCCGTCGTCCGCGGGGTCAATTCCGTCATGCGCGTGGAAGGTGTCTGAGATGGCTCATCAGTGGCGCGGGGTCATCCGCGAGTATGCCGATCGGTTGCCGATGCTCTCCGGTGCCCCGACCGTCACTCTCCTCGAAGGCGGCACGCCGCTCATCCCCGCGGCATACCTCTCCGAGCGGGTTGGCGCGCAGGTGTGGCTCAAGTTCGAGGGGCTCAACCCGACCGGGTCGTTCAAGGACCGCGGGATGACCACGGCGATCTCGGTGGCGGCCGCGCGCGGGGCCAAGGTGGTCATCTGCGCGTCGACTGGCAACACCAGCGCGAGCGCGGCGGCCTACGCGACCAAAGCCGGGATAGCCTGCGCGGTCCTTGTGCCGGACGGCAAGATCTCGATGGGCAAGCTGAGCCAGGCGGTGGCCCACGGCGCGACGCTGCTGCAGGTCGAGGGCAACTTCGATGACTGCCTCACCGTCGCGCGCAAGCTGGCCGAGGCCTACCCGGTCGAACTGGTCAACTCGGTCAACCCGGCCCGGATCGAGGGTCAGAAGACCGCCGCGTTCGAGATCGTGGACGCGCTCGGAGACGCCCCCGATATCCACTGCCTGCCGGTCGGCAACGCGGGCAACATCACCGCGTACTGGCAGGGTTACCGCGAGTATGCCGCGGGCACGCCGGGAGCGGTCGGCGACGCCGGGACGGGTGGTCCGGCCACCCACCTGCCGCGGATGTGGGGCTTCCAGGCCGCCGGAGCGGCACCGATCGTCCTCGGGCACCCGGTCGACGCGCCGGAAACCATCGCAACCGCGATCCGGATCGGTAACCCGGCGTCGTGGGCCCAGGCCCTGGCAGCGCGCGATGACTCCGGCGGGCGGATCGACGCGGTGACCGACGAGCAGATCCTCGACGCGCACCGGATCCTCTCGGGCAAGGAAGGCGTGTTCGTGGAGCCGGGGTCCGCGGCGTCGGTCGCCGGGCTGCTGGCGTGCTCGGAGGCTGGCGACGTACCGGCCGGGGCGCGGATCGTCTGCACCGTGACGGGCCATGGACTTAAGGATCCGCAGTGGGCGCTCAAACGCGCCGACGGCAGCGAGGTCACCCCGACCCGAATCAGCGCCGAGGCGTATGCCGCCGCCGTCGCCCTTGGCCTGGAGAGCTGACCCTTCCGATGCGTGAGGTCCCTATCGGCACCGCGATCCGGGTCCGCACCCCGGCGAGCAGTGCCAACCTCGGGCCCGGCTTCGACTCGATCGGACTCGCGCTGGGGGTGTGGGACGAGCTGTCGGTGACGGTCGTGGCCGAGCCCGGACTGCGGATCGAGGTCAGTGGTTCGGGGGCCGACGGGGTGCCGCGAGACGAGTCTCATCTGGTCTATCGGTCGATGGTCCGTGGGTTGCGCGAGCTCGGGGTGTCGGTGCCGGCGGGGTTGGTGCTGGAGGCGACCAACGCGGTGCCGCACGGTCGGGGGATGGGGTCCTCGGCGACGGCGATCGTGTCGGGTGTGGCTGCGGCACAAGGCCTTTCGGTGGGTGCGCTGGCCGCGGCCGATGGTGTGGTCGGGGCGCCCGGTGAAGTGCTGGGCATCGACCTCGATGCCGTCAACTCGTTGGCCAGCGAACTCGAAGGCCATCCTGACAACGCCTCAGCCACGGTCTACGGCGGGATGACCCTGTCCTGGTCGGAACAGGACGACCTGCCGCCTGCATCGGTTGGATCATCAGGTGCGTTGACCCCGCGCGGCAGCGGCGAGCTGGGACCGACGGGGGCTGCGGGTGGACGGCATACCGTCACCGTGCACCTGCCCCTCCACGCGGAGCTGACCGCGGTCGTCTTCGTCCCGGAGGAGACGCTGGCTACCCACACGGCCCGCGCTTTGCTGCCCGAGCGGGTGCTGCTGCGCGACGCGGCCCGCAACTCAGCGCGCGCGGCGCTGCTTGTCGAAGCGGCGACGCGACGACCCGAACTCCTCGTCCCCGCGACCCGCGATTGGCTGCACCAAGAGGCCCGGCGCCCCTCGTATGCCGCGTCGATGGAGCTCGTCGACGGGCTGCGGACACAGGGTCACGCGGCGATGATCTCCGGGGCTGGGCCGAGCGTGCTCGTCTTGACGACGGCCGATCGCGTCGAGGGCGTCCGGTCCGGCGCCGATCACGTGTGGCGGCGGCTGGTCCCTGGGATCCCGGAGCAGGGGGTCCGCGTCGAGCGACGATGAGGGGATCGACCCGCCGACCGACGCGCCATCGAGGTTTGGTGGGCGGTGCGGGCACGGGCTCGGCGGAGGTGTTACATTGAGAGTGCACCGCACCGGAGGGCCGTTGGGCCCCTGACGGCGCGGCTGCACCACCCCCACGCGACAGGCAGTCTCCGCCTCGGTCCCGCGTCGTGCGCGGCCACCGTGGGGTTCCACTCACCGGTCAGTTGTTCCTGACCGCAGCACCCGGCACCCTGAGGGTTGCCGACGAACGAGGGGAAGGATCCTTCGTGACAGACACCATCGAGGTCGCGGCGGCTGGCAAGCCGGCCAAAGGCGGCCTCACCGGTCTCAAGCTGGCCGAGCTTAAGGACGTCGCGTCCGGGCTGGGGATCACCGGGACCGCCAAAATGCGCAAGGACACCCTGGTGGCTGCTATCACAGCGCACCGTGGAGGGGGAACGGAGTCGACGTCCGGCGGGCAGCAGTCGACCGCCGCGGACTCCGCTAGTAGTGGGGCACCGGGTCCCTCGGCCGGACGCACCCGAGCGGGGTCTCGGCGGGTGCGCGCAGCGGCCGGCTCCCCCCAGAGCAACCCGTCGACAGGCGATGGTTCGGGCGTGGTGGCTGCTGATGGCCAGGACGCTCACAGCGAGCGGTCCGACCGGCCCGAACGGCCTGATCAGAACGACCGGGGTCAGCACAGCGAAGGTCGCGGCGAGGCGTCGCCTTCCGCTGGGGGTTCGGGGGCCTCCGGCGCTGGGGATGACGGTCAACGCGGCTCCCGGGATCGCGCTGAGCGCTATCCCCGCCGAGACGGCCAATCGAACGACCGCCAAGGCCAGCAGCAGGGCCAGAGCGACCGCCAGGGTCAGAGCGACCGACAGAGCCAGCAACAGGATCGCCAAGGCCAGCAGGGCCAGCAGGGGCAAGGCGAGCGCCAGGGCCAGTATCGAGACCGCCAGCAGGGCAACCAGCAGGGCGGCGGTCAGCAGGGTCAGCCCCGTTATGACGACGACTACGACAGCCGCACCGGACGCCGTCGCAACCGTCAGCGCAGCCGGGACCGCAAGCGGGGTCGCGGCACGATGGGGATGCCGATGGGTGCGGGTGGTCAGGACCTCACCGAAGCGGACGTGCAGATCGCGGACGACGACGTGATCGTGCCGGTGGCCGGCATACTCGACGTGTTGGACAACTACGCGTTCGTCCGGACGTCCGGCTACTTGCCCGGGCCGGGGGACGTCTACGTCCCGTTGGGCCTGGTTCGCCGGCATGGCCTGCGCAAGGGTGACGCCGTCACCGGCGCGGTCAAGGCGCTGCGCGAGGGAGAGCTCCCCGCGGGGCAGGGTGGCAACCGGGCTAAATTCAACCCGCTCGTCCGGCTCGACACGGTGAACGGGATGACGCCCGAACAGGCCAAGACCCGAGTGGAATTCGCGAAGTTGACCCCCCTCTACCCGCAGGAGCGCCTGCGGTTGGAGACGGCGCCGAACATCATCACAACGCGTGTCGTCGATTTGGTCTCGCCGATCGGCAAGGGTCAGCGTGGCCTCATCGTCAGCCCGCCCAAGGCCGGTAAGACGTTGATCCTGCAGGCCATCGCCAATGCGATCACGACCAACAACCCCGAGGTCCACCTCATGGTCGTGCTCGTTGACGAGCGTCCTGAGGAAGTGACCGACATGCAGCGGACGGTCCGGGGCGAGGTCATCGCCTCGACCTTCGACCGCCCAGCCGACGACCACACGACGGTCGCCGAGTTGGCGATCGAGCGAGCCAAGCGGCTCGTCGAGCTCGGTCACGACGTGGTCATCCTCTTGGACGGCATCACCCGACTGGGTCGCGCCTACAACTTGGCTGCGCCGGCCAGCGGACGAATCCTTTCCGGTGGGGTTGACTCAGCTGCGCTGTACCCCCCGAAGAAGTTCTTCGGTGCCGCGCGCAACATCGAGGACGGCGGGTCGCTCACCATTCTCGCCACGGCGTTGGTCGAGACGGGCTCCAAGATGGACGAGGTGATCTTCGAGGAGTTCAAGGGCACCGGCAACTGGGAGCTCAAGCTCTCGCGCCAGTTGGCCAACCGTCGGATCTTCCCCGCCGTCGACGTCAACGCCTCTGGCACTCGGCGTGAGGACATCCTCATGTCGACCGAGGAGCTGCGGATCATGTGGAAGCTGCGTCGGGTGCTCTCGGCTCTCGATGAGACCCAGGGGATCGAGTTGTTGCTCGATCGGCTCAAGAAGACCAAGAGCAACCTCGAGTTCCTCGTCCAGGTCCAGCGCACGTCGTCGATCAAGCTCGACGACGAAGACGAGAGCTGACCGACCGGGAGAACTCCCCGCCGAGATTGACGTTGCGTCCACGGGTTGCGGCGTGTCCTGCGCCCAACGTCAATCTCGGCGGGCGCGGTCGTCGGCGGAGGTCGGGGTCACGTCGAGCCCGGGTCAAGCCAGGTGCGCAGCTGGGCGTAGACGGCTGGATGATTGAGCAGGTCCAGGTGATGCATCCCAGCCACCAGCACGGTGTGTTCCGAGGGATCCGCCGGCACCGGCACCAGACCGTCACCGACCCGGGGCACCGCAGGGTGCCAGGAGTCGGGAGTGAGCGTCGCGAGCACGGCATACTCCTGCACCCACGGCGGCAGCGGCGGATGGGCGACGGGATGTCGTAGGTCGCGGATGCCGTCACTGCGCATGCCGACCAAGCCTCCGAACCAGCGGCCGGAACCACTGGCTTCGGCGACCTCCTCAGCGAGCACCGCGAACCGCTCCAGGGGAGCGCCCTCTCGTGGGCTGCCGATGGTGACGACTGCCCGCACGACGCGCGTCCACGCCGTATGCCCGTGCGCCAGCGCGTGCAGAGCGACCAACCCGCCCATCGAGTGCCCGACGACGACCAGCTCGCCGACGCCCCCCGGCCACTCGCGCACGAGGTCACCGAGCAAGGCGCCAAACGCCTCCGCGTTCGCCGTGATCGGCTCGCCGCTGTTGTAGCGGACCAGGACAGGCCGCCAGTCGGTCTCCTGCGCCAACAGCGACGCGTAGCTCGTCTCCGCCTGCCCCCACCGCTGCCGAGACCGGAAGCGCCACGCGTGCTCGGTCTCGACGAGTCCGTGCAGGAAGACGACGACTCGCGCCGGACCCGGCTCCGCGCCGCGCTCCGTCCCGTATGCCGCCGCCAACTCCTCGGGCGTCGCCGCAACGTCCTGTCCGTCCAGGCGCAAGCTCATCGGGATGGCCAACGACGAACCGTCCTCGGCCAGGCGATGGCCGGTGACCCCGTTGACAATCCCGAGGGCCAACTGGGCGCGCACGCCCGCGAGAGCGGTTTGGCCGTCGCGGGCGGCATGCGGGGACAAGGCGGCAGCTAGCCGCCCGGCCGCACTCACCCCTGTCCGCACCCAGAAGAAGGTATGCCGCGCCGCCAGGTCGTGCAGGACGTGCACGGGTCGTGAGGCCCCTCCTGTCAGCACCCCGACCGCTCGGTAGACCCGCTCGGTCACCCCGTGGTGGGTGTGCTCGACCAGCCCGGCGACCCCGAACGCGGCTCGGGCGCCCAGGCGGGCGAGGTCGCGGGCCTCGTCGGGGGTCATGGCCGGCCGGCTCGGCGCTGCATCTCCCCACTGTACCTACGGTGGCGTAACTTATGGGCCGACGTGAGCGATCCCTCCGTGCCAAGGGCCGCTAGCTATTCGTCCAATGGGCCGTCGGCCAGGGCCCGAGGGCTGGCGGCCCGCCAGCGGAAACGCAATGAGGCGATCCGGATCGCGGAGACTGCTGCGGCGACGGCCAACAGGGCAGCGAGGGAGGACAGTCCGGCGATCCATATCGCGGCAGTGACGCCGCCACCGGCCAGCGCGGGGATCACATACAGGCGTGACCCGTGGCGGAAGACCGAAGGGATCTCGCCGGCCAGCACGTCGCGGATCACGCCGCCCCCGACCCCGGTGAGCATGCCGACGACGGCGGCGGCATACGGGTTGAGCCCGAAACCCAACGCCTTGACGGTCCCTTCGACGCAGAACAGGCCCAGCCCCACTGCGTCGAGCACGAGCATCGGCCGTCGCGGCAACCGCCAGCGCCCGTGCGACCAGAAGACCACGAGCGACCCACCGAGCGCGATCGGCACCAGTGTCCAGTCGGTGAGCGCGGCGGGTGGAACTGCGCCGATGAGCATGTCCCGCAGGATGCCGCCGCCGACCGCGGTGACGATGCCGAGCGAACAGATCCCGACGACATCCATCCGCTTACCGACCGCCTGTAGGGCACCGGACATGGCGAATGCGATCACGCCAGCCAGGACGAACAGGTCGTGAGCAACGTCGATCCATCGGGTCACAGCCGCCCACGCTAGCCTCAAGCGCACAGACCTCGGCCGACGCAGCCGGCCCCGGCGCCGGGTGGACGCTCGCAGGAGGTCGCGAAGGTGCCGCCAGTGCGCACCAGGAATGCCCGGGACCCGTCGTCCGTTAGGTCCCCTGCCTTGGGTCTGGCACACTTGACCCTCGGCCCGGTTCACGGCAACCGGCAGCACACCGCTGCAGACCGCACCACCCAGCCGACCCGGCGCCGCCACGACAAGGAGAGCACCGTGAAGAAGGACATCCACCCCGCCTACGGGGAGACCCAGGTGACCTGCACCTGCGGCAACACGTTCGTCACCCGCAGCACCGCCAAGAACGGCGTCATCCACGCCGACGTGTGCGCGGCCTGCCACCCGTTCTACACGGGCAAGCAGAAGATCCTCGACACCGGTGGCCGCGTGGCCCGCTTCGAGGCCCGCTACGGCAAGAAGGCCGCCAAGTAGCGTCCCGTCCGCCGGCCCGGCGCATCCCCCGCACCACGCGGAGGGTATGCCGCGGGGTCGGCGTTCGTGTTCCCGCCTCCGGGCGTGCCCGCCCGGTTGCGCCCCAGCCACCGACCCGATCCGGAGCCCGCGATGAGCGACCACACCACCGAAGCGGCGCAGGCGCTGCTCGCGTCGGCGGCCCCGCTCGTCGCCGAGCACGCCGAGCTCGAGCGCGCCATGACCGACCCAGCGCTGCACGCCGACCAGACCGCGCTGCGCCGCACGACCAAGAGGTATGCCGCGCTGGGACCGGTCGTCGCGGCATACCGGACTCTTGCCGCGGCCCGCGCGGATCTGGCGGCCGCCCACGAGCTCGCCTCGGAGGACCCGGCGTTCGCCGAAGAACTGCCCGCGATCGAGGCAACATCAGCGGCCGCGCAGGAGCGGTTGCACACCCTCCTGCTGCCGCGTGACCCTGACGATGACCGTGACGCGATCCTCGAAGTCAAGGCAGGGGAGGGCGGGGAGGAGTCGGCGCTCTTCGCGGGGGATCTGCTGCGGATGTACCTCCGCTATGCCGAGCGGCGCGGCTGGAAGGCCGAGGTGCTCGACGAGACCGAGTCCGACCTCGGCGGCATCAAGGAAGCGCGGGTCGCGGTGCGCGCCAAGGGAACTCCACAGCCCGGCGAGGCGCCGTGGGCGCGGCTGAAATTCGAGGGCGGTGTGCACCGGGTCCAGCGCGTGCCAGTCACCGAGAGCCAGGGACGCATCCACACCTCGGCTGCGGGCATTCTGGTCATGCCCGACATTGACGAGGGTGACGACGAGATCGAGATCTCGCCGGCTGACCTGCGGATCGACGTCTATCGCTCCAGTGGCCCCGGGGGACAGTCGGTCAACACGACCGACTCGGCCGTGCGGATCACCCATCTGCCGACCGGCCAGGTTGTCTCCTGCCAGAACGAGAAGTCCCAGCTGCAAAACAAGGAGTCGGCGCTGCGGGTGCTCAAGGCCCGACTGCGGCAGGCTGCCCGCGAGGCGGCCGAGGCGCAGGCGTCGGCCGCCCGCCGCAGCCAGGTCCGCACCGTCGACCGCTCCGAGCGGATCCGCACCTACAACTTCCCGGAGAACCGGATCGCCGATCACCGCACCGGGTTCAAGGCCTACAACCTCGACATTGTCCTTGAGGGTGACCTCGACCCGGTCATCCAGTCCTGCCTCGACGCCGATGAGGCCGAGCGGATGGCCGGGGCGGGTGGCGTCGGCGGCAGCGGCGAGCTGACGCGCTCGTGACCGCGTCCACGGCAGACGGATTGGGCGACGGATCGGGAGAGGGTGCGCGGGAAAGCGCGCGGGACGGCGCGCGGGGCGGGGCTACCGCCCTCCGGGACGCGGTCCGGGAGGCGACCCACCGGCTGGCCGGAGCAGGCATCGCGTCGGCTCCCGTCGACGCCCTCGTGCTGGCCGCCCACACGCTCGGCGTCGAGGTGGGGGAGGCACGTCGGCTGCTCGTCCTCGGGGGTGTCCAGGTCCCGCCGGGGTATGCCGCCCTCGTCGCCGAACGTGCTCGGCGCGTGCCGTTGCAGCACCTCACTGGTGAGGCGCACTTCCGGGGGTTGACCCTGCGGGTCGGCCCAGGGGTGTTCATCCCCCGTCCGGAGACCGAGACGCTCGTCTCACTCGCGCTCACTGCAGTGGACGAGATTATCTGCGACGGCGCGGCCTCGGTCGTCGATCTGTGCGTCGGGTCGGGGGCAATTGCCTTGTCCCTCAAGGCCGAACGGCCCACCCTGACCGTCCGCGCCATCGAGGTCGATCCGCTCGCTCACGGCTGGGCCGTGGCCAATCGCGACCGGCTCGGGCTCGATGTCGCCGTGGACCTGGGAGATGCGCGGACGGCATACCCCGACCTGGTCGGCGCCGTCGATGTGGTGACGTGCAACCCGCCCTACATCCCCGACGACCAGGTGCCGGTGGACCCAGAGGTGCGCGACCACGACCCGGCGCTGGCGCTCTATGGGGGCAGCGCCGACGGCCTGGCGTTGCCCTTGACGATGGCGGCACGGGCGGCGGAGCTGCTGCGCCCCGGCGGCACTCTCGTCATGGAGCATGCCGACGTGCAAGGGCCTGGGCTGCTGCGGGCTCTCGTGGCCACGGATGCGTGGAGCGAGGCCGTCGACCACGCGGACCTCACCGGTCGGCCCCGGGTGGTTGTTGCTCGCCGCAAGGGCGCAACCGGATAACCCCGGCTCATCTCCGTCTCGACAGTCCGCCGTGGTCGTGGTGTGCTCTGCCCATGACTCCGCACCTGCCGATGACCGGACAGACCGTGCTCATCACCGGAGCGACGGGTGGGATCGGCCTGGCGACCGCGGTCGGCCTCGCCGGTCTCGGCGCCCGGATCGGCGTCGTCGGGCGCGACGAGCAACGCACTGCTGCTGCGGTGGACGCGGTGCGAGCCGTGCCTGGGTCCGGCGGCGCCGACGCGTTCCTCGCGGATCTATCGGTCCAGCGCGAGGTGCGGGCGCTCGCTTCGGCGGTGCTCACGGCATACCCGCGGGTCGATGTCCTGGTCAACAACGCTGGCGGCTTCTGGAGTGCTCGGCACGTGACCGCTGACGGTTTGGAGTGGACGTTCGCCGTCAACCATCTCGCGCCGTTCCTGCTCACGACCCTGTTGCTGGACCGATTGGGCGACAGCGCTCCGGCGCGGGTGGTGACCGTCTCCTCGGACGCGCATCGCGCCGGACGAATGGATTTCGACGACCTGCAGGCGCAGCACGGCTATTCGGGGATCCGGGCCTATGCCCAGTCCAAGCTCGCCAACATCCTGTTCACCCGAGAGCTGGCCCGACGCCTGGACGGCAGCACCGTCACGGCCAACGCTTTGCACCCTGGGACGGTTCGGACCGGTTTCGCCCGTGAGGATGCGGGCGGCCTGATGAGGCTTGCCCTGCGCGTCGGCGCCATCCTCATGAAGTCACCCGAGCAGGGCGCCAGGACTTCGGTGTATGCCGCCTCCTCACCCGACCTGGCGCACGTCACCGGCGCCTACCTCGCCAACTCGCGGCTGGCCACCCCACATCAGCGGGCCCAGGACGATGCCGCGGCTGCCCGACTGTGGGCAGTGAGCGAAGACCTGGTCGCGCGGTCGGCGGGACGGTAGTTGTTCAAGGGCAATGTGAGACTACGGACATGGCCCCGTCCGTGAACCTCCCAGTCCTGGTCTTCGACGGGGACTGCGCCTTCTGCACCCGCTCCGCTGAGGTGGCCGAGCGTTGGGTCCGCAGTGGCGACGGGTATGCCGTTGCACCCTGGCAGCACCTCGATCTCGCTGCCCTGGGGCTCACCGCTGCGCAGTGTGACGCGGCGCTGACGTTCGTTGACGCGCAGGGTGCAGTCACCTCGGGGGCCGACGCGGTCGCGAATGCCCTTCGCTGTGGGCGACGACCTTGGCGACCACTGGGGGTGCTGCTCTCGGCCCCGGCGATGCGCCCGGTCGCTGCGGGCATCTACCGTTGGATCGCCGCGAACCGGCACTCGCTTCCCGGGGGCACCGCGGCCTGCCGACTGGACCAGAACCAGTGAGCACCGGCTGACCCTTGATCGTCGGCACCAGGCGTCGAAAGTCGCGCCGAACCACGCGACATCGGCCTGGGGCGGGGGACTCGCTGCGGTGGGCCGGTCGCGCCCCGCGCGTCGTACAGTGTGCGCCATGCCCGAGGTCTTCGACTGTTCCACCGCTGACGGACTGAGCGCTGGGGTTGCGGCGGCTGCGGACGCCGTCCGCACCGGCCACGTTGTCGTGTTGCCGACCGACACGGTCTATGGGGTGGGATGCGACGCGTTCGATGCGTCGGCGGTGACCGCGGTGCTGGCCGCCAAGGGTCGCGGCCGCGAGATGCCCCCGCCGGTGCTCGTGCCGGGGCCCCGGACGGTCGACGGCCTCGCCCGCGAGGTGCCCGACTATGCGCGCGCACTCATCGACCGGTTCTGGCCCGGCGCCCTCACGGTCGTCCTCCGGGCCCAGTCGTCGCTGCAGTGGGACCTCGGGGAGACCAACGGCACGGTCGCCGTGCGCATGCCGGATGACCCGGTCGCCCTGGCCCTGTTGACCGAGATCGGCCCGATGGCCGTGACCAGCGCCAACCGCACCGGTATGCCGCCTGCCTCCACCGTCGCTGACGCCCAGGAGCAGCTCGGTGACGCGGTGGCGGTCTATCTCGACGGCGGCCCGGCCCACGGTGGCCCCGCCTCGACGATTGTCGACTGCACGGGGGACGATCCGGTCATCTTGCGCCCAGGGGCGGTGGGCGAGCCGGAGATCCTCGAGGTCGTGGCAGCGGCCCGGGCCACCGCCGACCAGGCCGCCGCAGTCGCCGCCGCAGCCATCGCCCTGGAACAAGCCCGGCTACGCAAGATCGCCGAAAGGGAACAAGCCGACCGCGACCGCGTCGCCGATCCGCGTCGACGGCCTGGTGCGACCAAAAAGGTCGCCGGCTCCCGCCGTCGACCCAGCTGATGCACGCACACTCACGGGGGAGGCCTTCGCATGGTCACGTCAGCGCGACATCCCGACCTGCGCCGTGGGACGGGTTCGGGACCGGACAGCGCCAGGGTCGGGATGCCGGTTGCCGGGGTGATCGCGGTCCTGCTCGTGGTGCTGACCGGGGGCTGCTCAGTCGGGAAGTCGTCGGAGCGGCGCACCCTTGAGGTAGTGCCGACCTCGTCAGGTGTGGGATCGGACGCTTCGGCAGCGCCCTCCGGCACCGTTCCGGGCCCTGCGCCGACGGTGGCCTCCGGGTCGGCCGCATCCGGCGTCGCCCGGCCGTCGGGCGGGGCGTCCGCTGGCCCGGCATACGCGCCGGAAGGGCCGGTGATGGATGCCGACCGGTTCTGGGGTTTGCTCGCTGGGCTTCCGGCCACGACGGAGTGGAAGCTCGCCAAGCTCGAAGGGCGACTGACCGGGCTCAACGACAGCGACCGTCGGGCCTTCGGTCGACGGTTCATCACCGAAAGCACCGCGTTGCTCACCTGGCGGCACATCCAGGCGGCCGAAGTCATCATGGGTTCGGTGAGTGAGGACGTGTTCGTGGACTTCCGCTCCTGGGTGGTGCTGCAGGGCCCAGAGGTGAGTCGGGCCTTCCTCACCGATCCGGACTCGTTGGCTGCTGTCGGCCCGACCGACGAGGAGGAGATCGGGATGGCGCAGGTGTTTGAGGCTTTGGCAACGGAACTGCTGGGGGACGAGGTAGCGGCCCTCTACGCCGAACCATTGGGAGACTCGCCCAAAGACACCTACGAAGTCCTGGCCCAGCGCTATCCACGGCTCGCGGCGGCATACTTGCCCAGCCCCGCCCCGACGGGCACTCCGTGGGACTCCGGCCCCCGCCCGATCCGGCGCCGGTCCTAGCCCGCCCTGCCTCCTGCCGCCCGCTCGCGTCGTCACCTTCCGCTGGGCCAAGCACCACGCGCGCGGGAACGGGCGCACGGTATGCCGCACGGCATACAGTGGGTGCTTGCCGACCCCCCGTCCCCGAGAGGCGTAGCGAGACCCCTATGAGCGAGTTCTACGGCAGCGACTTCGACGCACTGACCGCCTTCGACCCGGACATCGCCGGCGTCCTGCTGTCCGAGCTCGGCCGGATCCGCAGCGGCCTGCAGCTCATCGCCAGCGAGAACATCTCCAGCCCCGCGGTGCTCACCGCGCTCGGCTCGACGCTGTCCAACAAGTACGCCGAGGGCTACCCGGGACGGCGCTACTACGGCGGCTGCGCCGAAGTCGACAAGGCCGAGCAGATCGCCATCGACCGCTGCAAGGCTCTCTTCGGCGCCGACCACGCCAACGTCCAGCCGCACAGTGGCGCGAGTGCCAACCAGGCCGTCTATGGGGCGTTCCTCAAGCCCGGCGAGACCATCCTGGCGATGAGCCTCCCGCACGGCGGGCACCTCACCCACGGCAGCAAGGTCTCCTTCAGCGGCAAGTGGTTCAACGCCGTCCACTACGGGGTCGACAAGAACACCGAAGACATCGACTACGACCAGGTCGAGGCCTTGGCCAAGGAGCACCGCCCCAAGGTCATCCTCGCCGGTGGCTCGGCGATCCCGCGGCTCATCGACTTCGCCCGCTTCCGGGCCATCGCCGACGAGATCGGCGCGATCTTCTGGGTCGACGCCGCCCACTTCATCGGGTTGGTGGCGGGCAAGGCGATCCCGAGCCCCGTCCCGCATGCCGACGTCGTGTCGTTCACGACGCACAAGGTGCTGCGCGGCCCGCGCTCGGGCGCCATCGTCTGCACCGCCGAGCATGCTGCCGCAATCGACAAGGCGGTCTTCCCGATGATGCAGGGCGGCCCGCAGATGCACACCGTGGCCGCCAAGGCGGTCAACTTCAAGGAATGCGCGACGCCGGAATACGCCGCGTATGCCGCACAGGTCGTCCGCAACGCGGCCATCCTCGCGACCGAGCTGGGTGAGCACGGCATCCGCCCGACCACGGGTGGCACCGACACCCACCTGTCGCTGCATGACCTGCAGGGGGTCGGGGTCACCGGCAAGGACGCCGAAGCCCGCGCCGATGCGGCCGGAATCGTGTTGAACAAGAACGCGATCCCCTTCGACCCGGCTCCGCCGAGCGTGGCCTCCGGGATCCGGGTCGGGACGCCGTGCGTGACAACCCAAGGGATGGGCGAGGAGGAGATGCGTCGGATCGCCCGGCTCATCGCCACCGCCGTCACCCAGGGCGACGCCGACCCTGAGCACGCCGTCTCCAAGGCGGTGCGCGCGGAGGTGACCGAGCTGGTCACTGCTCACCCGGCATACCCTCGGCCGTAAGTCCCCACTCGCCCACCGGGCGATTCCGACCAGACGAAGCGGCCCCGTCCCGTGCGCGAATACCTGCTCATCTGTGTGGTGGCTCTGGCGGTCACCTTCCTGATGACGCCGGTCGTGCGCGCCTTGGCGGTGGTCGTCAAGGCCGTGACCCCGCTACGCGAGCGCGATGTCCACACGGTTCCCATCCCGCGCCTGGGTGGGCTGGCCATCCTCTGTGGACTCACAGCGGCGACCCTGGTGGCGCGACAGCTGCCCTACCTCAAGGGGGTCTACACCAGCGGCCAGATGACCGGTGTGCTCCTGGGCGCCGTGGTCATCTGTCTCATTGGGGCGATCGACGACATCCGCGAGCTCGACTGGGTGACCAAGTTCGCCGGTCAGGCCCTGGCGGCCGGGGTGATGGCCTACAAGGGCGTCGTCATGCTGCACATCCCCTTCTTCGGCACCAGCACCGTCCTGCCCCAACCGGTGCTCGTCGCCGTGACGATCGGGATCGTCCTCGTGACGGTCAACGCGGTCAACTGGATCGACGGCCTGGACGGGTTGGCCGCCGGCATCGTCGCCATCGCCGCCGCCGCGTTCTTCGCCTATTCCTACCTGTTGAGCTACACGTTCAACCCGCCCAACGTCTTCTCGACGGCGACCTTCGTGACGGCGGCGACCCTGGGCTGCTGCTTGGGTTTCCTGCCGCACAACTTCAACCCGGCGCGGTTGTTCATGGGGGATTCCGGCTCGCTGCTGCTCGGCCTGTTGCTGGCGGCCGCAACCATCTCGATCACCGGAAACGTCGATCCGAGCGCGGTCAGCGGCGACCAGGTGACCGCTGCGCTGCTGCCGATCCTCGCTCCTCTGGCGGTGCTGTCGTTGCCGTTCCTCGACGTGGTGCTGGCGGTCATCCGGCGGACCCGGGCGGGTCAAAAGCCGTGGCAGGCCGACAGCAAGCACCTGCACCATCGGATGCTGCGGATCGGTCACGGACACCGTGGTGCTGTGCTCATCCTCTACCTGTGGGCATCGGTGCTCGCGTTCGGCACGGTGCTCTGGGTCGTCATCGGAGGCTGGCCGACCTTGACCGCCATCGCCGTCGCCGTCGCGGTCGCGGTGACGCTCACGGCATACCTGCCGCGTTGGGTCCGCGCGAGGCGCTTGTGATACCTTTCACAAGCTCGCTTGCGTGCTCCCACCACCTCGACCAAGGCGGACGATGACCCTCACCCCCGGACCGCTGGACGGCACCTCCGTCGGCCCGTCGGACGGGGCCTTGGAGAGCGACGCGTTCGCCGAATTGCTCCGCGGCGCCCTGCGCCCGACGCTCGTGGTGGCAGCCCTGGCCGTCCTCGTCGCTGCCTTCTCCGGCGTGACCGCCGCCTGGTCGGCGGCCCTGGGCGCCGTCCTGGTGCTGGGGTTCTTCACCGCCAGCCTGCTGGTGATGAAGCGCACCGCGCACCTGCCGCCAACGACGGTCATGGCTGTGGTGATGATCACCTACATGGTCAAGGTGGTCGTGCTCGGGGTTGTCCTGTTCGCCGTCCGCGACGCGTCCTGGCTCAACGGGTATGCCGCTGGAGTCACCATCACGGTGTGCGCCCTCGTGTGGCTGTTCTTCGAGATGCGCGCCTACAAGCGGCTGCGCATCTTCGCGTTCTCGCCGGGTGAGAAGGCGGGCGCGTGATCCTGCTCACCGACCCCCTCCGGTATGCCGCTCGCGACACCATCCGGGCACGGCGTACGGACCGGCTGCGAGAGGATTCCGACCATGGCACCCACCCCTCCGTCACCCCCCTCGGGAAGCTCCCCGGAAGAGCGAGAGGCGTTGCGCGAGTTCAACATGCGCGAAGCGGACTCGGCCTGGAAGGCGGTCGCCTACCTGCTGACCGGACCCGCGATCTACGGGGGTCTGGGGTGGCTGCTGGACCGCTGGTGGGGGACTGCGTTCATGGCCCCCGTGGGCATCGTCGGGGGCATGGCCCTGTCGATCTACCTCATCTGGTTCCGGTACGGTTCTCACTGAAACCGGTTCTGTCCCCACCCTGCTTCGCGGCGCCCTCGAAAGCCTCGCAACCGCGGCCGGAACGAACGGGTTTCAGCCGATGCGGCCACCCGGTCCTGACCACTCGAAGGAGAGTCTCGTGAGCATCATCGCTCTCGGTATGGAGGGTGGGGGCGACGGCTTCACCGCTCCCGACGCCTCGATCTTCTGGGAGCCACTCATCGGCCACGAGGCAACGGCCATCACCCGGCCGGTGTTCCTCATGGTCATCTCCGGCGTCCTGGTTGCCTGGTTCCTGCTGGCCACGACCAAGCGCCGTGCCTTGGTGCCGAGCAAGGGCCAGCTGATGACCGAGAGCGTTTATGGCCTGGTGCGCAACAGCATCGCCAAGGACATCATCGGCAGTCACGACTTCCTGCGCTTCGTGCCGCTGTTGTTCACGATGTTCCTGCTCATCCTGGTCAACAACTTCTTCGGGGTCATCCCGCCGTTCAACTACCCGACGATGAGCCGGATCGGCTTCCCGGTCGCGCTTGCGCTGATCATCTGGGTCGTCTTCCACATCGTCGGCATGCGCAAGCATGGCTTCGTCGGCTACTGGAAGTCGCTCGTCCCGACCGGGTTGCCCAAGGGCATGATCCCGGCGATCTTCATCCTCGAGCTCATCACCGACCTGTTCACCCGGCCGGTCACCCTGGGCCTGCGGCTCTTCGGCAACATGTTCGCCGGTCACATCCTCATGGCGCTGTTCATCTCGGGCGGCTGGTACATGCTGCAGGCTGGCGGGATCCTCCCTGTCGCCGGCGCGGTGACGTGGCTGTTCGCCGTCGTCATGACCCTGTTCGAGATGTTGGTCGAGTTCCTCCAGGCCTACGTCTTCACCCTGCTGTCCGCGCTCTACATCGCCGGCGCCGTCGCCGACTCACACTGACCCGCACCACCTCAGATCAACCCGATTGACCCCGCCGGGCTCACCCGCTGGGACCAACGAAAAGGAAATGGAATCGACATGATGACCGGCAACATCGCGATCCTCGGTTACGGCCTCTCCGCCATCGGCCCCGGCATCGGTGTCGGCCTGATCTTCGCGGCCTACATCAACGGTGTCGCACGTCAGCCCGAGGCCCGTGGCATGCTCCAGCCGATCGCCTTCCTCGGCATGGCCATCACCGAGGCGCTCGCGATCTTCGGTATCGCCCTCGCCTTCGTCTTCAAGGCCTGATCAGCGCCCTTTGCTCGTCCACCCGTGCGCTTGTCCGTGAGGAGACACCCGTGCACATGCTGACCATTCCCGCATCCGGCGGCGAAGGGGGCGGGTTCTGGGCCACCGCGGCCCCGATCATCCCGCACCCGATCGAGTTCTTCTTCAGCCTCGTCGTCTTCGCCGGCCTGTTCTGGGTCGTGGCGAAGAAGGTCGTGCCCCGGCTGGAGCAGATCTACGCCGAGCGCACCGCCGCGATCGAGGGCGGCATGGCTCGGGCCGAACAGGCTCAGGCCGAGGCCAAGGCCGCGCTCGACTCCTACAACGCCCAGTTGCAGGATGCGCGCGGCGAAGCCAACAAGATCCGCGAGGACGCTCGAGCCCAAGGCGCGCAGATCGTCGCCGAGATGCGGGCCCAGGCTCAGGCCGAGTCGGCCCGCATCGTCGAGGCAGCCCAGCGCCAGATCGAGGCCGAGCGTCAGAGCGCCGTCACCTCGTTGCGCGGTGAGGTCGGTCGGTTGTCGACCGATCTGGCCAGCCGCATCGTCGGCGAGTCGCTGCAGGACGAGGTCCGTCAGAAGGGCATCGTCGAGCGCTTCTTGGCCGAGCTCGAAGCTGGCGACATCCGCCCCGAGCGCGTGGGCGGCGACCGCTGATGCAAGGATCCTCGCGCGCGTCGGCCGCTCACGGCCAGCGGGCCTTGGACGCACTGCTGGTCGGTGGTCCGGGCCGGACGGTGGCGTATGCCGGTCTGGCAGACGAGTTGTTCAGCGTCTGCGCGGCGTTGGAGTCCAGCGCAGCACTGCGCCGGGCTCTCACCGACCCGACCCGCGAGGCGGCCGCCAAGGCGCAGCTCGCGAATCGGCTGTTCGGCGACAAGCTCAGCGCCCCTGCAGTGCAGCTGGTGACCACCCTCGTCGAGCAGCGGTGGTCGTCTGAGCGGGACCTGGTCGACACGGTCGAGAACTTCGCCGTCCAGTCACTCGCGGCCGGCGCCGAGACCCGTGGACGGTCCGACTCGGTCGAGGACGAGTTGTTCCGGTTTGAGCGGATCGTCGCCGGGACGGCGTCGCTGCGCGACGCGGTGACCGATCGCAAGGCCGACCCGGCCACCCGGGCCCAGGTTGTCGCGACCCTCTTGGAGGGCAAGGCCCAACCGGAGACCGTTCGCCTGGCCCGCCAGGCGGTCCTCGCACCCCGGGGCCGTCGTTTCGACCGGGTGATCGCTGGCTACCTGTCGATCATCTCCACCCGCCGCGAGCAGCTGTCCGCGACGGTGACCAGCGCCATCGAGCTCGACGCCGACCAGAGTCGGCGCCTGGTTGCGGCCCTCACCCGCATCTATGGCAAGCCGGTCCACCTCAAGGTTGTGATCGACCCCGGCATCGTCGGCGGCATCCGTGTCCAGATCGGCGACGAGGTCGTCGATGGCACGGTGCTGCGCAAACTCGAAGGGGCGCGCCGCCACCTCGGTGGTTGAGCGCCCAACCCAGCCAGACGGCATACCGCACCACCCGCAAACCACCGGCTCACCGGCCGCGACATTCCGATAACAGGAGAAGACCACAGATGACGGAGCTGACGATCCGTCCGGAGGAGATCCGGGACGCACTGGACCAGTTCGTGCAGTCCTACGATCCGGGCGCCGCGAGCCGCGAAGAGGTCGGTCGGGTCTCCGACGCCGCCGACGGCATCGCGCACGTCGAGGGCCTGCCCTCGGCGATGACCAACGAACTGCTGCAGTTCGAGGACGGCACGCTGGGCATCGCGCTCAACCTCGACGTCCACGAGATCGGTGTCGTCGTCCTGGGCGACTTCGCCGGCATCGAGGAGGGCCAGGAGGTCAAGCGCACGGGCGAGGTCCTCTCGGTCCCCGTCGGCGACGCCTTCCTCGGCCGCGTGGTCAACCCGCTCGGCCAGCCCATCGACGGCCTCGGTGAGATCAAGGCCGAGGGTCGCCGCGCGCTTGAGCTGCAGGCCCCCACGGTCGTCCAGCGCAAGTCGGTGCACCAGCCGCTGCAGACCGGCCTCAAGGCCGTCGACGCGATGACCCCGATCGGCCGGGGCCAGCGCCAGCTCATCATCGGTGACCGGCAGACCGGCAAGACCACCGTCGCGGTCGACACGATCATCAACCAGAAGCGCAACTGGGAGTCCGGCGACCCCGAGCAGCAGGTCCGCTGCATCTATGTCGCCATCGGCCAGAAGGGCTCGACGATCGCGGCCGTCCGCGGCACGCTCGAAGACGCCGGC
>WBZS01000618.1_pt1 | contig 40273 bp, 37 predicted proteins | sample 5204201 | NCBI WGS metagenome assembly WBZS01 (sample SAMN12344357, study PRJNA552823) | activated sludge metagenome | biome: Activated sludge suspended growth; feature: Nitrification reactor; material: Wastewater; isolation source: activated sludge from nitrification reactor of wastewater...
CAAGGCCGTCGGCGACACCGTCGAGGCCGACGAGGCGCTCGTCGAGGTCTCCACCGACAAGGTCGACACCGAAGTCCCCTCCCCCGTGAGCGGCACCGTCTTGGAGATCCGCGTCAACGAGGACGAGGTCGCCGCCGTCGGCGCCGTCCTGGCCATCGTCGGCGACGCCTCCGCCAAGGAGGCCGAGCCCGCCCCGGCGGCTCCCGAGCCGCAGGCAGCGGCCGAGCCGGCCGAGGTGAAGGACGCCACCACCGCGCCCGCGGAGGCCGAGGCCCCCGCCGCAGAGGAGGACAAAACCGAATCTGCCGCCCCGCAGGCCCCCGCCCCGCAGGCCCCCGCCGCCCCGGCCGCACCACGGCGCGCGGCGGAGTCGGGGGACGACAGCGGATACGTCACGCCGCTGGTCCGCAAGCTCGCCGCCCAGCACGGCGTCGACCTGGCGTCGCTGCAGGGCAGCGGCGTCGGCGGGCGCATCCGCAAGGGCGACGTCCTGGCCGCAGCCGAGCAGGCCAAGCAGGCGGCCGAGGACGCCCGCAAGGCCGCCGAGCAGGCGGAGCGCGACGCCGCGGCCCCGGCCCCGCAGCCTCAGGCCCCCGCGTCCGCCGCCTCGCCCTCGCCCGCTGCCGCTCCCGCCGCCAAGCCGGCCGCCCCTGCGGCGTCCGGACAGCGCGGCAGCACCGAGAAGGTCAGCCGCCTGCGCGCCACTATCGCCCGGCGCATGGTCGAATCGCTGCAGAACTCGGCTCAGCTCACCGCCACGGTGGAGGTCGACCTGACCGCCATCTCGCGCATCCGGGCGCAGGCCAAGGACGCTTTCAAGGCCCGCGAGGGCGCGTCGCTGTCGTACCTCCCGTTCATCGCGAAGGCGGCGGTCGAGGGCCTCAAGCAGTTCCCGAAGGTGAACGCCCAGATCGACACCGAGGCGGGCCTGATCACGTACGCCGCCGCCGAGCATGTCGGCGTCGCGGTGGACACCCCGAAGGGCCTGCTGGTGCCGGTGATCAAGGACGCCGGCGACCTGAGCGTGGCCGGCATCGCCAAGAAGATCGCCGACCTCGCCGCGCGCACGCGCTCGAACAAGGTCACCCCGGACGAGCTGACCGGCGGCACCTTCACGATCACCAACTACGGCTCGGCGGGCACGCTGTTCGACACGCCGATCATCAACCAGCCGCAGGTGGCGATCCTCGGCACGGGCGCGATCGTGAAGCGTCCCGTGGTGCTCAGCGATGAGTCGCTGGGCGACATCATCGCGGTGCGCGACATGATGTACCTCTCGCTGAGTTACGACCACCGGCTCGTCGACGGCGCGGACGCCGCCCGGTACCTGTCGTTCGTCAAGGCGCGGCTGGAGGAGGGCGACTTCGGGGCGGAGTTCGGCCTCTGAGCCGGGTGTCCCTCGACTTCGCCTACCTGGGCCTGGCCGACGACCCGCCCACCCTGACGGACTACCACTCCGCCTGGGCGGTCCAGCGTGCGGTGCACGCGCGGGTCGCGGCCGGCGAACATGGCCCGCAGGTGCTGTTCGTCGAGCACGCCCCGGTCTACACGGCCGGACGCCGCACGCTGCCCGAAGAGCGCCCCTTCGACGGCACCGAGGTCGTCGACGTCGACCGCGGCGGCAAGATCACCTACCACGGTCCGGGGCAGCTAGTCGGCTACCCGATCGTCACGCTGACGCGCCGCATCGGCCCGCTGGAGTACGTCCGTCGCCTCGAGCAGGCGGTCATCGACGTGCTGGCGGGGTACGGCGTGGCCGGCGTGTGCGTCGAGGGCCGAACCGGGGTGTGGCTGCCGGCCGAGCCGGGCCGCGCCGAGCGCAAGATCTGCGCCATCGGCATCCGGGTGGCGAGGATGACGACCCTGCACGGGTTCGCGCTCAACGTGACCGCCGGCAGCACCGGCCCGTTCGGCAACATCGTGCCGTGCGGCATCGCGGACGCCGGCGTCACGTCCCTGGAGGACGAACTCGACGGCCCCGCCCCGACGCTGCTGCAGGTGGCGCGCGACCTCGAACCCGCCCTGGCCCGCCACCTGGCCTTCCCCGACGCAGAGGCGCGCTGAGCCGGCCGGGCCCGGGTGGGTGAACCCCCCGCCGGACGCCGGCGCCCCCTACGCTGAGGGCGCAGACACTCGGCGAAAGGAACCCCCGATGAGCGTGCGGATCGGCGTCCTCACCTCCGGCGGCGACGCCCAGGGCATGAACGCGGCGGTCCGCGCCGTGGTCCGGGCGGGCATCCAGGCCGGCGCGGAGGTGTTCGGCATCTACGAAGGCTGGCAGGGGGCCGTCGACGGCGGCGACTTCATCCGGCGTCTGGCCTGGACCGACGTCAGCGGCATCCTGGGCGAGGGCGGCACGGTGATCGGGACGGCTCGGTGCGCCGCCTTCCGCGAAGCAGACGGACGCCGCCGCGCCGCGGCCAACCTCATCGCGCGCGGCATCGACCGGCTCATCGTCATCGGCGGCGACGGCACGCTCACGGGCACGGACTGCCTGCGCGCCGAATGGCCCGAGCACGTCGCCGCCCTCCGCGAGGCTGACCAGATCACCGCCGAGCAGGCCGAGGCCCACGGACGGCTCATCATCGCCGGCCTCGTGGGGTCGATCGATAACGACATGCTCGGCACCGACATGACGATCGGCACCGACTCCGCGCTGCACCGCATCACCGAGGCCATCGACGCGATCGCCTCCACCGCGGCCAGCCACCAGCGCGCGTTCGTCGTCGAGGTGATGGGCCGCCACTGCGGCTACCTGGCCCTGATGAGCGCGATCGCCGGCGGCGCCGACTACGTGATCATCCCCGAGCAGCCGCCCGGGCCGGGCTGGCATGAGCACATGATCACCGTCCTGCGGCGCTCCCGCGACGCGGGCCGGCGCACCTCGATCGTCGTGATCGCCGAGGGAGCCACCGACACCGAGGGGCACCCGATCGACGCCGAGCACGTGCGCCGCATCCTCACCGACGAGATGGGCGAGGACGCCCGCGTGACGATCCTCGGCCACGTGCAGCGCGGCGGGACGCCCAGCGCCTACGACCGCTGGATGGCGACCATGCTCGGCCACGCGGCCGTGGCCGAAGTGCTGCGCGGCGACCGCGAGCCGCAACTGATCGGCGTCCGCGCGAACCGGCCGGCGGCCACGCCGCTGATGGAGTCGGTGGCCGCCACCCGCGGGGTGGCCGCGCTGGTCGCCGAGGGCCGCTACGACGAGGCGATGGCGGCCCGCGGCCGCTCGTTCGTACAGATGGCGAGGGCGTTCCGCCAGCTTTCCGAGGCCCGCCCGCGCGTCGGGGCGGCGCCTGGCGGCCGGCGCGTCGGCGTCCTGCACGCCGGGGGCCTGGCGCCGGGGATGAACGCGGCCGCCCGGGCCGTCGTCCGGCTCGGCCTGGACCGCGGCCACGTGATGCTCGGCGTCGACGGCGGCTTCCCCGGCCTGCTGGCCGGCGACGTCCGGGAGTTGGGCTGGGGCGACGTGGAGGGCTGGACGGCGTCCGGCGGCGCCAACCTGGGCACGCGCCGCACGATCCCCACCGAGGCCGAGTTGTACGGGCTGGCCCGCTCGATCGAGACCGGCCGGCTGGACGCCCTGGTGGTGATCGGCGGGTTCCAGGCGTATCGGGCGCTGGCGCTGTTGCACGAGGAGCGCAAGCGGTACCCGGCGTTCTCGCTGCCGATCGTGGTCGTCCCCGCGACGATCGACAACAACCTGCCCGGGCTGCAGATGGCGATCGGCGCCGACACCGCGCTCAACGTCTGCGTCGAGGCGGTGGACCGCATCAAGCGGTCCGGCACGGCGTCCAAGCGGGCCTTCGTCGTCGAGACGATGGGGCGCCACTGCGGCTTCCTGGCGCTCGCGACGGGAGTGGCCACCGGAGCCGAACGGGTGTACCTGCACGAGGAGGGCATCTCGATCGCCGACCTGTCCGTCGACGTCGACCGCATGGTCACCGGGTTCGCGGCCGGGCGGACGTTCTACCTGGCGATCCGCAACGAGGAGGCGTCCGAGTTCTACACCACCGACGTGATCACGCGGCTGTTCGAGGCCGAGGGGCACGGGGCGTTCAGCGTGCGCGGGGTCGTGCTGGGGCACGTGCAGCAGGGCGGGACGCCGTCGCCGTTCGACCGCATCAACGGGGTCCGGCTGGCCTGCGAGGTGGTCGATTGGCTCACGGAGCGGCTGGCGTCCGGGGGCAGCGGCGTGGACCACGTGTTCGCCACCCCGGACGGCATGCGCGGGGTCCGAGACCTGGACGACCTGCTCGACTGGGAGGCACGGCGTCCGCTGCAGCAGTGGTGGCAGGCGCTCGCACCGCTGGTGAACGACCTCGACCGCCGTCCGGCGTGGGTGGAGGGCGGAGCGACGCAGGTGGTAGAGGCGGGCTCCCCGACGGCGCCGCGCTGAGCCCGGGCCGGGGCCTGCCGGTACGATGACCCGGTGACCGACACCCAGCCGCGCCGCCTGCTGCGCATCGAGGCGCGCAACGCCGAGACGCCCATCGAGCGCAAGCCGCCGTGGATCAAGACGAAGGCCACGATGGGCCCCGAGTACCGCGACATGCAGGCGCGCGTCTCCGACGGCGGGCTGCACACGGTGTGCCAGGCGGCCGGGTGCCCCAACATCTTCGAGTGCTGGGAGGACCGGGAGGCCACCTTCCTCATCGGCGGCGACCAGTGCACACGCCGGTGTGACTTCTGCCAGATCGCCACCGGGCGCCCAGAGGGCTACGACAAAGACGAGCCGCGCCGAGTCGCCGAGTCGGTGCGCGAGATGGGGCTGAAGTACGCCACCGTCACGGGCGTGGCCCGCGACGACCTGCCCGAGGGGGCGTCCTGGCTGTACGCCGAGACGTGCCGCCGCATCCGCGAAGCAGTGCCCGGCTGCGGGGTGGAGCTGCTGGTCGACGACTTCAAGGGCGAGGCCGGCCCGCTCCAGGCGGTGTTCGACGCGCGTCCGGAGGTGTTCGCGCACAACGTGGAGACCGTGCCGCGCATCTTCAAGCGCATCCGTCCGGCGTTCGACTACCACCGCAGCCTCGGCGTCCTGACGGCCGCCCGGGAGGCTGGGCTGGTGACCAAGAGCAACCTCATCCTCGGCATGGGCGAGACCCGCGAGGAGATCGAGGCGGCGTTGCGCGACTTGCGCGAAGCGGGCACCGAGCTGCTCACCATCACCCAGTACCTGCGCCCGTCGGCCAAGCACCACCCGATCGACCGGTGGGTGACGCCCGAGGAGTTCCGTGAGCTCCAGGCGCACGCGTTGGGCTTAGGATATGCGGGAGTGCTCTCCGGGCCGCTCGTCCGCTCCTCGTACCGGGCGGGCCGGCTCTACCGGCAGGCCATCGAGGCCCGCAGGCGGGCGCCCCTGACCCAGGACGTGGAGTGACCCAGGATGGCTAGCGAGAAGGCGAAAGAACTCGCCGCGAAGCAGAAGGCCGAGATCAAGGCCGAGAAGCTACGCAAGAAGAACAGCGACGACCCACGCGACTGGGGCCGCATCCGCCAGTTCGTGGAGGCGTACAAGCGCACCAACGAGGTCGACCCCACCACCCGCTGGTGGATGATCGGCACCGCTTTGGGCACCGTCGCCGTCATCGCCGCCATCGGCGCGCTCAGCGGCCTGGCCTGGTGGGCCTGGCTGCCGCTGGCGCTCATGTCCGGCGTGCTGGTCGCCATGGTCGTGCTCACCCGCAAGGCCAAGACCGCCATGATCAAGCGCTACGAGGGCCAGCCCGGGTCTGCCGAGGTGGCCCTGCAGATGCTGAGCAACAAGAAGTACACATACACGATGGCCATCGCGGTGACCCGCGAGCTCGACCTGGTCCACCGCGTCGTCGGGCCGGGCGGCATCGTGCTGATCGGCGAGGGCCAGGCGGGCCGGGCGCGCAAGCTCCTCTCCGGGGAGCTGAAGCGCCACAGCCAGGTCAGCTACGGCACGGCCGTCACCCAGCTGATGCTCGGCGACGAGGCCAACCAGGTGAAGCTGGCCGACCTGCAGAAGCGCATCGAGAAGATGCCCAAGGTGCTGGAGCCCTACCAGCTCACCGAGATCCGCTCGCGGTTGGCCGCCATGGACGCCGTGCGTCCCAAGGCTCCGCTGCCCAAGGGCCCCATGCCCACGGCGAAGGGCGTCAACCGGGCCCTGCGCGGCCGCTGATCCGTTGGCGCATCTCGTCAACGCCGAACGCGTCACCAAGGCGTACGGCACCCGGACCCTGCTCGACGAAGTCTCCCTCGGCCTGTCCAGCGGCGACGTCGTCGGCGTCGTCGGACGCAACGGCGACGGCAAGTCGACCCTGCTGAACCTGCTGGTCGGGGTGGTCGAGCCGGACGCCGGCCAGGTCGTCCGCTCGGCGTCCGCCTCGTTGGGGCACCTCACCCAGACGGAGGCGGTCCCCCCGAGCACGACCGTGCGCGACGCCATCGTGGGCGGGCACCCCGACCACGTGTGGGCGGCGGACGCCTACTCGCGCGGGGTGGTCGAGCACCTGCTGGGCGAGGTGCCGCTGGACGCCGAGGTCGCGGTCCTGTCCGGCGGGGAACGGCGGCGCGTGGCTTTGGTGGCGCTCATGCTCGGCCAGCACGACCTGATCGTGCTCGACGAGCCGACCAACCATCTCGACGTGGAGGCCGTCGCCTGGCTGGCCGCCCACCTGGCCGAACTGCGCGACCGGGGCACCGCGATGCTCGTCGTCAGCCACGACCGCTGGTTCCTGGACGCGGTCTGCACCCGCGTGTGGGAGGTGCACGACGGCACCGTGGACGCCTACGACGGGGGGTACGCCGCGTACGTGCTCGCCCGCGTCGAGCGCCAGCGGCAGGCCGCCAGCAACGAGCAGCGCCGCCGCAACCTCGCCCGCAAGGAGCTCGCCTGGCTGCGCCGCGGCGCCCCGGCCCGCACCGCCAAGCCCAAGTTCCGCATCGAGGCGGCGAACGCGCTCATCAGCGACGTTCCGGTGCCGCGCGACACGCTGGCGTTGAAGGAGTTCGCCGTCACGCGCCTGGGCAAGGACGTGTTCGACCTCACCGACGCCACCCTCGACCTGCCCGACGACGGCCGCCGCCTGCTCGGCCCGCTCACCTGGTCGATCGGGCCGGGCGACCGCATCGGGCTGGTGGGGGTGAACGGGTCCGGCAAGTCGACGCTGCTGCGGCTGCTGGCCGGCGAGCAGGCGCCGACGTCCGGGCGCGTGAAGCGCGGCAAGACACTGCGGTTGGCGCACCTGACGCAGGACCCCCTTCGACAGGCTCAGGGAGCGGGCTCCGGGTCCGCCGGCGGGGTCGGGGCGGCGTCGGGCACGGGGTTCGGAGGCGCGGCGGCTTCGGGGTTCGGAGGAGCGGCGGCGCCGGGGTTCGGGGGCTCCACCCACGAGCCGCTGGATGAGGGCGAGCGCGTGCTGGAGTCCGTCACGCGGCTGCGCAACGAGACCCGGCTGGCCACGGGGCGAGAGCTGTCGGCGTCCCAGTTGCTGGAGGACTTCGGGTTCACCGGTGAGCGGCTGGTCACGCGCATCGGGGAGTTGTCCGGCGGCGAGCGCCGACGGCTGCAGCTGCTGCGCCTGCTGCTGACCGAGCCGAACGTGCTGCTTCTCGACGAGCCGACCAACGACCTGGACATCGACACGCTCACCGTGGTCGAGGACCACCTGGACACCTGGCCCGGCACCCTGGTCGTCGTCAGCCACGACCGCTACTTCCTGGAGCGCGTGTGCGACGTCACCTACGCGCTGATGGGAGACGGGCGCTGCGTGCTGCTGCCGGGCGGGGTCGAACAGTACCTCGAGCACCGGCGCGCGCGGCCGGCGTCCTCTCGGGCGTACGGGGCGGCGTCCAGCGCGGAGTCCAGGGGTTCCTGGGGAGGCGGGGATGCCGCCGGCCCAGCGACAACAGGGGCCGAGGGGTCGGGACTGAACGCGGCCGAACTGCGGGCGGCCAAGAAGGAACTGGCCCGGCTGGAGTCGCAGCTGGGACGCGTGGGCGGCCGCATCCAGGAACTGCACCGCGAGATGGCCGCGCGGGCATCCGACTACGCGGCGCTGGGCGCGCTGCAGGAGACCCTCGACGACCTCACCGACGAGCAGGCAGAGCTCGAGCTGGCCTGGCTGGAGGTCGCCGAGCGGGTCGGGTGACGCGGACGCCGCCCGCCCAGCCCCCGGCCTGCCGCACTTACGGCGTCCACGACGGTCGCCCGACACAACGCCGACACTCCATCGATGCATTCGAAATCCACGGAATCGATGGAGTTCGGGCGCATCCATGGAGTGTCGGCGACCACGGGGCACACGGGGGGCAGGAGGCGCCCGGAACCCGGGCGATCCCGCCGGATCAGCTGGGCTTGGGTGCCCCCTTGCGGACGTAGCGCATCCAGGTGATGACGACGCACATGACCGCCCAGGCGACCCCGAGCCAGTAGAAGACGACCGGCCCGACGACGGTGAGCCCGACGCCGAAGAGGAAGGGGCCGAACGCGGCGATCGCGGACGTCCAGCCGATGACGCCGCCCGCCTGCCGGGGCTCGAAGATCATCGGCATCTGCTTGAACGTCGAGGCGTTACCGATGCCCGCGAACAGGAAGATCGCCAGCATGCCCCAGAAGAACCGGTCGAACCCACCCTGCAGTGCGGCGGCCGACGAGGTGTCGGGCGTCAGCGTCGTGATGGTGAACCCGATGGACACGATCAGCCCCAGCCCGGAGATGAGCGTCCAGATGGCGCCGCCCATGCGGTCGGTCAGCGGGGCGAACGCGAACCGCGCGACGGCACCCACCAGCGCGCCCCAGAACACGAACGTGGCCGGGTCAGGCACGGCATAGCCGGCGACCAGCACCTGTGCGGTGGCTCCGGCGCCCTGCACGATGGCCGGGTTGCCGGCGCCGTACAGGTTGGCGGTGAGAAGGGCGAACTGCGCCGACAGGCCCGAGAACGTGCCGAAGGTCATGATGTAGAGCAGCGTCATCAGCCACGTGTCGGTGTTGTTGAAGATGTCGAACTGCTGCTTGATGTTGGCCTTGATCGGCACCGACTTGAGCAGGAACCAGGCCAGCAGGGCGGCGACGATGACGAACGGCACCCACACGAGGCCGGCGTTCTGGTACCAGACGCTGCGGTCTGCCTTGCCGGCCGTCTTGAGCACCTGCGGGCCGCCGATGAGCGCGAAGCCGATCAGCAGCGGCGTCAGCAGCTGGACCAGCGAGACGCCGAGGTTACCGAGCCCGGCCTGCAGGCCGAGGGCCGTGCCCGAGAGCCGCTTGGGGAAGAAGTACGACGTCGACGGCATGAAGCCGGAGAACGCGCCGCCGCCGATGCCCGACAGGAAGGCCAGCGCCATGAGGCCCCAGTAGGGGGTGTTCGGGTCCTGGATCGCGAACGCCCAGCCCAACAGCGGGACGACCAGCAGCGCCGTGGTGAGCGACACCATCTTGCGGGTGCCCAGGATGGGCGGAAGGGTCATCCACAGGATGCGCAGCGCGCCGCCGGACAACCCGGGCATGGCGGCCATCCAGTACAGCTGGTCCTTGGTGAAGCTGAACCCGATCGCGTTCAGCTTGCCGACGAGCGCCGACGGCAGGAACCAGGCGATGAAGCACATCGTCAGGGCGAAGGTCGTGATCGACAGCGTGCGCCAGGCGAGGCTCGAGTCCCACGTGGCCTCGTCCTCGGGATTCCATTGCTGCAGCCACTCGCCGCCGGTGCGGCTGGGTGAAGTTGCGCTGGTCATGCGTGAGCCTCCTGGTTGGTGTGGGCCCGATCGTCGTCGGCCGGGCTGCTGGGGGACGCGGGCACCTCGACGAGGTCACCCATGTGGGGCGATTGGGCGTGCAGCATGCGGTAGATGGTCCAGTGCATCCACAGCAGGGAGACCGCCGCGAACCCGAACAGGATCATGAACGTGGAGTTCGCCAACCCGGTGCCCTGCTTGGCGTAGGCGAACATGGGGGGCAGGAAGAATCCGCCCAGCCCGCCGAGCATGCCCACCAGGCCGCCCACCGAGCCGACGTTGTCGGGGAAGTAGGTGGGAATGTGCTTGTAGACGGCCGCCTTGCCGATGCCCATGGCGCACCCGATCACGAACACCAGCGCCACGAACAGCCACAGCGAGATCGAGTAGTGCATGACCTCACGGGTGCCGCCGCTGGGCTGGTACAAGACGATGTGCCCGTTGGGCATCATCAGGACGCCGCAGGCGATCAGCATGACGATGAACGTGCCGTACATGGCGTTGCGGGCCCCCCACTTGTCGCTGAACCAGCCGCCGAGGGGACGCAGCAGAGAGGCCGGGAAGATGAACGTAGCCGTCAGCAACCCCGCTGTCGTCAGGTCGACGCCGAAGTTGTCGACGTAGTAGGCCGGCAGGTACGCCGACAGCGCGACGTACGCGCCGAACACCACCACGTAGTAGAGGCTGAACCGCCACACCCGGATGTCGCGCAGGGGCACGAGCATCTCGCGGATCGGCTTGGACGCCCCGGGCACGTGGTCCTGCCTCGGGGTGACGAAGTACATGGCGACGGCGGTGGCGACCAGAAGCACCGCGTAGATGACCGGGATCAGCCGCCACCCGCCGACGACGCCCAGGCCGTACGTGGCGCCGGCCGTGGCCAGGATGATGGAGGGGCCGATGAACTTCGTCACGGACGCGCCCACGTTGCCGGCGCCGAACACGCCGAGGGCGAAGCCCTTGCGGCGGTCGGAGTACCAGGCCGAGTTCCACGCGATGCCCACGCTGAAGCTGTTGCCGACGAAGCCGACGAGGAAGGCCAGCACGAGCAGCATCGGGTAGCTGTTCGCGAACGAGACCGCGAAGCTCGCGACCGCGCCGGACAGCAGCAGGTACAGCATCACCTTCCGGCCGCCGATGCGGTCGGCCAGCATGCCGGCGGGCAGCCGCCACATCGACCCGTTGAGCACCGCCACCGCGCTGATCCAGCTCAGCTCGACGTCGGTGAGCTTGAACTCCGCCTGGATCGGCTTGCCCAGGATGCCGAACATCAGCCACACCGCGAACATGATCGTGAACGCGAGGGTCGACATCGTCAGGACGCGGCCGGAGCCGGGCATCTCGTGCCGGGTCACGGTGTCGCTCATGGAATTCCTCTAACTCCTTTATATTCGGACGGCGCGAGTCAATCACAGCGCCACGGGCACCGTCAAACGACACCCCGTAGTAGCGTCATCACCCCGGCTCAGCACCCGCTTTTGGTGCCGCCGACCACGGCTTGCGCCGCCCGGGCACGTGTGGTTGACTCCCCCTACTTGCAATCCTCCAAACGAGTGCGAAGGGGTTGAGGAGCTGATGTCGGACGCCGCGGCCGTGAGCGGCCAGGGCCTGGACGTCCTCGCCTCGCCCGTACGCCGCGACATCGTCGACCTGCTGGCCAACCTCCCCGAGACGGCGTCAGCCGCAGGTGCGGAGACCCGCGCGCGTGGGCTCACCGCAACCGAGTTGGGACGCCGCCTGCGCCTGCACGTGACGACGATCCGCTTCCACCTCGATCGGCTCCGCGAGGCCGGCCTCGTCGACACCCGCGACGAGCGCGCCGGGGTCGGCCGGCCGCGGCGTCACTACACGATCAGCCCCGGACGCCTCGCCGGAGTCGACGCGCCCGACGCGTACCGCCTGCTGGCCCAGGTGCTGGCCGAGGCGGTCACCGACGGCGATGCCCCGAGCGCCGAGGAGGCGGGCCACCGCTGGGCCACGCGGCACGCCGCCCAGCTGGTCGGCGACGGCCCGCCCCCGCCTCCGGCCACCACACCCGGCGCCTGGCTGGGCAAGGTCGGTGCACTCGTCGACGTGCTCGATCGCTGGGGATACGATCCAGAGGTGTCCACCGCCGATGCCGGCCACACCGCGGTCGTCGAGCTGCACCGCTGCCCGGTGCGCGAGTTGGCCGCCAGCAGCGCGGCCGTGGCCTGCGGCGTCCACCGCGGCGTCATCACCGGCACGTTGGCCGCTCTCGGCGAGCTCGACTCCGAGGTGCGGCTCTGCCCGTTCGTGGGCGACGATCTCTGCGTCGCCCGAGTCACCACGCGCACGACGTTCTCCCGTCCGGAAGCACTGATGGCAGAAAGGCCCTGACATGACCGACACCCAGCCCCGCACTGCGGCGACCAAGGCTCCCGGCCTCGATAACGCGCTGGCGGACGCCCTGGTCGGCGCGGGACGCTTCTTCACCCGTGCCGAGGTCAGCGACGACAAGCGGGCGGTGTTCAAGGAGGGCGGGCGCGGCGACTGGTTCTACCGCGACCGCTGGGCCTACGACAAGGTCGTCCGCTCGACCCACGGCGTCAACTGCACGGGGTCGTGCAGCTGGAAGGTGTACGTCAAGGACGGCATCATCACGTGGGAGGCCCAGCAGACCGACTACCCGTCCGCCGGCCCCGACAAGCCCGAGTACGAGCCCCGGGGCTGCCCGCGCGGCGCGGCGTTCTCCTGGTACACCTACTCCCCCACGCGGGTCCGGTACCCGTACGTGCGTGGCGTCCTCATCGAGATGTACCGGCAGGCCAAGGCCGAGCACGGCGATCCGGTCGTGGCGTGGGCGTCCATCGTCCAGGACCCGGAGAAAGCGCGCCGCTACAAGTCGTCGCGCGGCAAGGGCGGCCTCGTGCGCGCCACGTGGGACGAGGTCATCGAGCTGATCGCGGCCGCCCAGGTGTACACGATCAAGCGCTGGGGCCCCGACCGCATCGCGGGCTTCTCCCCCATCCCGGCCATGTCGATGGTGTCGCACGCGTCCGGGGCGCGGTACACGAGCCTCATCGGCGGCTCGATGCTCAGCTTCTACGACTGGTACGCCGACCTGCCGGTGGCCAGCCCCCAGGTGTTCGGCGACCAGACCGACGTGCCCGAGTCGGGCGACTGGTGGGACGCCGGCTACCTGATCATGTGGGGCAGCAACGTCCCGCTGACCCGCACGCCCGACGCGCACTGGATGACCGAGGCCCGCTACCGCGGCCAGAAGGTCGTCGTCATGGCCCCCGACTACGCCGAGAACGTCAAGTTCGCCGACGAGTGGCTGCCGGTGGCCCCGGGCACCGACGGCGCGCTGGGCATGGCGATGGGGCACGTCGTGCTCAAGGAGTTCTTCGTCGACCGTACGGTCCCCTACTTCGACAACTACGTGAAGCACTACACCGACCTGCCGTTCCTGGTCACCCTGGACGCCGTGGGCGAGGGCCGCTACCGGCCCGGCAAGAACCTGGTCGCGGGCGACTTCGACAACGACCAGGCCGGCAGCGAGAACTCCATGTTCAAGCCCGCGCTGTGGGACGCGGTGACCGACGCCCCCGCCATCCCCGGCGGCACGCTCGGGCACCGCTTCGGCGACGAGGGCATGGGGCAGTGGAACCTCGACCTGGGCGACCTGAAGCCGCTGCTGTCGTTCGGCCCTTCGACAGGCTCACCGACCGGATCAGGCTCTGGCATCGGCGCTGCGGGGTCGGGCATCGAGGCCGTCGAGATCGAGCTGCCGGTGTTCGACTCCCCGGACGGCCAGCCGGCGACCGTGACGCGCGGCGTCCCGGTCCGTCGCGTGGGCGACCGGCTGGTCACCACCGTGTTCGACCTGATGCTGGCGCAGTACGGCGTGGGCCGTCCGGGCCTGCCCGGCGCGTGGCCGCAGGACTACGACGACGTCTCCGGGGCGTACACCCCCGCGTGGCAGGAGCCGATCACCGGCGTGGACGCCGAACGCGTCGCTCGCATCGCCCGGGAGTTCGCGCAGAACGCCGAGGACACCAACGGCCGCTCGATGATCCTCATGGGCGCGGGCACCAACCACTGGTACCACTCCGACCTCATCTACCGCACGATGCTCATGCTGACCACCATCACCGGTTGTCAGGGCCGCAACGGCGGCGGCTGGGCGCATTACGTCGGCCAGGAGAAGGCGCGCCCGATCACCGGGTGGGCGCAGATGGCGTTCGGCCTCGACTGGAGCCGCCCGCCGCGCCAGATGATCCAGACCGGCTACTGGTACATCAACACCGACCAGTGGCGCTACGACACGTTCACCGCGGACGAGCTGGGCGGCGGCCACGCCGGCAACGGCATGTTCGAGGGCAAGGTGACGGCCGACCTGTTCGCGCAGTCGGCGCGCTCGGGCTGGATGCCGACGTACCCGACGTTCGACCGCAACCCGCTGGTCCTGGCCGACGACGTCGCGGCGTCCGGCGAGGCGGTCGGCGCGTACGTCAGCCGCTCGCTCAAGGAGGGCTCGCTGCGGTTCGCCGTCGAGGACCCGGACGCCGAGGAGAACTGGCCGCGCGTGCTCATGCTCTGGCGCGCCAACCTGTTCGGCAACTCGGCCAAGGGCGACGAATACTTCCTGCGGCACCTGCTCGGCACCGACCACGCGGTCACGGCCGCCGAGAGCCCCGAGCACCTGCGCCCGAAGGACATCGTCTGGCGCGACGAGGCCCCGCACGGCAAGCTCGACCTGGTCCTGACGCTCGACTTCCGCATGACGAGTTCGACGCTGATGAGCGACGTGATCCTGCCAGCGGCGACGTGGTACGAGAAGCACGACATCAACACCACCGACATGCACCCGTTCGTGCACCCGTTCACGCCGGCCATCAACCCGCCGTGGCAGTCCAAGACCGACTGGGACAGCTTCGGCCTGATCGCCGCGAAGTTCTCCGAGTTCGCCGCCACGCACCTGGGCACGCGCACCGACGTGGTCGCCGTCCCGATGCTGCACGACAGCCCGGACGCCCTGGCCACACCTCACGGCGTGGTTCGCGACTGGAAGACGGGCGAGGTCGACCCGATCCCGGGCGTGACCATGCCCAAGCTGATCCTGGTCGAGCGCGACTACACCCAGGTGTCCGCCAAGTACGGCGCGATCGGCCCGCTGCTCGACAAGCTGGGCACCACCACCAAGGCGGTCACGGTCGACGTCACCGGCGCCATCGAGTACCTCAAGGGCAAGAACGGCGTCCGCACCGGCGACGGAGTGGCGGCGGGGCGTCCGAAGCTCGACACCGGCATCAACGTCGCCGAGGCGATCATGGCGCTGGCCGGCACGACCAACGGCCACCTGGCCACCCAGGGGTTCAAGACCCTGGAGAAGCGCACCGGCAAGCTCATGCACGACCTGGCGGCCGAGCACGAGGGCAAGATCATCACGTTCGCCGAGATCGTCGCCCAGCCCACGCCGGTGATCACGTCGCCGGAGTGGTCGGGGTCCGAGTCCGGCGGACGCCGCTACAGCCCGTTCACCATCAACGTCGAGCGGCTCAAGCCCTGGCACACGCTGACCGGCAGGCAGCACTTCTACCTCGACCACGACTGGATGCAGGCGCTCGGGGAGACGCTGCCCACCTACCGCGGGCCGCTCAACATGACCCAGCTCTTCGGCGAGACGCCGCTGGGCGAGACGAACGAGCTCGGCGTGTCGGTGCGCTACCTGACCCCGCACTTCAAGTGGGCGATCCACAGCCAGTACCAGGACAACTGGTTCATGCAGAACCTGTCCCGGGGCGGCCAGCAGGTGTGGATGAGCGTCACGGACGCCGAGAAGGTCGGCATCGCCGACAACGACTGGATCGAGCTGGTGAACCGCAACGGCGTCGTGTCCGCCCGCGCGATCGTTTCCCACCGCATGCCCGAGGGCACGGTGTTCATGTACCACAGCCAGGACCGTCTCATCGACGTGCCGTTGACCGAAACCAACGGACGCCGCGGCGGCATCCACAACTCGATGACCCGCATCCTGATCAAGCCGAGCCACATCATCGGCGCGTACGCGCAGCTGTCGTTCGCTTTCAACTACCTCGGCCCCACCGGCAACAACCGCGACGAGGTGACGATGCTCCGCAAGCGCACCGCCCCCCTGACGTACTGACCCGACGAACGAGGAGAGGAGAACGAATCATGCGCATCATGGCCCAGATGGCAATGGTGATGAACCTCGACAAGTGCATCGGGTGCCACACGTGCTCGGTGACCTGCAAGCAGGCGTGGACGAACCGCACCGGCATGGAGTACGTGTGGTTCAACAACGTCGAGACCCGCCCGGGGCTCGGCTACCCGCGCACGTACGAGGATCAGGCCACGTGGAAGGGCGGCTGGGAGCTCGGCCGCAACGGGCGGCTCAAGCTCAAGGGCGGCGGCCGGTTCGCGAAGCTGGCCACGATCTTCAGCAACCCCAAGCTGCCCGAGATCGCCGACTACTACGAGCCCTGGACGTACGACTACGAGAACCTGCTCAACGCGCCGGCGTCCAAGACGTTCCCCGTCGCCCGCCCGCACTCGCTGCTCACCGGCGAGCCGATGAACCCGAAGTGGGGCGCCAACTGGGACGACGACCTGGGCGGCACCTACGTCACCGGGCTCGACGACCCGATGCGCAAGGGCATCGAGGACAAGGTCACGTTCGAGTTCGACAAGTCGTTCATGTTCTACCTGCCGCGCATCTGCGAGCACTGCCTCAACCCGACGTGCGCTGCCTCCTGCCCCTCGGGCGCGATCTACAAGCGCGCCGAGGACGGCATCGTGCTCGTCGACCAGAACCGCTGCCGCGGCTGGCGCATGTGCATCTCCGGCTGCCCGTACAAAAAGATCTACTTCAACCACTCCACGGGCAAGGCCGAGAAGTGCACGTTCTGCTACCCGCGCGTGGAGGTGGGCATCCCGACGGTGTGCTCCGAGACGTGCGTGGGCCGGCTGCGCTACATCGGGCTCATGCTCTACGACGCGGACGCCGTGCTGGCCGCCGCCTCCGTCAAGGACGAGCACCAGCTGTACGAGGCCCAGCGCGCGGTGTTCCTCGACCCCCGCGACCCCGAGATCGCGCGTGAGGCGGCCCGGCAGGGCATCCAGCCCGACTGGATCGAGGCGGCGAAGCGCTCCCCCGTGCGCCGCCTGATCATGGACTATCAGGTGGCCCTGCCGCTGCACCCCGAGTACCGCACCATGCCGATGGTCTGGTACATCCCGCCGCTGTCGCCGATCGTGGACGCCGTCCGCGAGACGGGCCACGACGCCGAGGAGGCCGGCAACCTGTTCGGCGCCATCGACGCCCTGCGCATCCCGATCGAGTACCTCGCCAACCTGTTCACGGCGGGCGAGGTGGCGCCGGTGCGGCGCGTCCTGGACAAGCTGGCGGCCATGCGCAGCTACATGCGCGACCTCAACCTGGAGCGCGAGCCCCGGGAGGAGATCGCGCAGGCGGTGGGCATGACCGGGGTCGAGGTGCAGGAGATGTTCCGGCTGCTCGCCATCGCCAAGTACGAGGAGCGGTACGTCATCCCGACCGCCCACGCCGAGCAGGCCCACCACCTCGAAGAGCTGGCCACCGACTGTCCGGTCGGCGGCGGGGGCCCGGGCGCGTTCGGCGGCGGGTCCGGCGGGCCGGTGTCGGTGGCGATCCAGACGCTGGCGGAGACCAAGCAGCGCATGCAGGCCGACGACATGAGCCAGGTGCCCGGGTCGGTCAGCTACCTGGAGTGGGACGGCCACGGCGTCCCCGGTAAGGCGTCCCCCGAAGAGGTCGAGCACCGTCCCGGCATCCCGACGGACCAGGGGCCCCGATGAGCCCCACTCCCGTCGACGTGGTCGGCCGGCTTCGGGCGCTCTTGGCGCCCCGGCCGGAGCCGGACGCCGCCCGCCCACACGCCGCTCCGCGGCGCCGGCACCCGGCCCCCGCCCTGGACGAGCCGACGCTGCGCACGGCGTGGCAGGCGATCTCGCTGCTGATCGGCTACCCCGACGACCGGCTGCTCGGCCTGTTGCCGGCCCTGCGGGCGGCGTCCGAGCCCCTGCCGGACGCCGTCGGCGCGCCGCTGTTGCGGCTGATCGGCCACCTCGAGCAGGGCGAGGTGCGCGGCGTCCGGGCGGCGTACGTGGACACCTTCGACACCACCCGCAAGTGCGCCCTGCACCTGACCTACTACCCCTTCGGCGAGACCCGCAAGCGGGGCATCGCCCTGGTCCAGTTCAAGCAGGCCTACCGCAAGGCGGGCCTGGAGGTCACCGAGGACGAACTGCCCGACCACCTGTCGGTGGTGTGCGAGTTCGGCGCGATGGGCGACGTCGGCGTCGCCTGGAAGCTGCTCAACGACCACCGGGCCGGCATCGAGTTGCTGCAGCTCGCCTTGGAGGACCGCGACTCGCCGTGGGCGGACGCCGTCCGTTCCCTGCGGGCCACCCTGCCGCCCTTGAGCGGCACCCAGGCCGAGGCGGTCGCCAAGCTGCTCGCCGAGGGCCCGCCCAGCGAGGACGTCGGCCTCGACGCCTACTCCCTCGACCCCCGCCTCAATCCGAACCCCGCCGACGACGATCTGCTCGAAGGAGCCGCGCGATGAGTACCTTCCTCTGGGCCGTGTTCCCGTACCTGTGCCTGGCCGCGTTCGCGGTGGGACTGGCGTGGCGGTACCGCTACGACAAGTTCGGCTGGACCACGCGCAGCTCGCAGCTGTACGAGAGCCGCCTGCTGCGCATCGGCAGCCCGCTGTTCCACGTGGGCCTGCTGATCGCGCTGATCGGCCACGTGATGGGGCTGGTCATCCCGAAGGCCTGGACCGAGGCCATGGGCATCGACCAGCACACCTACCACCTGTTCGCCGTCGTCGGCGGGCTGGTGTCGGGGGCGATGATCTGCGTGGGCTTCGCGATCCTGGTGTTCCGGCGGCGGACGGTCAAGACCGTCTTCAACGCCACCACCGTCAACGACAAGGTGATGTACCTCCTGCTCGGCATCGTCATCGCGCTGGGCATGTGGAACACCCTGTCCACCGCGCTGTCGGACGTGTACAACTACCGCGCCAGCGTCTCCCCGTGGTTCCGCAGCATCTTCATGTTCCAGCCGGCCCCGGACCTGATCGCGTCGTCGCCGCTGCAGTTCCAGCTGCACGCGTTCTTTGCGTTCCTGCTGCTCGCCATTTGGCCGTTCACGCGCCTGGTGCACGTGTTCAGCGCGCCCATCGGCTACCTGGCCCGGCCCTACATCGTCTACCGCACCAAGGGTGACGACACGACGGCCTCGCAGCCCTCGCGCGCGCCGCAGGGCACGTGGCGCAGCCCCACGGCGTCCAAGCGCGGGTAGGGTGACGCCGGTGACGAGACCCCCGGTGGACGCCGCCGCCTGGCGGGGTTGGATCGAGCACGTCTGCGCCGCGGTCGGCGTGGACGCCGCCCTGGTGGACGTCGGCGCCATCCACGAGCTGTCCGGTGAGGTCGCCGCGGTGTTCGCCCGGCCCATGGCGCCCGTGTCGGCGCACCTGTGGGGGCTGGCGCGCGGGCGCTTCCCGGACGCCGACCCGGCGACCCTGCGCGCCGAACTGGTGGCCGCGGCGTCCGGCCGGTGAGCGGCGTGGCGCTCCCCCCGCTGGTGGAGCCCGGGCCGGAGCTGTCCCGCGCCGAGCGCGAGCGGTACGCCCGGCACCTGCTCGTGCCCGCGATCGGGGACGCCGGGCAGCGCCGGCTGCGGGCGGCGCGCGTGTGCGTGGTCGGTGCCGGCGGGCTCGGGTCGCCGGCGCTGCTGTACCTCGCCGCCGCGGGCGTCGGGCAGATCACGATCGTCGACGACGACGACGTCGACGTGACGAACCTGCAGCGTCAGGTCGTGCACACCACGGCGTCCGTGGGCAGCCCCAAGGTTGCCACCGCCGCCGCCGCCGTCTCGGCGTTGAACCCCGACGTCGAGGTCGTCCAGCGGCGGGAGCGGCTGACTGCTGCCAACGCGGGCGGCGTCCTGGCCGGTCACCACGTGGTGCTCGACGGCACGGACAACTTCCCCACTCGCTACGTCGTCAACGACGCCTGCGCGACCCTCGGCCTGCCCGTGGTCTGGGCGTCGGTGTACCGCACCCAGGCCCAGGTCGCGGTGTTCTGGGCGTCCCCGCCCGTCGGCGTGGGCGTCGACCTGCGCGACCTGTTCCCCGAGCCGCCCGACCCGGCCACGGTGCCCAGCTGCGGCGACGCCGGCGTCCTGGGCGCGCTGTGCGGTCAGGTCGGGTCGCTCATGGCCGCCGAGGCGATCAAGCTGCTCTGCGGTGTCGGCGAGCCGCTGCTCGGGCGCGTGGCGTTCCTCGACCTGCTCAGCGCGCGCCTGGACGAGGTGCCGTTGTCGCCGCGGCCGCGCTTCCCGCAGTCCCCCGACCGACCCAGAGCCCTGCACCAGGAGGAACCCGTGGAGATCGAGACCGTCAGCCCCCACGACCTGGCCGCCGAGCTGGCGTCCGCGCGTCCGCCCGTCGTCGTCGACGTGCGCGAGCCCGCCGAGCTCGCGTTCGGGGCGATCGAGGGTTCGGTGCGCATCCCGCTGGCAGACTTCCTCGCCGACGTGCCCGCCTTCGACGCGGACGCCGACGTCGTCGTGCACTGCAAGATCCAGCCGCGCGCCGAGCGCGCCGCCGCCGCGCTCATCGCGGCCGGCCACCCGCGCGTGCGCGTGCTGGCGGGCGGCATCCTGGCCTGGGCCGACGTGGATCCCACGGTGACGCGGTACTGACGAGGAGGTGGCAACCATGCAGACCATCGCACCCATCGATCCGGGCGAGATCTTGATGAACGAGTTCCTGGAGCCCCTGCAGGTCCCGGTCGTTTCTACCCCGCGAGGTAGAATCCTCCCATGGCCACGATGAACATCAAGGACCCCGGGGTCCGCGACATGGCACTGAAGCTGGCCGCGTACCGGCACACGACCGCCACGGGCGCTATCCGTCAGGCACTGGCCGAGGCGCTGGAACGGGAGGCCACCGGTCGTGACGGCATGGCAGAGAGGCTCAAGGAGATCGGCAGGCGAGCTGCCGCCAAGGACGAGCCCTACTTCACGGACGACGAACTCTACGACGAGAGCGGCGCGCCGAAGTGACCCTCGACAGTTCCGCAATCGTCGCCATCCTGCGGGCCGAGCCCGAGCAGGACGCCTTCATCGAGGCGATCGCCAGCGCCGCGTGGGTCGGAGTGTCGGCGGGAACGGTGCTGGAGTCGACCGTGGTGGTGGGGCGCTCGCGACGACCCGAACTGGACGAGCTGCTGGTCCAGGCCCGCGCCCGGATCCTGGCGGTCGATGAGCAGCACCTGGAGGCTGCCCAAGAAGGGTGGACGCGCTTCGGGAAGGGAAGCGGGTCACCCGCGCGCCTCGACTACGGCGACTGCTTCGCGTACGCCGCGGCCAAGGTCACGAAGGCGCCCCTGCTCTACAAGGGCGAGGACTTCGGCCACACCGATGTGGTCGGCGCACTCTGAGGGTCAACATGGGGTGATCGGTGCGGTGTCGGTGCTGCCCGCTAGAGTCCGATCATGGCGACGACGACCCGGCCCGTGCTGTCGGTTGAGCAGTACCTGGCCGAGGTGCTCGCGCTGGTGTCCCCGCTGACCGACGTCGACGAGGTGGCGTTGCGCGAGGCGTCCGGGCGCGTGCTGGCCGAGCCGGTGGTCGCGCGGGCGTCGATCCCGGCGTTCGCGAACTCGGCGATGGACGGGTTCGCGGTGCGGGCGTCGGACGCCTCGGCCGGGGCCGTGCTGCGCGTCGTCGCCGAGGTGGCGGCCGGCTCGCCCGACGACCCGGCGTTCGGGGCGGGCGAGTGCGTCCGCATCATGACGGGCGCGCCGCTCCCGGCGGCCGCCGACGCCGTCGTGCCGGTGGAACAGACCACCCCCGACGGTGACGGCGTCCGCATCGACGCCGCGCCCAGCCCGGGGCAGCACGTCCGGGGTCCGGGTGAGGACCTGTCCGCGGGCGAGATCGTCCTGGACGCCGGCGTCCGGCTCGGCGCCCGGCAGCTGGCGGCGGCGGCCGCAGCGGGGCACGGACGCCTGCGTTGCGTCCGGCGTCCGTGGGTCGGCGTGGTGGCCACCGGGGACGAGCTCGTGCCCCCCGGGGGCGAGCTGCGGCGCGGCCAGATCTTCGAGTCCAACGCCACGTTCCTCGGCGCCGCGGTGGCCCGCGAGGGGGGCGTGCCGCTGGTCGCGGGCACCGTCGGCGACACCCCGGCGGCGCTGGCCGAGGCCCTCGACGCGCTCGCGGCGCGCTGCGACCTGATCGTGGTGTCGGGCGGGGTCAGCGTCGGCGACCACGACGTCACCCGCATCGTCCTGGAGGCCGCGGGCGCGGCGTTCCGGCACGTGCGCGTGCAGCCCGGCAAGCCGCAGGGCTGGGCGCGCTGGGGCCCGCGGGGGGTCGGGGTCGTCGCCCTGCCGGGCAACCCGCTGTCGGCGTCGGTGTCGTTCGAGCTGTTCGTGGCGCCCGCGCTGCGGCGGCTGCTCGACACCCCGGACGCCGGCTGGACGACCGCGATCGCGGGCGAGGCCTGGGCGTCCCCGTCCGGACGCCGCCAGCTCGTGCCCGTCCGCCTCGACGTGGACGCCGCCGGACGCCAGGTCGTCCGTCCCGCGCACCGGCGCGGGTCGGCGTCCCACTTGGTCACCTCGCTCGCCGGGGCCGACGCCCTGGCGTCCGTGCCCGAGGACACCACGCAGGTCAGCGCCGGCGACCTGCTCACGATCAGGAGGCTCCCGTGACCGACCAGCCGTTCACCCACCTCGACGCCTCCGGGCAGGCCCGGATGGTCGATGTCACCGACAAGGCGCCCACGGTGCGGGCGGCCACGGCGGCGGCGTCCGTGGTGGTGTCCCCCGACGTGGTGTCCCTGCTGCGTTCGGGCGGGGTGCCGAAGGGAGACGTGCTGGCCGTGGCGCGCATCGCCGGCATCCAGGCCGCGAAGCGCACCCCCGAGCTGCTGCCGTTGGCGCACGTGATCGGCGTCCACGGGTGCACGGTCGACCTGGACGTCACCGACGCCGGCGTCGACATCCGCGCCACCGTCCGGACGGCCGACCGCACCGGCGTCGAGATGGAGGCGCTCACCGCAGTCAGCGTGGCCGCCCTCGCGGTCATCGACATGGTCAAGGGGCTGGACCGCTTCGCGCACATCGAGCACGTACGGTTGCTGGCCAAGGAGGGCGGCCGCTCGGGCGGCTGGCGGAGGGAGGCGTGATGGGCGAGGGCGCGACCAGCTTCGACGCGGTGATCCTGGCCGGGGGCGGCGGGGTCCGGCTGGGCGGGGTCAGCAAGGCCGACCTGACGCTGGCCGGCGAGCGCCTGCTCGACCGGGTGTTGCGGGCGGCGTCCGGGGCGGCGGCCACGGTGGTCGTCGGTGCCGTCGACGTACCGGCCGGCGTGACGCTGACGCGGGAGGACCCACCCGGCACCGGGCCTGCGGCCGGGCTGCTCGCGGGCCTGGACGCCGTGGCGTCCCCGTCGCCCTGGACGCTCGTCCTGGCCTGCGACCTGCCCGACGCCCCCGCGGCGGTCGCCCGCCTGCACGAGGCGTTGGCCGCCGTCCCCGCCGACGCCGAGGGCCTGTGCCTGCGTGATCCCGACGGCGAGCTGCAGCACCTCGCCGCCTTCTTCGACACCGCCGCACTGCGCCGGGCCTTCTCGGCCTACGGCGACCCCGCGAACCGGTCCGTGCGCGGCGTACTGGCCGACCTGCGCCTGCTGCCCGTCGACCCCGGGGACGCTTCGGCCGAAGACCTTGACACCCCCGAGCAGCTGGCCCGCTGGGTCGCCAGCCACCCGCGGGCGCCCCAGCCCGACGAGGCCGACGACCGGGCCGCCTGGCGGGCGTTCGTCGAGGACGCCTGCGCCCGGCTCGGCCTGGACGCCGCGGCAATCGACGAGCACGCCGTGCTGCGCATGGCCCGCCGGGTGTCACACACGGGGGCCCGTCCGATGGCGCCGGTCTCGGCGTTCGTGCTCGGCCTGGCGATCGGCGCCCACCCGGACGCCGACCCCGAGGCCTTCCGGGTGGCTCTGGAGGCCGCCATCGAGACCGCGCCCCGCCCGGCGGAGGCCTGACATGGCCCGAATCCGCTACTTCGCCGCTGCCGCCGAGGCGGCCGGCACGGCGTCCGAGAACGTGGACGCGGCGACGCTCGGCGACCTGCGGACGGCCGTCGTCGCCGCTCACGGCGAGGGGTTCGCCCGCGTCCTGGGCCGCTGCGCCGTCCTCGTCGACGGCGTGAACACCACCGACCCCGACACCCGGCTCGCGGCGTCCGCGCTCGTGGACGTCCTGCCCCCCTTCGCGGGCGGCTGAGCGGTTCAAGAGCGCCGGGGCCGTTGCCACGGGCCGCCACCTGTTCCAGACTCGCACCATGGCGACGCTCGCGTGGAACGATCTGCTCCTCGACCAGCTGGAATGGCACTGGACGCGGCAACTGCGGCCCCGGCTGGCCGGGCTCACCGATGACGAGTACCTCTGGGAGCCGGCGCCCGGCGCCTGGACGGTCCGCCCCGCCGGCCCGCCGCCTCCGCACGCTCCGGTCCAGGCGGGCACGGGCACGCACCGCATCGACTTCGCCTTCCCCGAGCCCATCCCGCCGCCGGTCACCACGATCGCCTGGCGGCTCGGGCACGTCATCGTCGGCGTGCTGGCGATGCGAAACCACGCGCACTTCGGCGGACCGGCCGCCGACTACGACTCCTGGGCTTACGCCGGCCGCGCGGACGAGGCCCTGGCCCAGCTGGACGCCCAGTACGGGGTCTGGGTGGCCGGAGTCCGCGCCCTCGGCGAGGACGGCCTGGCGCGCCCCTGCGGCCCGGCCGAGCACCACTACGCCGCCGAACCCCTGGCCCGGCTGGTGCTGCACATCCACCGCGAGCTCATCCACCACGGCGCGGAGGTCTCGCTGCTGCGCGACCTCTACCGGCGGCGCTGAGGCGCCTGAACCGTAAGGGGACGGTTCTCTCGAACGCGCGGTCAGGGTCGCAGGGCCCGACGGGCCTCGGCGACAACAGCGCCTTCGACGCGGGCCAGGAGGTCTGAGTGCAGCTTCCATCGCTGCCAGTAGAGACGCACCTCCACGGGAGGCCCGTCGAGCGCCACCAACTGGCCGTCCGCCAAGAGCGGACCGGCCTGGTGATCGGGCAGCAGCGCCCAGCCCATCCCGAGCAGCACCGCGGTGGCGAAGTCGTGCGAGGCCGGGACGCGGTGACGCGGCGGCAGGTCCGGGTCGGCGCCCACCGCCGCCAGGTACCGCGTCTGCAGGTCGTCGCGCCGATCGAAGTCCACCAAGGGGGCGCGCGCCAGTTCCGCCGGCGACTGACCCGCGGAGAACCACTGGGCTGCGTAGGGGGAAGCAGCCACCGCGCGGTAGCGCATGGCCCCGAGAGGGCGCACCGAGCACCCGGCGACCGGGCGGGACTGAGCGGTGACGGCCGCGGTCACCGCGCCGGATTCGAGCAGCCCCGCGGTGTAGTCCTGATCGTCTCGGTGCAGGTCGAAAACCATCTCGCCGGCCAGAGGGGCGAGTGCCGGCAAGAACCAGGTGGACAGACTGTCGGCGTTCACGGCCAGCGGTACCTCGACCGGACCGTCGCTCCCGGCGCCGAGCGCGGCGAGCGCGTCCTGCTCGAGGGCGGACAGTTGGCGGGCGAGGCGCAGCACGACCCGCCCTGCCTCGGTCGGGCGAACGGGCTTTGACCGCACCAGCAGCACCCGGCCCACCTGCGTCTCGAGGGTCTTCAACCGTTGCGACACAGCCGAGGGGGTGATGTGCAGCCTGGTCGCCGCCGCGTCGAGCGAGCCGCTGGTGACGACAACGTCGAGCGTACGGAGAAGATCGAGAGGGAGATCCACGTAAGCGATGCTAATGCTGCTCAAGAAGTATGAGCTGCACTCATGTCATCTCGTCGACTAGCGTCGACTCGTGACCCACTTTCTCGCCGGCCTGTTCCTGGGGTTCTCCCTCATCGTCGCGATCGGGGCCCAGAACGCCTTCGTCCTCAGGCAGGGCATCCGGCGCGAGCACGTGCTCTGGGTGGCGGCGATCTGCACCGGGTCGGACGCCCTGCTGATCGTGCTCGGCGTGTCCAGCCTCGGCGCCATGACGGCGGTCGCGCCCGGGCTCGCGGGCGCCGTACGCTGGGCCGGCGCGGCCTTTCTGATCGGCTACGGGGTCCGGGCGGCGAGACGCGCGCTCTGGCCGACCGGCGACTCGCTGGCGGGCGAGCCCGTGCCGGAAGCCGGGCGTCCCCGGGACGCTACGCCACCCGACGAGGGGCGGGCGACGAAGGCGTCCACTGTGGCAACGCTCGCCCGGCCGGGTACCGCCGTGCCGGTCGTCATCTCCTGCTTGGCCTTGACCTGGCTGAACCCGCACGTCTACCTCGACACCGTCTTCCTGCTCGGATCCGTCGCCGCGACGCACGGCGACGACCGCTGGGTGTTCGCCGGGGGCGCGGTGGTCGCCAGCGGCGGGTGGTTCTTCGGCCTTGCCTACGGCGCCCGGCTGCTCGGCCGCTGGTTGGCGACACCCCGGGCCTGGCGGGTGGTGGACGCGGGCATCGCGGTGGTCATGCTCGTGCTCGGCGTCGCCTTGGTGTGGCCTACCTGATGGGTGGCCCTCGCCTTCGAGGCGCTCACCAAGGGGACGAACCGTAAGGGGACGGTTCTCTTTTCGTTCAGGTCTGAACAAAAGAGAACCGTCCCCTTACGGGTCATTCGGTTCACCCGAACCCGAACAGCACCGGGAATCCGAGCGCCACCACCAGCGCCCATGCCCCGATCACCGGCAGGTAGCGCGCCTGCCAGCGGGCCACCGCACCGAAGGGACGCCGCCCGCGCAGGAAGGCCAGCGACCACCAGGCCGATACGGCGAGGTTGACCGCCAGCACGACGTTCATCCCGAGGGCCGCCAGCTTGTTGGGGCTGGCGCCGAACTCGCCGATCCGGCCGGCCATCGCAACCAGCGCGACGATGCTGATCGCGAGCGCGACGATGACGCACGCCCACTGCAGCCAGTCGAAAGGCCGCGGGGCGGCGTCCGCCAGGCTGCGACGATCACCGCGCCGCCGACCCCAAGCGGCAGCACCCAGTCCTCGAGCGCGCGCCCGGCGTCCAGCCCCACCACCTCGAACGAGAAGAGTGCCAGCGCGACCAGCGCCCCGCCGACCAGCGCGAGGAGCACGTTGTAGACGGCGAACTCGCCGACGAAGCGGATCCAGTCCAGCCACCGGTCCGGTTCGCGCCAGCCGGTCGGCACGTAGACCGCCCCGAGCGCCACGGCCAGCGCGATCGCCGCGTGCAGCAGGAAGAGCACCTGGGTATGGCGAGGTTCGGCGAAGGGGTACAGCGCGTTGGCCAAGCCGAGCAGGACGAGCACCGCGGACACCGAGCCCGCGCCGAGCGCCGACACCGGACGCCGCACCCAACCCGCGTAGGCCGCGGCGACGGCCGCCACCCCGAGCAAGGCCCAGCCCGGCAGCACGCCTGCCGCTGCGCCTGGCGACGCCAGCCCGGCCGGGATGCGTACGGCCAGTCCCGCCAGCACAGCGAAGACCAGCATGGGAACAAGCCCCGTCCGGCTGAGCCCGCCCGCATCGGGCGCCGCGTCGCCCAGCACCAGTTGCTTCCACAGCCGGTCGGAGTGCTCGCGCGCGAACTCGCGCGCGATGGCATCCGTGCGACCGAGGCGCTTGACCGCGACCAGGAACGCCTCGTCGCCAGCCAGGCCCCGCCCGGTCAGGTCCTCCACGGTCGCCAGCAGGTGGTCCTCGAGCTCGTCGACGTCCTCGGCCGCGACGCCCTCCCGCAGGGAGACGAACGCGCGCCACTGGGCCAGCTCCCGCGCGATGTCGCCGTGCGTCCCCTGCTCACCCATGCGACGCTCCCACCAGGCGCAACCGCGGCTGCCAGACCGCACTGAGCGTCTCGTGCACGGCCGCCCACTGGGCGCGTTGTTGCGCCAGGGCCGCCCGTCCGGACGCGGTGATGCGGTAGTACTTGCGCCGGCGTCCCGAGGCGCTGGCGCCCCAGAACGCCTCCACCTGCCCCAGCCGCTCCAGTCGGTGCAGCAGCGGGTACAGCAGCCCCTCGCTCCAGGCGAGCTGGCCATCCGAGAGCCGCGACACCTCCAGCAGGATCGCGTAGCCATAGCTCTCGCCGCGCGCCAGGATGCCCAGGACCAGCGGCGCCGACGACGCCGCGACGAGGTCCTTGCCCACGTTCATGCCGCCCCCTATACCTAACAGCTCTAGGTATGAGGGTACACCTCACCCGCCGATCGCGCTCATCGGACGCCGCGGCTGCAGGAAGCCGGGGTCGTTGATGCCGTGCCCTGGCGCCTTCGCCGCCAGGCACGCGTGGATGAGCGCCGTGAGCTCGGACGCCGACGCTCCGGCCCGCAGCGGCGTCCGCAGGTCGGTCTCGCCGGACGCGAAGAGGCAGCTGCGCAGCTGGCCGTCCGCGGTCAGCCGCAGGCGGTCGCAGCTGCCGCAGAACGGGCGGGACACCGACGCGATGATGCCGACCACGCCCGGGCCTCCGTCGACGGCGTAGCGCTCGGCGGGGGCCGCGCCGCGCCCCGGCAGCGGGGTGAGGGTGAACTCCCGGGTCAGCGCCGCCTGCACCTCGTCGGCGGTGACCATGCCGTCGCGCGTCCACGTGTGGCCGGCGTCCAGGGGCATCTGTTCGATGAACCGCAGCTCGGCCCCCCGCTCCAGGGCGAAGCGCAGCAGATCGGCCGCCTCGTCGTCGTTGACGCCCCGCATCAGGACGGTGTTCAGCTTCAGCGGTCCGAGCCCGGCGGCGCGAGCCGCCTCGATGCCGGCCAACGTGTCGTCCAGGCGGTCCCGCCGGGACAGCTGAAGGTAGCGGTCCGCGCGCAGCGTGTCGAGCGAAACGTTGACGCGGGCCAGGCCCGCCTCGGCGAGCCGTCCGGCCACGTCGGCGAGCCCGACCCCGTTGGTCGTCAGCGAGACTTCGGGCCGCCCGCCCGGGCCCTCCAACGCCGCGAGGCCGGCAACCACCTCCACCAGGTCGCGCCGCAGCAGCGGCTCGCCGCCGGTCAGCCGGATCTCCGTGATGCCCGCCGCGACAGACACCTCGGCGATCGCCAGCAGCTCGGGCAGCGTCAGCAGCGACGCCTTCGCCAGCCACGGGACGCCTTCGGCGGGCATGCAGTAGGTGCACCGCAAGTTGCAGTGGTCGGTCAGCGACACCCGCAGGTCGCGGTGTTCGCGCCCGTGTCCGTCGACCAGCAGCGGCAGCGTCCTCACGGGCCCGGCTCCAGGCCTAGGCCCGACCAGACAGCCCGCCCGTCGGCCTCGAGCTGCCGCTTCCAGATCGGCAGCTCGGCCTTGATCGCCTCGACGACGGCGGCACACGCCGCGAACGCCTCCGCCCGGTGCGGCGCGGCCGCGCAGCACACCAGGGCGACCTCGCCGACGTCGAGGTGCCCGACCCGGTGCGAGACCGCCACCCGCACGTCGTTTCCCCCCGCCAGCCCGGCCAGCACGCCCACGGTGAGGTCGGCGAGCCGCTCGGCGGCGTCCGGATGCCAGGTGTACTCGATGCCGGTCACGGTGCCGGACGCCTCCGGGTCGTGGTCGCGGATCATCCCCACGAACGACGCCACCGCGCCGGCCGACGCATGCTCGACCAGCGCGTGGTGGGCGGCCAGCTCGATCGGCTCGGTGGTGACCGCGGTGTGGACGACGCCCATCAGTGGTCGCCCCCGTCCAGCTGGTCGAGCAGGTGGGCCACCAGGGGCACCAGGACGCCGAGGCCCTCGGCGACCGCCTTCGGGCTGCCCGGAAGATTCACGATCAGCGCACCGGCGGCGTCCGGCGTCGAGTCGACCACCCCGGCCAGGCCGCGGCTGAGGTACGCGTGCGGCTTGCCGGACGCCGAACGGAGCAACTCGGCGATGCCGGGCACCTCGCGGTCCAGGACGCCGCGCGTGCCCTCGGGCGTGCGGTCGCGGGGCGCCACCCCCGTCCCGCCGGACGTCACGACGAGGCGCGCCCCCGAGGTCAGGGCCGAACGCAGGGCGTCCTCGACCGGACGGACGCCGTCGGGCACGACCGACGCGGCGACGGCGAACCCAGCCTCCTGCAGGAGGCGGACGGCCAGGGGGCCGGACTCGTCGGCACGCAAGCCGGCGTGGCACCGGTCCGACACCGTGACGACGTGAGCTGCGAACGGCATTCGCCCACCGTACCGCGAGCGCCGTCAGGAGACGATGTGCTCGCGCTCGATGATCGCGTCGCGCAACTCGCGGCGCTTGCGCTGCTCGTCGGGGTCGGGCACGGGCACCGCCGACAGCAGCCGCTGCGTGTAGGGGTGCTGGGGGCGCGTGACGATGTCTTGGGTGTCTCCCACCTCGACGAGACGGCCGTGGTGCATGACCGCGATGCGGCTGGAGACCTGCTCGACCACCGCCAGGTCGTGGCTGATGAACAGGCACGCGAAGCCGTACTCGGCCTGCAGGTCCTGGAACAGCTTCAGCACGCGGGCCTGCACCGACACGTCGAGGGCGGACGTGGGCTCGTCCGCGATCAGCAACTTGGGGCTCAGGGCCAGCGCCCGGGCGATGCCGATGCGCTGCCGCTGCCCGCCGGACAGCTCGTGGGGGTAGCGGTTGCGCATGGCGCGCGGCAGCTGCACCGACTCCAGCAGCGCCTCCACCCGCTTGCTGAGCTCGTCGCCCTTGAGGCCCTCGTGCAGAAGCAGGGGCTCCCCGATCGACTCGCCCACCGGCAGCCGGGGGTTCAGCGAACTGCCCGGATCCTGGAACACGATGCCGACGGACCGCCGGAACGGCTGCAGGTCGCGCGGCTTGGCGTTAGTGATATCGCGCCCGGCCACGACCAGCTTGCCCTCGCGGGCCGGCAGGAGGGCCACCGCGGCCCGTCCGATGGTGGTCTTGCCCGAGCCCGACTCGCCGACCAGGCCCACCACCTCGCCCGGGTCGATGCGCAGGTTGATGTGCTCGGCGGCCCGGAACTCGGGGCGGCGTCCCTGCTTGGGGTAGACGATGGCGACGTCCTCCAGCAGCAGGGCTGCCGTCACGCCGTCGGTGGCCGGAGTCAGGGGCACCGGACGGTCGTCGGTGGCCACGAGCGTCCGCGGCGGAGCGACGAGGTCGTCCTCGACCGTGACCCCCAGGTGGGGCACGGCGGCCAGCAGCTGCTGGGTGTACGGGTGCTGGGGGTTCTTGAAGATCTGCTGGCTGCTGCCGTGCTCGACGACCCGGCCGTCCTTCATGACGATGATGCGGTCGGCCATGTCGGCCACCACGCCCATGTCGTGGGTGATCAAGATGATGCCGGCGTCGACGCGGGTGCGCAGTTCACGCATGAGCTTGAGGATCTCGGCCTGGACCGTCACGTCCAGGGCGGTCGTGGGCTCGTCGGCGATGAGCAGGCGCGGGTCGCACGCCAGCGCCTGGGCGATCATGATGCGCTGTCGCTGGCCGCCAGACAGTTGGTGGGGGAACTTGTTGTAGCTGTCGTCGGGCTCGGGGATCTCGACCAGCCGCATCAGGGCCAGGGCCCGCTGCTTGGCCAGCGAGGGCGCCATGACGAAGTGGGTGCGCAGGGTCTCGGCGATCTGGTACCCCACGGTGTACACCGGGTTGAGCGCCGTCATGGGCTCCTGGAAGATCACCGAGATCTCGTTGCCGCGGATTTCACGCAGCCGCGTGCCCGACAGGCCGATCAGCTCGGTGCCGCGCAGCTTCGCCGAGCCGGTGGCGCGCCCATTGGTCGGCAGCAGCCCGATCAGGCTCATCGACGACTGGGTCTTGCCCGACCCGGACTCCCCCACGATCGCCAGCGTCTCGCCGGCCTTCAGGGTGTACGAGACGTTCTCGGCGGCCGTGAACCACTCGTTGTTGACCCAGAAGTTCACGCTCAGGTCGCGGACGTCCAGGATCGGCTCGCCCGCCTTGACGTCGCCGCCGATGCGCCGCGACAGGCGGACGGCCTCCTCCAGTGAGGCGGGCTGGGCCTTACCGGCGGGGCTCTGCTCGGGCTTGGTCACTGCGACCCCTCCTTGCCGGTGGACGCCACGGCCGGTTGCGCCGGGGGCTGAAGTGCCTTGGTGGCCCGCCGCATCGCGGCCTCGGACGGGATGCGCTTGGTGCGCGGGTCGAAGGCGTCGCGCAGGCCGTCCCCGATGAAGTTCGCGCACAGCGCGATCAGGATGATGAACAGGCCGGGCCACCAGAACAGCCACGGACGCGTCGCGAACGCCCCCTGGTTCTCCGAGATCAGGTTGCCCAGGCTCATGTTCGGCTGGGTGATGCCGAAGCCCAGGAACGACAGGGCGCTCTCGAGCACCACGGCCGCCGACATGAGCAGCGTGGTGTTGACGATGATGACGCCGATCGCGTTCGGAAGGATGTGCTTTGCGATGATGCGGAAGTCGGACGCCCCTGACACGCGCGCCGAATCGACGAACTCGCGCTCGCGCAGTGACAGGAACTCCGAGCGGACCAGCCGCGCCAGCCCAGGCCACAGGATGCAGCCCAGCGCGATGGCGAGCAGGATGGGCATGTTGTCGCGGATCTGGTAGGCGATCGTCGTGTTCTGGAAGTACTTCTCGGGCACCGTGAAGACCAGCCGGCCGAGCACCGCGCCGATGACGAGGGCGGGCAGCGTGATGATCAGGTCGGTGAACCGCATCAAGAACATGTCGGTCTTGCCGCGGTAGTACCCGGACAACGCCCCGACGGTGACGCCGATGATGAGCGCGACCACGCCCATCACCACCATCACCAGCAGGGACGTCTGGATGCCCTCCATGACGCGGGCGAAGTTGTCGCGCCCGATGCCGTCCTGGCCGAAGGGGAACGGGCCCGAGTCGAACCAGATCCCGGCGCTGCCGCCGAGCCAGAACGGCAACTCCAGGGTGGGGGCGCCCGCGGGGCGGGCCAAGGTCGCGCTGCCGGTGGCGTTCTGCTGCCACCACCAGCCGCGGATCGGGCCGATGCCCATGGACGTGAACGACAACAGCGCGATCAGCCCGAGGGTGATCATGCCGAACAGGGCGCCGCGGTGCCGGAGGAACTTGCGCCGGACGATGGTGCTCTGTGAGAGCCCCTGGACCTCCTTGGCCTCGCCCACGCCCTCGCCCCGGCCGACTGCCGCGGCGGCGTCCACCGGCTGGCCGCTGACGGGGTCGACGCCCGTGGTGCCGAGGGCGGACGCGTTGGCGTCCAGCGCGGACTCCTGCGGAATGATGTTGGGCGAGCCGCCGATTGCGGAATCGCCGAGGGAGTCGTCGAACCTGTTGTCGTTGTTCATGCGTTCACCCGAATCCGGGGGTCGAGGATGGCGTAGAGGAAGTCGGCGGCCAGGTTGGCGACCATGGCGAGCGCGCCCACGATCATGACGTACGCCATGACCGGGTCGATCATCGACCCGTTCATGGAGTCGATGAACAACTTGCCCATGCCGGACCAGCCGAAGATCGTCTCCGTGATCACGGCGCCGCCGACCATGCCGATCAGGTCGACCGGGACGATGGACGCCAGCGGCAGCAGCGCGTTGCGCAGCGCGTGCCGGACGATCACCACCCGCTCGGACAGGCCCTTGGCGCGGGCGGTGCGGATGTAGTCCTGGCTGAGCACCTCGAGCATGGAGCCGCGCTGATACCGGGTGTAGGTGGCGAAGGAGATCAGCACCAAGGCGATGGACGGCAGCAACAGGTGGGTGAACTTGTCGAGGTGCGTGACGAAGTAGTCGCCGCCCAGCCCAGGCGTCTGCGAGCCGATCGTCGCGATCGGCCGGCCGCTGATGGCGGGGGCGTTGTAGTAGATCGTCCAGGTGGACAGCACCCGGTCGACGAAGATGGTGATGCTCATCACCAGCGCCACCAGGACGCCGCCGCGCGCCGAGACCTGTCGGTCGGCGCCGCCGTAGAGCCACCCGATCAGGGCGCCGATGCCCAGCGCGAGGGCCAGCAACCCGAACATCATCAGGTCGTTGGGGACGACGTAGAAGAACAGCCACTGCACCCCGATGTAGGACGCGATGCCCACCGCCGCTGTGGTGAGGGCCGAGTACAGCGCGCGGCGGTTGTTGATGCCGGCGAACAGGACGGTCACGGCGACCGCCGTGGCGAGGCCGATCAGCGAGACGCCCACGATGCCGATCGACGGGGCGAGGAACCAGCCCGACGTGAGGATGTAGGCCAATACGGCGAAGGACACCGCCAGCGCTGAGGAGAACACGATCAGCTTGCGGCGCCGATCACCACCCAGTGCGCCGGCCCAGAACAGCCCGGAGACCAGCGAGAGCACCGCGACCGCCACCCAGTTCACCGTTGGTTTGTTGAGGAAGTCGTTGACGCCGATCGCCAGGAACTGCTTAAGCAGCACCGCCACCCAGAAGATCGGCAGCGAGTACAGGACGAACGAGACGAAGGTGATCGCGTAGTCGAACGTCGTGTACTGGCGCAGGGCGCTGACCAGGCCGATGGTGACGCCCAGCAGGATCGACAGGATCGTCGCCGTGAAGACCAACTGCACCGACGTGGCGATGGCGCCGCCCAGCAGGGCGTTCACCTTCTGCCCCACCCGCCAGGCGGTGCCGAAATCGCCGCGGACGAAGTTGGAGAGCCAGTCGACGTAGCGGACGAACCACGGCTCGTCGAGCCGGAGTTGGGCGATGCGGGCGTCGATGAGGTCCTGCTTGTTCAAAGCGGTGCTCTGGCGCAGGTCGTCCAGGGGGTCGAGCGCCAGGTTGAGCATCGCGTACATCATCACGCTCAGCAGCAGCAGGATGCCCAGTGCGATGAGGAGGCGACGCGCCAGGAAGCGAATCATAGGTCGTCTCACCTGTCTTCGGGTGGTGGCCCAGAGGTGTGGAGGGAGGTGCGGTCGGTGTGCGAAAAGCGGGCGGTTCGGTGTGCTCGGACGGACGGAGAGTGGTTCATTTCAACGCGTGTGGGGCGCCAGGTGCAATCCTGACGCCCCACAACGCGTGGTCGCTAGAGCCTAGCGGGAACGATTTCCCGTCAGGCGACCTTCCACTCCCAGAAGTTCCAGAAGACCGTCGGGGAGATCGGGATGTGCTTCACGCCCTGCAGCTTGGAGCTGTTGGCCGTGATGGAGGGGAACTGGAAGATCGTGATGCCGAACGCGTCGGCGACGAGGATCTTCTCCACTTCCTCGTTGATCGCCTTCTGGCGAGCGGGATCCAGCGTGACCTGAAGCTCGTCGTAGAGGGCGTTGACCTTCGGGTTGGCGTAGCCGCTGAAGTTGTTGACGCCGGCGGGCTTGCCGTTGGCTGCGGAGCGGTAGTTGGCGTCGGCCTCGGTCACGCCGGTGCCGGTGGACTGCCAGCCGAACAGCGCCGCGTCGTAGGTCTTGTCGCCGAGCTTCTTGCCCCAGTCGGGGCTGCCGTTGTCGACGATCTTGAAGCCGGCCTGCTCGGCGGCCTCCTTGATCAGCGTGAACTGCTGGATGCGCCGCTGGTTAGCCTTGGCGTACATGATGCGCACCTGCGGGTTCGGCACGCCGGCCTGCGCGAGCAGCGCCTTGGCCTTCTCGACGTTGCTGCCGGCACCGTACGTGGTCTGCATGCCGTTGGACGCCGCGACCGCGTCGTAGTTCGGCGAGCCGGGGATCACGTTGAACGAGTTGCGGACGGTCGCCTCGGGGTTGAGCGGCTTGATGATGCGGTCGATGATCGCCTGACGCGGGATCACCTGGAGGAACGCCTGTCGCACCAGCAGCGCCTTCGCGGCGTCGCCGCCGTAGGTGGCGGGGTCGAACGGACCGGCGTTGTTGAACGTCAGGTCGACGTGCTCGTAGGTGGCGTCGTCACCCGTGTCCACGGTGACGTTCTGAAGCGCCTTCAGGGCGGTCAGGACGTCTGCGGTGGCCTGCGGCTGGATCAACTGGACCTCGCCGTTCTGCAGTGCCTGGACGGCGGCCATCGGGTCCTCGTTGAAGCGCATGGTGACCGTGTCGATGTTCACCTTGCGCTCGCCCTTGTAGTTGGCGTTCTTCGACAGCGTGAGGTACTCGTCCTTCTTGAAGTCCGTGATCACGTACGGGCCCGAGGCAACCAGCAGGTCCTTGTCGGACGGCATCGCGCTGAAGTTCCAGTCGGTGTTCCACACGTTCGCGATCTTGGACAGCTTCGCGGCGTCCTTGTTCTTGAACGCGTCGATGATCGCCTGGGCGCCGGCCTTGGCGTCCGTCGTGCCGAGCGCGCGCTTGGCGACGATGTGGGCGGGCAGGCCGGGCGTGATGATCGCCTTGTCCCAGTCGGCGAACATCGTGTCGTAGGTGTAGGTGAACTCCTTGCTGTCGGAGGAGATCTCCGGGAACTTCGTGATCAGCGCGAGGCTGGCCGAGCTGGAGTCGAAGTAGACCTTGCCCTCACCGGCGGGCTTGAGCGTGCCGTCCTCGTTGGCCAGGCCCTCCACTTCCTTCTCGTCGGTGATGGTGTTGAACAGGCCGCTCTGGGCGCCGTAGGCCAGCACGAGGTCGGCGGCGGTCACGGCCGTACCGTCGGACCACGTCGCGGTGTCGGCCAGCTTCACCTTCACGCTCAGCGGGGTGTCGGAGACCTTCTCGTACGTGCCGAAGCTCTTGTTCGTGACGACCTTGAGGTTGCCGTCGTAGTACGTGACGGCGTCGTTGGTCATGTAGATGATGTTGGTGTTCGCGGTGGCGTTGCCGAACGACGTGGCGTTGTTGTAGCCGTAGAACGGCTGGTTCCACATGACGGTGGTGGTCGTCTTCTGGCTCACCGTGGCCGTTTGGCCAGGCCCCGACGATGGCGTGCAGGCGGTGAATGCCAGCGTGCTGGCGATCACGGTGGCAGCGGCTGCCAAGAGCGTGCGCTTGCTCAATGTCCCTCCATGGTTCGAATGCCGCCGGGGGTACCGGTGACTCCTGCGCCCCCCGACGCGGATGTGGACGGGTGGGCTCCTCCAGAGCACCGTACACAGGGCGCCCACCCCTCCCAAGGAGAGCCGGGGCGGCGGCCGCATTCGTTACCGAAGTGAAACGCTGCCCGGGAGGATCAGCGCCGGTTCACGACCACGGTGCCCAGCACGAGGTCGTTCAGCCCACGGCGCTCTGCACCGATGACGACGGCCGGCACCACGAGGCACACCAGCGCCGCGCGGGCCAGGGCACGCCACCAGCCGAGCGGGCGGCCGTCCAGACGGGTCACCCCGATGCGGGTGAAGGCCTGGCCGAAGCTGCCCCCCGACAGCGCGGTCAGCACGAACTTCTGGGCGAAGTAGACGGCCAGGATCATCCAGGCGCGCCAGCCCTGCTCGGTGAGTACGCCGGTGCCGAAGGCGCCCACGGCGACGGCCATGGACGCGCCCCAATCCAGGACCAGGGCGCCCAGCCGCGACCGCCAGGACGCCAGCGATCCGGGCCCGGACGCCGGCAGCCCGAGGCTCTGACCGGGGTACTCCTCGGCGACGCGGCTCGCTGGGTCGGGCTCTGGGTCGGTCACCCGCGGGAGCTTAGCCGTCGTGTTACACCGCGGAAACACGGACGCAACTGCGCGGTGACCTGGGCCCACTAGGTTGAGCCAGTCAAAGTCCCCAAGCACTCGGAGGAAAGATGTTCCAAGGCGCCGACGACCTGCTGGCCTACGTGGCCGAGAACGAGGTCGAGACCATCGACGTCCGCTTCTGCGACCTGCCCGGCGTGATGCAGCACTTCACGATCCCGGCGAAGTTCCTGACCCCCGACGTCTTCGAGGAGGGCCTGTCCTTCGACGGCAGCTCGATCCGCGGGTTCCAGAAGATCCATGAGTCGGACATGTCGCTGCTGCCCGACCCGTCCAGCGCGTACATCGACCCGTTCCGGGCGTCCAACACCCTGGTGATGAACTGGTTCGTCCACGACCCGATCACCAAGGAGGCGTACAGCCGCGACCCGCGCAACATCGCCCGCAAGGCGCAGGAGTACCTGAAGAGCACCGGCATCGGCGACACCTGTTTCATGGGCCCCGAGGCGGAGTTCTACGTGTTCGACTCGGTGCGGTTCGAGACCAAGCAGAACGCGGGCTACTACTTCATCGAGTCCGAGGCCGGCGCGTGGGCGACCGGGCACGAGAACGACGTGGACGGCCGCGTGAACCGGGGCTACAAGGTGCGCTACAAGGGCGGGTACTTCCCCGTCGCACCCGTGGACCACTTCGGTGACCTGCGCGACGACATGGTGCGGCACCTGCAGGCCGTCGGCCTCACCGTCGAGCGCGCCCACCACGAGGTCGGCACCGCCGGCCAGGGCGAGATCGCGGTCAAGTACGACGCGCTGCTCGTGGCCGCCGACAACCTGATGAAATACAAGTACGTCATCAAGAACACCGCGTGGGCGGCCGGCAAGACGGCCACCTTCATGCCCAAGCCGATCTTCGGCGACAACGGGTCCGGCATGCACGTGCACCAGTCGGTGTGGAAGGACGGCCAGCCGCTCTTCGCCGACGAGGCGGGCTACGGCGGCCTGTCCGACCTGGCGCGGTGGTACATCGGCGGCATCCTGCACCACGCCCCGTCGCTGCTGGCGTTCACCAACCCGACGGCCAACAGCTACCACCGTCTGGTGCCCGGCTTCGAGGCCCCGGTCAACCTGGTGTACAGCCAGCGCAACCGTTCGGCCTGCATCCGCATCCCGCTGACCGGGCCGAGCCCCAAGGCCAAGCGCATGGAGTTCCGGTGCCCGGACCCGTCCGCCAACCCCTACCTGGCCTTCGCCGCGATGCTGCTCGCCGGGTTGGACGGCATCCAGAACAAGATCGAGCCCGCCGCCCCGATCGACAAGGACCTCTACGAGCTGCCCCCCGAGGAGCACGCCGAGATCGCCACCGTGCCGGCATCGCTGGACGCCGCTCTCGACGCCCTCGAGGCCGACCACGATTACCTGCTCGCGGGTGACGTGTTCACCGAGGACCTCATCGAGGCCTGGATCGAGCTCAAGCGCGAGGACGTCTCGGCCATCCGGCTGCGGCCCCACCCGCACGAGTTCGAGATGTACTTCGATCTGTGACGCATAGTGCCTAGTCAGGAGACCGTGACCACCTCCTGAGTCCGCACACAGTCCGCACGAGCAGCGAACGCCGACGCGACCGCCGCTCGTGCGGACTCGTCTTTGTCCGGGAACATGTGCCCGTAGGTGTTCAAGGTCGTGACGGCCGAGGCGTGCCGGAGCCTCGTCTGCACGGTCTTGATATCGAGGCCTGCCGCGATCAGCAGCGACGCAAAGTAGTGGCGCAGGTCGTGGAACCGGAAGCCCTCCGGCAGGCCCTCGACCTTGGTCCTCGTCGACCGGATCGCCCTCTCGATCGCCCAGGTCGAGACGGGCCTCCCGATGACGTCCGCGACCACGGTCGTCCCGCCTCGTCGCTGCACCGCGAGCGACAGTTCGAGGGCCAGCTCCTGCGGGATCGGGACGGGCGTCATCGACGTCTTGGTCTTCAACGACTCCCCGCCCGCCTGGATCTCCGGCCGCACGATCCCACGCATGAAGTCGACGTCCTCGACGCGGAGCGCGACGACCTCGGCCACGCGGAGGCCCACGAAGGCACCGAGGAGGATCGCGGGCCTGATCGTCTCCGGCACGGCGTCATGGAGCGCCCAGACCTGCGCGGTCGTGGCCACGTAGGGACGCTGTTCCCCCTTGGGTGGCGAGGTCCGGCGCGAGCACGGCGACCGCGGGATCATTCCGTCGTGGACGGCGTCCGACATGACCTGCGCGAACCGCCGGTACGTGGCATAGACCGTCGACGGCTTCAAGGTCCGACTGAGTTCCACAGTCCACGCCTTGACGTCCGAGGGCTTCACCGCGGACAACCGCTTGGTCCCGAACGCCTTCTCGATCGCCTTCAAGTGGACCCGGGCCTGACTGACCGTCGACGGCTTCCTCGTCTCGTACCCCTTGATCCAGATCGAGCACCAATCCGAGACCGTCATCTTCGCCTTCGACGGCTCGACCCAAGTCCCCGTGATGATCTTCGAGGTCTCCTCGTCGATCCAGCGCTGCGCGTCGGTCTTGCGGTTGAAGTGGCGGGCGTGCTCCTTACCCGAGTCGTCGCGGTACCGCGCGCGGTAGATCCCGTCCGGACGCTTGGCGATGCTGGCCACGATCAGACCTCCTGCTCGTTGAGTTCGACCTCGACGAGGTCTTCGCCGTAGTCCTCGTTCGCCTCGTCGACGACCGCCTTCGCTGCGAACTTCTGGATCACTCCGCTAACCCTGACCGCGAGCGGGTCGCCACCGGTCGCGCTCGCCCTCCTGTTGTCCAGGTACGCGAGGACCGACTCCTCGTCGTCGACGCCGTCGATCGCGTCCAGAAGGCCGTGTCGGTAGATGTCCATCCAGACGTCGCCCAGGTGACTGAGGGCCTGCGAGAGGCCCGCCTCGGCCTCGTCGAGATCCCGGAGCCGCTGCTCGGCCCACTCCTGCTTGAGCACGGCCATGGGTGTGAGGAGGTTCTCGACCGTCAGGTCGAAGACCTGCGACAGCGCGATCAGCTCGTCGACCTTGATCGTCCGCTC
>WBZS01000619.1_pt1 | contig 40226 bp, 34 predicted proteins | sample 5204201 | NCBI WGS metagenome assembly WBZS01 (sample SAMN12344357, study PRJNA552823) | activated sludge metagenome | biome: Activated sludge suspended growth; feature: Nitrification reactor; material: Wastewater; isolation source: activated sludge from nitrification reactor of wastewater...
ACCGACCTGTTGGACCTGGCCGTGCGACTGGCGGCCCTGGAGAAGGAGATCCGACGCTCATGACCGAACCGACCTGGAGCGCCTCCGCGTCGTCCGAGCCGCCCATCCCGTCTGGGCCCGCTGACCCGCTCGCCCCAACCGCGGCGTCCGTGCCATCTGCACCATCCGGGCAGGCGCGAGCGGCGCTGCTCGCCGTCCGCGGTGAGGTGGCCAAGGCCGTCGTTGGGCAGGACGCCGCCGTCACCGGGATCCTCATCTGTCTGCTCACCCGCGGGCATGTCCTGCTCGAAGGCGTCCCCGGCGTCGCCAAGACCCTGCTGGTCCGGGCCGTGGCCCAGGCCCTGTCGGTGGACACCAAGCGGGTGCAGTTCACTCCCGACCTGATGCCGGGTGACATCACCGGGTCGCTCATCTATGACACCGGGACCAGTCAGTTCTCGTTCCGGGAGGGACCGGTCTTCACCAACCTGCTGCTCGCCGACGAGATCAACCGGACGCCACCCAAAACTCAGGCTTCATTGCTCGAAGCCATGGAGGAACGGCAGGTGTCGGTCGACGGACACCCCCGCAAGCTGCCCGTGCCCTTCCTCGTCGCCGCCACCCAGAACCCCGTCGAATACGAAGGCACCTATCCGCTACCCGAGGCTCAGCTCGACCGTTTCCTGCTCAAGGTGCTCCTGCCGGTGCCGCCGCGGGAGCAGGAGATCGAGGTCGTCACCCGCCATGCCGCCGGGTTCGATCCGCGCGACCTCACCGCCGCGGGAATCAGCGCCGTGGCGGGCCCCGCCGACCTCGCCGCCGGGGCCGACGAGGTCCGTCGGGTGCGGATCGCTCCCGAGGTCGCGGCATACATCGTCGACATCGCCCGCGCCACCCGCCAGTCGCCCTCGCTGGCGTTGGGGGTCTCGCCCCGCGGCGCGACGGCCCTGCTGGCCACCTCGCGGGCCTGGGCCTGGATGAACGGACGAACCTTCGTCACCCCCGACGACGTCAAAGCCCTGGCCCACGCGACGCTCGCCCACCGGCTCACCTTGCGGCCTGAGGCCGAGTTGGAGGGTGTCGGCGTCGACTCGGTGCTCGCGACCGCGATCGCTTCGGTTCCGGTCCCACGCTGACCCCTCGCCCGAGCCACCATGACCGTCAGCGGACGCCTTCCGATCCTCGTGCTCCTCGGGGGGATCGCCGTCGCCCTGGAGCCCACGCGGCGAACTGTGCTGCTCTGGGTGCTGGTCTGCTTCGGACTGGTCGTGCTCGACGTCATCCTGGCGCTCTCGCCCACCCGCCTGGTCATCGAGCGTGCGGCGATCCCCCAGGTGCGCCTCGGGGAGTCCTCCCGGTCCGAGGTCGTGGTGACCAACCCCACGCGCCGGACCCTGCGCGGCCACCTGCGCGACGCCTGGGTGCCGTCCGCGGGGGCGCGGGGCGAACGGCATACGGTGCGGATCCCCGGCGGCGAACGGCGCAGGTTCCGGACGCTGTTGCGTCCCACCCGTAGAGGGGATCGCCACGCCGACCGGGTGACGATCCGGTCGTTCGGGCCGATGCGGCTCGCGGCCCGCCAACGCTCCTTCGACGTGCCCGGGACCATCCGGGCATTGCCGCCGTTCGACTCCCGCAAGCACCTGCCGTCCCGGCTCGCCGCACTCCGCCAGCTCGACGGGCGCTCGGCGGTGCGGATCCGCGGGCAAGGGACCGAGTTCGACTCGCTACGCGACTATGTCGAGGGCGATGACGTCCGGTCGATCGACTGGCGAGCGACGGCGCGGAGGCGCACTGTCGTCGTACGGACCTGGCAGCCCGAACGCGACCGGCGGGTCATCCTCGTGCTGGACACCTCCCGCACCTCCGCGGGTCGGGTGGCAGACCAACCGCGCTTGGACGCGGCGATGGACGCTGCGCTGCTGCTCGCTGCCCTCGCCTCCCGGGCGGGCGACCGGGTCGACTTCCTCGCCGGGGATCGGTGGTTGCGTGCCCGAGTCTCCGCCGGCGCCAATCGGACCACGCTGCTCAACGACCTCGTCCAGGCCATGGCGCCGCTCGACTCAGCCTTGCTCGAGGCATCCTGGCCGACCCTGACCAGCGCTATCGCGGACACCAGCCGACGCCGAGCGCTCGTCGTGCTGCTCACCCCGCTGGAACCGGCGGCCATCCAGGAGTCCCTGCTGCCGAGCCTGCCGGCGCTCACTCGGCACCACCGGGTCGTCCTTGCCTCCGTGGCCGATCCGGCCCTCGCGATGCTCGCCTCAGTGCGGGAGACCACGAAGGACGCGTATGCCGCGGCCGCCGCCGAGCGGACCGTCACCCTGCAGGAGCGGACCGCGGGAGTGCTCCGCCGGATGGGCGTGGCCGTCATCGACGCGACCCCGGCCGAACTCCCGCCCAAACTCGCCGACCACTACCTCATGCTCAAGGCCCAGGGCCTGCTCTGAACCGGTGACGGTGGCTCAGCCGACCACCGGGGCTGCATCACCTTGGTCCACGCTGGCGACGTCACCGGTTTCGCCGCGCCGCGCCGCATACCGGCCAAGGGTGAACACGTAGGTGAGGAACCCCGCCTCGGCAAGCGCCCCCACCCCAATCCGGGCCCACGTGGGTAGCGGCGACGGGGTGACGAACGCCTCGATCACCCCCGAGATGAACAACACCACAACCAACCCGAGGGCGACCGACATGGCGGCCCTGCCCTCATGGGCGATGGCGGTCATCCGGGTGCGGGGACCGGGCTCTACCCAGGCCCAGAAGATCCGCAGACCCACACCGGCAGCGACGAAGACCGCCGTGAGTTCCAATAACCCGTGCGGGAGGATCAGCCCGAAAAAGAGCGACGCGCGGTCGTAGCGCCACATCAGCGCCCCGATAATCGCGACATTGACGATGTTGTTCCAGAGCAACCAGATGACCGGCACCCCGAGCACCCCGAACGAGATGCACAGGGCAGTCACCCAGGCGTTGTTCGTCCACACCCGAGCAGCGAAGGACCCGGCGGCATACTCGCTGTAGTAGTCCTGGAAATCGTGGGTGACGAGTTGCTCGATCTCCGCCGGTGAGGCGAGGGACGACTCGAACTGCGGGTTGACGTAGAACCACCACCCGATGGCGAAGGCAACGACGACGTTGATCGCCATGGTGATCAGCCACCAGCGACGGGTTCGATAGAGGGCTGCCGGGAAGGTGGCGACAAAGAAGCGCACCACGTCGCTCCAGGAGGTCGATCGGGTCCCCACCGACCGCGACCGGGCCCGCGCCAGCATCGAGGACAGGTAGGCCACGATGGAGGGATCCGGTGTGGTGGAACGGATCTCGGACAGGTGGGTGGCAGTGCGCTGATAGAGGTCGAGCAGTTCGTCGGCCTCCGCGCCGCCTAACTTGCCCCGCTGCCCCACGAGAACCTCAAGGCGCGACCACTCGTGCGAGTGCGCGGCGACATAGGAGTCCAGGTCCACGCGGCTACTGTATGCCGTGTGAGCGAGCCACTCGTCGCGACGATCGGGGTGACCGAGGACGACCTGGTCACTGGAGAAGCCGTCGCGCTCGATCTGCCGCCAGCTTCGATCGGTTTGCGAATCCTCTCCGGGCTGCTCGACCTGGTCATTGTCCAGACCGTGCTCTATGTGGTCAGCATCGCCGGGGCGCTGCTGGTGGCCGGGCTCGATGATGCGCTGGGCGCGGCCATCATGCTGCTCCTGGTCGTCTCGGTGGTCGTCGGGTATCCCACCCTGATGCTCACGCTCACCAGAGGGAAGACCGTCGGCAAGCTGGCCGCCGGGCTGCGCGTCGTCCGTGACGACGCGGGCCCGATCGCCTTCCGGCATGCCCTGACCCGCAGCCTGATCGGAGTCGTCGAGGTCTTCGTGCTGTTCGGGATCCCGGCGGTCATCGCGGCCGTCATCAACCCGCGGGGTAAGCGCTTGGGCGACATGGCGGCCGGTACCTACGTCGTCCGTGAGCGCACCCGGGCCAACCTCCCCCCGCCCGTGCCGATGCCCCCACACCTGGCGACGTGGGCAGCGTCCGCGGACATCGCACAACTGCCCGACCGGCTCGCTGCCGACGTCCGCACGTTCCTCCCCGCGGCGTTCACCATGGACCCGGCCGCGCGAGATGAGCTAGGGCGAGCGCTGTTGGCGGAGGTCCTCGCCTTCGTGTCACCCCTGCCACCACCCGGCAACCACCCGGAATACATTTTGGCGGCGGTCGTGGCCGACCGGCGGCGACGCGACCTGGACCGACTCCTGCGGGACGCCACCCTCCGCGATCGGCTCATCCCCCCGGACCCATTGAGCCAACGCCGCTGAGCTACCCGGAGAGGACCAAGCGGGCGGGTCAACTGACGGGCGAGGCGGGGACTTCCAGCGCGGCATACCCCGGCTTGATCGTGTCGTCGATGAGCGCAAGGCGCTGGTCGAACGGCAGGAACGCCGACTTCATCGAGTTGATCGTCACCCAGCGCAGGTCAGCGAGGGTCCAGCCTGCGTGCTCGACGAGTAGGTCCGCCTCGTGGGACATCCGGGTGCCGCTCATCAGCCGGTTGTCGGTGTTGAGGGTCACCCGGAACCGCAGCCGCAACAGCAACGAGATGGGGTGCAGCCCGATGGTTCGGGCCGCGCCGGTCTGCAGGTTGCTGCTCGGGCACATTTCCAGCGGGATCCGAGAATCCCGGATGTATGCCGCGAGCCGCCCGAGCCGCACGGTCGACAGGTCGACCTCGTCGTAGTTGTCGATGTGCGCCGCATGGGCCTGGGCGACCCAGAGCGGAACCGGGACTCCGTCGATCGTGATGTCATCGACGATCCGGACCCCATGGCCGAGCCGGTCGGCCGAGCAGTATTGGATCGCCTCCCAGATGCTGGGCAGCCCGAACGCCTCGCCGGCGTGGATGGTGAAGTGGGCGTTCTCGCGCTGCAGGTATTCGAACGCGTCCAAATGCCGCGTCGGCGGGTGACCGTCCTCGGCTCCGGCGATGTCGAACCCGGCGACGCCGTCGTCGCGATAGCGGACGGCCAACTTGGCGATCTCGGTGCTCTTGGCGGCGTGGCGCATGGCCGTGAGCAGGGCGGCGACCCTGATGGGATGGCCCCCGGCCGCTGCTTCGCGCTCACCGTCGCGGAACCCCGCGTTGACGGCCTCAATGACCTGCTCCATCGTCAGGCCCTCGGCGATGTGCTGCTCTGGGGCATAGCGGCTCTCGGCATAGACGACTCCGTCGGCGGCCAGGTCGAGCACGCACTCCTTGGCGATCCGGTGCAGCCCCGCCTCGGTCTGCATGACCGCCACGGTCTGGTCGAAAGTCTGCAGATAACGCACCAAAGACCCCGAGTCGGCGCTCTCCCGGAACCATCGGTCGAGCTCGGCCGGGTCCCGTGTCGGCAGCTCGGCATAGCCAATCTCGTCGGCGATCTCGACGACCGTCTGAGCGCGCACTCCTCCGTCGAGATGATCGTGCAGGAGCACCTTCGGGGCGGCGATGATCGTCGCAAGATCCGGGCGGGCGGCCGCGACGCGTGGGCTCACGGTTCAGTCCTCTCGGTGGGCAGCGTCGGGGGTGAAGGCGGGCAGACACACGGCGACATACTCCGCGCCGAGGGGGCCCGCGGCATACCGGATGCGCTCCCCGGCTTTAGTGATGATCGATTGGCCCGTGTGGACCTCAAGCCGCTGACCGTCGCAGTCGACGAGGACCGAGCCTTTGACGACAATGGTGATCTCGTCGAACTCCGGCGTCTGGAAAGGCTCTTCCCACCCGGGCGGCGCCACCATGTGGGCGACGGACACCTCGCGCGTGTGGGTCGAGGCCATCCCTACATGTTCGTCGATGAGCTTCCCTCCGGAGACCGGGATCCGCGTCGGTGCGGTGGTGAGGTGCGGCATCCTCGCAGCCTAGAGGGTGCAACCATCAACTGATGCGGTCGATCACCAGCGGCAGCAGATCCGGCCGTGACCCCTCGGGCGCGATGAACCACGCGCCGTCGAGCGCCTCCAGGGCCCGATCAAAGCGCTCAGGGGTGTCGGTGTGCAGCGTGAGCAGGGGGTCTCCGGCACGGACATAAGCGCCTGGCTTGGCATGCATGACGACCCCGGCGCCGACCTGCACGGGGTCCTCCTTGCGCGCCCGGCCGGCGCCCAGCCGCCAGGCGGCGATACCCACTTTGAGCGCGTCGAGTTGGGTCAGTACGCCGGTGCCCGGCGCCCGCACCTCGTGGGTCTCTCGCGCCCACGGCAGGGGCGCATGGGAGTCGCCACCCTGAGCCTGGATCATCCGGTGCCACACGTCCATGGCCCGTCCGTCCGCGAGGGCGTCGGCCGGGTCGATCTCCTCCCGGCCGGCGGCGGCCAGCATCTCCCGAGCGAGGGTGAGGGTCAACTCCACGACATCCTGGGGACCTCCGCCTGCGAGCACCTCAACCGACTGCCGCACCTCGAGGGCGTTCCCGGCGGTAAGACCCAGCGGGGTCTGCATGTTCGTGAGCACCGCCACCGTCTTGACCCCGGCGTCGGTGCCGAGCGCCACCATGGTCCGGGCCAGCTCTTGGGCCTGCCCCACGTCTTTCATGAACGCACCCGACCCGACTTTGACGTCCAGGACGAGCGCCCCGGTGCCTTCGGCGATCTTCTTGCTCATGATCGAGCTCGCGATGAGTGGGATGGCCTCGACGGTGCCGGTGACGTCGCGCAAGGCGTAGAGCTTCTTGTCCGCAGGCGCCAGCCCGGCGCCCGCTGCACAGATCACCGCACCGACCTCCTCAAGCTGGCGCAGCATCTGTTCGTTGCTGACCGACGCCTGCCAACCGGGGATCGATTCGAGCTTGTCGAGAGTGCCGCCGGTGTGGCCGAGCCCGCGCCCGGACAACTGCGGAACAGCCACCCCGCAGGCTGCGACGAGAGGCGCCAGCGGCAGGGTGATCATGTCGCCTACACCGCCGGTGGAGTGCTTGTCCGCGGTGGGCCGCGACAACGAGGAGAAGTCCATCCGCTCTCCCGAGGCGATCATCGCCCCCGTCCAGCGGGCAATCTCGCGCGGAGTCATTCCGTTGAGCAGGATCGCCATAGCCAGCGCGGCCATCTGCTCGTCCGCCACGACCCCACGAGTGTAGGCATCGATGACCCAATCGATCTGCCCGTCGCTCAGTTCGCCCTTGCTGCGCTTGGCGACGATGACGTCGACGGCGTCGAAAGCTTCCGGTGCTCCGCTCGCGGGGGTGGTCATGGCGCCCATCATGACTCACCAGACGCGCGGCATACGACCCCATGGCCGTATGCCGTCAGCGGACACCCGCACGAGCTTCAGGCCTCTGAGGCGCCCTCGGTCGCGGACAGGTGGGCGATGAGTGCCTCGGTCTCTCCCTCCATGGCGACACCTGCGCTGTCTAGCTGACGGACCATGTCGGCCACCGCACCCTTCATCGCCTCACGGCCGTGCAGGGCGTGCTGGGCCGACACCAGGTCGCGCCAGAGCAGTTGCGACAACGGGGACATGCGCAGCCCCAGCGCCGCAGCGACTGCCGCCCCCTCCGGGTCGGGCTCCCGCTCGGCCAGGACCACCAGTCGGTGAGCGACCGCCACGACTGACTGCTCGACCGTGCGGGTGAGCGTGGTTCGAGCGAGCCAGGAGAAACGGCCGGGTGCGCTGGACTCGAACATCGGCCCGCGGACCTGACGAAGCGCCCGGCGGAGCAGTTCGGCCTCTTCGCGAGTGCTGCGAGCCGCGGCGGCGCGGGCGCTCAGGGTGCAGAACACCTGCCAGTCCACGCCCACCGACGAGGACAGTCGTAGTCGACCGTTCGGGTCCAGAACCAACCGACAGCTGCCATCGGGATCGGAGCCCAGCCAATCCCGCACTCGATCGATGGTGGCGGCGGCGACGGCCTGCCCGACTCCACGCGGCCATATGGCGGCGGCGAGGACGCCAGAATGAACCCCAACCGGCTGCGTCGCGAGGAACGCCACAATCTCCTCGGCCAGGGGGACCTGGCTGGGATCCAAGCGCCCCGGAGCCGACACGGAGAGCGCGCCCAGCAGCCCGACCCGCGCGGCGGATGTCTGCATCATGGCGTCGTCCTGCTCCAGCGCGGGAGGGGGAGCCAGCGCCGCGGCCGGGCCCGCCGCGGTGAGCCCGACGACCTCGGAACCGAGCGCAGGTTGCTCCTGAGCGGCTGCGCTGAACAGGTCAATAAGTGCGTCGAACGCGCGCGGGACAACCCGGTGAGCAGTCACCTCGATGTCCAGCACGGCGAGGGTGAGCATCCCGGCCTCGTCGACGTGGATCGACCAGGCGGCGCCCGGCAACGGGCCGGTGCCGATGAAGCCGAACGGGCGCCGCACCCCCGCCGTGACGGCGGCCAGCCCTGCAGCGACGTCGACCTCCAGGGGGGATGCCGCGACGAGATATTCCGGCAGGACGTCGATGGGCCGCACCACCCGTCCGGTCAGCACGTCCTGTCCCTGGCTTCCGCGCCGCCCAGCGAACCGGGCCAGCACCTCCCCCGGCTCGTCGACCACCGTGATCTGCTCGGCGGCGATCTGCTGGACCTCCCGTGGCAAGCCGAAGGCACTCACCGTCACCCCGTCCGACCAAGGGACGGTTGCCAGCTGGCAGGCAATCGCGGTCAGCACCTGGCCCACGACGACGACGTCACCCGTGACCTGAATTGGGCCTCCGGCAGCCTCCAGGTCGATGAACACATCACGGCCGCTCGCGTCCCTGCCCAGCGAGATCAAGGCAGGGTATGCCGCCGGCCCGGACGCCGCTGCTCGGCCCAGTTTGGCGCGCTGCATCTCCCATCGCGCGCCACCGTCCTGAACGACCCACCGGTCGGGCGCGTCCTCCCGAGGAGGGGAGACCTCGATGACGAGGCTGTCGTCGTCGGCACAGGCCGAGACGATATGCGGGACCGCCAGGCCCCCACTCGCACAGTCCGTGGCCAGGGCGCGCAAGGCTGCATCGACGAAGCCCAGCCGGTCGGGATCGGCTCCGGCGCGTAGCCCAACCTCGACCTCTTGGCCGTCCGCCCCCGCCACTCCTCCTCCGCCGTTGCGCCGCCGTTGGCGGATGAGGGCGGCCATCAGGCAGGCGGCGAACGTGCCGCCCGAAGCGAACGCGGCGACGAACGGGTTGGCTGGCGCGGCGAGCGACCCCAACGACGTCGGCGAGGTAATGGACGCTGCTGAGGACGTGGTAGCCGCTGTCGAGGAAGCGGCTGTCTCGGCTGCTCCGGCGCTGCCTGGCAGGCTCAACGACGTGGCACCCCCCGCGACGGTCGGGGTCGGGGCGGCAGTCGTCGACGGCGCGACGGCCCCGACAGGTGCCTGCTCCGCCGACGTGGTTGATGCTGCCGTCGCTGGCTCGGCCGCAGTGCCAGGCGCCGAAGCAAGGTCCTGGAGCGGCATACGGCTGACGCCGACGGCGTCCTCCGGCATGACCAACTGCCAACCGGGCTGGATCAACCTGGCCAGGTGGAGGGCGCGTCCGTCCGGCTGGATCCGGCCCTGGTTGAGGGCGAAGATCTCGTGGTAGCGCCGCCCGTCTCCCAAGTGACGCTCGGCGATCTCCCACAACGAATCGTGATGCCGACCGACGGGTGGCGCGACCGTGTAAACCTTCGGGCCTTCGGGATGCTCGACGACGGATGTCGCCGGCAGCGTCGCGGCTGTGGGTGCGTGGCTCGTCGTGGATGCAGTCACCTGGGGTGACTCGACCGCAGCCGCGACGGACTGGGACACCGTCGTGGTCGCTCGGACGTGGTCTGCCGAAACTGCGGCGGCCACCGCCGCCACCTGGCCGGCGATGACCCCCGACAACAGCAGGCCACCCACCAGCATGCGCGCCAAACGCTGGCTCGGACCCGCGAACGGAAGTGCCCGAGCGATGCCGCCGTCGCGGACTGCGGCGAAAGCCTCCACGATGACGCACGACACGAACTGCAGCCAGGCCAACCACACGACGGCAACGAGGATGGTGACGACCTGCTCGATCCCCAACTGGCCCGAGATGTCCTCCCGCGTCGGCAGCCGGGTCGGAATAGGCGGCGGCCCGGACAGCCACACCAGCACTGCGGGGACACCGACGAGCAGCGCCAGCAGGGCCAGACCGCTGAGCACCCGCAGCGCCAGCGGTCGGCGTGGAGCAGGGAGCGGGGCCGGCCGAAAGCGTTCCGGCCCGGTGGGGGCCACGTCGGTGCGGCTGCTCACCAGGGCTCGATTGCTCACGGAAGGACCCCTGTCGTGATTCCGGTGACTGGCGATGCGGTGGCATCGCCCTGAACGACGAACGTGCTGAAGCCGGCCAAACTGAGTAGCACCGTGTTGACATTCGCCCTAACTCGGACGGTCACCTGCGTCGGCGTCGTCGAGATCGTGTCGACCGAGTAGCCGGGGACTGCGCCGACGAAAGCGGCGGCGGCGTTGCGAGCAGCCACCTCGTCCAATTCGACCCGGCCACCCCCTGCGGCTCGCACAGCGGCGAGGTCGATCCGGTTGGCGCCCGCTCGCGCAGCCTGTTCGGCAATGTCGTAGGCCCGGTCCTTGGCGTTCAGCACCCGACCACCATCGATCGCCATCCCCGCGACGGCGAAGAGGATGACCACCATTCCGACGACGAAGATGGTCGACGCGCCCCGCTCGGCCAGACGCCGCCGCCAACGGCGCTGTGGGCTTGTCCGCAGCGCCTGCACCACCGTCGCACGTGAGGTCATGCCGACCGCCTGAACACGTCCAACGGCGCGACACTCACGCCGCTCACCGTGGTGCGGCCCGGAAGCCCAATAAGGCCGAGATCGGCATACGACACATCGCAGGCGACCGTGACCCGAACGAAACCGCCGGCGCGGAAGTCCGAACCGGACAAGTCCGTGGCTTGGCACGGTTGACCGGTCAGGGTCACCGCCACGGCTGACGCCGCCGCGGACTGGGCAGCACCCAGCGATCGCTCCAACGAGGCGGCTCGGGCCGCATCGCGAGCAGCTGCTTCGACCTGCCCTTGGCGCTGGACCAGGCGGCCCCCAGCGACGATGAGCATGATCAGGGCGAAAAGGATCGGGACGAGGATGATGACTTCGATCGTCATCGTCCCTCGTTCCCGACCGCGAGCGTGCCCGCGCGTCGTCGGGCGCCAGCCGAGAGCGGCGGCATACCCCCGTAACGGAGTCGACCCCTGGCGCGGGTGATGCGCGGTCATCTCAACCCCCCGTGTCCACGCGGAAAGTCTCCAGCGGGCCCTGCACCTCGGCGCTCACTCGGCTCAGGGACTCGATGCCAACCAGATGCAGGGTGTCGGCCGTGACGCGCACCCGCACGGTATCGGCATCAGGTTGGGTGACGGTGACGGACAGGTTGGAAATGACCCCCGAACCGATGCGGCGGGCGTAGTCGACGGCGACCGCGTTGGCTTGGCCCGCATCGGCACCTTGACGCACGGCACGGGAAGTCTCTCGGGCGACCGAGGACACCACTTGGTTACCTAAATAGGTGAGAGAGAACTGGACGGCGAAGAAGATGCACAGCATCAGCAGCGGCATGTATAGCGTCAACTCGATGACGCTGGCGCCACGGTCCCGACCCGCCCGGCCCGCGCAGCGCCGCTGTGCGTGCATCAGCCGACGGTCAGGGGCCACCGACGGCCGGAGTGAGGTTGACCGCGTTGGCCGCAGAGTTGATCTTCGTGTAAAGAATGCCGCCCACGACACCGACCAGGATGACCAGAACCGCACTGATGATGACCCACTCGATGACCGAGGCACCCCGGTCCCGACGGGCTCGAAGCAGTCGACTCCGCAGCGTGGCCTCGAGGAAATGCGCAGCCCCGACGCTCTTGACTAGCATGCCGTCCCCTTTCAGCTGTAGCCCAGATTCCCGGCCTACGTTTGTCCGATGCGCCAGGTTACCTCGTCAGGCAGCCCGAGTGCGAACCGCTCAACTGGTCAGCAGGCGAGCAACCGCAGGGAAGATGAGAAAGGTGAGGAATCCGATGGCCAAGAGCATCTGGGCCACGACCATCGACTGAGAGCGAGCCGCGGCCCGACCCTCGACGTCAGCCAACTCGCGCTGACGCATCGAGGAAGCCCGAGCGAAGAGCGAGTCGCGAACCTTCGCCCCGTCCTCGGCCACCAGGGTCAGCGCCGAGGCGAGGTCACGCAGTTCGTCGATGGCCAGTTCCTGGCCCAGTTCACCCAGAGCCGACCACGGGGTCACGCCCTGTAGGCGGGCGTTGTAGAGCTTCTCCCTGATCCGGGCCATACCCCAATAGGTGGACACCGAGCTGGCCACTTCCAGCGCCTCTGGAACACCTCGGCCTCCGCTGAGGTTCATCGCCACAAGGTCCAAGAAACTCCCGACGACGTGGCGGAAGTCGCGCCGTAACTCGGCGGCCCGACTTTGCACGCTCAAGCTGGGCAGGACCGCCCCGAGCCCAGCGGCGATCAGCGCAAGCCACACTGGCACCAGCCCAATCCCCAGCCCAAACAAGGCGGCGGCGGGAACAACGAGCAGGAGGGGCACCAGTAGCCCTGCCACGCCAGCGAGCGCGCTGATCGCCAGGTGGTTCTCGATCGACCGACCGGTCATGGCGAGGTCGGCTTGCAGACCGGACGGCAGCCGTATGCCGCGTGCCTCCAACGCTTCTCGGAGCCCGGCTCCGATCCGACGCAACCGCATCGACTCGCTCGCGTGCAGCGCATCGACCTCCAGGACGGCCTCGCGGCGGAAACGTCGGCGGTCCAGATCGAGCCGGGCGAGACCGGCCGGCCCTCGAGCAGGTCGGTCGTCGAGCAGCAGGACCAACGCGAGTAGGCCGACACCGGCCAGGGCGCCAGCGATCAGGACGAAGGTGAGGCTCATCGCGTCACCTGGGCGCTGTCCGCCGGCATCGTCTGCAGGAACCGGGCGGCGGTTTGGAACGTCGCCAACCGGCGCAGCCAGAAGAAGCCCAACCCGAAGATCCCCGCCACCAGCAGCAGGACCAACTGCCCGAGCGGGGTCCCGTAGGGCTCCACGTAGTCCGGGTTGAGCACGCGGAGCCCGATCACGAACAACCCGGTGATCGCCACGACGATCTGCACGCTGCGGCGCGTCCCACGCCGGCCCGCGCTGATCCGGCCGCGCATCTCCACCTCGCTGCGGACGCTGGTCGCCAGCGAGGACAACACGTCCCGCAACCCCGGACCCCGAAGTTTGGCGTTGAGAATGAGGGCCGCCACGACCAGGTCGGCCGTCGAATCGTCCAAGTCGTCAGCGAAGCGCATTAGTGCCGTCGTCAGCGGCATCCGCACGCGCAACCGGTCGGACAGCTCATTGATGGCCCGCGCGATCGGCGGAGAAGCGGCATTAGCGGTGGCCGGGATGGCCTGTTCCAAACCAACGGCGCCGGCGATCGTGTCGCGCAGCGACTCTGTCCACGCGGCGAGACCTTCAAGGCGTTCGTATGCCGCGCGCTCAGCTGCCGCTCCCCCGAACAGCGCACCCCAGAAGAAGACGACCAGACCAACGCTGACGGCCAGCACGATCCATCGAGTGACGACGAGGGTCAGCAGCCCCACCCCGACGGCAACGGGGACCCGGCGACCAGCCCACGCCGACAGGTTGGCCAGGTCCTGGCGAAGCGTGCTCTGGGGTCGGCGGGGGTCGGCGGCGACGGGAGTCAGGCCCTGGATCAGCAGAACGAGTCCGAGCCCGAGCAACCCGCCGGCGAGAACGATGAGCGGGACCAGCAGTTGCGCGATGACGGCGCTCATCGGCGCATGCCCGAATAGCCCACGGCAACGAGATCATCGATGCAACTGATGGCCGCTGCCGGGATGGCCAATCCGTCCGGTCCTTCGGCGAAGACCTCGCTGGACAGGACCCGCCCGTCCACGCCGTTGACCTCGCGAATGGAGGTGATGATGCGGCGCATGCCACCCCCGCTGTGAAACTCGTTGCGACGCTCGACAAACAGCACGAAGTCGATCGCCCCGGCAATGAGCATCATGGTCGCATCGGCCGGGAGGCGCTCGACCGATTGGATGGCGTAGGTGCAGATCCGGTTGAACACCTCGAGCGAACTGTTGGCGTGGATCGTGGAGAGCGAACCGTCATTGCCTTGGCTCATCGCGTTGAGCATGGTGACGATTTCGTCACCGAGGACCTCACCGACGATGACCCGGCTGGGGTTCATCCGCAGTGACCGCCGAACCAATTCGGCCATCCCGATGTGGCCCTGACCTTCCGAGTTGGGCAGCCGCTCCTCGAAGGCAACCACGTTCGGATGGAGGTCATCGAACTGGCCCAGGCCCAGTTCCATGGCGCGCTCGACGGTGATGAGGCGCTCGTTGGGCGGGATCTCGTTGGCCAAGGCACGCAGGAGCGTGGTCTTCCCCGCGTTGGTAGCTCCCGCGATCATGATGTTCTTACGGGCTCGCACCGCGGCGGAGAGGAACTCGGCGATCTCGCCACTCATCGACCCATTGGCTACGAGATCGTCCAGGAAAACCCGGGACAAGCGGGCGCGACGGATAGACAAAGCGGGGCGGGCGGTCACCCCCATCACTGCCGATAACCGACTGCCGTCAGGCAGCCGGAGATCCAGCTGAGGGTTGGCGGTGTCGAACGGACGGCTGGTCAACCCCGAGTAGACCGCGAGAACCTGGACGAGCTCGATGAGCTCTTCGTCCGTCTCGGCGATCGGCGCCACCATCTCCTCGTGTCCGTCGGCATACCCCACGAAGACCCGGTCGTAGCCGTTGATGTCGACGTTCTCGACCATCGGGTCATCCAGAAGTGGCTGAAGGCGCCCGACGCCGAAGAGGGCCGCGTGGATACCGTCAGCGAGCTCGGCCTCCTCCTCCATCGTCGGGGGGGTCCGGCCAGCAGCCATCTCAGTGCGGGCATAGGTCTCCATGACCCTGGCGATGACGGCGCGACCAAACTGTCTCTCGTCTTCGCTGGACATCGGTGGGACCCCGTTGGCCGCATCTTCACGACGCTGCCGGGAGACAATGTCGGCGACGTCCTCGCGCAACCGGCGCAGTAGTGCTTGGTCAGCCACAGTTACGCCCCTCCGCCAGCGAGCGCGTCGGCCTCGGTCAGGCCCCTCAACCGGCCTCCCACCACCGCCGCCGACCGCAGCAGCACCGAACGCGCGGGGACGGCCGCGAGGTCGTAACGCAGGCGCAGGGCGGCCTTGCGATCGTCGATGAACATCCCCAACACGGTGGCCCCGAGCCCGGCCGCGTCCACCAGCCGTTGGACATCCGACACGCTGGTCCGATCCCGATCCGATCCGACTAGGGCGATGCCCACGCGCCGTCCCGCCAAGGCGGTCGGCCCGAGTTGCTCGGTGAGGCCCCCCAGTCGTTCACGCAGGTGATATAGCTCTTCCATCGAAGGCCGGGCAAGGAACAACAAGGCATCTGCGGCTGCGATCACCGGGGTGACCGCCGCTCCCACCGTGATCCGTCCGCAGTCGGCCAGGACGTCTCCCGGGTATGCCGCGAGCGACTTGGCCAGGGGGCCCCAGGCCGGTCCCAGCGCAGTCACCTGTTCGGGTCGGGCGACACCGACGAGAATAGGTGGGCCATCGGCGAGACTCTGCAGGTGCGGGTCGATCGCCGTGGTGGCCGTCGATCGGCGGGATGCGGCGGCCAGCGACACCACTCCCACTTCCTGGTCCAGCGGCCGCGCCCGGGCGTCCCGGTAACGCACCGCGAGATCCCCACCACCAGTGTCCAGGTCGGCGAGAACCACCGGGCGATCCCAGCCCAGCGCCATCGCGGCGATCAAGGTGGTGACACCCGGTGAGCCCTTGGCCGAGCACACGGCATACAAGGCCATCGGACTCAGCCTCCGCGGCGGACGAGGACGACCGCGATCCGGTTGGCCGCAGAGGACGCCGCCACGGATGGAGCGGAAGCCGGCGGGACGATGAGGGTCGCAACGACGTTCCCCGAGCCCCCCGCGGCCCCGCCGCCGAATGCGCCGCCCGAAATGCTGGTGTCGGGGGCCGAGGAGACGGTGGCGTTGTCGACCAGGACCACCCCGACGCCGTCTTTGACGTCGACGACCTGGACGCGATCGCCGGCGCGCAATCCGCTTGCCGGCATCCGGCCGGGGGCAAGCGAGACGCCCACGGCGACCGCGCCGTCCTTGAGGAAGCCGGTCTGGGCGAACATTGCCTGGTCGAGCAACCGCCCCGCTGGGATCGACGCAGCGGCGTATCGTCCCACGATCTGGTCGGCGGCAGTCGCGGGGAGGACTTCCAGCCCGTCGCTGGCCACCCGTTGTGTCGCGAGGTCGGCCAGGGAGATCTGCGCTCCGACCGGGATTTCCCGGGCCGCCACCAGGACGGGGACACGGCTGTCGATGCGCAAGGCGAGCAGGCCCGCGATCGCCGCGGATCCGACGATGAGCAAGATCGCCAAGCCGACCATGGCGGGGCGTCGACGGCGCGAAGGCGACACCGACCGTTGTCCTGGACGGGCAACGGCGGGCGCCCCCACCCCAGCGCGCGTGCGTGAACTCGTGACGTCGTCGATGGTGACGGCCCCCTGACTCGTGGCGGAGCTAGCCTCCACCGGTCTACACCTACGAAACACGGAGTCTATGCGACGCCGTTTGTCAATGAGTCAGCCGCCGGATTGACGACTCATTTCTCAGCGTGTCAGGGTGAGTACGTCGAGGGGGACACCTCACGGCAGGGATCACAGCTAGTCGGCGATGTGGCCGACGCCCTCAGGGGGTCATGGCTGTTCCCGACACATCACGAGAAAGGGAACACCGATGGGTGCAGGAGACTACGTCAAGATCAATCACGGCGACATCGCGCAGCAGTCTGCCGCTCTGGCCGCGATGAAGAACGAACTCGAGGAGAACTTCAAGCGCGCCCAGGCCCAGGTCATCTCGCTCAACGAGAGCGGCGCCTTCCAGGGCTTGTCAGGCACGTCGTTCACCGAGGAGTACACCAAGTGGACCACCTCGATCACGACAACCCTCCAGCTCATGGAGCAGTTCGGCGCCCACCTGGGCAAGACGTCCAAGGCCTTCGCCGAAGTCGACGCCGCCTTCAGCCTCAAGGGCTGACACCTACCTCAGCACCCTGAGAGCAGCCGTGCGCCCCGGTCCGATGACCGGGGCGCACGGCTGTGCTGGATCAGTGGGTGAGGGCGCTAAGCGGCTTAACTGGGGGTCGTCCGCCGCACCAGGGCCGGTCGGACTCGTCCGACTACGGCCGCTCGACGAGGGGGACCTGGATCGTCGTCTGTGCCCCGGTGGAGTCGAACAAGACGGCACGTCCCGCATGTGGGCGGGCCTGTAGCGCTGTGCGGGCCACCCGCGACCCGAACAACTCGGCATCCATCGGCTCGGATGGAGAGAGCACGATGCCCTGACGACCCCGGCGAGCCTCGAACAACCATCCGCTGTAACCCGCCCCGAGGTCGGCCCCTCGGCCGGCGAGCACCACGAGGAACCCCTTGTCGGCGGCCTGTCTGACCAGCGCGTTCATCAACGGCGTGAGCGGGGCATCCTTGTATGCCTCGATATCATCGACCAGCACGAGGGCTCCCGGGTCCAAGCCGCGCAGCCGCTCGACGGCCGCTTCGGGGTCCTCCTGACCGATAACGCAGGCCTGCTCCCCGAGATCCGCCGACAGGTCGTTGTCGCGGGGTACGAACCCGAGCACGGCACGACCGGCCGTCCGCGCGTATGCCGCGAGGAAGCGCAGCGTCGCGGTCTTGCCGGTGCGGGACTCGCCCGCGACCAACGCGACGGGCCAGCGGTCCAGTTCCAGACCGACCGGCTCCACGAGGTCGCCGCCCAGCCCGAACGGGAGCCAGAACGGCTCGTATGCCGCAGGGTTGAACGCCGTGGCGACCTGCTCCCAGGCGACCTCGTCGGGGAGGGCGCCCAGTGCCATCGGGCGCAGCGGCCGGGGCACGTCACGATCACGTTCGGCGGTGGCGGCTGCCAGATCACGCAGACTAGAGCTCTGGCCCTGTCCGCTCGCGTCCGCCCCCAACACGGCAATCTGGGCCTCAATGGAGCGCTCCCCCCAAACCCCGCGGCCTTCGGGGAACTCCTCGGGCAGCTCCTTGACCTTGAGCCCGAGGCTCGCATAGTCCTGCCGGTCCGGTAACCGCAGCGCCAGTTTGGCTTCGACGAGCGAGGCCACCCGCGCCGAGTTGAGGGTGCGGTCACCGGCGATGACGACGTGCATGCCAACCGAGGCGCCTTCGCGCAACAAGGTCACCATGCCGTCGAGCAGACTGCCCACGTCGACATCGGCGAGGTCGGACATGAAGCCCTCCCACCGGTCCAGCACGAGCACGACATAGGGCAACCGGTCATCCGGCTCGGCTGCGGCACGCTGCTCCTGGATGTCGGCGAAGCCATCCGCGCCGAGGACGGCCTGCCGCCTGGACACCTCCTCGGTGAGCCGCCGGATCAACCGGCTCGCCCGTTCGACCTCGGTGCGCCGGACCACGGCGCCAGTGTGGGCCAACGCGGTCAACGGCAGGAGGGCGCCGTTGCCGCAGTCCAGACCATAGACATGCAGGTCACGGGCGGCCACCTTGGCCGCCAAGGCACCGACCAACGTCCGAAGTGCCGTTGATCGGCCCGACCGCGGCCCACCGACGAAGAACAGATGACCGGACGTGCCGAGCGTGAAGGTGGCCGGCACTTGGGCCTGCTCGTCGGGCCGGTCCTCCAGGGCCCAGCCCACGGTGTAGGGGTCGGACGCAGCCCCTGGGTCCACCTCGATCAGCCGCTGGCAGACGTCGTCAAGGGTGATGAACCCGGTGAGAGCCGGCAGCCACGGACTGTGCTGGGGCGGCATACCCAAGTGGTCGACGGCAGCGCGGACCGCCGCGACGAGCACGGACAGATCGGTCGCCCCCTCGTCGGTCTCACTGGCCGCGGCGCCCGGACGGGTCGGCGCGGGGGTCCCTGCGCGCGTCCACGGAATGGGCCAGGCCAACGGCGTCGGCAGCGTGCGCGACTCGCTCGGGGCATCGGGGCGTCGACCCCCGACCCGCCCCGCTTGAAAGGGCAACACCCCGGATGGACCCAGCCGGGCATATCCCCGACCGGGGGTGGCCGCCGAGATCCGCCCCGCCTCGGGAGCGTCGATGACATCCCGGCTCTCCCCCTCGTCGGTGACCCGCAGCGCGATCCGCAGGTTGGTGTTGGCCCGGATGTCTGCCGAGACGACCCCGCTGGGCCGCTGGGTGGCGAGGATCAGGTGGATGCCCAACGACCGCCCTCGCTGAGCGATGGTGACCAGGCCGGTGACAAAGTCGGGCAACTCAGCCTTGAGGCTGGCGAATTCGTCGATCACCAAAACGAGCCGCGGAATCGTCGGCAGGGCCGGGTCGGTCCGACACAGCGCCCAGTAGTCCTCCAGGTCCTTGGCCCCCGGCACCCCGAGCAGATGCTCACGGCGACGCAACTCGGCCCCCAGTGAGGTCAGCGCCCGACCGACCAGGTGGGTGTCCAGGTCGGTCACCATCCCGACGGTGTGCGGAAGCTTGTTGCACTCCTTGAACGCCGATCCGCCCTTGTAGTCGACGAGGACAAAGGTGAGTTGATCGGGCCGGTTGGCCAAGGCAAGCGATGCGACGATCGTCTGCAGGAGCTCGGACTTACCCGACCCGGTCGTCCCCGCAACGAGAGCGTGCGGGCCATCCCGCCGAAGATCGATGCGGAACACCCCGTCGAATCCGGCGCCGATGGCGACGTCGGTGCGCGGCTGCCCCCACCCATGGACGACCGCGTCCGCGGTGGGCTCGGTGAGACCGAGGCACTCCAGCAATCTCGCCGACCGAGGCAGGCCCGCATCCTCGACGGACGGCGTGATGTCGCGCAACGGGGCCAACGCCCGGGCCACCCGTTCCGCCCAGGCCGTCTCGGTGAGATCCAAGCGGACTTCGGGCACATCGGCGATCCCGGTGGCGGTGACCCGGGACGTCTCGTCGGCACACTCCAGGACCACTCGGCACTCTTCGGGCAACGAACGTCGGTCCGGCTCCAGGCAGATGACCCGGACGCCGACGGCTGGCCCCTGGCGCAGGATCGTCACCACCCCCGGCAGGGCGCGCAGCAGCCGTGCGCCGTCGAGGACCACGACATAGTCAGGGGCCGGAATCTCTTTGGAGCCACCTCCGCCGAACGCCGCCTCGGTCGCGACCACCCGATCGGTCACCAGCCGGGTCAGCTCCCCCACCCTCGCGCCGACGGACTGCTGTTCGTTGCCGACGAAGGCAGGGACCGATTCGTCGTCGGTCCGGGTGTGCGGCAACCAACGCACCCAGCCCAGCCGCTCCTCGGCCTGTTGGTCGGTCAGGACGACCAGGCGCAGGTCCCGAGGACTGTGCAGCACGGCGGTCTGCCCGATCAGCCAGCGAGCGGTGGCGTCGACCTGGTCGGGATCGCCGGTCACCCCGAGGACGCCGAAGTCCCGCAACGACACCGGCACCGGGACGTCGGCCACAGTTGCCGGCGCCTCGTCGTCGGTGTTTCGATCAACGTTGGGGTCCTCGATTCGGACCTGACTGGGCCGGGTCGCCGTCCCCACGCGCAGCACGAGGTAGTCGGGGTCGCCCCTGCGCCGCTCCCACAACCGGGCCCCCGGACCGACCGCGTGTAGGAGCACCTGCGCCGGGTCGGGCAGCGCGACCCGGCGCTCGTCCCGCTCCCTGGAAAGCGCCTCCGCGGCCCGTTCGCGGACCTTCACCAGCGTGCTCTCGTATGCCGCGAGCTTGCGTTTGTAGTCAGCGGCACCCGAGCGTCGCCCCTGCACGACGTTGAACAGAGCCATGAGCGGGGAGAGGAGGGCGAACGCGGCATACCGCCAACTGCCCATCAGCCAGACCATGGGCACGGCCATGAGCATCGGCGACAGGACCATAAGCCAGGGGATGCTGGTCCGTCCGGGCTTCTCAGGTTTCTGCGGCAGGGTGAATTCGCGGTTCCACGGGGCGGGAAGCAAACGCGGTGGTCGGTTGACGTCTCGGCCGAGCCGGTCCTCGGGCACGACCGTGAGTGCATCTGGCTCCCAGGGCCGATCGAGGGCAAGCAGGGTCTGCCCGGCGCGAAGAGTCGCCCCAGGCGTCCACACGGTCGGCCCCGCCACGTCGACTCCGTCCATGGTGATGGCCAGGCCCGCGGCAGGGGTGACCATGGCGGTGGTGTCGCGGGCCACCGTCAGGACGAGTGCGTCAGAGGGCAACAACGGATCCGGAAGCGACAGCCCGCTCGCCCCGCAGCCGATGACCGTCTCCCCGATGCGGGCCCGATGGACCCGCCCGGCGCCAGGCCCAGACACCACCCGGATCTCGACGACTCCGGTCGGCAGACCGGGCACAGCTGCGTCGTTTTCGTGTAGGCAGACAATCGAGCCAGCTGCCAGACCCGCCTCGGCCAGCGTCTCGGCCGGGTCGGCCGGTCGCCCGTCGACCCAGACCGGCACCTTGGCGGCGAAGCCGGGATGCATGGTGGCGCCGACCGCGCCGACCAAGACCGGCACCAGAGTCGCCACGGTCGCGGCCGGATCGGCGTCCACGAGGACGACCGCCTCCACCCCGGTGCTCCGGTCTCGCACCACGACACTGAACCGCACGGCATACCTCCCTGTCGCCGCAGCCCGAAGGCCGACCCCTGGACGCTACCGGACCCGGCGTCATTGCCCTGCAGTCGTGCGCCCAACCCATCCCACCAGGTATGCCGGGCCCCTCACCTGAGTACGAACACGGATAAGACCAGCACCTGACCGAAACTAAGGTCAGTGCCGAACAGGTGTCGTCCGACCAGATCAGGGGGAAGCCCGCATGCCCAGCGATCCGATCAAGGTGCGCTTCGCGAGCCTCGATGACCTCAAATCCCAGGTGCTCAACCTGGCCAACGCGTTGAACAACGCCGAAGGGGTGAGCGTCCTGCCGGCGCGCTCGGGTATCGCTTCCGGTGCCGGTCAGTTCCTGGCAGAGGTAGGGGACGCACTGGAACGATTCACCCAGTCGTGGCGCCTCTGGCTGGACACCGCGAGCGACGACGCATCCGTCTTGGGGGCCAGCGTGGGTCAGGCGTCCATCGACTTCAGCGCCTTGGACACAGCCGGCAGCGACATCCACATCTCTCTGACCTGAGGCGACGATGGCTCACTACTCACTCACCCTCGATGCTTCCTCCCTCACGACGGCGGCCCGCAAGCTGGCCGATCTGGAGACAGGTCTCGGCTCCGGCGACGAGGGCGGCCGGCTGCGCCGTCTCGCGGGCAACCGCGGCTCCTGGACCGGTCGGGCCGCCACGGCCTGTTTCGCGGAAATGGTCCGGCTCGGTGACGCGATGATCGCCGTGAGCGCCAAGGCCGGTTCCGCGCGGGCCGCTGTCGAGAGCTTTGCCCGCGCTGCCGAGACCGCAATGACGGCCACACTGCCCGGCCTCAACCGCCGTTGGGACGCAGCGAACACGGCATACGACTCGGCGGTCTCGCGTGCCTCGGCCACCTATCGCTCGGAGGTTCGCGCCGTCCGGAACCTGGCTCCCGAGGACCAAGAGGAGATCCTCGACGACGCGCAGCGGACCCGGGATCGGGCCATCGACTCGGCCGCCGCGGCGCGGTTCCGCACCCGGGAACGCCTCGATGCCGAGTATCACGACATGATCACCGGGTTGGAGTCCGCGGCACGGGCCCTGGCAGCCGGGCTCACCGCAGCGATGCCAATCCCGTTCAGCGATGCCGAATGGTCCGCCGTCCGCGGCGGGGCGATCCCACCCGGCATGCGTTCGGCGCTGGCCGCGCGAGCGCTCGGCGCTCAGTCCTTTGCTCAGCGGGCCGCCTCGCGCGAGTATGCCGCCCAGGTCGCCGCCGAGTTGGCCGCCGATGCCGCCGGTCACGATCCATCCCGGCCGGTGTCCGCCGACGTGCTCGCCGCTCTCGCGCAGATGGGACGGGACGAGGACTTCGTCGAGGTGCTCATGAGCACTCTCGGCCCCGGCGGGGCCGCTCTGCTCAACTGGCGGGTGCGGAGGATGTTCGAGGACCAGTTCGAGCCGCCGAACCGAGAGCGCGGTCAGCAGCTCCTCAACGCTTTGACGACGGTCTACGGGACCGCCAGCCGGGTGCTCATCGACACCCCGGCCGGGCCCCGACCGTTGTTGGACGCGGCGTGGCTCGCGCGTTTCAATCCGAGCGAGGCTGCAGCCCTCAGCGAAGAGTTCCGCATGGCCCTGCGCATGTCGACCATGCCGGAATTCCTGCACGGGTACCGCCCTGACCTGCTGCTGCCGTTCCTGCAAGCCAAGGGCGCTCTCTCGCCGGAGTTCTCGGCCTTGGTGGCCCAACTGGCGCTCACTGACTATGAGGCGTTCTCCAACGGCTCCGACGAGAACTTGCGATGGCTGCTCTACAGGGGTGAGGACAATCTGCTCGGGACGTCCCTCCGTTCCTACATGGAGGGGGACACCAGCAACCCCTTCCGGATGGACCTGCTGCACGTCGCGTTGGACCGGGCCAGCGACTACGGCTCAAGCGCCAACGCCGTCCTGCTCGCACATCAGAAGTCGGTCTTGGGTCTGATGGCGGGCCAGGACCCGATGTTCTCGTCCGCAGGCGTGCACGACTGGCTCAGTGGATCGTTGGGGACGTTGCTCACCCAAGCCACCATCGGCTACCAGAAGGACGAACCCGGCCTCGCCGACGCGGCATTGCACGCCGTAGCGAACTACCTCGCGTCACATCAAGGACAGCATCTCCTCCCTCCGGTCCAATCAGCCCTGGGCATGGTCATCATCGATCCTCGGATGATGAACGGCGCGTTGATGTCAGTCACCAGTCCCTTTGGCGACAACCAGGCCGGGCTGCCTGGAGTGCACACCAACTGGGCCGACCCTTCGGCCGGCCCCTTCATGCCGACGTCCCTGTGGGCTGCACTCCACCAGGAAGCCATGCTGCAGCCGAAGACTGCTGCGGCAGTGATCGCTGCCTTCGGCGATTTCATCGACCGGCAGAGCGACCAGGCTCAGCATCTGGGGTATCTCTACAACCCGACCAGTGGGAAGTTCGACATTCCCAACACGGGGATCACTTCCCTGCAGCTCTTCCAGGCGGAGTCCGCCCGGCACTTCCTCGCTACCAACCTGCAGGCCGACCTGGACGGACTCCAGAAGGCTTTGGAAGCTGAGTTGGCCAAGATCGGCGCGCAGAAAGAGCAGGCGAAACAGATCCTCGGACAATTCATCGATTGGGCGCGCGATCCAAAGTCGATCGTGCCTGACGTCACCAAGAAGCTGACCGAGTTTGCCATCGATGCTGCGGTGGACTGGCGTTTCCCGAGCACCAGCGACATCGAGGGGAAGTACCAGTCGCAGCTGTCGGCCCTCAAGGCGAGTCTGGACTCAGCAATCGTGGCGCCGTCGGTGTGGACCAGCATCACAGATGTCACCGATCAATTGATCCGGGACATGGAGACCGGTCGCGGCCCGGCCACCGTGGTGACCCCTGTCGGGGACGGCGCCCACCCCGGGGCGTTGACAACGAACGGTTCTCCGACGGCGTATATCGGTCACGTGAACATCTTCGATTCCTCGAACCCAACGCGCCCCATTACCGACGACTTCCTCGTGCGCGACGATGATGGGCAGCCGACGGGCGTCATGGCCCTCGATCAGATGAACTCCTACCAGCGACAGGCCTATCTCAACTGGCTGCACGACCCCGCAGTGCAGAACTACCTCGCTGAGCGCACCCAAGCCCTCGAAACGGCAGTACGACGTGCGACCGGCCGATAGGTGAACCGCGTTACGGGCGCCAGATGATCGTCGTCGTCCAAGAAGAGGACGCCGACCCTTGGGTCCTCGCGGTGATGATCCGATCCCCGACGATGGCCAGGTTCTCGGTATCTGTGGCCAGGATTGTGCTTGATCCGTCGACGACGTCGATCCGCAGCCAGGTTCGCGTAGCTGGGACGCGCGGACACTCCCCTGCTGCCGTGGGCGCCGGAGCTCCGATCAGCACAAGCCGATCGGAGATTCGCACCAGCGAGACGTCGCCCTCGGTCGGACACAAAGCAATGAGCGGTAGGCGACGCAGCATGACGCCATCGAGAACCGCTATCGAGAGTCGGGGGTGCGGGCTGGAAGCCTCCGGTGGGCTCACGACCGCCATCACGGCCCGATCCTGGGTCAGGGCGGCCACGCCACGGACCGCGCCAAGATCGACCGAGGCCGCCGGCACGGAGATGCCCTCGTTAACCAGAGCGAGTGGCTGTGCTGGCTCGGTCCGCCACCGGCCGGCGACCTCGGTGTGGCCCGAGGCGGTCACTCGATAGAGCAGGACATCAGCTGCGTTGTTCTCGGCACGCAGACCGGTGAACGTCGAGGCCAGCACAGTGGAGCCGTCAACGACCGCCAGGCCTTCCTGGGCGACCAGTCGATCCGATACGACACGCCCTGACGAGAGAGTGACGGACCCTTCGCCGAGGGCGAGCAGCCTGGTGGCCGCTGGATGCCTGGCACCGTCCGGCGTGGTCACCCGCTGGCCCGCTTGGACCAACCAGACGGCTCCTGTCGTGTCGACGGCGAGCCCACGCGCAATCGCCCCGATCCCCGCCGACCCGTTTCGGCTCGCGGGCACTTCAGACACGACAGGACTGCCCTGCGGCCCAGAAATGACCGCCATCCGGTCGCCCCACACGGCATACAGGGTGGAGCCGGAACCCACAAGGAGCGGGACATACCCGCCCGAAGTCCCCTCGGGCCAGGTGATGACCGTCTGGGGCGGCGCGGGAGGAGTGGTCGTGCACGCGGATGCTGGAACCAAGGCCAGCGCCACAGCGACGAGAACCCCCCTGATGACCCTGGGCATGACCTCACCCTAATCGATACCCGGATTGTCGGGCCCTGCCCGGACTCAGTGGTGGCGGTCCAGGTCGGTCGGGCCGAAGGCGTCGGGCAACAGGTCGGCCAACGGCCTGGGCCCCGTCGCGGCGGCAACCAGGCACTCGGGCCCACCGTGCTCCCACAGCAGTTGTCGGCACCGCCCGCACGGCATGAGCACCTCGCCGTCGGGCCCAACACACGACACCGCGACCAGCCGACCGCCGCCCGTGGCCGCCAGCGCCGACACCATCCCGCACTCGGCGCACAGTCCCACGCCGTAGGACGCGTTTTCGACATTGCACCCCACGACGACCCGACCGTCATCGACCAGGCCCGCCACTCCGACGGGGAACCCCGAATACGGGGCGTATGCCGTGTCCCGCGCCGCCCGCGCCGCGGACTGCAACGCGTCCCAGTCCGGAAGAACTTGCGATCGAGCCGCGGTCAATGGCCCTCGCCCTTGCGATAGACCAGGCCGTCGGCCTTGGGCATCCGCAAATTTTGCGACGAAACGGTGAGCACGACGAGGGTGACGATGTAGGGCGTGAGAGTGGTGACTTCGTTGGGCAACGAGTCCAGCCCGAGGTAACCGAGCAGGAACGTCACGCCGATGCCGATGAACACCGCGCCCGGCAGACGACGGCCGCGGCGCAACCACAGGATGCCGATGGCCAGGACGACGATGGCCGCGAAGATGAACAACGCCAGGACCGCAAGAGAGTTCTGCGAGCGCAGGCGCACTGCATCGGCATACCCAAAGAGGGTGGCACCCGCCGCCAAACCGCCGGGCCGCCAGTTGCCGAAAATCATCGCGGCCAAGCCGATGTAGCCGCGGCCGTTGGTCATCCCCTCGCGGTAACTCCCGGTGAACATGACGAGGAACAACCCACCGAGTCCGGCAAGCGCCCCACCCCAGACGACGGCAAGGTATTTCACCCGCACGACGTTAACGCCGAGCGATTCGGCGGCCCACGGGTTTTCGCCCGCCGATCGCAGCCGCAGCCCCAGCGCCGTGCGCCACAGCAGGTAGGCCGTGAGGGGGAACATCGCCAGACCGAGCAACTCGAACGGCGTGATTCCGACCATGAGCCCACGAAGGATGCCGGCCAGGTCGGCAAGCACGGGTATGCCGCTGCCTTCCAGGCCGCCCAAGAGGTCCGGCCCGGAGGCCAACACGGGAATATCGAAGGTGGGAATGTTGCCGGACAACGGCGGGGATTGGGTGGGGCCACCTCCTGTGCTGGGCAGGAAGGTGAGCTCGGACAGGAATCGAACGGTGCCAGCAGCCAAGAGGTTGATCGCCACACCGCTGACGATGTGGTCCACGCCGAAGGTGACGGTAGCCAGGGCGTGGAGCAACCCACCGAGGGCCCCACCGATGATGGCGGCCACGAGCGCGGCGACCGGACCCCATCGCCACCCCGCAAAGCCCGCCCCCCAGACGCCGAGCATCATCATGCCTTCCAAGCCGATGTTGACAACGCCGGCGCGCTCACACACCAGGCCACCCAGACCCGCCAAGGCGACCGGCAAGGTGAGCCAGACCATCGCGTTGATCGTGCCGGACGCGGTGAGCACGTCTTCGCCCGACACCACCCGAGTCACCGACAGGGCGACCAGGCCCAAACTGACCAAGAGCAGGAGCCGCCGCCAGCGGGCTCGCCGAGCAACCTCGACGCTGGTGGGCTTAGGGTCCGCGGTCGTGGCGCTCATGCGGTCGCTCCTGCCGTGGTCGGGCCACTGTTCCCAGCAGCGGGGGTGGGCGGTGCCCCGTGGGTCTGGCTGGCGGCCTTTCGGTCTTCCATGCGCAGCAACCGGCGCCGGAGCACCTCGTTGACGATCACGACGGACAGGACGATCACGCCCTGGGCGATCGACACCACCGATGGCGGGACGTCGACGTTCTGCAACGAGGGGCCCGAACGGTTGAGGAACGCGAAGAGGATTGCTGCGAGCCCGATCCCGAGGGGGTTGTTGCGGCCGAGCAGCGCGACGGCGATCCCTGAGAAACCGAAACCGAGTGCGAAGCTCTCGGCACCGTAGCCGTGGTCGTCGCCAAGGATCTGCGGAAGCCCAACCAAGCCAGCAATTGCTCCGGACAGCAGCATCGCCTGCAACACCATCCGCTTGGCACCGACCCCACTGGTGGCTGCGGCTTCGGGGTTACTGCCTGAGGCTCGCAGGTTGAAGCCGAACCTGGTCCGGGTCAGCCCGAGTGCCACGAGGATTCCGACGATGACCGCCACGACGACGAAGCCCCCCAACGGGCGGCTGGGCGCCTCCATGCCGAGCCAACCGAACGGGTTGTCAAACCCTGGGAACCAGGCCTCCTCGCGGACCTCGGCAGTCCGACCGGACGCGGTGGCACCCAGCTTGGGGTCGCGGAACGGACCGCGCAGCAAATAGGCGATCAGTCCTCCGACGATGCTGTTGAGCATGATCGTGGTGATGACCTCGTTGACCCCACGAGTTACCTTGAGGACGGCTGGGATCAAGGCATAAAGCGCGCCACTGACCATGGCGACAATGATCGTCAGCGGGATGGCAAGGACGCCGGGCAAGGCCACCGTCGCCGCGAACCAGGCGGCGACCAGGCCCGCGATCCGATATTGGCCCTCGACACCGATGTTGAACAGGCCCATTCGGAAGCCCAGACTCACGGCCAGGCCTGACAGGAAGAGCGGTACGGCGCCGTTGATCCAGGCTCGGGTCTGGTTGGCCTGGGCGCGGGGTGTCGCGCCGAAGTCGAACAACGCCACGAGCGACTTGAGTGGATCGACTCCCAACACGCGCAACACGATGCCGAGGACGACGACGGCCACGAGAAGGGCCAACGTGGCAGGAAGCAGTCCGGTCAACGCCATCCGGCGTAGGCGGGTCATGCCGAGACCTCCTTGCCGGCGGCCCCAGTCATATAGGTGCCCAGGATCTGTGGTGTGACGTGGGCCGGATCGAGTTTGGCGACCAACGCGCCACGGTAGATGACGTAAAGGGTGTCGGACAGTCCGATGAGTTCCTCCAGATCAGCGCTGATGAGGACGGTCGCCAGGCCCTTGGCCCGGGCCGTTCGGATCCGATCCCAGATGGCCGCCTGGGCGCCGACATCGACGCCACGAGTCGGGTGAGCTGCGATGAGGATGGACGGGTCGGACTCAAGCTCCCTCCCGATGATGAGCTTCTGCTGGTTTCCCCCAGAGAGCGAACCAACCAGTGTGTCCGGACCGGGGGCCCGGACGTCGTACTCGGCCATGATCCGCGCAGTGTCCGCCACTGCGGAGCGCCGCTTGAGCCAACCCCACGAGGTGAACAGCCTCGTGTCCCGTGTGTGGCCCAGGATCCGGTTCTCCCAGAGCGGAGAGGCCAGGAGCAGTGCTTGCCGGTGCCGGTCCTCGGGAACGACCGCGACACCCATGCTCCTACGGGCGATCGTGGTCTCAGTGCTTACGTCGCGGCCATTGATGAGGATGCGTCCGGCGTCGGGAGCGACCAGTCCGAGGAGGGCTTCGACCAGTTCACTCTGACCGTTGCCCTCGACGCCAGCGAACCCGGCGATCTCGCCCCGGTGAACATCGAAGGTGATGTCGTCGAGGATGGCCTTGCCGGAGGGGGCGGTGAGCCGCAACCCCGCCACGCTCAACTGCACCGTGTCGGTGACCGTCGACTCGCGGGTGTCCGGCTTGGGCAATTCGGACCCAACCATCAGCTCGGCGAGTTGGCGCGCGTTGACTGAGGCTGGGTCGACGGTGGCAACGGTCGTGCCGCGCCGAATGACGGTAATCGCATCGGCGACCTTGAGGACCTCGTCAAGCTTGTGCGAGATGAAGACGATCGCCAACCCCTCCGCGGTCATCTCCTGAAGGTGTTCGAACAATTCGTCGACCTCTTGCGGCACGAGCACAGCTGTCGGCTCGTCGAGGATGAGCACCCGGGCTCCTCGGAACAGCACTTTGGCGATCTCGACTCGCTGGCGGTCGGCCACCGTCAGGTCTTCGACCAGCGCGTCAGGGTCAAGGCCCAAGCCGTAGTCGCGCGAGATCTGCTCGATCCGAGCGCGGGCAGCTCCTGTGTCGATCCGCCCGCCGGAGGTCGGCTCGCTCCCGAGGATGATGTTCTCCAGGACCGTGAAATTGTCCGCCAACATGAAGTGCTGGTGGACCATGCCGACACCGGCGGCGATGGCGTCGTTGGGCCCACGGAACGGCGACACCGTCCCGTTGACGAGGATCTGGCCTTCCTCGGGCAGGTACATCCCGTAGAGGACCTTCATCAGGGTGGACTTCCCTGCGCCGTTTTCACCGACGAGTGCATGGATCTCGCCGGCTCGGATGACCAGGTCGATATCCCGGTTGGCGACCACGCCAGGGAACCGTTTGGTGATCCCGCGCAACTCGATCACAGGGACCGAAGACGCTGAGACCGCAGGGGCCTTCTGCTGCACCTCGTTGGGCATGCGCGCATCCTTCCATAGCCGTGGGGGGCCCGGATATCTCCGGGCCCCCCACGGGGAGAGCGTGTCGAACGGCTCAGTTGGACAGGTGATCGTCGAGCCTACTTGGCGTTGACCACGATCTTGCCGGAGATGATCTGAGCCTTGAAGTCCTCAAGCTTGGACTTGATGTCGTCCACTTGACCTCCGGAGGTGGAGTAGCCGACGCCGTCGTCCTTGAGGTTGAAGCTGTGCGAAGCGAGCTTGCCGTTCGTCTTGAAGTTCTGGATGCTCAAGAAGACGGCGTTGTCGACCCGCTTGACCATCGAGGTGAGGATCAGCGGCTTCCACGAGGCGTCGGACACGGTGTTGTATTGATCGCTGTCGACGCCGATGACCATCTTGCCGGCATCCTTGGCCGCGGGGAACGAGCCAGCGAAGGAGCCGCCAGCGGCCGTGAAGACGATATCGGCACCGTTCTGGTACATGGCCGAGGCAGCGACCTTGGCGCCTTGGGTGTCACCGAAGCCCTTGCCCTCGTCACCGGAGGCCAGCCGCTTGTCGTCGACGACGATCGCCGGGTCCACCGCCTTGGCGCCCTGGGCGAAGCCAGCCGCGAACTTGTTGATCACTGCGGACTCGTTGCCGCCGATGAAGCCGACGTGCTTGGTCTTGGACTTCATGGCTGCGGCTGCTCCGACGAGGAACGAACCCTCCTGCTCGGCGAAGTCCATGACCGCAACGTTGGTCACCGAGCTGGGACCGCCGTCGATGCGGACGAACTGGACCTTCGGGTACTCCTTGGCGACCTGGTCCATCGGGTCCCCGTATGCGTAGCCGACGCCGATGATCGGGTTGTAGCCCGCGTCGGCCAGCTGGCGCAGCAAGTCGGCGCGGTTGGTGCCGTCGGCGTTGGGGCTGAGTTCTTTGCCACTGGCCCCGAGCTCCTTGGCGGCCCGCTCCAGCCCCTTGATCGCCAAGTCGTTGAACGTGCCGTCGCCGCGGCCGCCGACGTCGAATGCCATGCCGACCTTGATCGCACCGCCGGCCGCAGCTCCTGTGGACGCGGCAGCGCTGGGCGTGGTCGTGCTGGACGTGCTACTGCACGCCGCGAGGCCGAGGGCGGCGACCGTAAGCAGCGCGGCAGCCTTGATTGAGTGACGCAAAGGTATCTCCTCCATGACCGAAGGCGTCGGGTGACCGACGCGCGGATGAAGCGAGCGTAGCGCCAGTGGACGAAAGACCTTCCGGCCCCCGCCCCTCAGCACCGCGTTTGTTACCGAGTCGGAACGTTCCCGACGACAACGCCGCCGGGCAGACGCCGCGAGAGGACGGCGGCGGTCAATACTCTCGCCCCATGCGCCACACTCGCCTCATCCACCACGAGGTCGCCTTGATGGAGGTCGAAGGTAGGGCCGCCCGGCATACGGGTGCCCAGGCGGGCCATGGCGCCGGGCACCCGGGTGAGATACCAGGCGAAGTCCTCGCCGCCCATGGACTGCTCGGTCGGCACCAACTGCACTCCGACGGAGGCGGCCGCCGTGGTCAGCAACTCGACCCCCGTCGCGGCGTTGACGACGGGCGGCACCCCGCGGATGTGCTCCACCGCGGCCTCCAGCCCGTAGGGCGCGACGACCGCACGAACCAACTCCTCGACCAAAGCACCCGCGTTGTCCCACGCCGCCGCGTCCAGGACCCGCAGCGTCCCCGACACGCTCCCGCTTGCCGGAATGACGTTGGACGCGTGCCCGGCCTCGATGCAGCCCCAGACCAAGCTGGCCGACGAACGCGGGTCAACTCGGCGCCCGAGCGCGGCCGGGACCTCGGTGACGACCTTCCCCAACGCGAAGACGAGGTCCTGAGTGCGCTGCGGGCGCGACGTGTGCCCGCCCTCACCCGTGAGTCGGACGGTGACCCGGTCGGCTGCCGCCGTGAGCGGTCCAACCCGTACGCCGATGCTTCCGACGTCAAGGGTGGGATCGCAATGCAGGGCATAGATCTCATCGACATCATCGAGCCACGCCGACTCACAGATCGGCACCGCCCCGCCGGGAATGACTTCCTCAGCGGGCTGAAAGATCACTCGAACGCCCAAACCGTGCTCGACCAGGTGTCGGTCAACGGCAGCCAGCGCGAGCGCCACCCCCGCGCACACCGCGACATGGACGTCGTGCCCGCACGCGTGGGCCACCCCCGGCACGACCGACGCGTAGGGCAGGTGGGTGCGCTCGGGCAACGCAAGCGCATCCATATCGCCACGGACGGCGATCCGGTATGCCGCGTGCTCAGCGCCCAAGTCGGCCACCAGGCCCGTGCCGGGCAACCTGGAGACCCGGGCCCCGGTTCCCTCAAGGAGGGCCGCAACGTTCGCTGTGGTTCGGTGCTCGGCGAACGACAACTCGGGATGTTGGTGCAGATCGCGGCGGAAATTGATGAGCGTGTCGTGCAGAGCGGTGAGCCGCTCAAGCGCTAAGTCGAGCACTGAGACAGTCACGAGGGGGCAGTCTACTGAGGACGTAGGGCCTCTCCTGCCATGTGCCACGTCACCGAAGGTGCGTCACCAGTTGCCGTAAACAACCGCCTGGGACTCGGCAACCGGCACATTGACCGTCACCGTGCGCGACAACCCCGGCAGCGCCCCGCCCGTCCCGCCCGACCCGGTCCAGGTCGCCGACCAGGAGGTCGACAGGTCGACCGGGAAGCCATTGGCATACCGCACCGAGGCCGCCTCGAAAGCAACGGTGCAGCCTGAGGAATCGGCCGCACCCGGCGAATAGACCTGCACTGCACGGTCTGGTGAGCAGCTGGTGCCTCCGGCTGGAGAACTGATGCTCAGCCCACTCGTTCTGGCCACGACCTGCGCCCACGCCGGACCTGCCTGCGCGCGGATCGTCCTAGTGCCACCCGTGCTCGCGCCAACCGCATCCGGGTTGGTCACCCAGAACCACGTGGGCAGCGACACCAACGTCCCGCCGCCGGTGAGGTTGAGTTTGGGATTGCGTTCGGAGACCGGGTCGGGGATCACCATGTGGTCACGGGCCACTTGGGCAAGGTCCTGAGGTTCCACCGCCGGCTGCGGCGTCGCTCCAGCGAAGAAACGGTGCGTGACCGGGATGCCGCAGCCGCCGGCGGAGTAGACAGGCCCAGTCCCGGCATACGACAGCAGCGTTCCGTCGCAGGTCATGGAGGACTCACGACAGTGGATGGAGTAAAGGGTCAGGGTGGCGGCGTTGGGACTGACCGAGGCGTCCTCGTACATGGAGCGCGGACCCATGCCGAAGTAGCCGGCCGCCACTTCCGAGCCAAAGCCGGAATACATGCTCGCCTGAGAGTCCCACCACCCAGGCCAAGAGGCCGGGTTGTCCTGCTGAATACCGCCGTAAGTAACTCTCTCCCACCAACAAGAGGCTGGCATCCGGACGACAGCCGACCCCCCGCCACCAGGCGCGCCATCTCCGGTGAAGTGGACCGCGACTGCGGTGTAGCCGCCGCTGCCGCCGCTGCCGCCCGAAGCACCGCCGGTGCTGTCGGCGTGCGCGCCCGGGGCGGTCACAACGAAGCCGAAGTACACGCATACCAGGACGGCGAAGGCCCGCACACCGCGCATTCCACACCCCTGTAGTCGTCGGGTGACCCGCAGCCTGCGAGCCCCACTGGATCAGGTCAGTCTAGCCGGACCTCGGTCAGCACGCCCCCTGCTCACTCTTGGTCACCCTCCACAGATCCCCGGACTTGACCAACGTCGCCTTGAGGGGCCGTTGCAGCGGGTTACTCGGTTCCATCTGCTTGCCGGTGGCATCATCGACCTCGTAGGACGGGTCGATCGTCCAGCCACATCCGTTCGCGGTCGACCCCGACACCGATACCGAGGTCACTGCGAAGGTGAACGAGCCCGTGACGTGCCGCTTCGTGGTCTGGAGTTTGTTGACATAGCCGGTGATCATGGTCAGCGCCTCGCCAGTGGCGACTTTGCCGAAGTCCGGATGAGGAGCGTCCGGCACCCGAAACGCCTCCACAGCCACCGTCCAGTATCCCTGCCAGGCTCGGGCCACCGTCTGTTGCTCGGCAGTGAGCGATCCCGGCAGCGGCAGATGGACGATCTGATTCGGTCCGGTGCCGGTCGACGACGCGGTCGGCAGCGCCGTCGCGGCAGCCGAGGGGGAACCTCCGGTCGCGGCGGTTATTGACGACGTGTAGCTGGGCACCGGCGAGGGAGCGAGGCTGCTCGTGCAGGCCGCCAATCCGTACACCAGCCACATGGCCCCCATGAGCGTGGCCGTCCTTGCGGGCGTGGTCATGGCCCCCCCTGCGCGTATCAAGGTGTCGAGCTGACGAGGAATGCCCAGACTCTAGCCCAACCCTCCGACAGCCTCTGGGCACAGCCGAACCGGATCGAGCGCACGGTCTACGCTGCCGCCCATGTCTCTCCTCGCCATCCATCCCGAGGTGTCCGACGCCCTAGCCTCCGGGAAGGCCGTCGTCGCCCTCGAAAGCACGATCCTCGCCCATGGCCTGCCACCAGGAGACAACCTTCGGGTCGGGCGCGAGATCGAGACTGCCGTGCGGGCCGCCGGGGCGATCCCGGCCACGATTGCGCTGCTGGACGGGCAAATTCGGGTGGGACTGGACGAAGCCGGGCTGCAGCGGCTGTGCGATCCATCCAGCGACATTCTCAAGCTCAGCGTGCGCGATGTAGGCGTGGCCATCGCACTTGGTCGCAACGGCGCCACGACTGTGGCCTCGACGAGCGCCCTGGCCCATCGGGCGGGGATCTCGGTCTTCGCCACCGGCGGCCTCGGCGGCGTGCACCGGGGGGCCTCCCAGACCTTCGACATCTCGGCCGACCTCGGGGTCCTCGCCCGGACACCGGTGCTCGTCGTCTGTGCCGGGGTGAAGTCGATCCTCGACGTGCCAGCGACCCTGGAGTACCTCGAGACCCTGTCAGTCCCGGTCCTCGGCTACCGCACCGACGCCTTCCCGGGGTTCTACCTGTCCGACTCGGGGTATGCCGCCCCCTGGCGAGTCGAGTCGGCGGCCCAGGCTGCCGCGGTCGTGCATGCTCGAGACGGGCTCGGTGGTGAAACCGCCGGCGTGATCCTGGCCAACCCGCTGCCGCCCGACCGCCAGGTCGACCCGGCCCTGCACAACCGGCTGGTCGCCGACGGGCTGGCCATGCTCGACCAGGAGGGCATCCACGGCAAGGCGGTCACCCCGGCGCTGCTCGCCTATTTCCACGAGCACTCCGGCGGCGAATCGTTGCGCGCCAACGTCGAACTCGTCCTGGCCAATGCCGGTCTGGCCGGCGCGGTGGCAGTCGAACTGGCTGCCCTGCGAGGTGCGGCGTGAGGCGACGGTGAGCGGGCGGCATACGGGATGGGCGGGGGTGAGCGCGTCGGCAGGTGCGGCGCGGCCGGTCGTCGTCGTCGGCGACGTGGGCATGGATGTCGTGGCGACTCCGCACGGCCCCATCCGCTATGGGACGGACACGCCAGCAGAGGTGACCATGCGGCTCGCCGGAGCCGGGGCGAACACGGCGGCAGCGCTGGCCGCGTACGGCGTAGCGGTGACCCTCCTCGCGCGGGTCGGTGACGACTCGCCCGGACGAAGTGCCCGGGCGGAGTTGGAGCGTTCCGGGGTGCGCTGCGTGTGGGCGGTCGACCCCGACCTGCCGACCGGATTGATCGTGGTGCTGGTCGACGCGAGCGGCGAACGGACCATGCTCCCCTCGCGGGGCGCCAATGCGGGGCTGCGGGTCGGCGACGTCGTCGGTGCGCTTGACGTGTTGGCCGCCTTCCCTGGGGGTTTGCCGCACCTGCACCTCTCCGGGTATGTGCTGCTCGACGAGGGGTCCCGTTCGGCGGGGCTCGCAGCGTTGAGCGAGGCGCGGCGGCGTGGGTGGACGACCTCGGTCGATCCGCAGGCTGCGGCCTTGATCGCCGAGGTGGGGGCCGGGGTATTCCTGGACTGGGTGCGCCACGTGGATCTGGTGCTGCCCAACGCCGTAGAGGCCGCAGCGCTCGGGGGCGTGACGCCCATTCTGGCGTCGGTGGGGGCGGTGGCGGTGACCGATGGTGCAGCTGGCGCACGATGGGTTGGGCGCGACGGGACCGACGAGCTGGCGAGCGCCCAGCCGGTCCGCGCCCGGGACACGACCGGAGCCGGGGACGCCTTCAACGCTGGGTTACTGGCCGCCTGGGTGAGCGGCGCCGCGCCAGCGGATGCCCTCGCTGCCGGGGTCGCCGCGGGGACTGCCGTCGTGGCGGATCGGGATACCCCCTAGCGAGTCCGGTCAGAAGGAGTCGGTGGGGACGTACATGCCCCACACTTCGCGCAGTGCGTGGGCGACCTCGCCGCCGGTGGCACGCAGGCGCAGCGCTTCCTTCATCGGGTAAAGCACGTTGTCGGTGCCGCGCGCGGCCTCTTTGAGCGCCTCCAGCGCCGCCTTCACCGCGTCGTTGTCCCGCTCGGCGCGCAACGTCGCCAGCCGCGCGCGCTGCTCGGACTCGATGGCTGGGTTGACTCGCAGCGGCTCGTAGTCCTCCTCGACGTCGACGGTGAACTTGTTGACGCCGATGACCGTGCGTTCCCCGCCGTCGATTTCCAGCGCGACCTGGTATGCCGACCGCTCGATCTCGCTCTTCTGGAAGCCCTGCTCGATGGCCCGCACCGCGCCGCCACGGTCCTCGACCTTGGCGATGAGCTCCTCGATCGCGGTTTCGAGCTCGTCGGTCATCGCCTCGATGGCATACGAGCCGGCGAACGGGTCGACGGTCTTGCACACGTCCGTCTCATAGGCGATGACCTGCTGGGTGCGCAGGGCCAGGCGAGCGGCCTTCTGAGTGGGCAGCGCGATCGCCTCGTCGTAGGAGTTGGTGTGCAGCGACTGGGTCCCGCCGAGGACGGCGCCCAAGCCTTGCAGGGCCACCCGGATGAGGTTGACCTCGGGCTGTTGGGCGGTGAGTTGCACGCCCGCCGTCTGGGTGTGGAAGCGCAACATCTGGCTCTTGGGATTCTTCGCGCCGAACTCATCCCGCATGATCCGGGCCCAGATCCGCCGGGCCGCCCGGAACTTGGCGATCTCCTCGAGCAACGTCGTGCGCGCAACGAAGAAGAACGACAACCGCGGCGCGAAGTCGTCGACGTCCAGCCCGGCCTGCTGCGCGGCGCGGACATACTCCTTGGCGTTCGCCAGCGTGAAGGCGATCTCCTGCGCCGGCGTCGCCCCCGCCTCGGCCATGTGATAGCCCGAGATCGAGATGGTGTTCCAGCGCGGCATCTCCTTCTGGCAGTAGGCGAACACGTCGGCGATGAGCCGCAGCGACTCCTTCGGCGGGTAGATGTAGGTGCCCCGTGCGATGTACTCCTTGAGCACGTCGTTCTGGATCGTCCCGGTGAGCTTGTCACCGGAGATGCCCTGCTCCTCGGCGACCAGCTGGTAAAGCAGCAACAGCGTCGAGCCGGGGGCGTTGATCGTCATCGAGGTCGAGATCTTGTCCAGCGGCAGCCCGTCGAAGAGCACCCGCATGTCCTCGATCGAGTCGATGGCCACCCCGACCTTGCCGACCTCACCCGAGGAGATCGACTCGTCGGAGTCGTACCCCATCTGGGTCGGCAGGTCGAACGCCACGGACAGCCCGCCCGTGCCGGCCGCGACGAGCTGGTGGTAGCGCTCATTGGACTCCTTGGCCGTCCCGAACCCGGCGTACTGGCGCATCGTCCAGGGCTTGCCGGTGTACATCGTCGGGTACACGCCCCGGGTGAACGGATACTTCCCCGGGTCGCCCAGCTTGGTCGGCGCGTCGAACCCGTCGAGGTCGTTCGCGGCATACAGGGGCTTGAGGGGGAGGTCGGACTCAGTGCGCGCGTCAGCCATGCGCTCCAGCGTAGTCGCGCCTCCCCACCCGGGTCATGGGACGGACGTCACTCCCGTATGCCGTGTGCTCGCCTCCCGTGCTGCGCTCGCGCCTGCTTCCCCTCGTCGACTCGCCAACACTCGGCGGTGGTTTGGGCGAGTCCCGGGTCTTTGACGAGGAATGACCAACGGTCGACCGATTTCCCGACACCGCCGAGGCGCCAGTGCCACGATGAGGTTTATGACCACGAAGTCGAGCCAGTCGGCATCTCCCATCGAGATCACCGGGTTGCGCAAGACGTTCGGGTCCACCGTCGCCCTCGACGGGCTGGATCTCACCGTCGCCCAGGGCGAGATCCATGGCTTCCTCGGGCCTAACGGCGCGGGCAAGTCGACGACGATCCGGATCCTCCTCGGACTCCTGCGCGCCGACGGCGGCTCCGTGCGGCTGCTCGGCGGTGACCCGTGGTCCGACGTCGAGACCTTGCACCGACGGATCGCCTACGTGCCCGGCGATGTCGCGCTCTGGCCCAATCTCACCGGCGGCGAAGTCATCGACCTGCTCTCCCGCCTTCGCGGCGGCCTCAACACCGCCCGCTGTGACGACCTGCTCGAACGCTTCGATCTCGATCCGACGAAGAAGTGCCGGGCCTATTCCAAAGGCAACCGACAGAAGGTCGCCCTCGTCGCGGCGCTCTCCTCCGACGCCGAGCTGCTCCTGCTCGACGAGCCGACCGCGGGCCTCGACCCGCTCATGGACCGGGTCTTCCGGGACTATCTCGAACAGATCCGGGCCGAGGGTCGTACGGTGCTGCTCTCCAGCCACATCCTCTCCGAGGTCGAAGCGCTCTGCGACCGGGTGAGCATCATTCGCGATGGACGCACCGTCGAGTCGGGCAGCCTCGCCCAGCTCCGGCACCTCACCCGGACCTCGGTGGCCGCCACTCTCCAACACCCTCCCACCGCAGCCGAACTCGCCACGATCCCGGGCGTGCACGACGTCGTCGTCGATGGCCCGCGCGTGACTCTGTCGGCCGACACCGAGCGGATCGGCGAGGTATTGCGCGCACTGGGGGCGCACGGCATACAGGCGCTGACCAGCCAGCCACCCACCTTGGAAGAGCTGTTCCTGCGCAGCTACGCGTCATGACCGCGAGCCTGGCCGGGACCGGCACGCTGGCGCGCCTCGCAGTCCGGCGCGACCGAGTGCTGCTGCCCGTCGGAATCCTCGGGATCACCCTCTTCGCGGTGAGCAGCGCCAAGGCGACCCTCGCGCTCTATCCCACCGCCGCGTCGATGGACGCCGGGATCAAGACCATCTTCGCCAGCCCCTCGGCGGTCGCGCTCTACGGACCGATCAGCGACCCCACCGACCCGGACGCGCTCGCCGTCGTCAAGACCACCATGTTCGGGGCAGTCCTGTTGGCGATCTTCGGGTATGCGCTCGTCCGCCGACACACCCGCACCGAGGAGGAGGACGGCCGGTTCGAACTCGTCGGCGCGGGAGTTGTCGGCCGACGGGCACCACTCACCGCCGCCGTGGGGGTGGCCACCGTCGCCGTCCTGCTCACGTGTCTGCTCACCACCTTCGGGTATGCCGCCCTCGGCATGAACATCGCCGGCTCGGTGGCGGCCGGAGCTGGCTGGGCCGCAACGGGATTGGCCTTCGTGGGTTTGGCCGCAGTCGCCGCGCAGTTAGCGTCGACTGCGCGTGGGTGCGCGGGTCTGACGATGGGCGCGCTCGGCGTGTTGTTCCTCCTGCGGGCCGTCGCCGACGCCGGGACCGGCGTCCCCGGTTGGCTCGGATGGGTCTCACCGGTGGGGTGGACGAGCAAGGCGGACGCCTTCGGCTCGGACCGCAGCTGGGTGGTGCTGCTCGGGATCGGGGTGCTGGCGGCCTGCGTGGCCCTCGCTTTCACACTCTTGGAGCGGCGTGACCTCGGCGCCGGGCTGCTCCCCAGCCGTCGCGGACGCGCTCAGGCCGGTCGGCTGTTGGCCACCCCAGCCGGGTTGTCGTGGCGACTGGGCCGCGGCGCCACCATCGGCTGGACCGTCGGGATGCTCATCGGCGGCATCGTCATCGGATCGCTCGCCAAGAGTGCGCTCGACATG
>WBZS01000620.1_pt1 | contig 40200 bp, 29 predicted proteins | sample 5204201 | NCBI WGS metagenome assembly WBZS01 (sample SAMN12344357, study PRJNA552823) | activated sludge metagenome | biome: Activated sludge suspended growth; feature: Nitrification reactor; material: Wastewater; isolation source: activated sludge from nitrification reactor of wastewater...
CCCCGCCAAGGAGGCCACCAACCCCTCAGAAAATCCCCATTTCTACAATCTCACCCGCGCAACCCAGCTCCGACGCCCAAATCGGTCACGTTCCCGAAATCAGCGGTCACGTTCGCCGAAATGCGCACCAGTAGGTGTTCGCCAGGAACCCATGAATTACCGCGATGTCGAAACGAGAGGAATCTGAAGTGACTTCGTACATGGGAAATATTGTGTGAAAGGCACGACGCAAAACCCCCGCTGCGCAGCCGAGGTCTTGGCCGGCCGGAACGAGTCGACTCCGCGCCAGAGGTTACCAAGGCCACTAAGCAGATGACGCCAATGTCTGCGGGTGGGCGTCCAAGGTACGAACGAAAACCGAATAAGCAAGCGCGTATTCATTCGTTCGCGCGAATGGCTGCGTGAGCACAACCTGAAAGTGATCTTCGCGGTGCCTGGCATCGTGCTGGCCACGGTGTTCGTGTCCTTTCCGTTCATCGCGCGCGAACTGATTCCGCTGATGCAGGCCCAGGGCATTGAGCAGAAAGAGGCGGCGCGCGTGCTCGGCGCCAGCGGCTGGCAGATCTTCTGGCGCGTGACGCGGCCCAACTTCAAGTGGGCGCTGCTGTACGGCGTGATCCTGAGCAACGCACGCGCGATGGGCGAATTTGGCGCGGTCAGCGTGGAGTCGGGCCATGTCCGCGTCATGCCCTGGCGCTTGAAGGCGTCATTGATGTGGCTGCGACCGGTGTAGCCTGGCTCGTAGCGCCGCGCGCAACGCCGCGCAAATGACGCTGGGCGCGCGCAGGGAAGGCGGCGAATTTGACTGACGCGCGTGCTCAACCCGCCGTCGGCTCGCCGCCATTGGCCGGCGCCGCCAACATGGAACGATCTACCGGTCGCCGCCCGGCCGCCCAACCTCAAACCGCTCGAAGTCCATTAACCGCCTCGACTCCACGATTTCATCGTGCGGCACCAGAAGGTACTTCCACGGTCTTGACGCAACCTCCTGCGCGTAACGTGAGGCATCAGCACACCAGCGCGACGCCGCCGCTGCCTTCGCCTGCACCTCCTGCGCGTCCAGGTCGCCACGCGCCTTGGTCTCGACCATCAGGATCGCCTCACCCACCTCGGCGACGAAGTCCGGCACGTACTCGGCCTGCTCGCTGCCCAGCTTGTAGTAGATCTGGAACTGCCCCTTCGCGGGCTTCAGCCATTTCAGCGCATCGCGCTCCAGGATGACCGCGAAGCGGCGCTCGGTGTCCGAGTCGAACTTCTGCAACGGGTAGAGGCAGCGCTCGAAGCCGCCGAACAGCATCTGCTTGATGCGGCTGGTCTCGATCAACGTCGCGCGGTAGTTGCGAACCGCCTGGCCTGCGCCCACGGTGTAGTTGCAGGGCTTGAGCGCCGTGAACCCGCGGCTGACGTGGACGTCATAGCCTGATGCCTCCTCCCAGAAGTGGGCCTGCATCTGCGCGTGGATCTCGCGGGCGATGAGTCGGCGGTCGCGGTCGAGGACACTGATCGCATCCTGCTCGGACAGGTAGCTCCGGAGGTGCCGGACCATCTGCCCGGCCAGGTCGTAAAGCAGCTCGGACTGGGTGACGTAGTCGATGTCGTCGAAGTCAACCAGCGCGTGGACGATGTAGTCCTCGGCGCGCTGCTCGCGCAGGCCGATCTCGGCCGCCAGCGTGAACTGCTCGTTGGTACGCAGCATTTGGCCGACGATCTCGCGCTGGCCTGGTTGCAGGTGTAGGCGGCTCAAGTCCAGCGTGAACGGATGGAAGCCTGCCGTCACCTCGCCCTTTGGCACGACGGCGATGCGTGGGATGTCGATGCTCTGTTCGATCACGACCTGGGTGGTCTTGGCCAGCACCGCGGCCAGGTCAACGGCGGTCGGCGCGGCCACGTCGGCGAGCAATTCAGGCTGCACGGGCTTCAGCCTCTGCGTCACCTCTGCCAGTATCTCCTGCTGGACTTCGGGCTTGAGAAGCGCGAGATGGGACGGGGCGACATCCGGCCGAACCTCGTAGGTTCGGATCACCTCCATCACCATCAACGCGGCGCCGCGCTCTGGTTCAGTCGTGTAGATCGGTATGGGTCGGGCCGCGGACTGCGCAGCGGCGGTGCTGGAAGCACCTCCCGATTTCGCCGGCGGTGAGGCCAGCCCGAGCCGTGTCTCCACGTTCGACGCCACCTGTACGCTTTCCTTGCGCTCGTCGGCGCTCGGCGCGTCCAGAATGATTTTTTTCAGGCGGATCGGCGAGTCGCCGCGGTTCGCCTCGTCGATGATCTCCTGGAACTTGTCGTGCGCGACGATGTTCAGGCGGTCCACCGCCGCCACCCCGGTGCGCTTGCCGTAGGGCAGCCGCAGGCCGCGTCCGATCGACTGCTCGATCAGCGTGCGCGCATTGGCCGCGCGCAGCGGCACGATCGTGTACAGGTTGGTGACGTCCCAGCCTTCCTTCAGCATGTTGACGTGGATGACGATCTCGGTCGGCTCGTCGACGCTTTCGACCGCCAGCAGCCGGGCGATCATGGCCTCCTCCTCGGCACCCGAGCGGCTGGAATCGACCTGGATTACCTTGCCGGCGTAGCGGCCTTCGTAGAAGGCCAAGGACTCCAGCAACGCCAGCAAGTGCGCAGCATGCGTGGTGTCGCGGGCGATGACCAGCATGAAGGGCTTGACCGGCGCTGCGCCGTTCTCCCGCGCGTAGGTTAGCAACTCGACCTTGGTGGTCTCATGCAGCCGCACGCCGTCTTCGAGCTTGGTCTTCTCGACCTCCTCCGGCGTGTGGGCACGCGCGTCGAAGTTGCGCTGGGTGACGACCGCGGGATCCTTGACGAAGCCATCCTCCATGGCCCGCGCAAGGGGGTAGTCCATGACGACGTTGCGGAACGGCACCGGGCCGCGTGGCGATTCCACGAACGGCGTGGCCGTCACCTCCAGGCCGAGGAGCGGCTTCAACTCGTTGATGGACCGCACGCCCGCGCTGGCGCGGTAGCGGTGCGATTCGTCCATCAGCAGCACCAGGTCGGGCAGGTTGGCGAGGTGGTCGAAGTAGCTGTCGCCCAGCACCTCGCGCATCCGCTTGATCCGAGGCTCCTTGCCGCCGCGAACTTCCGAGTTGATCTTTGAAATGTTGAAGATGTTGACATGCACTTCGCCGAGCAAATCGCCCACGGCCAGTGCCGTCTGGTCGTAGTTGTCACCAGTGATGATGGCCGGCGGCTGCTGCGCGAACTCGGCGATGCCCTTGAAGACGTACTTCGGCGTGTTCGGCGTGAAGTCGGTGATCAGCTTGTTGTAGATCGTCAGGTTCGGCGCCAGCACGAAGAAGTTGCGGATGCCGTGCGCCTGATGCAGCCAGGCGATGAACGCGCCCATCAGCCGTGTCTTGCCGACGCCCGTCGCCAGCGCGAAGCACAGCGACGGGAACTCGCGCTCGAAATCCTGCAGCGTGTCGAACTCGGCGCGCAGCGTCGACAGGATCGAGGCGACGTCGCGCGGCTGGCCGTCGTGCTCGCGATGGCGGAGCAGGGATGGCGCGGCCTCGACCGCCCGGGCCAGCCGGGTCAGCGATTCGGCCTGCGGCGGGCGCAGCGACAGGCGGCCGGTGACGGCATGCAGGGCGCGGGCGGTCATGCGTCGTCTCCGCCGAACAGGCTGGCTTGCGCGGAAGATGGGGCGGCGGTCGACCTGCCGGCAGCGGGGCCGGTCGCGCTGACCAAACCGCCAACGGCGCGAACGCTGCCCAAATCCCCAGCGGCCCGCGCGCCATCCAAATCCTGGGCGGACTTGGCGCTGACGGCTTGCGCCATCGGCAGGTTGGCGACGTTGAGGCTGTAGTCGTCGTGGCCCCACTCGCAGCGGGCCAGCACCATCTTCGGAATCTTCTTCAGCGTCAGGTTCGGCCATCGCTCGGCCGCCTGCGCCGCGCTGACGCCGCGAAAGGCCGCGCAGCACACCAGCAGCGTCTGGTCGGCGCCGACTTCATGAGACAGCGCCTGCAACTGCTCGGCGGAAAGGTTCTGCGTCGTGACGTAGAGCAAGTCGCGTTCGCTGGAGTGGCCGTGCTGCCACCAGCGCGTCTCCGATGGCGCGTAGGTGAAGCCTTCAAGCTTGGCCAGCGCCTCGGCCAGTTGCGCGGCGTTGTAGGCGGGGTTGATGACCGGGTTGCCCCATCGATCGTGGACGATGAGGCTGGGCGCGAGGCGCTGGTAGCGGAAGCCGCCACCGCCCTTCCAGCCCGTGGCCTCGGTGACGCCGCCCCGATCCTGACCGTCGATCACCTTCTTCAGCCGCGGAATGATGTGCGTGTGGCAGTGCTCGCCCAACTCGACCATGATCCAGCGCCGACCCATCTTGTGCGCCACCGCGCCGGTGGTGCCGGAGCCGGCGAAAGAGTCGAGGACGAGGTCTCCGGGGTTGGTCGACATGTCCAGGATGCGTTTGAGCATGTCCTCCGGCTTCGGCGTGTCGAAGACGTTGTCCCCGAAGAGCGCCTTCTGGTGCGCCTTGGTCTGCCGGGTCGTGTCCAAGTCGTTCCAAATCGTCGGATACGGTCGGCTGGGGCTTTCCGGGGCGAACTCCCGCGTGTAGGGCACCCAACCGCTCGCGCGCAACTTCCAGACTAAAGAGCGTTCCGCAACAAGTCTCTCGACGGCGGCCTTGCCAAGCGCCCAGCGCGCCTCACGTCCGTCGTCGTGCATCGGCAGCACAACCGTTCCGTCCGGCGCAGTCAGCGGGAAGAACATGGAAGGACGATCCGAGCGCAGACTGTTCTTGCCGTTCTTCTTCAGCAGCCGGTCGCGGTATGGCCGATCCGACTCCCGATCGGGCTGGCGGTACGCCTCCAGGATGGAGTCATCGGACTTCTGCCGAAACGGGCGAGCACCGCTCGTTTTAGTGAAGCACAGAACGTACTCATGGTCAGGCGTGATCGGCACCTTGTTGTCATTTGGGCTGTCCACCTTCTTCCAGATGAACGCGGTGACAAAGCATCCTCGACCCAGCACCTCGTCGCACAAAACCTTCAAATAGTGCGCCTCGTTGTCATCAATCGTGATCCACAGTGACCCGTCGTCCGACATCAGCCGCCGAATGATCTCCAACCGATCCCGCATCAACCCCAACCAGATCGAGTGCTCCAGCCCGTCGTCGTAGTGCGTGAACGCGCTGCCGGTGTTGTACGGCGGGTCAATGAACACGCACTTGACCTTGCCCGCGAACTCCTGCTCCAGCGCCTTCAACGCCAGCAGGTTGTCGCCGAAGATCAGCCGGTTGTCGAAGAGGTCGGCTTCCGACACCCGCGCCGCCGCGTGGTACGACTTCGTCGGGTCTTCCAGCAGGATGCGCGGCTCCAGCTTCGGCCGCTTGTCCTTGCCAATCCAGGTCAGTTCGAGCTTCTGTTTCGTCATCGCGGCGCTCTCAAAGCACAGTCCACGCGCAGCACAACACTTCGTGCTCCTCGAACGACTGCGCCAGCAGCCGTTCGAGGTCGTCGATCAGCCGGCTGCGGTGGGCTTCGATCTCGTCCTGACGCGTGAACAACTCGCGGCGGCGCCGGTCGCGCTGCGCCTCCAGGCCCTTCTGCTCTTTCTGCAGTTCGAGCTTCTCGGCCAGCGTCGCGGCTGCCTTGCTTCGGGCCCGGGCTTCTTTGATATGCCGGTCCAGCTCCTTGATCTCGCGCTCCAACCCGAGCTTCAGGTCGTCGGCCCACGCATCCAGCTTCTCGGACTGATCCTCGAACAGCCGGGCGTTGCGCGCTTCCACACCGGCGAGCACGGCCGCGCGCTGGGAGGCCATCGCGTCGCGCAGCAGGCGCGACAGGTTTGCATCCGCCGGCGCCATCGACGACGTGGCCTCCAAAGGCACGGCCACGCCGGGCAGCGCCAGCAGCTTGTCGGTCAGGTCGGCATCGAGCACCCGCTCGCCCGTCGCCGCGGCGGCCAACAGGAACTCCTCGTGCGTGCCGGCCGACGCCACACGGACCAACGTCACCCGGACGCAGCCTTCGGCGCTCTTTAGCGCACGCAAGGCTGCCACCGTGGCGCCGTAGCTGTCGTAGTCGAGTTGCAGCCGCATGGGGCCGAGAAGGGCCTGGCGGGCCGCCTCCAGCAGCCGCTGCGCCAACGCGTGCTGAAGCCGGTAGACGTGCGCCTTTTCGCTGCGCCTGGGTAGTTCGTAGCGGCCGAGGGGGATGTCATCGCCATCCGCCGTGCCCGTCAAGGCCGCCGCCGGCGGAACCGTCGTCAGCGTGAAGCCGCCACCGTCGTCGTCGAAGCGGGCGCAGCCATCGAGCATGCCGCGCGTGAAACGCATCAGCAGCCGCTCCAGCTTGTCCAGGCTGGCGGTGGCATTCGTCTGCGCGAGCTTCAGCCTCGCCTGCACGTCCTCGTCGAAGTTCTCCAGCAGCGCCTTGCGGGCGGTGAGCATCGCCTCGTTGATCTCGCCGGCCAGGTCGAGCTGCAACTGCTCGAACGCGGCCTGGATGTCGCCGGGCTGTCGGGCTGTCTGGTAGATCTCGGCGATGCGGCGCTCAAAGTCGACCCCCGACTCCACCGCGCCGAGCACCTCGTAGCTGGCGCCGAACACGCCGTCGAAGAGCTGGAACTTCTGGTCGAGCAGCTCGTAGACGCGGCGGTCCGCTTCGTTGTCGCGGTTGAGGAAGTTCACCACCACAACATCGTGCTGCTGGCCATAGCGGTGGCAGCGACCGATGCGCTGCTCGATGCGCTGCGGGTTCCACGGCAGGTCGTAGTTGACGACCAGCGAGCAGAACTGCAGGTTGATGCCCTCGGCCCCCGCCTCGGTGGCGATCATGATCTTGCCGTGCTCGCGGAAGTGGTCCACCAACGCGGCGCGCGTGTCCGCAGTCTTGGAGCCGCTGACCCGGTCTGAGCCCTTGTGCCGCTCGACCCACTGCGCGTGGATTCGACGGGCGTCGGCATCGCTGTTGCTGCCGTTGAACAGGACGACCGAACCGGCGTACCCGGTCTTCGCGAGCAACCCCAACAGATAGTCCTGTGTGCGCCGTGATTCAGTGAAGATGATGGCCTTCTGCGCGGCGCCCAATTCCTTCAGCCGAGCGAACGCCACGTTGAGCGCCTGCAGCAGCGCCGTGCCCTTGGCGTTCTCGGTGATTGACACCGCCAGATCGCGGAAGCCCTGAAGGTCGGCCATTTCGGCGCGGATCGCTGCCAGTTCCTGGGCAGACTGCTTCCCGCCATCGTCTTCGGCGGACGATTCATTGGACTCGTCCGCCGTCTGGTCAAGACCTTCGTAGTCCTCGTCGAACTCCTCGACAAGATTCGTGTTCGACTTCTCCTGGAGCGTTTGACCCAGCCTACGAATGATGGCGTCCAGCGCACCGGCGATCGCGAAGGTGCTCGACGCCAGCAGCTTGCGCAGCACCATCGTGATGAGCTGGCGCTGGCTGTTCGGCAACGCATGCAGGCTGTCGCGCTGCAGATACTCCGACACGAGACCGTATAGGCGCGTCTCGTCTTGCCCGGGCGAGAACTTGCGCAGCAGCGGAATGCGCCGGGTGTAGCGGATGTACGGCTCCACCTGCCGCCGCAGCGTACGTTTGCATAGCGGCGCTATCCGCTGCTTCAGCGCCTCGAAGCTCGCCCCGTCCTTCGGGCTGCCGAACTGCTGGCGGAAGCTGTCGAGGTCACCGAACACCTGTTCGTCGATGAAGCTGACTAGGCCATACAACTCCAGTAGCGAGTTCTGCAGCGGCGTGGCGGTGAGGAACACCTTGCGCGCGGGCGCCAGCGCGTCGCGCAGCGCCCGAGCGGTCTTGTTGTCTGGCTTGTAGACGTTGCGCAGGCGATGGGCTTCGTCGACGACGACGAGATCCCAGGCGACGCCACGCACCCCGTTCGCCTTGCTGGCGGCGAACTGGTAGGAACAGATGACGATCCGATCGCGGCAGCCCTCGCCCTGCGCGGCGCGATCGAAGGGGTTGGCCGCGCCATCCTTGATCGCCTGGCGGAAAGAGCGCGCTTCCAGAATGACCGCCGGCAGCCCGAACTTGTCGGCCAGTTCCTGGTGCCACTGCTTGCGCAGATTGGCGGGCGCAATGATCAGGAGTCGGCGCCGACGCTCGGCCCATCGCTGGGCGATCAGCAGCCCCGCCTCGATCGTCTTCCCCAGCCCAACCTCGTCGGCCAGGATGGCGCCCTTCGACAACGGATTGCTCGTGGCGAACAGCGCCGCGTCGATTTGGTGGGGGTTGAGGTCGACCTGGGCGTCCAGCAGCGCCGCTGCCATCCGATCCATCGAGTCCGCGGGGCCTCGCAAAGTCAACTTGCTGGCGAAGTAGGCGAGCTGATGGGGGCTGTAGCGCATTGGGTCTGCGTCGAATGTAAGGATTGTCAGCGACGGGCGAAGAGCCTCCCCGGCAGCGAATGGCGCCGCGAATGCCGACCCTGAACGACCGCAACGATCTTGCGTGCCGTGCAATAGCACTCGCCAGCACTCGCGCCAGCACAGCAAGGAGGCCGCCGGTGGGCGCAAAAGACACCGCTCATTGCGCTGCGGTTCACGCCACAGTCAGCCCCCACTGCCATCAGCCGCCGCCAACAGCGCCCGCAGCCCGTCTTCATCCAGCACGCTGACGCCAAGCTGCTGCGCCTTGTCGAGCTTGCTGCCGGCCTCGGCGCCGGCCACTACCCAGTGGGTTTTCTTTGACACCGAGCCGGCGACCTTGCCGCCGGCGGCTTCGATCAAGGCCTTGGCGTCTTCGCGCGCCAGCGTCGGCAAGGTGCCGGTCAGCACCAGCGTCTTGCCGGCCAGCGGCAAGGCGGCGGCGTCGGCGGCGGCGCTGGGCGGGTGTTCGGTCCAGGTGATGCCGGCACGGCGCAGGCGCTCGACCACCTCGCGGTTGTGCGGCTGGGCGAAGAAGGTGGCGATGCTTTGCGCCACCACCGGACCGACGTCGTTGACCTGCAGAAGCTGCTCGACCGTCGCATCCATCACCCGCTGCAGGCTGCCGAAGTGGCGCGCCAGGTCCTTGGCGGTGGCCTCGCCGACCTGGCGTATGCCCAGCGCGTACAAAAACCGCGGCAGCGTGGTGTGGCGGCTTTTTTCCAGCCCGGCGACCAGGTTGGCCGCGCTTTTTTCGCCCATGCGGTCCAGCGCCGCCAGCCTGGCCGCGTCCAGCGCGTACAGGTCGGGCAGCGTGCCGATCAGGCCGCCGTCGACCAATTGGTCGACCAGCTTGTCGCCCAGGCCTTCGATGTCGAGCGCGCGGCGCTGGGCAAAGTGCAGCAGCGCCTGCTTGCGCTGCGCGGCGCAAAACAGCCCGCCGCTGCAGCGGTGGTCGATGCCGCCGCGCTCGCGCCGCACGTCGCTGCCGCACACCGGGCACTGGCGCGGCATGCGGAAGTTGGGCACGTAGGCTGGGCGCGGCGCCAAGACACGGCCGACGACCTCGGGAATCACGTCGCCGGCGCGGCGCACGATCACCGTGTCGCCGGTGCGCACGCCCTTGCGGCGCAGCTCGAACAGGTTGTGCAGCGTGGCGTTGCTGACCGTGGTGCCGCCGACGAACACCGGCGCCAGCTTGGCCACCGGCGTCAGCTTGCCGGTGCGGCCGACCTGGATGTCGATGCGTTCCAGCCGCGTCATCTGCTCCTGCGCCGGGTATTTGTGCGCCACCGCCCAGCGCGGCTCGCGGCTGACAAAGCCAAGCCGGCGCTGCAATTCAAGCGCGTCGACCTTGTAGACCACGCCGTCGATGTCGAACGGCAGCGCGTCGCGCCGCTCGCCCATCGCGCGGTGAAACGCCACCAGCCCGTCGGCGCCCTGCACCACCGCGCGGTCGGCCGACACCGGCAGCCGCATCGACGCCAGCGCGTCCAGCGTGGCGCTGTGCGTGGCCGGTGGCGTCCAGCCCTGCACATCGCCCAGGCCATAGACGAACAGGCTCAGCGGCCGCTGCGCGGCCACCGCCGGGTCCAGCTGGCGCACCGCGCCGGCGGCGGCGTTGCGTGGGTTGACGAAGGTCTTGCCGCCGACCTCGCGCTGGCGCTGGTTCATGGCTTCGAAGTCGTCGCGGCGCAGGTAGACCTCGCCGCGCACTTCCAGCACCGCTGCCGCGCAGCCCTTCAGCCGCGCCGGCAGCGCGGCGATGGTGCGCACGTTTTGCGTCACGTCTTCGCCGGTTTCGCCGTCGCCGCGGGTGGCGGCCTGCACCAGGTGGCCGTGCTCGTAGCGCAGGTTGATCGCCAGCCCGTCGAACTTCAGCTCGGCGCAGTAAGCCACCGGCGGCGCGTCGTCGGCCAGGCCCAGCTCGCGCCGCACGCGGCCGTCGAACGCCGCGGCGCCGGCCGCGGTGGTGTCGGTCTCGGTGCGAATGCTCAGCATCGGCAGCGCATGCCGCACCGGCGTGAAGCCGTCCAGCACCCGGCCGATGACGCGCTGCGTCGGTGAATCGGCGGTCAACAGCGCCGGGTGCGCCGCCTCCAGCGCCTGCAGCTCGGCAAACAGGCGGTCGTACTCGGCGTCGGGTATTTCCGGCGCGTCATGTACGTAGTAGCGCTCGGCGTGGTGGCGCAGTTGGGCGCGCAGCTCGGCGGCGCGCGCAGCCGGTTCGGCGTCGGAACGGGTCGACATGCGGCGATTGTGGGCTGACGGTCTGCACGGATGGCGCTGGCGCCAGTCAGCCGCTATGTCGGCGCCGACATATTGCGGCGCTGGCGCGCGCCGCGACAGACTGCGTCGCCTGCCCTGCCCGGTCCGCCCGGGCTGCCCGGGCCGCGTCGGCCGAACAGCCATCCGGCAAGTCCTGGCCACCGCGCGACCCACCCCAAAACCTCACCCGCAGCGAGAAGTCCCGATGCACGCTTTGCTTTCCCCTTGCGTTTCGCGCCTGGCCCGCGGCCTGGCCGGCCTGGCGCTGGCACTGGCCCTGGCGCCAGCGCAGGCCGCCGCGCCAACCTACCGGCTGACCGACATCGGTGTCGCCGCCGGCTACAGCCAGAGCTTTGCCTACGCGCTCAGCGACGATGGGCGCTGGGTCGCCGGCTGGCTGCAAACGGCTTCAGGCGGCACCACCCGCGCCTTCCGCTGGTCGGCCGACGGCGGGATTCAGGTGCTGGCGCAAGACGCCGGCGCCACCGCGTCGCGCGGCTTTGGCATCAACAACAGCGGCCAGGTCGCCGGCGAATCCAGCTTCAGCGGCGGGCGGCGCGGCGCCACGCTGTGGGCCAGCGACGGCACGCCCGCCGCGCTGGGCACGCTGCCGGCGCCGGCCGGCGCCACCTACAGCAGCGTGGCCTTTGGCGTGGCCAACAGCGGCGCGGTGGCCGGCTGGTCGGACTCGGTCGACAACACGCGCGCCTTCGGCTGGACGGCGGCGGCCGGCATGGCCAGCCTGGGCGCCCTGCCCGGCGGCACGCAGACGCGGGCCTACGCGATTGCCGCCGACGGCCGCGCGGTCGGCTGGGGCACCAGCCCAGCCGGTGACCGCGGATTTGTCAGCGACGGCAGCGGCGCCTTGCAGGTGCTGCCGGCGTTGTCGGCGGCCGCCGGCAGCCGCAGCCGCGCCTTTGGGCTGAGCAACGGCAACGGCTGGGTCACCGGCGACGCGCGCGACCCCGCGCTGGGCGACACCGCCTTTGTCTGGTCGGCCGCCAGCGGCATGCGCGCGCTGGGCAAGCTGCCCGGCGCCAGCGGCAGCTTCGGCGCTGACGTCAACAGCAGCGCCAACGCGGTCGGCTGGAACGAAGGCGGCGCGGCCGGCGAGCAAGGCTTTGTCTGGACCGCCGCCGACGGCATGCTGGCGCTGACCGATCGCCTGGACAGCGGCGCCACCGGCTGGCAAGTGCAGCGCGCGCGGGCGATCAACGACGCCGGCGCCATCGTCGCCAATGCGGTCGGCGCCGATGGCCTGGTCCACGCCGTGCTGCTGAGCCCGGTGCCCGAGCCATCGACCACCGCGCTGTGGGCCGCCGCCGCCGGGCTGGCACTGGCCTGGCGGCAAGCGCGCCGGGGCCACGCCCAATGAGCGCGCGCATGGCGACCGGCGGCCTGGCCCGCGCCGGCCTGGCGCTGGCCGCGGGTGCCGCGGTGGCCGCACTGGCAGCGTGCGCCTCCGCACCCACGCCCGGCGCCGTACCCACGACCGCGCCCGCAACCGCAGCAATGACCACGCCCGCCACCAATCCGACCGACGCCGCCGCCGGCCTGGCCCCCATCCAGCGCCCGGCGCGCGCGCCCGACGCGGTGTGGGGCAGCGGCACGCGCACTTTTGCGCTGGCCACCGGCAGCCCCGGTGAGCTTGGCCTGCTGGCGCAGTTGGCCACCCGTTTTGCCGCCGATCACGACGCGCAGGTGGTGTGGTTCAAGGCCGGCTCGGGCCAGGCGATGCAAATGCTCAAGGCGCGCCAGGTCGACATGGTGCTGGCGCACGCGCCGGCGGCCGAGCGCCAGGCGGTGGCCGACGGCTGGGCCCAGGGCCGGGTGCTGGTCGGCGGCAATGCCTTCTGGCTGGTCGGCCCGGAAGCTGACCCGGCCGGCATTGCCGGCGCGGCCGACGCCGCCGACGCCATGCGCCGCATCCAGGACCGCGGCGCGGTGTTCGTCTCGCGCGGCGACAACTCGGGCACGCACCAAAAGGAGTTGCAGCTCTGGCAAGCCGCCGGCCGCACGCCGGGCGGCGCCGGCTACCTGGTGACCAAGGACTTCATGACCGCCAGCTTGAAGCGCGCAAACGATGCCGGCGGTTATTTCCTGACCGACTCCAGCACCTTCATCGCCGAGCGCCGCAACACGCCGCGGCTGAAGCTGCTGTTCCAGGGCGGCGCTCTGCTGCAAAACCCCTACCACACGCTGTACCCGCGCCCCGACAGCGCCGCCAGCGCGCTGGCCCGCCAATTCGGCGCCTACCTGTCCAGCCCGGCCGCGCAGGCCTTGCTGCGCGACTTTGGCCGCGCCGAGCATGGCGAGGCGATGTACCTGGATGCGGCTGCGGCGGCACGGGTGGTGGCGGATTGAGATGTGGACCCTACATTCCACACACCAGGCCAGTCATGCGGCATACTCCAATTCGTTAATTGGAGAATTCCAGTGCTGACCACCAGCAGTGCGCCTCCCCGACTGTCCCGCCCACTCCACGCCGAGGGCGCCGCCCAGGACATCGAACGTTCAGCTATCGACGCCCGTGTGCTGGCGCTTTTCGACAACGCGTCGCTGCAAAGCCAGGTTCGAAAGCTCGACAAGGTTGAACTGGCCAGCGTCTGGCGGTTGACGCAGCAGGTGCTGTCGCGCCAGAGCGCCGTCGTTGCCGAACCGCTCAGTTCGTTTGACGTCCACCGGCGCGTGCTCGAAGGCTTGGCGGGAGAAGCCTTGCTGGTCTCGTCGGCAATGTTTTTGAGCAGCCTCGCCGAGGCCGAGAAGTTCTTCGGCTTGAGCTTCAAGACGATCAAGGCCCGCCTGGGTGGGTCGCTGGACAGCGCCGCGAGCGAGCGCGCGATGCGCGCCGCCCGGGCAACGATGACCGCGGCCGAGGTGCTTGGAAGCTACGACGCGGCGCGTGCCTACATGCACACCCGAAACTTCGCGCTTGGCGGCGCGACGCCGGCTGAGCTGGTCAAGACATCCGACGGCGAACGCATCGTGCTCAATGAGTTGCACGCCCAGGCCGAAGGCGGCCCGCTGTAGGCGAGTGGTTTTCAGAGGCTGAGAGCCGCCAATGCGGGTGTACCGCGCCAGCCGGCGCCCACGCGCGGCGTTTGATCCGCTGGATTCAAGCGCCTCGGTCGCCCGCGACGGTTGGCGCTTCAACGACAGGCGCAGCGAGGTTTTGTACACCGCCGAGGTCCAGTCGCTGGCGATCCTCGAAGTCGCCGCGCGTCCCGGCTGGGACAGCGTGTCGGAGCTGACCATCGCGGCGATCGAGGTTCCCGACCGAACCGTCGTTGACCTCTCGGACCTGAGCATCGTGCTGCCGTCGAACTGGAATCTGCGGCCGGCCGGACCGAATGCCCAGCGTATTGGCAGCGAATTTCTCGCGGCCGTGGACCGCGAGGCCGCCGCCGGCCGGCGGGTGTGCGGCGTGCGGGTGCCGGCGGTGGTCAGCACAACCGACCACAACGTCCTGCTCGACCCCCGGCAGAGGGCCAGCTATTCGGTCGCGTCCTGGGCCCGTATTCGCTTCAACTGGCTGGTTGGCACGGCGACTTAGGACTCGCTTGGCGTTGGCGCGCCCCTTACTTCGCCGCCACGCCAATCGCCTGCGTCGCCTGGGTGGTCAAGCCGGCCGAGTCGCGCGCGGTGATTTTCAGCGCGTAATTGCCTTTGACCGGATTGGCCCAATACAGGCTCAGGCCCTTGGCGTTGCCCGACAGCGCCATGCCGGCCGGAATGCCCGACACCGTGACCACCATCGCGCGGCCCGCCGGGCTGGAAATGGCGATGCTTGCGCTGAGTGGCTTGCCGGCCAGGGCGGCAAGCGGCGGGGCGCTGATCACCGGCGCGGTGGTGGACGAGGCGACCGGCGCGGTGGGCGTCGGTGCCGGCGCGGTGGTGGTCGACGTTGCCGCGGCAACGCCGCTCAAGCCGCTGACCAGCGCCTGCGCATTGGGCGTGCCCAGGCCGGTGGCGGTGTCGTAGCCGGTCTTGGCGGCGCAGGTGGCGCAGCCGCCGTTGCTGCCGCTGGTGATGTCACCAAACGCCGCGGCGTAGTTGCCGGGCACGCTGGCGATGCTGGCGTACAGCGCGGCGTGCGGCGCGCCCAGCGGCGCCTTGCCGGCCTGGGCGCGCACCGCGTTGGCAATCGCCAGCAGGCCGGCCCATTGCGGCGTGGCCAGGCTGGTGCCGCCGGCGCTGATCCACGACGGCGTGCCGCCGGCCGCCGGCATGGTGGCCACGTACTGGCCGGTGTAGGGGTCGGCGTTGAAGGCCACGTCGGCCAGCGCGCGGCGCGCCGGGCTGCCCATGCCGGGCACGGCGTTGGTCTGGTAGCTCGGCTTGGCGGTGTACTGGCTGATGCCGCCGCCGCCGAGCGACCAGGCCGATTCACTGCGCGTGCCGCTGCCCGACCACGCCAGCCGGGTGCCGCCAACCGCCAGCACGCGCGGTGAGACCGCCGGCCAGGACACGCCGGCGCCACTGTCACCGGTGGCGGCCAGGTAGCTCATGCCGGCACGGCCAAAGGCGGCGTCGACCGACGCGGTCCAGCTGCCTTCGGCGGCACCAAAGCTCATCGACACCACGCCCGGGCCCATGGCGTTGGCCAGCTGGATCGCGCCGACCAGCTGGGTTGAGGTGGCATCGGCGGCCTCAATCAACACGATGCGGGCCAGCGGCGCGATGGCGTGCGCCCATTGCACGTCAAGCGCGATCTCGGTTGCCCAGCCGCTGTCATACGCTGGTGCGGTGGCGGTCATGCCGCCGGCGGCGGTGGCGTAGGCCACCGACAGCACGCAGCCGTCGGTCGGCGCGGCGGCAGCCAGCGGCAGCGCGGTGTTGCTTGCGATGGCCTTGCTGGCGCACCCTGGCAGGCCGAATTTCTGGTTGAAGGCGGCCAGCTCGGCGGCGATGTTGGGGTCGTGCCGGGCGTTGACGATGTAAATCGTCTGCCCAGCGCCGAACTGCGCCATTTGCGCGGCGCTCAGCGTGGCGCCGGCCACCGGCAGGCTGGGCAGGCCGTAGGCCGCGCGCACCTGGGCCGGGGTGTAGGTGACCACGCTGGTGGTGGTGGCCTGTGGCGCCATGCCGACGCCGGCGGCGTGGCTGCGCCGGGCGCTGTCTATCGACTGGCGGGTCAGTCCGCCGGTGGGCAGTTCGGCCAGGTCAGCCAGCACCGGCTGGGTATGCGCGGCACGGCGTGACGAGGTGGCGTTGTCGACCGCGTCGGCGTCGTCGGGCGCCTCCAGCGCCACCGGCGCGGCGTGGAAATGCGGCAGCACGGTGACGTCAGCGGCCGCAGCGTCGATCGGCTCGGCCAGGCTGAACTGCACGGCTTGACCGTCGCTCGGCGCCGACGCGACGACCGCCGGATCCTGGTCGCTGCCACCGCCGCAAGCCACCAGGGCGGCGGCGGCCAGGCAGGCCAGCGGAAGACGCGTGCGACGAAGGTTCAGGCGGGAGGTGTGCATGGCCGTGCTTTCTGTAGAAAGGCAAGGGCCACGCCTGAGACAACGGTGGCGCCGCTCGGGCACCCGTACCGGCCACACGCCGGTGCATCCGCTGGCAACCCCGCTGCCGTGGCGCATTTAGCGCGGTAGGCCGGTGGCTTTGCGTCCCCACCTTTCAGTGGGTTTGCCCTTGAATCATTGAAATCGGCAGAAACGATAGCGCAAGGCGTCGCGTTGCGCGACGTCGCGGTGGCGCGTGAAGGGGAGTTTCGTGACAGGCTGCCCGCTGCCGCCTGCGCGACCAAGCGGCGATCGTTGAGGCGGTCGGGCCCCAGATTCGCCAACTGAACCCAGTCGCCCGCGGCAATCCGCGGCGAATGCCGCCTCGCCCGCGACCGGCCGGTCGCTGCCGGCCGTGTTGAATGCGTCTACGGCTGCGCCTACTCGGCCGCAGCCGCCTCGGCCACCGGCACCTCGTCACGGGGCAATGGCAAGCCCACCGGTGCCGCGCGGGCTGGCTGGTCTCGCCAGGCCGACCGCGGCGCGGTCGACGCGTCGGGCTGCAGCTTGAAGGTGGCCACCACGGTCGCCAGTTCGTCGGCCTGCTGCTGCAACTCGTCGGCCGACACCGCGCTGTGCTGTACCAGCGCGGCGTTTTGCTGGGTCACCGAGTCAAGCTCGCTGACCGAATGGCTGATTTGCTCGATGCTGGCGCTTTGCGACTGCGCGCCGTCGGTCACTTCGGCAATGACGCAGCTCACCTGGTTGACCCGCTCGACGATTTCGCGCATCGCCGCGCCGGCGCTGTCAACCAGTTTCGTGCCTTGGGTGACGCGCGCGGTCGAGGCGTCGATCAGCCCCTTGATCTCGCGCGCCGCTTGCGCGCTGCGCTGGGCCAGGCTGCGCACCTCGGCCGCCACGACCGCAAAGCCACGGCCTTGCTCGCCGGCCCGCGCGGCCTCGACCGCCGCGTTCAGCGCCAGGATGTTGGTCTGGAAGGCAATGCCGTCGATGACGCCGATGATCTCGGTGATGCGGGTCGACGACTTGCCGATCTCGCTCATGTTGTCGACCACTTCGGCCACCACCTGGCCGCCGGCTTCGGCGGCGCTGGCGGTCTGCGAGGCCAGTTGGTGCGCCTGGCGCGCGGCCTCGGCGCTGCGCTGCACCGCGGCGCTGAACTCGGCCATCGAGTTGGTGGCGTGTTGCAGGCTGCTGGCGGCGCTGTCGGTGCGTTGCTGCAAGTCCTGGTTGCCGCCGGCGATCTGGCTGGAAGTGGCGGCAATCGTGCCACTGCTGCGGTGGATGGCCTCGATGGTTTCACGCAGGGTCTGCGTCATGCGCTGCAGCGCGGCGCTGAGCGAGCGGTCGTCGGCGCGCAGCGGCGCCTGTGCGGCCTGCAGCTCGCCCTCGGCGATGCGCAGCATCTGGTCACGCAACACGACGGGCTCGTCGCCCAGGTCGTCGCGCAGCACCGAGCGAACGATCAGCTTGGCCGCCACGCCCAACAGCACCAATAGCACGCCGATGAAGATGCCCTGCGTCCACAGCCCGCGCTCGACGCTGTGGCTGACCGCGGCGTAGCCTTCGTCGACGTCTTTGGCGGTGGTGGTCACGAACTGCTGCATTGCGGCATCGAGCGTCTGGCCTGCCTGCTGCATTTTGGGCACCAATGCCGCGGCGTCGGCCTGCGCCAGCACCGCCTTGACCGCCGCGTTGGCCGCGCTTCGGTAGTCATTGAATGCGGCCAGCACCGGTTTGGCGTGCGCATCGGTGTTGGCCGCCTTGGTCAGGATCTCGGCCACCTGGGACTGCGCCTCTTCGGCCTGCTTGAGCTTGTCGGCATCGCTCTCGGCGACCGCGGACTGCAGCAACTGCTTGATGCGGTCCAGCCGCTGGCGCGCAATGTCGGCCTGCTGCGCCTGCGGCACATCGACCGTCTTCAAATGCAGCACGGTCTGCGCGGTGGCCTGGCCAAGCGCCATGTTGACAGCGATGCTGACCAGCATCAGCGCTGCCGACAGCCCAGGCAGTAGCCAAATCTTCGTCTTGAGCTTCATTTTCTTGGTCCGAATGACCGACAGACCGATAAATCGACAAATCGGTCAAGCAACCGATCGTCCACCGCACCGCCCGCAACCGTCGACTCGCGAGAGTCGCGCGGCCGTGCAAGCTACTTGACCAGCACCTTGATGCTGTCGTCGACCGCCGTGGTCTTGATGTAGCCGATGGCGCCCTTGTTGGCGGCCACCGCGGCCTTGACCTCGGCGTCGCCGCCAGGCACTTTGGGCGGCGTGCCCTTGCCAGCAAACATCAGGGTGGCCCAGGTCGACTTCAGACTGGCCGCGGTCTTGCCCAGCATGCCGGCCATGCCGCCGCGCACGCCCTCGTCGGCGTGGTCCAGCGGGGTGAGTGCCGAGCCATCGGGCCAGGCACTGGTGGTGCCGGTGTAGACCTTGGTGACGAACGCCAGGTCAACGCTCTGGCCATTGGCCTTGTTGCCGATGACGACCACGTCACCGGCCTGAGACAACGGCGCGACGGCAACCAGCGCCGCCACGGTGAATGTTTTTGCAAACTTGCGCAACATGGTGCGGGCCTCCATCAGAACAGGAAGTTCATGCTCAGGCCGAAGGCACTCCAACGGCCGGACTGCGGCTTGTCGGCCGCGTTCAGCGTGCCGCCGAACGAGCCGCCCAGCCATTCGGCCACCGGCAGCGCGACGCCGTTGTGGCGTTGTCCCTCCAGGCGCAGTGCGACGTGGTCGTTCAGGCGCACGGTAAGGCCCAGCGACACGGTGTCTTGCGTCGATCGGTCGGCGCTGCCGCTGAGCAGCGTGGCCTTGTCCACGCGCACGAAAGGCGTGTACATGCCGGCCACGGTATAGGCGGCCTGGATGTACGACGCGGTGTTCTTGATGCCGGCCTGCCTGGACTGCGCCACCTCGGCCTTGATGTCCCAGGGGTCGTTGTTGTACTCCGCAGACAACACACCGGTCTTGCGCGTATTCAGGCCGAAAGTCGGCAGGTTGCTGTCGAATACGTTCATCTTGGCCTGGTAGGCCGAAGCCATCAGCTTCAAACCATCCACCGGCGTGGTGTAGGTGAGTTGGACGCCGGACAGTGCCTTGTGGGCGATCGAGTCGTCACCAGGTTCGCCAACCACCTGGCCGACATAACCTTTGATCGCCAGGTTGCCGGCCTTGCCGGCGTCGAGGTTGTAGGTCGCGTCGACGCCGCGGTAGTTTTCAAACACGAAGCCGGCGCCCTCCTGGTACATCAGCGGCGCAATGGTCGACTGGCGCAGAAAGCTGGCGTCGATGATCTCGGTGTACCAGCCGACCGGCATCTTGATCTGGCCGGTGCGGACCACGAATTGCGGCGTGATGTTGAAGTCGACAAAGGCCCAGTCGAGCTTGCTGCGCTCGGCGGTGTTGTGCAACTGCACCCAGACCTTGGAGCGGTCGGTCAGCTTGCCGACCACCAGCAGCGAGGTCATGCCGTTCCACGAGCCGTCGGTGGTGGCGTCGCCAAAGTCCAGCTTGGTCGACTTGAAGTAGCCCATGTGGCCGTAGCCGTGCAGCTCGAACCGGTCGCCCAGTTCCACCGCGCCGGCGGTTGACAGCATCAATGAGGCGGCCAGCGCGGCCACCGTCGGTACAAGCAGCCTCTTCTTCAGGCACATGATTTCTTTTTCCTTTGCGGTTGATGGGCGTGAGGCAGCCGCGCTTGAAGACCGTGGCGCAGGTTGCTGCAAGTTAGTGTCAACGTCGCTCTCCCCCGGCATTTCCAGAAACATCGCGGCAGATACCACCCATTTACCAAAGCGCTTTACTGATAAATGTCAAATTGACAATCCAACTTCGCATGGCCCCAACGTCGGCAGCAGGCGGTGGACGCACTGGCGAACCAAGGTGCGGGGTGCGGAATGACGTGGGCTCCGCGCCGCGATTTCGGCACCGGACAGATTTTTTTTAGGAAATGCCCGCGCTGTACGCACGACGCATGGGTCGGGGTTCCGCGGATTCGCAGGCAACCGCTACCGCCTGCTGGCTGCGCGCGCGGGCGCAGATGCCGCGCGGCGATCCAAGCGCCGGCGCGCGCATGCGGCTTGTGGTGGGCGCACCTATCCAGCCTGCAAGGTCGTCGAGCAGTGCAATCGCCCACTGCGCGGCGGCGGCCGGTGCGGCCGCGCGGTGGTCCCCGTGCGCTACGTCAAGTGGAGGCGCTGCGCGCGGCAGCGCCGCCGTCTACGCCAGCTTGACCAGTTGCTTGCCGAAGTTGCGCCCGGCCAGCAGGCCGATGAAGGCCTCGGGCGCGGCGGCCAGGCCTTGGGCGATGCTTTCGCGGTACTTCAACCGGCCGGTGGCGACTAAGGTGCCGAGTTCGGTCAGCGCCTCGGGCCAGAGGTCCATGTGCTCGCTGACGATAAAGCCCTCGATACGCATGCGGTTGACCAGGATGAGCTGCGGCGCGACCAGCGGGATCGGCGCGCCGTCGTAGCCGCTGATCATGCCGCACAGAGCGACGCGGCTAAACGCGTTGGCACGCAGCATCACCGCGTCGAGCACGCGGCCGCCGACGTTTTCGAAGCAGCCGTCGATGCCGTCCGGGCAGGCGGCTTTCAGTGCCTTGGACAGCGCCGCTAAGTCGGCGTGGGCCTTGTAGTCGACGCAGTCGTCAAAGCCGAGTTCGTCGACCACGTAGCGGCATTTGTCGGCGCCGCCGGCGATGCCGACCGCACGCGCGCCGCGCGCCTTGGCAAGCTGGCCGACCGCGCTGCCGACCGCGCCGCTGGCCGCCGACACCACCACCGTCTGCCCGGGCTTTGGCGCGATGATCCTGACCAGCCCGTACCAGGCGGTGACGCCGGGCATGCCGACCGCGCCCAGGTAGGCCGACAGCGGAATGTGGCGCGTGTCGACCGCGCGCAGCCCGCCCGTGTTGCCGTCAACCAGCGACCATTCCTGCCAGCCGCCCATGCCGACCACCCGGTCGCCCACATTGAAACCCGGGTGGCGCGACGCCGCCACCTCGCCAACCGTGCCGCCTATCATCACCTCGCCCAGCGGCTGCGGCTGGGCGTAGCTCTTGCCATCGTTCATGCGGCCGCGCATGTACGGGTCCAGGCTCAGGTAGTGGTGGCGCACCAGCACCTGGCCGTCGGCCAACTGCCCGGCGCTGGGCACCGGCACGCTGTCGAGGCGAAAGTTGTCGGGTGTTGGGGCGCCGGTCGGGCGCGAGGCGAGCACGATGCGGTGGTTCAAGGCGGTGGTGGTCATGGCAGCGGGTCGTTCTCGGTCGGTGGTGGAGGCCGCGATGGTGCATCGGCGGCCGGGTGGGCGCCGGGTTTTTTGAGCTTGCCGCGGCTGGGCAGCGCGCGCAGGTATTTGAAGGTGCCGGTGGCGCTGGCGCACAGCTGGCCGCGCTCGTCGTGCAGATCGGCGCTGCAAAAGGCCATCGTCGGCGTCATGTGCTGCATCACGCCGGTGGCGCGCAACTGGCCTTCGGCGGGGCGCATGAAGCTGGTCTTCATCTCGATGGTGGCCACCGCGTTGTCATTGGGGTGGCCGCTGCGCGCGGCCAGCGCCATCGCGACGTCGAGCATGGTCATCACCACGCCGCCGTGCGCCACTTCCCAACTGTTCAGGTGCGCGGCGTCCAGGTTGACGCAGACCTCGGCACGGCCGCCGGCATAGTGGTGCAGTTCAAGGCCCAGCGAATCGATGAACGGCACCCGCGCCGGGAACGGCAGCGGCGGCGGTGGCGGCGGTGAATGTGGCGCGCGCGACGTCAAAACCAGTCCTCGGCCATGTCGGTGCAGATGGCGCTGCGCGCGGCCACCGGCGCCAGCCAGGCGTCGACCTTGGGCAGTTCGTAGGCAAAAAAGTAGCGGCAGGCCTGGCGTTTGCCGAGCGCCAGCGCGTCGGCGTGCCCTCGCGCGGCGGCGGCCAGCGCCAGCTCAAGCCAGACCCAGGCCAGCACGACGTGGCCAAAGGCCTGCATGTAGGGCGTGGCGTTGGCCAGCGCCTGCGCTGTCGCGCCGCCGGCCCAGGCGGCACGCGTGGCCGCGACCAGCCGCTGCCAGGCATCGCCCAGCGCCGCGGCGTGCCCGGCCAGGTCGTCGCCCGTGCGTGCGCGGGCCACGCTGTCGTCGACCCGCCGCGCCAGCAGCGCCAGCGCGGCGCCGCCGTCCTGCACCACCTTGCGGCCCAGCAGGTCCAGCGCCTGGATGCCGTGCGTGCCCTCGTGGATCATGTTCAGCCGGTTGTCGCGCCAGTACTGCTCGACCGGGAAGTCGCGCGTGTAGCCGCAGCCGCCATGCACCTGGATGGCCAGGCTGTTGGCCTCCAGGCACCATTCGCTGGGCCAGCTCTTGGCCACCGGGGTCAGCAGCGCCAGCAACTGCGCGGCGTCGCGCGCGGCGTCGGCGCTGGCGGTGCGCTGGATGTCGACCAGCCGCGCGCAGTACAGCACCAGCGCCAGCGCACCCTCGGCGTAGGCCTTTTGCGCCAGCAGCATGCGGCGCACGTCGGCATGGCCAATGATCGGCTGCTGCGGCTGCGTCAAGTCCTTGGCGCCCGGCGCGCGGCCCTGCGGCCGCTGGCGGGCGTAGTCCAGCGCGGCCTCGTAGCCCGCCAGGCCGAGCATCGCCGCACCCATGCCGACGCTGATGCGCGCCTCGTTCATCATGTGGAACATGCAGCGCAGGCCGTCGCCGGCCGCGCCGACGCGCCAGCCGATGGCACCGGCCGCGCCGCGCGGCGTGTAGGCGCCGTCGCCCAGGTTGAAGGCGGCGTTGGGCAGCCCGCGCCAGCCCAGCTTGTGGTTCAGGCCGACGACCTGCACGTCGTTGCGCTCGCCGGTCAGCGCGCCGTCGGCGTCGACCAGCCACTTCGGCACGATGAACAGGCTGATGCCCTTGACGCCGGGCGGCAGGCGGCCGTCGGCGTCGGCAATCTTGGCCAGCACCAGGTGGACGATGTTCTCGGTCAGCTCGTGGTCGGCGGCCGAGATCCACATCTTGTGGCCTTTGAGCCGGTAGCGCGGGCCCAGCGGGTCGGCGTCGAAGTCGGCGCCGTCGGGCAGCGCGCGGCTGACGATGTCGGCCAGGCTGGAGCCGGCCTGCGGCTCGCTCAGGCACATGGTGCCGGCAAAGCGGCCGCTGAATTCGGGCTGCGCAAAGGCGCGCTGCTGCGTGGGCGTGCCGTGCGCCATCAGCAGGTTGGCGTTGGCCACGGTCAGCATGGCGCCGCCGATGCCGATCGCGGCCTTGGCGAAAAAGCCGTTGGCCGCCGACTCGACGACATAGGGCAGTTGCATGCCGCCCAGCGCCTCGTCCTGCGCCGCGGCCAGCATGCCCGAGCCGGCATAGGCGTCCCACGCCGCGCGGGTGGCCGCCGGCAGGACGACGCGGCCGTCGACCAGCCGCGGCTCTTCAACGTCGGCCAGCCGGTTGTACGGCGCGAACTTCTCGCGCGCAATGCGTTCGCAGGCGTCAAGCACCTGGGCAATGGTCTGCGTCGAATGCTCGGCGTAGCGCGGCGCGGCGCACAGCGCGCCGACCTGCAGCCAGTCGTTGAGCAGAAAGTCCAGGGTTGGGCGCATGGCGGCAGTCAATGCCTAAAGCACCTCGAACACACCCGCCGCGCCCATGCCGCCGCCGATGCACATCGTCACCACCACGCGCTTGGCGCCGCGGCGCTTGCCTTCTATCAGCGCATGGCCGGTCAGGCGCTGGCCGCTCATGCCATAGGGATGGCCGACGGCGATGGCGCCGCCATTGACGTTCAGCCGCTCCAGCGGGATGCCCAGCCGGTCGGCGCAGTACAGCACCTGCACCGCAAAGGCCTCGTTGAGCTCCCACAGGTCGATGTCGGCCACCGTCAGCCCCAGGCGGCCAAGCACCTTGGGCACCGCGAACACCGGGCCGATGCCCATCTCGTCGGGCTCGCAGCCGGCCACCGCAAAGCCCAGGAAGCGGCCCAGCGGCTTGAGCCCCTTTTGCTCGGCATAGCGCTCGCTGACCACCACGCAGGCGCCGGCGCCGTCGGAAAACTGGCTGGCGTTGCCGGCGGTGACCACGCCGCCGGGCAGCGCCGAGCGCAAGTCCTTGATGCCCTCGTAGGTGGTGCCGGCGCGCAGGCCTTCGTCGACCGCCGCGGTCACCTCCCTGGTGGCGATGCCGCGCGCCGGGTCGGCCACGCCCATGGTCACGGTGATCGGCGCGATCTCGGCATCGAACCGCCCGGCGGCCTGCGCGGCGCAGGCCTTTTGCTGGCTTTCGGCGCCGTAGTGGTCCATGCGCGCCTTGTCGACCTGGTAGCGCTTGGCCACCTGCTCGGCGGTTTGCAGCATGGTCCAGTAGATCTCGGGCTTTTGCTTGACGAGCGCCGGATCCTGGAACATGTGGCGGTTCATCTCCTGCTGCACGCACGAGATGCTTTCCACGCCGCCGGCGACATAGACCTCGCCCTCGTTGGCGATGACACGCTGCGCGGCCAGCGCAATGGTCTGCAGCCCGCTCGAACAAAAGCGGTTGACGGTCATGCCGGCCACCGTGACCGGCAGCCCGGCGCGCAGCGCGATCTGGCGCGCGATGTTGGCGCCGGTCGCGCCCTCGGGGTTGGCGCAGCCCATCAGCACGTCGTCGACCGCGCCGGGGTCAATGCCGGCGCGCGCCACCGCATGCTGCACCGCGTGGCCGCCGAGCGTGGCGCCGTGGGTCATGTTGAAGGCACCCTTCCAGCTCTTGGTCAGCGGGGTGCGCGCGGTGGAGACGATGACGGCTTGGGTCATGGCAGGGCTTTCGAGGGTCGCAAATGGCCTATTTTGATCGGGTTGCCGAGCACCCGGCCCACCGCAACCGTCAACCCCCCTGACGATCAAGGCTGGCGCAAGCTGGGGCCGCTAAAGTCCGGCCACCAAGGAGACACCCGATGACCGACCTGTCCGCCGAGTTCAAGTCCCTCGCCGAGTACAAGCCCGCGCACAAGGTGCGCTTCGTCACCGCCGCCTCGCTGTTCGATGGCCACGACGCGGCGATCAACATCATGCGCCGCATCCTGCAGGGCATGGGCGCCGAGGTCATCCACCTGGGGCACAACCGCTCGGTCGACGAGATCGTCACCGCCGCGCTGCAGGAAGACGTGCAAGGCATCGCCATCAGCAGCTACCAGGGCGGCCACGTCGAGTTCTTCAAGTACATGGTCGACCTGCTGCGCGAGCGCGGCGGCGCCAACATCCAGGTCTTTGGCGGCGGCGGCGGGGTGATCGTGCCGGCCGAGATCCGCGAGTTGCAGTCCTACGGCGTGGGCCGCATCTACAGCCCCGAAGACGGCCAGCGCATGGGCCTGGCCGGAATGATCGGCGAAATGCTGATGCGCACCGACGTGGACCTCTCGGCCAACGCGCCGACCAACGTCGCCGCGCTGCAGGGCCACGGTGACGCCGCCTGGCGCGCGGTGGCCCAGGCCATCACTGCGCTGGAGGCCGGCCAGGCCGCCGACAGCCTGAAATCCGGCATCGCCGCGGCCGCCGCGGCGGCCAAGGTGCCGGTGGTCGGCATCACCGGCACCGGCGGCGCGGGCAAGTCCAGCCTGACCGACGAGTTGATCCGCCGCCTGCGGCTGGACCAGGACGACCGGCTGCGCATCGCGGTGATCAGCATCGACCCCAGCCGGCGCAAGAGCGGCGGCGCGCTGCTCGGCGACCGCATCCGCATGAACGCCATCGGGCCGTGGCGCAACGGCGCGCGCGTGTTCATGCGCTCGCTGGCCACGCGCGAGGCGGGCAGCGAGATCAGCGCCGCGCTGCCCGACGTGGTGGCGGCGTGCAAGGCCGCCGGCTTTGACCTGGTGCTGGTTGAAACCTCGGGCATCGGCCAGGGCGACGCGGCCATCGTGCCGTTGGTCGACGTGCCGATGTATGTGATGACGCCCGAGTTCGGCGCCGCCAGCCAGCTTGAAAAAATCGACATGCTCGACTTCGCCGAGTTCGTGGCCATCAACAAGTTCGACCGCAAGGGCGCGGCCGACGCGCTGCGCGACGTCGCCAAGCAGGTGCAGCGCAACCGCGAGGCCTTTACCCAGCGGCCCGACGAGATGCCGGTGTTCGGCACCATGGCCAGCCGCTTCAACGACGACGGCGTGACCGCGCTGTACCAGGCGCTGCTGCCACGGCTGGCCGCGCTCGGCCTGGCGGTCAACGAAAGCCGGCTGCCGCCGGCCGACACCCGCCACAGCACGCAGCAAACGCCGGTGGTGCCGCCGGCGCGCACGCGCTACCTGGCCGACATTGCCGACACCGTGCGCGGCTACAAGCGCCATGTGCAGGCGCAGGCGCGGCTGGCGCGCGAGCTGCAGCAGTTGCGCGCCAGCGCGCGCATGCTGGAAGAAGACGACGCCGCCAAGGACGGTGCGCGCAACACCGTGCTCAAGCTCGCCGAGGCGCGCGATGCCCAGCTTGACCCGCGCGCGCGCAAGCTGCTGGCGATGTGGCCGGACATGCAAAAGGCCTACGCCGGCGACGACTACGTGGTCAAGATCCGCGACAGCGAGATCCGCACCCGGCTGGTCCACACCACGCTCAGCGGCAGCAAGATCCGCAAGGTGGTGCTGCCGCGCTATGAATGCCACGGCGAGATCCTGAAGTGGCTGATGCTCGACAACGTGCCGGGCAGCTTCCCCTACACCGCCGGCGTGTTCGCCTTCAAGCGCGAGAACGAAGATCCGACGCGGATGTTCGCCGGCGAGGGCGACGCCTTCCGCACCAACCGGCGCTTCAAGCTGGTCAGCGAGGGCATGCCGGCCAAGCGCCTGTCGACCGCCTTTGACTCGGTCACGCTGTACGGCAACGACCCCGACCCGCGGCCCGACATCTACGGCAAGGTCGGCAACTCGGGCGTCAGCATCGCCACCATCGACGACCTGAAGGTGCTTTATTCAGGCTTCGGGCTGTGCGCGCCGAACACCTCGGTCAGCATGACCATCAACGGTCCGGCGCCGAGCATCCTGGCGATGTTCATGAACATGGCCATCGACGAGCAGTTGGACAAGTTCGCCACCGACAACGGCCGCCAGCCGACCGAGGGCGAAGCGGCCAAGATCCGCGCCTGGGCGCTGGCCAACGTGCGCGGCACGGTACAGGCCGACATCCTGAAGGAAGACCAGGGCCAGAACACCTGCATCTTCTCGACCGAGTTCAGCCTGAAGGTGATGGGCGACATTGCCCAGTACTTCGTGCAGCACAACGTGCGCAACTTCTACTCGGTGTCGATCTCGGGCTACCACATCGCCGAGGCCGGCGCCAACCCGATCAGCCAGTTGGCCTTCACGCTGAGCAATGGCTTCACCTTCGTCGAAGCCTACCTGGCGCGCGGCATGCACATCGACGACTTCGCGCCCAACCTGAGCTTTTTCTTCAGCAACGGCATGGACCCCGAGTACACCGTGCTCGGCCGCGTCGCGCGCCGCATCTGGGCCACCGCGATGCGTGACCGCTACGGCGCCAACGAGCGCAGCCAGAAGCTGAAGTACCACATCCAGACCAGTGGCCGCAGCCTGCACGCGCAGGAAATCCAGTTCAACGACATCCGCACCACGCTGCAGGCGCTGATCGCGGTCTACGACAACTGCAACAGCCTGCACACCAACGCCTTCGACGAAGCCATCACCACGCCGACCGAGGAAAGCGTGCGCCGCGCGATGGCCATCCAGTTGATCATCAACCGCGAATGGGGCCTGGCGAAGAACGAAAACCCGAACCAGGGCGCGTTCATCATCGACGAGCTGACCGAGCTGGTTGAAGAAGCGGTGCTGACCGAGTTCGAAAAGATCGCCGACCGCGGCGGCGTGCTGGGGGCGATGGAAACCGGCTACCAGCGCAGCAAGATCCAGGAAGAGTCGATGCATTACGAAATGCAAAAGCACACCGGCGAGTACCCCATCGTCGGCGTCAACACCTTCCGCAACCCGCACGGTGACCCGGTGCCCGAGCACATCGAACTGGCGCGCTCGACCGAGGAAGAGAAGCAAAGCCAGCTCAAGCGCCTGGCCGACTTCCACGCCCGCCACGCACACGAATCGCCGGCCATGCTCAAGCGCCTGCAACAGGCGGTGATCGACAACCGCAACGTCTTCGAAGTGCTGATGGACGCGGTGCGCTGCTGCTCGCTGGGGCAGATCACCAACGCGCTGTTCGAGGTCGGCGGGCAGTACCGGCGCAGCATGTAGGCGGCAAGCCTGTTGACGACCCCCGCGCTGCCCGAGCGCATCGTCTGCCTGACCGAGGAGCCGACCGAGGTCTTGTACGCGCTGGGCGCGCAGGACCGCATCGTCGGCATTTCGGGCTTTACCGTGCGGCCGGCGCAGGCGCGGCACGACAAGCCGCGGGTGTCGGCGTTCACCAGCGCCAAGGTTGACAAGATCCTGGCGCTGGCGCCCGACCTGGCGATCGGCTTTTCGGACATGCAGGCCGACATCGCGCAGGCGCTGGTGAAGGCTGGTGTCGAGGTGTGGATCAGCAACCACCGCTCGGTGGCGCAAATACTGGGTTATGTGATGCGCCTGGGCGCGCTGGTCGGCGCGGCCGACGCGGCGCGTGACTACGCCGGGCGCCTGCGCTTCGGGCTGGACCAGGCGCTGGCCGAATCGGCCACCCTGCCGCGCCGGCCGCGGGTGTACTTCGAGGAGTGGGACGTGCCGCAGATGTCGGCGATACGCTGGGTCAGCGAGCTGATCGCGATTGCCGGTGGCGACGACGTCTTTGCGCAGCGGGCGTGCGCGCCGCTGGGCCGCAACCGCATCGTCGCCGACCCGCTGGAGGTGGTGCGCGCGGCGCCCGACATCATCATCGGCTCGTGGTGCGGCAAGAAGTTTCGCGCCGAACAGGTCGCCGCCCGGCCGGGCTGGCAGGCGGTGCCGGCGGTGCGCGACGGCGAGCTGCACGAAATCAAGTCACCGCTGATCCTTCAGCCCGGCCCGGCGGCGCTGACCGACGGCCTGGCCGCGCTGCGGCGCATCATTGCCGACTGGTCACGGCGCCACGGCGGGCCCAGCTTCAGCGCCGCGCCAGCCGGCTGACGTTGGGCAGCACCAGGCGTGGCCGGTCGGCGGGCACGGACATCAGCGGATGGACCTCGTCCATGGTCTGCAGGCAGCGTTCGGCGAGTTGGTGGTAGACGGCGGTGCCGTCGCGCTTGAGTTGAATCTCGTCGTCGGTCAGTGGGCGCAACACCTTGGCCGGCGAGCCGACGACCATCGAGCGCGGCGGCAGCTTCTTGCCCGCGGGCACAAAGCTGCCGGCGCCGACGATGGTTTGCTCGCCCACTTCGGCGGCGTCCATCACCACCGCGTTCATGCCCACCAGCGCGTCACGCCGCACCACGCAGCAGTGCAGCACCGCGCCATGGCCGATGTGGCCGTTTTCCTCGACCACGGTGTCGAAGTCGGGAAAGCTGTGCAGCACGCAGGTGTCCTGCACGTTGGCACCGCGCTGCAGTTCGATGCGGCCAAAGTCGCCACGCAGGCTGGCCAAGGGGCCGACCCAGCAGCCCGGGCCGACGATCACGTCGCCAATCAGCACCGCGGTGGGGTGGACATACGCGGTCGGGTCAATCACCGGCACGAAGCCGTCAATGGCATAGCAGGACATGGCGATGCTCAGGGCGCCGAAGCGCGGTCAAGGGTGGAAGGAATGCGTCGCGGACGATGGCGCCGTGTCTCAGTCTCCGCCCATCAGCCCCGGCTTGCCCGACTGCCAGCGCTTGAACTCGGTGGCCAGCAGGTCGGCGTGTTCGCGTTCCTCGGCGGCCAGTTCCCGGTACAACTGCTGCTCGGCCGAGCCGGCCGGGGCGGTGTCGGCGCGGGTGGTGAAGAACTCGGCGGCGCGCTTTTCCAGCCCGACGGCGATGCGAAACAGGTTGCCCGGATCCTCGGGCCGGCTTTGCACCTGGCCGAAGATCGCCGCCTGGTCGACGCGGAAATCGGCGCTTGGCGCCGGCACCTCGACGTGGTAGCGGCGTGACAGCGTGGCCATGTGCTCGGCCTCCATCTCGGCAAAGCGGCCGAACAGGTCGCGCAGTTGCGCGTCGGCGCTGTCGGCCGCCGCGCGCTGGTAGAAAGCGCGTCCGCCAAGCTCGATCTCAAACGCCAGGCGTATGCCTTCCAGTGCCGCGGCCTCCTCAACCCGCGTGCTGTCCATCACTTCCAGCGTGCCGCCGCAGTGCGGGCAGGCGCCGTAGGGGAAGGCAAAGCCCTCGCTGACCTTGGCGCATTGCCGGCAGCGCCACTGCAGGCTGGCGTTGGCGCAGCAGATGTAGACACCGTCGGCGTCGTCGTCGAGCGGCTGGTGGCACTTGGGGCAGGTCAGCATCGCGGTCGGGCCTTTGCGTGGGCGGTGGGAGGGGCAGGCAGCTTCCACTGGGTTCAATGCGTGACGGCGCTGTCGCCCGCCACCGCGCCGTCGTCGGCCGCCGCGGCGGCGGCGGGTGCCTGCGCGTCGGCGTCGGCCTGCACCTCTTCGGCGCTGATCGGCCAGCGCCGCGGCTGCTGGCGCAGGTACGCGGCAATCGCGCGCGCGGCGCGGCGGCCGGCGCTCATCGCCAGGATCACCGTGGCGCCGCCGGTGACGATGTCGCCGCCGGCAAACACGCCGGGCAGGTTGGTGGCCTGGGTGCGCTCATCGGCAACGATGTAGCCCCACTTGTTCAGCGCCAGCCCGTCGGTGGCCTTGGCGACGATCGGGTTGGCCTGGGTGCCCAGCGCGTAGATCACCGTGTCGCAGTCCCACTCGAAGAACTCGCCCTGCGGCAGCGGCTGGCGGCGGCCGCGCGCGTCGGGCTCGCCGAGCGCCATGCGTTCGACGCGGATCGCGCGCACGTCGCCGTCGTCGTTGAGCAGGATCTCGACCGGCGCGTGCAAAAAGGCGAACTCGATGCCCTCCTCCTTGGCGTGGCGCAGTTCTTCAACGCGCGCCGGCGCCTCGGCCTCCGAACGGCGGTAGACGCAGCGCACCCGCGCCGCGCCCACCCGCTTGGCCACGCGCAGGCAGTCCATCGCGGTGTTGCCGGCGCCTATCACCACCACGCTGTCGCCCAGGCCGATCGGCGTGTCGCGGTACGGAAACTGGTCGCCGCCCATCAGGTTGACGCGGGTTAAAAACTCGTTGGCCGAATAGACCTGGCCGGCAAATTCGCCCGGAATGCCCAGGAACGACGGCGCGCCGGCGCCGGCGGCGATGAACACCGCGTCAAAGCCCATTTGCGTGGTCAGTTGCGCCACCGTGAAGGTCTTGCCGATGACCTTGTTGGTCTCGAAGCCCACGCCCAGGTCGGCCAGGCGCTTGACCTCGCGGTCGATGATGTCGCGCGGCAGCCGGAACGACGGGATGCCATAGCGCAGCACGCCGCCGACCACGTGCAGCGCCTCGTAGACCATCACCTCGGCGCCGGCCTTGACCAGGTCGGCCGCCGCCGCCAGCCCGCCCGGCCCCGAGCCGACGATGGCCACGCGGCCCAGCGGCCGCCCAACCGCGGCCGGCTTGACCGCCCGCGCCGGCGCGTGGTCGCCGACAAAGCGCTCCAGCCGGCCAATCGCCACCGGCTCCTTCTTGGCCTTGATCAGCACGCACTGCGCCTCGCACTGGCTTTCCTGCGGGCACACGCGCCCGCAAACCGACGGGAAGATGCTCGACTCGTGGATGGCGCCGACCGCGCCGTCCAGGTCGCGGATCATCAGGTGGCGGATGAAGCGCGGAATGTCGATGCCGACCGGACAGCCGTCGATGCAGGTCGGCTTGATGCACTGGATGCAGCGCTCCGACTCGCGCAGCGCCGCCGCCCAGTCGTAGCCCAGGTTGACCTCGGCAAAGCTGCCGGCGCGCTCGTGCGGGTCGCGCTCGGGCATCTTGACCTGGAACTTCTCGACCGCTGAATATTTTTTGTAGGTGCGCTTGCCTTCGAGGAAAAGCTGGCGCTCGACGTTGCAGACGTGGGCCACGTCGTCGGTGGCCTGCTGCTCCTGCTTCTTGAAGCGCTTTTGCCGCGCGTGCAATTCCTTGAAGTCGACCAGGTGGCCGTCAAAGTCCGGCCCGTCGACGCAGGCGAACTTGACCTGGCCGCCCACCGTCACCCGGCACGAACCGCACATGCCGGTGCCGTCGACCATGATGGTATTCAGCGAGACCATGGTCTTCACGCCATACGGCCGCGTGGTGTCGGTGCAGGCGTGCATCATCGGCATCGGGCCGATCGCCACCACCAGGTCGGGCCGCGGCTGGTCGGCGCGGTCGAGCAGGTCTTTCAGCGCGCTGGTGACAAAGCCCGGCCGCCCGGCGCTGCCGTCGTCGGTGCAGACGATCAACTCGTCGGCGTACTCGGCCAGCTTGTCTTGCCAGAAGATGCGCTCGGCGCTGCGAAAGCCAACGATCGCGGTGGTCCGGTTGCCGGCCTGCTTGAACGCCCGCAACTGCGGAAACACCGGCGCCACGCCCAGCCCGCCGGCCACCAGCACCACGTGGCCCACCTGCGCCACATGCTGCGGCAGGCCCAGCGGGCCGACGAAATCGGCGAACTCGTCGCCTTCGGCAAAGTGGTCGCGCATCTCGCGCGTGGTCTTGCCCAGCGCCTGCACCACCACCGTCACGGTGCCGGCGGCGCGGTCGTAGTCGGCCACCGTCAGCGGAATGCGCTCGCCCTCTTCTTCCAGCCGCAGCATCACAAAGTGCCCGGGCTGCGCCGACTGCGCCACGTCGGGCGCGCGCACCTCCCACAAGAAAGCGCTGTCGGAAAAAACCTGGTGTCTGACGATGCGGTACATCGCATGTCCTTGGGCAGTGGGTGGTGGCGGCCGTGAAGCGCCGCCACCGAGGGTCAATGCGCGCGGGCGCGCAGGCCGGGTGCGTGGTTCATGCCGGCGCCAGCCGGCGCTTCATCGTTCATCAGCCTCATCAGCCATGCAGCTTGTCGTACTTGGCCTTTAGCTGCTCGGCCGATTCGGCGTGCGCCGGGTCTTTGACGATGCAATCGGCCGGGCAGACCAGTTGGCACTGCGGCTCGTCCTCGGCGCCGACGCATTCGGTGCAGCGTGCCGGGTCGATGATGTAGATCGGCTCGCCGACCGCAATGGCCTCGTTCGGGCACACCGGTTTGCAGGCGTCGCACGCGGTGCAGTCGTCGTTGATCAACAAGGCCATGGGTCAATACTCCGAAGGTGGGTCTTGAAAAGCGCGACGCCTGGTGGGCCGTCGCCGGGGGGAAACAGCTGGTGCATCAAGGCGCGGGTCAACCGCCAGCGGCGGCGACCAGAGCCCGCGGGCACCCGCCGACGGCCATGACGATACGCCGCCCGCGGCGCGGCGCCAATCGGCACACCATCGCAGCATGGTGCTGGTGACCCGAACAAACCGGCCAGGCAAGCGCGACAAGGGTTGTCTGACTCGCCAAAAGCGGGCTTGATTTGGGTCAGACTTGCGCCTGCGCCCTCATCGTTCACTCCCCTCCACTGAAGCTCAGGAGTCCAGCGTGGATTTGTCCATTTCCCAGGCGGCGGTCGACGGCCGCAGCGCCGCAGCGCCACCCGCCCTCAGCGCCTCGTCGGTGTCGGTGGCGTTGGCCGGCAGCGGCGGCAGCGGCGTGATGACCGCCGGCAACTTGCTGCTTGATGCCGCCGCCAAGGCCGGTGCCTACGGCCTGATGGTGCGCACCAGCGGGCCACAAATCCGCGGCGGCGAGGCTGGCGCGCTGGTGCGCATCGGCCGCCAGCCGCTGCAGTCGCTGGACGACCACTTCGACCTGCTGCTGGCCATCGACTGGCAAGGCGTGGCGCGCTTTGCCGATGAAATCGTGCTCGGCCCGGCCAGCGCGCTGGTCGGCGATCCCGACGAGGGCGAGGCGCCGGCGGTGTTCACCGCGCGCGGCGCGCGCTACCTGCCGCTGGCGATGAAAAAGCGCGTCAAGCCGTTCAAGGGCGCGTGGGTCAACATGCTGGCGCTGGGCGTGGCCGGCACGCTGTGCGGGCTGCCGCAGGAGGCACTGTCCGCCGCGCTGCGTGAATCCTGGAAAAAGCCCGACACGCTGGACGCCAACCTGGCCGCGCTGGCCGCCGGCGCCCAGGCCGCCGACGAACTGACCGCGCAACTGCTGGCCAGCGGCGGCGCGCCGGTGCGGCTGGCCGAGGCGCCGGCCGCCGCCGGCAACGCCAGCGCAGCCCGGCGCTGGCTGCTCAGCGGCAACGAGGCCACCGGTTTTGGCGCCATCCGCGCCGGCGTGCGTTTTGTCGCCGCCTACCCGATCACCCCGGCGACCGAGGTGCTCGAATGGCTGGCCCCGGCGCTGCCCAGGGTCGGCGGCGCGCTGCTGCAGGCCGAGGACGAACTGGCCTCGGTGAACATGATCATCGGCGCGTCGTTCGGCGGCGTGCCGTCGCTGACCGCCACCGCCGGCCCCGGCCTGTCGCTGATGACCGAGGGCATCGGCCTGGCGGTGGCCGCCGAGGTGCCCATCGTGGTTGTCGACGTGATGCGCGGCGGCCCGTCGACCGGCATCCCGGCCAAGAGCGAGCAAAGCGACTTGTCGCTGGCAGTTGGCGGCCTGCACGGCGACGCGCCGCGGCTGGTGGTCGCGCCGACCTCGATCGCCGACTGCCTGGCCACCACCCAGTGGGCGGTGTACCTGGCCGAGGCATTGCAGGCGCCGGCGCTGGTGCTGTCGGACCAGTTTCTGGGCCAGTCGCGCGCCATCATCGACCGCCCGCCCGACCTGCCGTTCAAGGCGCAGCGGCTGGTCGCCGAGCCCAACGCCGCCGACTACCTGCGCTACCGCGACACGCCGTCGGGCGTCTCGCCGATGGCGCTGCCCGGCAACCCCGGCACCTTCTACACCGCCGACGGGCTGGAGCACAGCGAAAAAGGCATCCCCAGCAGCCAGGCCAGCGAACACCTGCGGCAAATGGACAAGCGGCTGCGCAAGCTGCAGCAGCACGACTACGGCGCGATGTGGGCCGAAATCGAAGGCCAGGCCGACCACGCGGTGATCACCTTTGGCTCGGCCACCGGCCCGGTGCGCGAGGCGATTGCCCGCGCCGCGGCGCGCGGCGTGGCCTTCAGGCTGGTGTCGATGCGGCTGCTGGCGCCGGCGCAGGTCGAGCAGATGAGCGCCGCGCTGGCCGACGTGCGCCGGGTGATGGTCGTCGAACAAAACCACGGCGCGCAGTTGTACCGTTACCTGCGCGGCCACTTCGACCTGCCCGGCAAACCGGCCAGTTGGCACCGCCCCGGCCCGCTGCCGCTGCGCCCCGATGAATTGCTCAACGCCCTGCTCGACTGGAGGACCGCCGCATGAACGACACCGTTGCCCCCGCGGCCGCACCGGCCCCGGCCGCCGTGCCGCTGACCATGTCTTCGTACAAGTCCGACTACAAGCCGATCTGGTGCCCCGGCTGCGGCGACTACACCGTGCTCAACGGCGTGCTCAAGGCGCTGGCGCAAATCGGCCGCGCGCCGCACGAGGTGGCGGTGGTCTCGGGCATCGGCTGCTCATCGCGCATCCCGGCCTACACGCGCTGCTACGGTTTTCATGGCGTACACGGCCGCTCGCTGGCCGCCGCCACCGGGCTGAAGGTGGCCCGCCCCGACCTGACCGTGCTGGTTGCCAGCGGCGACGGCGACGGCTACTCCATCGGCGGCAACCACTTCATGCACGCCTGCCGGCGCAACGTCGACATGACCTACATGGTGATGGACAACCACGTCTACGGCATGACCAAGGGCCAGCCGTCACCAACCACCGAGCCCGACTGGGTGTCCAAGCTGTCGCCCACCGGCACCGGGCTGCGCGTGTTCCACCCGCTGGTGGTGGCGCTGGCGGCCGGCGCCAACTTCGTCGCCCGCGCCTTTGCCGGCGACCAGAACGGCACCGCCGACATCCTGGCCCAGGCCATGCGCCACCCGGGCTTTTCGTTCGTCGAGATCCTGAGCCCCTGCGTCACCTTCCGCCCCGAGCAACGCGGCTGGAAAGACATCGTGCGGCCGTCGCCGGTCGAGCCCACCTCCGACCCCAGCCGCGCCGCGCACCGCCTGCTTGGCGACGACGGCATGAACATCGGCGTGCTCTACAAGGGCGACCGCCCGCCTTACCCGTTGGGTGCGCGCCGCCCGCCCGTCACCCCGGCCGACCTTGAAGCGGAGTTCGAACTGTGACCACCTCCCCTGCCGCCAAGCCCACGCTGCAAGTCCCCGACACGCTGGAAGCCTTCATGGCCCAGGCGGTGGCGATGGAGTTCGAAGCCCAGCAGCGCTACGCCGAACTGGCCGACGCGATGGCCGTCCACAACAACCGCGACGTCGCCGAGTTGTTCCGCAAGATGTCGGTGATCGAAGGCAAGCACGCCGCGCAAATGCTGGCCGAAATGGGCTGGACCGAAGTGCCCCACCCGGTGCAGGCGCCGACCTGGGAAGGCTTTGACTCGGCCGAAATGGTGTCGATGGACGACGTCCACTACCTGATGCAGCCCTGGCACGCACTGCAGCTTGCGCTGAAGGCCGAACAGCGCGCGGTGCGCTTTTTCGAAGCACTGGCCGAAGCCGCTGTCGCCGAGCCGGTGCGCAAGGCCGCGCTGGAGCTTTATGAAGAAGAACGCGAACACGTCGAACTGATCCACGCCTGGATCAAGAAAGTGCCGCCGCCTGAAGAAGGCTGGGAAGAAGACCCCGATCCGCCGCGGTATGACGATTGAGTGGATGGGGTTAGAGCGAGTATTGATTTGGTATTGAGCCCTGATCGATGCGGGTCATGAAACATTCACCGCCAGGCGTTCAAGCCATTGACCACGTGCATGTATTCGTCTCAAACCGGCAGGATGCCGAGCGCTGGTATGAAGAAGTGCTTGGTTTCGTTCGCAACAAGGAACTTGAATCGTGGGCTGCCGATGGTGGCCCGCTGACGATCCAGGATGCAGATGCAAGGGTGCATATCGCCCTTTTTGAACGCCCTGCCGAAAAGTGCCGGTCCGTCATTGCGCTCGGCGTGAATGCTGCTGCATTCCTTGACTGGAAGGAACACCTTTCCGAGAAGCTGAATGAGCCACCGCATCTGGAGGACCATGGCCTGTCTTGGTCCCTCTACTTTCGAGACCCCGACGGAAACCCGTATGAGATCACGACGTATGAATACCAGGCCGTCAAATACTCTCTTGGCAATCATTGATGCGTTGAATCTTGCCAATCATACCTTCGCCATACCCATTCAATAATACAGATAACTGCCCCTGATCCGGTTGTGCAGCTGCTTTGCTGGGGTCGCGGCGTGGCAGAGCGGCCACCTGTGCCACACCTGTGTCACTAACCGATTAGTCCTGCAAAATCGGCCCCGAAGCGCGCCGAGGGCAGTTTTAGCAGGATATGCGGCGGCTGTTCTGCAAAATGCGGCTCGACAACAGATTAGACGGCGTCAAGAATCGTGACAAGGGGAACCTATGAGTTTTTTTGATTGGATCGGCGGTAACTCTAGTCTATTCCTCGCGATTGCTGCCCTCGTAGGTGCTTTGGTGGGGTTCTCCAAGGAAATCCGGGAGTGGCTAGTGTGGTTAAGAAGTCGCGAAGAGAAGCGTCCCCCAAAGCGGCAGCGTCGCTGGCCAGTCATTGCGATAAGCCTCCTGCTGATTGTTGGAGTGATTGTATTCTTTTCGATTCGCCGAACGTTGCCACCAGTGCCGGTGATATTTCCACAGCATGAACCGGCCACCTCATCGCAACCGTCGACACTGGGACAAGGTGTTGCCATCCAGGAATTCGCCGTCGTTGCGAAAGCCCGGCCGCAGGACTGGCGGGTGGATATCCTGACAGCGACTAGCATAAACGTGAGAGAAGGTAATACACTTGTCTTCACTCCCTCGGGGCAGTGGAGCGTTGGGGCCGGCCTCGTTGGCCCTTCTGGGAAAGAGGGCTGGTGCGAATGTGTCATCGCTGAGCGTGCGGGCGCAGGTTTCAGAGGCTTCCTTGGAGCCCTCATTGGGAGAATTGGTCAACACGGCCAACCGTTCTTAATTGGTGTCGGCAGGACCATAAGGGCTGGTGAGAGCGGTGTTCTATTTCTGGGCGCCAATGACAACATGGGACCTTGCGACGGCGTGAGCCGAGGTTCGTGTTTTCTCGACAACACAGGAGAGATGAGCGTCCGTGTTGAAGTCAAATAGGTTTAGGCAGTGGCCGTCTAACCCGCCATTCGAGCCGGACCTTCGCAAGCGGGCTTCGCCCGCTTGTTCGGCCGCTCAATGGCAACTTTAGGCGTCGCAATGCCCACCTTCCGTCTGCTCATTCTCGCTCTGGCTACGGGACTCGCTGCAAACTCGGCTCTTGCGCAGACCTTCGAACTCCGCTTCTGGCCTTCTTCGGATGCGGCAAAGGATCCTCGCGTCATTCGAATTGACGAACATCCTTGTGGTGAAGTCGCAGTCGCGCGGGTATCCGTCATTCCACCGTACAAGAAAGGTGCCGCACTGACACCGGAGCGCGTCCTTGAAACCAGCACGTCGGGCAAAGTCATCCGTCGCTGGTGGCTCCCCACTGACTCCTTCATCCGAGCCATTCGAGGCAACACGTTGACCATTGAGCATGCTTCGAAAGTCTATGAGGTGCAGCCCGGTGGCCGCATCTCACCCATACCCTTGAGAGCCTTCCCCGAAAAAGCCCAGAAACCCGGTTGCAAGGTGCCCGCAGAACTGCTGCCGTCGGACTACGCAGTATGCGAAGTCTTCAAAGACACAATGACGAGGCTCCCTCGCTTGCTGGCGTATGAAGCTGCTTGCACGTGAGAGCGGCGACGCTAACCACGTGTAACCCCTCTATAAGGACTTCCCTCCAAGTCAAGGGGCTCTAAGGTGGCATGTGGTGTATTCCGGTATTGCTCCAAACGCCGATGTCATGTCAAGGCCGGCTTGCCGCACTAAGGGCTTGGCCTTGACATCGACGTTTGGAGCGCGACGCTGATGACTGATGACGGGCTTGTCGGGGACCCGACAAGCCGTAGGAGGCGCCTGATTTCACTCAAACTCTCGTAGGTAAACCTATCGTCAATGGAGGTCAGTTTCTTTCGCCGGCGGAGCGCGCGGGTGCAGCCTCGTATCTTCCTGAGGCGTGAATTTGGTATTGGTATTTAGGGTTTGAGAATGGTAGTGGTGGAAGGGCGCGATCACCGCCTTTGCCAATTGATATAAGCCGCCGTCTGTTATTTAATTCAAACGTTAGTCAGCACAAATGCACCTCCGCTTCGTCCTCAGCATTGTCCTTTTCGTGCCATTGCTCTGCACGGCGCTTGGTGCTGAGGATGCGGAGTTTTATGGCAACTTACCAAATGGGCAGGTTCTAAGGCTGCGGTTGTTGAGTGATCCTCAGCCATGGGCACGCCAGAACTTCATCTACGGTGCCCAAAGCAGCGCCAAACTAGCCTTCTGCTGGGTCGAGCGGGTGAATGAGGTCCGCAAGGCCTTCGTTTGCACCTCGAGCAAGGGCACCGAGCCCACACTGGTCTACCAACTTCTCGGGTCGCCAGACCGGCCTCCGTCCTATGGAGATCAAACGCCCCAGGCTGCCGAGTACCGAGTCATCGCGGCCAGGGCCAAGCTCGGGAATGGAACCAAGCGGGGCCACGGAGCCCTCGAAGCAATCTATGCCTGCCGTGCCGGATGTGCGCAAGAAGCGCCGAAGTTCATCTATGAAGTTTCGCGTTACGACTGAACCTCTGCAAGGAGTGCGGCCATCGGCTCGCAGCTTCGCTCCACGCCTTTGCCCCACACTCGGTCGCCCTCGTGCAGTTGCGCTTCTCTCGCTGTGATCGACTTGCGGCGGGTCTTGCACCCGCAAGCGTGCGCCCGTGCCGGGCGCACAAAAACGAAAAGGCACTAGGCGTCGCCGCCAAGTGCCTGTTTCTTCTAACGAATTTGGTAGGCGCGATTGGACTCGAACCAACGACCCCCACCATGTCAAGGTGGTGCTCTAACCAGCTGAGCTACGCGCCTGCGAAGCCCAAGACTTTAGCATGCCCGCGTGGGGCCGTTGCGGGTTGGCGCCGCAAACCGCGCCGCATCAGCGCCGTCGGGCGTGACGGACGCCCGCCACGCGCGACATTTGCTGCAGC
>WBZS01000485.1_pt1 | contig 40186 bp, 39 predicted proteins | sample 5204201 | NCBI WGS metagenome assembly WBZS01 (sample SAMN12344357, study PRJNA552823) | activated sludge metagenome | biome: Activated sludge suspended growth; feature: Nitrification reactor; material: Wastewater; isolation source: activated sludge from nitrification reactor of wastewater...
CTGGCCTGGCAGACGATACGCGGCCGTCTCGACGCTGTTTCCCGTCTCTTGGAATCGGGTTCGAAGTGCGTCGGTGAGTCTCGCCAAGCCGTGGAAAACTCGAAGGGCCGCGAGTTCCCCGGGCCGATCGCGAACGAGGTCGACAAGCGAGGTAGCATCGCGACGCAAGCGAATCAAAAGCGAGGCGACGGTTTCCCAGTCGGCTCGCTTATCAAGAGGCGCAGCCGAGGTTTTCGGTCGTTCTCCCATTTTTGTCCCTTTCAAAACGAAAGGGCGAGAACCGCGTCGGCGCTCGCCCCATTGGGTTTGTATCGTACGAAACACGAAGCTAAGTTAGATTGAGCTAACAAAGCGGATTAGCTTAGCATCTAAGGGCAAAATCCTATTTTCTCTTCGAAATTTTTGCGACGGGGCGTAACGGTGTACGGGGTAAGGAGTTATGGAAAATGACACTCCCCCTATCCCTGCACACTACGTACGCGATATTACTATACGTATCGCTTCTTAGTCGCCGTGGATCACGCGGCGCGAGTCGGCCGGATGACGTTGACCGCTCGGCGTCGAAGAATCTCCGCGTTGACGACCGCAGGGGATAGGCCCATGAACCGCCGGTACTCAGGGCCGCGAAACGAAAGGAACACGTCGACGTCGAGGTCGCTCGGCGGGTTGCTTGAAGCCATGATCGCAGATTCGATAGGAACCGCCGACTTGGTTGCATCGTGCCATCGACCCCACTCAACGTAAGCTCGGATATGTCCGGCAGTCTCGGCCCGGACCGCTACCTTCTCCGCCTCGGCGCTGCGCCGCTCCAGCGCCGCAAGTTCCGCCGCCTCTTGCGCCAAGGCGTCACGCTCGGCCGCTTGGGCATCGGCAAGCGCCGCGACGGCGTCGCTCCCAACGTCGAGGTTCCCGTCGGCGTGCGACTTTTCGATGAGCTTGTGGACGTGGGCCAAACGCCCCGGCCGAAGATCCGTTCCAAAGTTCACCACCGTCGGCATCCGCGGCGCATCGCTCCGCCATGCCGAAGCCTCGTGGTTCTCACGGCAGACGCCGGCCCACTTCGCCGCCAGGTCATTCGCAGCCAAGAGGCATTCGTAGAACTGCGCCAGGTCGGTCTGAAAATCGGGGTGAACGTCGTTCCGCCATTCTTCGCGAAGCTGTTCGTCGATCTTGCCGATTTCGGCTCGGCAAATCCGGATTGCCTCGTCGATGTGATGCCGGCGAACTTGGAGTTCCTGGATTTCCTTATCCAGCCGTTCGACTTCTTCCTTCACGCCGCCCGTCGCCGAGCTACCGTGAACCATCAGTTCAGCGATGCTCTTCCCATCACGCCCCGTGTTTTCGAGGGACGAGTCGCGACGCTGGCATAGCTCCGAAATTTTCTCGCTCGCTGTCACCTTCTCGTCGATGAAGCCGAGCATCTTCGTTTCGTAATCCCGTCGCCCCTGATGATCAGCCTTACGCTCGGCGAAAGTCTTGATCTTCTTCGTTTGGTTCGTCTCGTTCATTCGATCGTTCCTTTTGTGAAAACCGTGATACAGAAACTTGCCTATTCAACCGTTCCGCCCCGTCGCTCATGTCAGCGTTACGCTTCGCGGCATCCGAATTGGGAAATCGGCCGACTCAACGTATCCGGCCGCTCCGAGAAGCTCGGCGATTGCCTTCCATTGCCCGGCGTGTTCTCGAAGCTTCTCGACGTGCCCGTCGAAGGCCTCGCGCGCCGCGTCCATGTCCTCGATGATCTCGACGTCGAACGCCCGCGACACTCGGCCGCGAACGTGTAAAGCGACTGCGAGCAGGACGCATTTCGCTTCGTCGATCCGAGCCGCGCGAAGTGCCGATTCCACCTCGCGGCGAAGATCCACCTCGGTAACGTCTTCGATCGTCGGTCGCTTCTCATCGCTTGGCCAAAGAATCGAATACGCCCCGGCGCACCGTTGCCCGTTGCTTAGGTGCGACGTCGCCGGATCATCGCCGCGAAGGATCCGAAGCGCCTTGGCGTATGTCGCGTATCGCGGATGGGCCGCGAGTTCCCGTTCAAAAAGCTCTTTCAAGTCTCTCAAGCTTCACTCCCTAAGAAGTTATAGTTGCCAAATTCTCGTTACCGCCGTTCCACCGATGCGAGAGGTCGCGTGCCCTCTCGCATCGGCGTCGCCCGCTCGCAAGCGCCAACCGCCGCGAGTTCCCTGGAATTCCTTCGCGAGTTCACCGCAAGCCAACGCAACACGGCCGACCGTTCCCATCTTCCGCCTTCGCGTGAGTCGATCGGCAAGGGGAACTCAGAATCGGCCGCGAGTTGAAGAATCGTGTCGATCGGCATTCCAAGCAACGCCGCGACGTCGGAACCGTTCATCGTGTCAGCAAGAGCCATAGTGAATTACCCTCTAAGTGTTTTCTCTTCTCACAGACACGCCGCCCACGCCGCCTCGAAACGACCGATCCAAGAACCGTTGAAGCCCGACGCGCGGGATGCGCCGATTCCGGCCGAACGTGACGTAGGGAATCTCTTGATCGTTCATGAGTTGGTAAAACGTCGTATTCGAGACGCTCAGAAACTCCCGCGCCTGACGTACCGTGAGAAACCCCTCGGCCGAAAGTTCCTTTAGGTCGATACTCATAGACACCCCGATTCAAAGGCCTAACGGCGCGCAGCAAGACGCGGCGAAGCGGTGAAGGTTCGGTAAGGTTCGAGGGATATAAGCGAATAGACGTATACGAAGATTTTCTAAGCTGCGAGCATTCTTCAGGAATCGAGAACCGGAAGTATCGCGTCGGCGGAGCGGACGTAGCCGACGCTTTCGAGACCGATTAAGACGATGTCCCACTCCTCGCGGGTACGCGGCGTCGCCGTCGCTAGAACATCCTTTTCAAATCTCCTCGAAGCATCCGCAAAAATTAACCGCATCAATTCAGGGATGCACTCGCGTAGCTTTACGTAGTCACGGTCGCGTAGTGCATCCATCACTTTGCGCCTGACGGGCTGCCACCCTTCCCAAGAAGGCCTTGCCCAGTTCGCTTGGAATACAAGCTGTTCAAGCTCCCATTGTTTCTTGAATCCCTTGATGTTCGGAGGCTTCGCCCCGTTTCGGTTTAGAATCGCCATGGCTTTCGCAAGTGGCGCGTAAGCCCAATCCTTCCGGGCATATTCTTCGAATCGGTCTTTGAACATCGCACTAAGCTCCATGTTATAGGAAGATTTTCTAAGCTGCGGTCGAATTCGGCGCGCCGAGGATCTTGTCGAGTGCGTTGGTGTTGAACGGCTCGATTGCTGGAACGATTTCCGGCGGCGACGCTTCCCCGGTTAGGTCCGTCAACGTTCGGCCGACTCGCTCCATAATCTGTTCATTGACCAGCGTTTCACCTTCGACGACCGCCGTAAAGCGAACCGCGAGGTAACGCCCCGATTGAACTCGACCTCGTTCAAACTTCACAGGGAACGAAACGCCTAAGACGTGGTTCCACGCGACGGAACTCGCCTTTCGCGATTCGCACGATGACGGATTGTCCGCGATGCTATCTTTCCAGAAAGCGGAAAGGGCCGTTTCGCGGTTCAGGCCGATGAACTTCATCCCATCGCCTGCTTTACGTATCGCTTTTAGGTACGTCGCCCCGATACTTTCGTCGGGTGAAGGTTCCTCGCAAACGGCAACGAAAAACCGTCGTAAGTCTTCGTGAGCCTCGGCGAGCGGTCGGCCTTTCTCGATGAGATTGAAACCGAGGTTTGCAGCCACGTCGGAAAACTTCCTACCCGCGTTTTGTTGCAACAACTCACAAACGCTTCGAAGTATCCGGTTCGCCGCGTGAGCGAACTTCAGATCGCGGTGCGAGCCACCGAGGCGAATTTCGTCGATGCTGTAAATGCCGTGCATCGCCAAAGGCTTTTCCCACTCGACGCGAGATTCCAAATGAGCAAGCACCACACGCCGGCCAATCTGAGGATCTCTCAGGAAATCCGCGTCGGGTTCGGTATCGGCCAAAATCACAGGCGGAAGCTGTTCGAGCCGAACTTGGCCGACGTACAAAATGTGCCCCTGGCTGTTCGGAGAAAGACTTAGAAGTTGATCAAACGCCCCGATACCCTTCATTCTTGCGCGCTGGATTGACTTGTTGATTTCGTCGTAGAAGCAAAACCCATCCGACGCTTTCAACAAAGCTTGGTGCATTCGTTCCGGCGAGTCCGGGTCGAACTTTGTTTGATGGACACACGCGCCGGAAACCGCCGCCGCGAAGTTCGTCGTCGACGTTTTACCCGAACCGCTTTGGCCACTCAGAAACACGATTGGCGGCATGCCCCCGCCACGTTGAGCGAATGCCCTCGCCACAAGTAGGCATTTCACCAAGTTGCGATTCAATCCCGGCAAAACACCTTCGAAGATTCGCCAAGCGGATTCCTCGTCGAGGTCGCCGACGTTGTCAATGTTCGGCCGCGCGTATTCCGCCGTAATGCACCGAAGCGCCGGCGGGTAGATTACCATCGCTGGTTTTGGGTTCACGCCTAAAGCAACTCGACATGGCAAGTCGCCCGCACTTTGTTCCAGGAACGAGGAGAAGTCAAAACCTTCGATCAGCCGAACGCCGAAATATCCATGCTCCGAAAGGTCATGGATTCCATGGAACTCGTCAAGCATGGTCGGAATGATCTCATCGCGGTCGGATCGCACCGCCGGAAGCTCTCGAACGGTGTATTTCACGTTGACGCCGTAAGGTTCCCCGCGACGCGTTACCCACCCAAGCCCACGCGAACGGATGAAGTTATCCCCAAGGCGAAATACGTCGTCGATTCGAGGATCGTCGACCCCATGGAACGACGCCAACAATGCCCGATAGGCGCTTTCGATGGTTGATTCCTTCAAGCCGAACGGTGCGACAAGTTGCAATCGAGCATGCGCCCAATGAACTCGACCGGCGACGACCTTACGAAGCAATGAGGGCCGGCCAGTGCCAAGGATCCTTGCCCACGGCAAAAAGCCCCGACCCCGAGTCGAATCGCAGACGTAGCAAAAAACGCCGTGATCCCCAATCCACACAGGATCCCTTCCGCCGTGTTCGCTCGGAGCGATCAGGCAAGCCGAATGGGGGTAACGTCGACCTCGTTCAAAGCCGCGACGACTTAACCAAGCCTCGACGGCGTCTTCGTCCACGGAATCGTAGACGCTCAAATCCTTCGAAAGGATGCCGATGTCCGCGTTGCTCGGAGCCCAAAGAACCGGCCCGGCGTGTTCGACAACGCCTTGACGCGTTCGCGGGAAACCTGGATGCCGAGTTTCCGCGTGTATCGACGCTTCCTTCACGAACCCCCACGCCCGGCATCGAATCGACAAGCCGAACGCAGCAACCGCCGCAAGGGACTCGGCGGCGAAACCGTCACGGGATTCGAAAATGAATCGCAGCCAACCGCCATGCGTCCGCCAACGAACGATCGGCCGGGGTTCGATCGTATGGAACGCTTCCTCGATGTCGTGGTCTAAACGCTTTGGCCGATTCGGAGGTGCGACAAAATCGACGTCGAGACTCGCGAGTCGTCCTTTACCCTCACGCTTCCAAATGAGCAAGGGTTCGACCGCCGGAAACGTCGAAACTCCCAACGCCTTTCGAAGAGCTTCCGCCGGCGTCGCCCCCTCAAGCTTCACCGCGTCCTCGTCGAGTTGACGAATGCCCCGCATTTCGACGGTGAACGGCTTCGCTAAGTCGTCGGTCGGAACCGCGCCGGGGTGTTTCGTGTTGGCGCTCGGATCAGAACGGAATCGTATCACCGCTTCAATCACCGCCGACGGAGCAACGCCTAACGCTTTGGCGACTTTCTCAAAGTCCGATTGCTTGCCGAACGTCCGCTCCTCAGCGAAGACGGGTGTGTCGGCAGTGTCAAAACCCGTCACCATAACCTTCGAACCGCTACCTTTAGTCAGCTGGTAGTATGCGACTTTCGCCACGGGTGCACCTCGTCTAAGCGTGGGCGCGATGCCAAACACGCGGTTTCGGTTTTGAGTCGTTTCTAAAGACGACGGGAAAACGAGATTTAGGCCGACGCAAGTTGATTTCTTATAACGCTTTACGTCGAATTTTTCGTGAAAACGCCCCCCCCCCCCCCCTATTGATATTCTTTTATTTCTTAAAAATGAAAATAATTCTTCGGTAACAAAGGGGGTTAAGAGAACGGTTTTTGCGTCTTAAGTAATTTGCTTTTAAGGAGTTACGTACGTTTAGCACTCGTTTTTGAGGTTCGATTAGAAACGAGATGCCCCCGTATGACCTCCGTGAGTGTGTCGCCGGAAGAAACTTCAAGGGCAATCGTAGGCACTAGCCGCCGAGGGCAGCAGGGTTGGACGATATACGGGAAAAGAACCTGGCCAACGCAGCTTCGGAGGTAAGGTAGGCTGAACCACATTTGACGCTTTCAAGCTTAACGAAGGCCCCGTCCTGGGATTTGACCCCGCGATGTATCCACCGCTTCACGACTTCAACGCAACGGTGGTACCGTTCGGCGACTTGTTTAGCCGAAAGGGCGCAGACGGCGACCTCCTCGGCGATTTTGGAAACAAAGGGGGCGACGGAAGGTTGATTAGACACGGCGTGAATCTCCACGAAGGGACGCTAAGCCCCAACACCCGACGCGGGCGATGGGCAAGATTGGAGACTACATAAGCCATTTTTGATAGGTAGATAGGAGATGTGCCATATTCGCATAATCACACGGCCGAAGAAGGTGAATTTCGACCCTGCACAGATATAATCGCTCGGAAAGTAGGGTTTTGGGGACATAACTTCCCGGTTTATTTCAAAAAAAAATCCAACGATTTCTCGATGATTAAGGCACCGCCTACCCTTCTAGGCCGCCCCGCAGCGCGAAGTTTCCAAAAGTCGCCGGGAAACCCGACGCCTCGATTTTCAGGCACGGGAACGCCCCTCGTTTCGCATTAGCCGTGTCTTGATTCCGAAAACGTCGCTTCCTGCGCCTCGGCCCTCGAAACGCGACTCAAGCGACGCCAGAGGCCTTTAATCCGTCAGGTAGTATCGCGTGGTTTTGGTTAAGAGATGATCTACATTACTTGTATCGTACGATACAAGTAATTCGCCGCCTATCACTTCGAGCCTTTTCGTTTCTTCGGCCGACCGATCTTAGGTTTGGTCGCGGTCGGTGCCTTGTTGTCCACGGGGCGGACTTCCCCGCTGCTCGGTACGAGTGCCAAAACGTCGACGCCCAACGCCTCGGCAAGCTTCACGGCGCTTTCCAAAGAAGGTTTTCTAAGTCCCTGTTCGTAGTGCCCAATCGCACGAATACTCAGGGAAGATTTCTCGGCTAACTCTTTTTGTGACAGGCCGGATTGCTCTCGCTTTTTCTTAAGTAAAACACTGAAGCTTTCTGCGGACATAAATGGATTCCGATTTTTTCTGTAAACAAATCTTGAAAGCGACGGCCAACTGTAGTACTTTCTTAGAGACGCCTCGAACAAGTGTAGTACTTTCAATCCTAACCCCGCGCCGCCGACCCGATTTCGACGCGTATCCTCGGCGACGCCTAAACACTCGAACCTAAGAAAGGATCCGCCATGGACCCTACGTCCGAAGTGCGCGCACGCCGCCTATGTGACGCCCTCGGCCTTGAATTCCGTCGCCTCGAACCTGATACCGAAAAGCTGTGGTGCGCCAAGCCTGGCCAACACTTCGCCGCCGGCGTCGCCGCGTTCATTTGGCAAGCCGTCGAGCAACTCGCCGCCCGCGCTCCCAAGGTTAGCGTATGACCGTCCCGACCCGCCGACCCGACGTCCGAACCTATAGCCCCGTTCACCTTCAAGGAATCTTCGAATGATCCGTTCACCGTTTCAAGATAACCGCGATTGTTTCGTACGACTCGAAGACGCCCACAAGGTTCTTGGCGTCTCGCGTTTCCGCGCTCGCGAGCTTCTCGCCGCCGACAACCTCGATGAGGTATGCCGAGTTCGACACCTACCCGCGTCGCTCCGTCGACCTGGCGACGATCCCGACGGCCGCGTCTTCCTGCAAAGCGACCTCGTTTACCTCGGCGTCTTCGCCATGCATGGCAACGACACCCACGTCGATGAACGAGGCATCGGCCGCGCCCTTCGTATCCCGCGATGGCAAGCCAAGCAACTCGTGAACCGCCGCCGCTTCCCGTGTCCCGTCGAGTCGGCCGACGGCGAACCCCAATGGCCGAAACGAACCGTCCTTCTCTGTTTCTGGGACACGATCGTTAAGAAGCTTCGAAAGCCCCTCGGCTCGGCCGTCGTGACGCGCCGCGTCAACGCCGAGCGTCGAGCGTCCTGAACTACTTCGATCCAAAGTATCTCACATTTTCAACCCGAAAGGAAACCTGAATCATGCCTCGCTTGAAATTCCGCAAGAATCGAGACGTCGCCGTTCCGCTTCGCCACGTCCATTTGTGGCTTGGATGCTCCGAGGCAAAGGCCCTCGCGATGTACGAAGCTGGGAAGCTTCCCGAGCCCTTTGCCACGGTCGGCGAATGGATCCCGCCACGACTCTGGCCACAATACGAAAGCCCCGATGGCCCATTGTTTCTCGCGTCGCAACTCAAGCTTCTCGGCGTGTCGCGATTCGAAGGCGAACGCATGGACCCGCCCAAAGTCGCGAACCTGCTCGGCGTGTCCCTCTGGCAGCTGGCCGGCCAAGTCGTCGACGGAACGGTCGAAGTTTTGCCGATTCAGCCCGATGGTGACTTCGCTTCGATGGTGTGGAATGGTGCCGAGGTTCGCCGCTTCGTCCTGGAACGGAAGCTCGCGAAACTCTTGCCCCCCGAGCGCTTGCCGGCCGAGGCACCGCGCGTCCAGTGTCGCAAGTGCGAAGCGTGCGGACAACCGAGGATCGGTCGGGACTTCCGGCCGAGTTGCGCAACGGAGCTTGAACCCGCCGGGCAAGTAGCGTAGCATATGTTCACTAGATTTTGCCCTAAACTCGGTTTTGCGTCCCACCGAATTTCTCAACGGGGCGCGAGTATCTTGTATCTGAGGATGTTTTACTATGGAAAAGGTTATTGAACGATTGAAGGCGTCAAAGGGTAAATTTGCTCGTCACCAATCGACCGACGGAAGGAGAGACGGGAAGGCGTGGGCCGAAAACGTTGCGAGCTATCGCGACTTGGTTCGTCTCGCCGAGTTGCTCGCTAACGGTTACCTGGGTACGCTCGGCGGCGCGCTCCCGAGTGCCTATAGCGAAGCCGACATACTCGCGGCGGCGATTCGGGACACGGAAGCCCGACGCGGCATCTCGCGGGACGTGTTCACCGGTTACGATGCGGATAAGTTTGACGAGCCAGAATACCTCGGAGCGTTTTGCGACGCCGCCGTCGACGTCTGGGATGCAGTGAAAGACAAAGTGTAACGCGACCCACTCCACGCCGCCGAGGTGTGAAAGCCTCGGCGGTTTCGTCCGATTCAATAGGTGATCAATGCAACTCCGAACCTCGGCCGAAATCGCCGCGTTGCAACATGATGCCGACATGCTGGCGTCGCACATGCTTCGGCAAGGGCGGCGAGCGGTACGGGATGCGAGGGAGCTTGCCGAGGGAGTCGGCGACCCTCGACCGGGGAAGTTCGCGTACCACGCGCCCGACGGTGCGAAGTGTCCCGCCGGCTTTCTCATCGACGAGGGCCACTACACCCCCACCATCGAAGGCCTTACGTGCGAGGCGTCGTCGATCCGAGCGATAATCGAAGGCCTCGGATACTCGGTTTCGCTGTGTTCCAAGTTCCAGAAAATCCACGACACGATAGAACCCGACCGTTGGAGAGAAGCAATAGAAGGCGTTTTCGTGTCGCTTCAACTCGACACCTCAAGCCTATCGGCCCCGGAGAAAATCGAAGGCCCTCGCGCCCAACCGAAACAGATTGCACCATCGACGCCGCAACCGCCGCAAGCAGAGCCAAAGGAGCTTCGGCCGTGGTTTCACGAGATGGAAGACGAAATGTTCAAGGTATTCAAGACTCGACGGGGCGCGGAGTTGTTTCGCCGACACGGAACCGTATGGGAGGATCCAGAAACCGGCGAGAAGACGCGAGACTTCCCTGAAGCCCGGCGCGTCGCTTACGACCTCTCGGAGCGGTACGACCCGACCCCAGACGAAGAGGGGAAAGTCGTACCCCCGCGAGTGTTCTTTCGGATGTATTTTTTACCTGAGCTTCGCCGCGTGCTCGCCCCACTAGAAAAATTCGAAATGAGGGACGCTGAAGCGCTGAAAGAACGACTCGAAAGCGAACGGGCCGAGTTGAAAAAGAACGGGGCGACGTATGAAGACCTCGTTAGGTTCGACTTGAAGCACGGAACGACGGGCGCGATGACGATCGAGGAACGAGAATCCCGGACTAATCGACCGACCGACGACATGAACGTAGGCGACGACACCTACTCGGCTTTCGAGTCGCGTTTGACGCCGGGGCAGAGGTCCATTCTTCGACGCCTTCTCGCGGGTGATTCCCGCCGTGGAGTCGCGTCTAGGTTCGGGGAGGATAAGAAAGAAATCGACCGAGTTGTTGAGAAGCTCAAGGGGAAACTCGAAGGGTTCTTGGACACGGAAGGGAACGTCGATGTTCCTAGATACATTGAATCAGTGAAACTCAAGAAGTCGAAGTCGAAGACAAAAACCAGCTCCGTTGAAGAGGTCCCGACCCATGGCAAAGAAAAGCAATAAGCGTCGCGGACGAGGCGAAGGGTCGATTCACGAGCGCCCCGACGGTCGATGGCGCGGTACCGTCTCCCTCGGATACGACGGCAACGGGAAACGGCGTCGCGTGTCGGTCTTCGGCGCGACGAAAGACGAGGTACAAAAGAAGCTCCGCGAACTCCAGACGCGTGCCGACGCTGGCGTCGTGGGCCCTGAAGATAAGGTCCGCGTCGGCGACTACCTTAAGCAATGGCTCGACGTAAAGAAAGGAACCGTCGGCGAAAAGACATTCTTGCCGTACGAGCAACACGTTCGCCTTCACCTATCGCCAACTATCGGCGGAATTCGGCTCAAGGATCTTTCGCCAATTCACGTTCAACGGATGTATTCCGACTTAGAGAACGCCGGCCTATCCCGCGCAATGCAACGCCGGGTCGGAACAACGCTTCGAACGGCGTTGGCGTACGCCGTCTCGCCACTCTGCTTGATTCGAAGCAATCCGGCCGCGAACGTTCCGAAGCCGCGACACACGCCCCAAGAAATGACGATTCTAAATATTGAACAGATGCGATTGTTCTTGGACGCGGCGAAAGAAGACGACTTCTATGCCCTTTACGCGCTGGCGTTAGACTCTGGGGCGAGGCAGGGCGAATTGTTGGCGTTGACGTGGGCGGATGTGAACTTCGAGGCGAGAACCGTCTCAATCACGAAGGCTTTGGAAGAATCGCGAGGGCATTTCCGCATTAAGGAACCGAAGACGGCAAAGAGTAAACGGAAAGTCGTAATTACCTCCGCGACGATTGAAGCGCTCGCCGACCATAGACGACGGATGTTAGCGGGAAAGGAAGCAAACGTAGAGGCCAACACGCTTGCTCGAAAGCCTTTGGCATGTCGTCCAGAAGATCCGATTTTCGCTAATGCGAGAGGGGGATGGGTATCTAAGCCAAACCTCGTTCAACGTTCCTTTAAGCCGATCATCGAACGAGCCAACGCCGAGGCAAAGCGAAAGGCCCGGAAAAGCGGCGTCGAGCCGATCTTGATCCCTGGAATTCGCTTCCACGATTTACGGCATACCGCCGCGTCCATTCTATTGGCATCAGGCGTTTCGCCGAAAGTGGTCTCAGAACGCCTCGGCCATTCGAAAACGTCGATGACTTTGGACGTATATTCACACGTTTTACCGGGCCAACAGGAACAAGCCGCCGGCGTTCTTGAGAAGCTATTTCGGCCCTGAATCGATTGGCACCCGAATGGCACCTTTCGGGATTTGGAACGCTCGAAACCCTCAAACAAAAAATCCCGCAAGTCTAGACGCTTGCGGGATTTATGTCGATTGAAGGCGCTGGGATTCGAACCCAGGACCTACGGATTAAAAGTCCGTTGCTCTACCGGCTGAGCTACGCCTTCAATGGGCTTTCCCACGGAAACCAGCTATTCGTTCGGCTATCCCGCGTGTCGCGGTTTTTCGCGTCATTCTCAGGAAAACAAAACCGCTCGTGATGGCGAGCGGGACGGTTTGGCCCAGAATGCCTGCGTTTCCGAACTTGGATCTTTCTTCACCTTATGAACCGACCCCTCCGTCGTAAACCGTCAAACCAAGGAAAACATCACATCCTTCGTCCAAAAAACGCCAAAATCCGTTGCTCCCCACCCGAATCAAGAGAAATTCACTTCTCATCGATCCTTGGGCATAACTTCAAGCCCGCTAAATTCAGGAGAGCGATGGTTGCGGCCAGGTTCGCGACTGACCTCTGTCTAGGCGAACGAAACTTGCAATTACGCGAAACCGAATCGCTTTCAGGTTTCGAATCACGTTGTTAGTAGCGCTAGCCAGTACATGGTTTGATTCTCGACGACTCGGTCTGATTCTTTGCAAAGGTATCGTTCGCAGTTCCTGAAAACAGGCTCAGGATACGTCGCAGGGGCGGCCTGTCAGGTGATTCGCACAACGGATCCTGACCTTTTTTCAGAGTCGGTTCACAAGAAAATGCCCAGGGGCCCAGAACGTGCGTTCTGGGCCCCTGGGCATTTTGACATTTCGCTTCAAACGACAAGTTACGCAAATAAATTTACCTGCACTATTTTAAGATCTTACCGAACCCCTCGCGAAATAAGACGTTGTACCTAAGTTATTTCTGATCTTCCCGTTTCCGTTTCGTGGGGAAAATTCGAGGCTTAACCCTATGGATGTTCATGAAATCCGTTGGTGCTGATCCGTGGCTGGCCCATTTTCGAGAGGTGACGACAGTTCGATGACGAAGGGCTATTTCGCCGCCTTCATTTTCGGCAACAATTCGGTGAGTAACGGCCGCATCGAATCCGCCCAGATCTGATATCCCTTCGTAGAAAGGTGCAAATAATCAGGCATCACTTCGGACGTGAGGGTTCCTTCCGGCGAAAGAAACTTCGAACTCAGATCCAAAAAGCGGATGGATTTGCCATCGTCGAGTTTCGCGATCCGTTCGTTGACCGCTGCAATATTCTTGCGAAAGTTCGTGCCTGGTTTGGCATCACGTGGAAAAATGCCCAGTAGCAGGATCTTCGTTTTCGGAAGTTTTTTCTGAAGGGTTTCAACCACGGTGGTAACGCCTTGCGCCACCTCTTCTGATTTGTGCCCACTCAGGCCAAAGTTATTGGTGCCAATCATTAGCACGACAACTTTAGGATGGATCCCTTCGAGTTCTTTCCCTTCGGTGATGCGCCAAAGGACTTGTTGGGTCATGTCGCCACCGATTCCGAAGTTGGCGGCCTTCAAGGGTTCATACGTTCGATCCCAAACGGATTTTCCCTCCCTGCTCCAACCTTGCGTGATTGAATCGCCAAGGAATAGGATGTCGACGGGGCCTTCCTTGCCGCGTTTCAAAAAACTTTCGTGAAGATTGTTCCATTGAGAAATGGACATCCAAGGATATTCGACCGTCCTCTTTGCAGGTTTGGAGGCGTCTTGACCCGTCGCGGCGCTGGTTAAAACAAGTAGAACGCATATAGATAGTGGTCGCATCGAGCAGCTCCTACAAAAACGTGGAATCAAAACGATTGGAGGTGGACGTGGGTCGCTTCGCCCACCCACCGAAAACAGTCCGAGGTGGTTATAGCGTTCCACGGTCCGAAGGAAATGTGCGCATCAATATCGAGCGACGAATCATCGTTCTTTTATTTCATCGATTCAGCGGCCGGTGTTTCTTTTTTCGTGCGATTGGTCAATGTGCCTGGAACGGTGCGATCCATGTGGCGTGCGACGTTCGCCCGGTAGTCTTCGAAATAAGGATTTTGGGGTGGGAGTGGTTCGGAAACCACGATGGGATTCGTGGGCGTGGACTCAGCTTTCGATTCCACGGGCTTGCGATGCTGAAACAACGGATGATCGGGCAGTCCTTCGGACTTGAAAAGTGATGCACATCCCCCAGCCAAAAGGACGCAACCCAAGGCGGCGAATGGCGAAAGATGAGGAATACGCATGCATCGACTCGGAGGAAAACCAAGGCCTTCTTCCAATATCGAATCCCGATCGTGCAAAACTGAAGACAAAGTTCCCGTGTATCACGTGGGGATTGGCGGCTCTTTTGGAACGGTTCCGAGTTGTATTTTCAAAGGGTTCGAGCCTGAACGCTTGCGAGGGAATATAGGCAGAATTCCTCGTTAGCGCTCAGACTCGAAGATCGATACCGTGGGTGTGGGGCCGATTTATGGTTTGGAAACGGTGAAAAGAAACGCCGGATTCATGGCCTCGAAGCGGAGGGTTTCGAGTTGTTCGGTGCCTCGAGAGATTTGTACGAGCATGCCATGCACGGGTTTCGCCAGTCTTTTCAGGGTTTCGTAGGTCGTGGTCAGACTTTCGAGGCTCGCGACGTTCACGACCATGGTGCCTTTGGGGCGTAACGCGGAGAATGCCGCCTCAAGAAGCCGAGAGATTTCCTTGCCGACACCGCCAACGAAAAGGCAATCCGGGGCAGGGAGACCGTCGAAGACGGCGGGAGCCATGCCATGAATCGCTTTGAGGTTATGGACGCTGAATGTTTGGGCATTTGCAACGATCAGGTGGTAATCCGCGACATCTTGCTCGATCGCATACACCATGCCCATATGGGCCAACAACGCTGCTTCGATCGCAACCGAGCCGGAGCCGGCGCCGATATCCCACACCACGCTATTGGGTTGGACATCGAGTTGGGTGAGTGCGATGGCGCGAAGTTCGGCTGGCGTGATCAAGCCACTCTTGGGTCGCGATTGCGCGAAAACATCGTCAGGATTACCGAATCGGCGATAACCGGCTGGGGTGCGTTGTTGATCTGGCCGACCGGGTTTTCGCTTCAGAATCATCACGTTCAGCGGCGAAAACTCCAGCTCAGCGATATCGGAAAGCTCGCCTTGCGTCACGCGTTCGTCCGGTGAACCCAGGTTTTCACACACGTACGCACGGAAGTAATCCAGGCCTCGGGCGAGGAGTTGGCGCGCGATCGCTGGTGGGGCTTCTCCATCGCTCGTAAAGATGCCGACGATGTCGGCGGTACGAATACGATCCAGGACGCTGTCGAGACTATGCGTTGCGAGATTGGTGAGATACGCTTCTTCCCAGGATTCTTTTACGCGAGCGAAAGCCAACTGCATGCTGCTAACATGCGGTAGTACGTCGAAATGGTCTTTGCCGATTCGATCGCAAAGGTAGCGTGCCACGCCGTAAAACAGCGGATCGCCGCTGGCGACGACCACCATGCGTTTCTTGCCCAAGCCAGATTCGAGGATTTGTACGACTTCGCCGAGGTTTGAGCCGATGATGACACGTTCCGCTTTGAGTTCGGGAACCCACTGCAAGGTGTGGTCCGAACCAAGAATCACTTCAGCCGATTGGAGGATTTCACGTGCCTGCCCGGTGATTCCGCGCAGTCCATCGCTACCGATGCCGATGATTTGAATTTTCGCGTCGTTTGCCACGAGTGCTCCAAGCAAAAACCAGACCCACCCTTCAAACCGGGACGCACGCCCGGGCTCCATCCATTCCTGCTATCGTACGAGAATGAGGAACCGTGGGTCCAATGGTTTTTGGCTATGAGCTTTCCCGTTGACGGCATGGCAATCGCCCCGGATAGTACCAAAGGGGATCACGAGCCTCGCGAACGTGGTCGGGACCCCACCTGACACGGTCGTGCGACATGCTTCGCGACCCGGAACGGAAGTATTGCTTCGGCGCGTCCCCACGGAGGCAAGCATGGCCACGCTCGTTCAAGCCGTTCGCATGGCGCTTCATTACGGCGAGACCTACCTCGGGGTGACGGATATTTTTGGCGAAGATGTTGGGCCACCGCTCGGAGGCGTTTTCACGGCTACCCAGGGACTCAAAACCGCGTGGAACTCTCCCCTAGACGAACGCGGCATTATCGGCACCGCCATGGGCATCGCCTACGCCGGTGGACGCCCCGTCTGCGAAATCCAATTTTGCGATTACGGCTTCAATATCTTCGATTTGCTCAAAATCGCGGGCAACCAACGCTGGTCCGGCGGCGCTCAGTATGAAATGCCGATCGTTCTCATGACACCGAGCGGATCGGGAATCCGTGGCAGTCTTTATCATTCTCACAGCTTCGAAAGCTGGGCGAGTCGGCTCGCGGGTTGGAAGATCGTCATGCCTTCCAATGCTGTCGACGCCTTTGGCCTGATGTTGTCGGCAATCATCGATCCCAACCCGGTGATGGTGCTGCTTCCGAAAGCACTCCTACGTGTTCGGACTGAGGAAAAAATACCCGGCGAGCCGGACGAGGCGGAATTGAAAGCAAGAATCGATGCGCCTGTGGGGGACCGCAGCCAATGGAAGCCCCGGTGGCCCCGACTGGAACGCCACATCGTTCCGTTGGGCGTCGCCACGTTGGCTCGTACGGGATCGCACGCAACCGTCGTCAGCTATGGGCGAACGCTCCCCTTGTGCGTGCAAGCAGCCGACGAACTCGAACGAGACGCTGGTCTATCCTTTGACGTCCTCGATCTACGCAGCCTTTTCCCTTATGATTGGCAAGCGATTTCCTCGAGCGTAGCCAAAACGGGCAGGGTCCTGATCGTGAATGAGGATACCGAGGTATCCAATTTCGGCGAACACTTGTTGCGCCGCGTTATCGACGAGCATTTTTACGATTTGCTCGTCAAGCCTCGAGTTCTGTTGGGCAAACATGTTCCGGGAATTGGATTGAACCAGGTTTACGAGCAAAACACCGTTCCGCAAGCGCATCACGTTCGCGATGCAATGCGATTGCTCGCCACGGAGCCGGCGTAAAACGTTTCGTAGCCCCCCTCACGCTATTTTTTCGAGACCGGAATGAATGTCGGACGGCTGCAATCGTGGACTCTCTTAGCGAGAACGGTGCTCGTCCCCTTGTTACTGATCGGACTCGCCCTTTTCGCCCTGCGGGAACCCGTTTGGTGGTGGCTCAACGGAGAAGAAATTTACGATCAGGAAGCGATCCGAGAATGGCTCCGCGAAGCGCGGGTTTATAACACTCTTCCTGAGTCTCTCAAAACATTTCTTCTTGCCGCTCGAAGTAACTCCGAACAGTTGCGATTGAACGATCATCCCGCGCTCGTTCGTGGGTTTCTCGAAAGACACCGCCATGCACGCGAGGAAATTCACGAAAACCTCAAGGCGCTAGGAACGCCGACGACGCAGATCTACATGAATCAACTTCCGCTCTTTCCCGTCATTTATCAGCTGCGTGTGACGTTCTCTCCGGAGTTTCGACAACAAGTCGACGCGCGTTTGGATTTAAACGATATTTTTTGGGATTCGCAAATTCCACGCCATGAATCGCAGGTTCGCTCATTGAACATTCAGGTGGCCTCGAACGAGAATGAAGCTTCCGCGCTGAATGCTCGTGTGACGGTTCTGTATCACCTCCATGCCTACCAACAAAGACAGACGAAAGAGCGGCAGGAAGCGACGCGCCGTTTGTTCCTTGGTGGTTTGGGGGTCCTGTTCACCTTGGCGTTTCTCGTGTGGGTCTATTTGATACAGCGACGTGAATACTACCGTCAACAACGGCAGGTCGAAGCAGAGCAACGGCTTCACGAAGCGCAACGTCGTCATTTCGAAGAGGAATTACGCCGCCAAGAAGCGGAAGCGAAACAGCAAGCCGCCGAGCGCCAAGCCCTGGAGTTAAAGTCGCAACTCTTCGCCAACATCGGCATCATGGCCGGATCGTACGCGCACAACATTAAGAATTTACTCGTTCGTCCTAACGATCTTTTACGCCGGTGCCTGGAGGAAAATCCAAACGGCGAGAATCAGCATCAAATGATTTCGGAAGTGAAGCAGACGCTGGGGACCGTCACGCAACGGCTGCAACAAATCTTGCAGACCGTTCGCCGAGACCCGAGCCAGGCGGAGACCAGCCGATTCGACATTCATGGCGTCCTCCAGGATTTGTTTCGAACGTGGGTCGATTTAGCCCGCGAAAAATGGAAGCTCAGCCTGGAGATCGATCTAGCGCGTGAGCCAAATACGGGCGAAACGAAACCCTTTCTCATCGAAGGTGACCTTTCTCATCTGCAGCAAGCCTTCGAGAATTTACTTTTCAACGCGCGTGACGCCACGTTCGAAATGCGAAATCAGATGCGTGAAGCCGCCCGGAAGGAATCGGCGTCCGATCCGAAAGACGCCCTCCGCAAGCAAGCGATCATCGCGGCAGCGGCGTGGAAGGGGCGCGTGCTGCTTCGCACCCGCCAAGACGCTGATGGGTGGATTCTCGAAGTCCAAGACAATGGAATCGGCATGACCGAAGAGGTTCGCCGTCGTTGCACGGAAACCCACTTTTCCACGAAACGCAACAACGCCCTCTTCGCCGGACTGAGCGCGGGGATGGGACTCGGGTTGTCGTTCGTCACGGTGATCCTAGGGCATCACGGCGCGTCGCTAGAAATCGTGACAGCGCCGCTCCAAGGAGCGACTTTCAGGATCCGCTTCCCTCGTGGTCCGCGACCCAGCCTTGCCACGCCCGTGTAAACGGATCGATCAATTCGCTCGGCATCTTTCCCGGAACTGTGCGGTTGGTGACGAATTCCTGCTCGGCTTCCCGAATCACGGCACCCCACATTTTCGCCAGGATCTCCCGCATCGTACCTCCGCCAGCGATCCAATTTAGCGGGTGAAACAGCAACTGCACGACCGAATGTCCAGCTTCGAGAACGCCCATCAAATCCTCGACGGAGTTACGAAAATTGGAGTCGGAGCGGTAAATGATTTCTTTCGTGAACCGTGGATGGTAAGCGTTGATCATTCCCGGCACCGTCCAGGTTTCCGACACCCGAACGACCTCGGGCGTGGGGTTGTGCCAGGCGAACACGGGATGTGCGTTCGGCGTTAAACGGCGTAAAGCCATGAAGTCGGCGCGAACCTCGTCTTCAAGCCCCTGGCGCGATAGCGCCTCCACGTTCGGTGGTGTGAACGCGTGCAAACCGATCCATTGCTGGCATGCAGCGATCTGTTCGAGGTATCGTTTGCTCGTCGGAGAGAATGCGTTATAGGCGTGGCTACGCAGAAGAACGAAGAACGTGCCCCGTAATCCGACTTCGGAATTGATCTTGGCTAATTCCGCGGCGAATTCCAGCGAGAAGTCGATGTCATGGCGAAGATACAGACATTTTTCGTTTGGCAGGGGTTGTTGGGTGAAATCTAGACAGCGGTAGTTCTTTTCGGCCGCCGTCTTTAGGATTCGCCGATAACTTTCGGGGTCATAGGGTGTCATGCGGAAGGCCCCAAAGGAACCAATCCAACGTGAAAGACGAACTGCTCAAGCCGCGTCAATGCGTGCTTGCATCAGCAGATCGTAATAGCGTTCGTACCGTTCCGCGCAAGCATCCGCACCATGCCAGCGAACCGCGAAGTCTCGGCTTCGTTTGGCGATTTCTTGACGCTGCGAGGCGTTTTGAACCAAACCTTTCAACACTTCGTAAATCGATTCCTCCGTCGCGGAGACGAGGGGAACCTCTTGAAGGCATGCCAAACGATCGCGTGGGTGGAGTTCATTTTGATTGATGTAGCAGATAGTGGGCCGCCCCAGCATCATGGCTTCGCGTGCATTGGCACCGTAGCGTCCCATATTTAACTGGTCGATGACGATGTCCGCCTGAGCCTGGTAGTAGCGGATCTCGGTATTCTTCACGTTGGTGAAGAAGATTGGGCGTATTGGGAAATTTTCTTTCTGCAAACGCTCGATGGCGGCGAATACCGCAGGCGTTCCCTTGATGTTTCGACCGTTCACGTTGCGCGCGTGGTAGTTTCCAACGGCGTGATAGATCAAGAGTTCCCCGGGTTTCCGGTGCAAACGAAAGGCGTCGGGAATTTCAATGTTGGGATGCCAAACGTCGGGATCAAGGCACATCGTCGTCGGTTCGCGAATGGCCTTGGAGATGCCCATGTAGTCCAACGCGGGCAGGGTCTCGGCGAAGACGAGGTCGCAATACTTTTCGACTTTTCGCCCCCAGGCAAGGCTTTTTTCGTCGTTGCATATGTCGGGCCGAGTCTGCCAAACGCACTTGTCGCACACATTTCGACCGCCGTCTTGCGTCGACCAGTAAGCGACGGCTTTCTGAGACGTCGCGCTATTGCAACCGCTGACGGTATACGCCACCTTATTGCCCTGCCGATGCCATTTCAGGATGTCCGGTGGGTCGTTGAGTCCGAAGTATTCCGGAAAGAAACTCATCAAGCCGTCGCCCGCGAAGTGGAGAAGGCGGAAACGCGTGAGGGCTTCGTGATAGAAATTCGTGATGCGCGCGAAAAATTCTTCCGGATCCGCGGAATACAAATTGACGTCTTCGCCATGATAAAACTGGTAGTTGGGTCCACCGGGGTTTTCCAGGCTGACGGTGATCGCGTCCCAACCTCGCTTGCGTAGCGCACGCGCGAGATAGAAGAAGTGGTAATAGCTATGATGCAGAAAGACCACGCTCCGCCGGCGTCGACGGGAACGAATCCAGTGACGGGCAAGAGGCGCAAGCGCCGATCGGACTTTTCCCGCCCAGCCATTCAAGGCCAAGCGAGGCTTCGAGATTCCCATGTTCCGTGGAAGTTAGCTCCTCGTTGCAGGGTTACCAAAATCAACATCATGGGTCGCTCGTAGGGCCAACCCGTAGCTGTAACGAAGGTCGGCGCGACGGAATCCCATGCCGGCGCTCAAGCTCGGAAGGCGATGCAGTCGACCTTCGAAATATCAAGCCGCGATGGCGAGCTTCCGAGCCGAGACCAGACGCTCGCAAACGTAGTCGTGTTCTTCGTCCGTCATCTGCGCGTACAGCGGCAACGTGATGCTCAAACGATCTGCCAGCACGGCGTTGGGATAATCCTCGGCTCGCAATCCATATTTCGTCCGGTAGTATTCGAGCAACACGGGAGCGTGGGTGCCCTGCCGTGTGGCCACACCGTGGTCTTCGAGGCTGGCCATGAGCGTGTTGCGCTGCTCGTGAAGACGGTTCAGCGAGTGGAAGTTGGGCGATTCAGGCTCGAAACGCGTCACGAAGCTTTGATATCCATGGGTGAATCCCGTTGGAATCGTCGATAGGCGTAGCCAATCAAGATCGCGAAGCTTTTCGTGATAGGCATTCGCCCAGTTCGTTCGGCCCATCTGAATCGAATCCGCTCGGTCCATTTGCATCGAGCCGAGCGCGCCTTGGAGATCGGTCATGCGATAATTGAAGCCCACGTGAGGATAATCCGAGAGCAAGAAAGATGCCTTGGCTTGGTGCCTCGCGAGATCGGATTTGGTGGCCCCATGATCACGAAGGCTTCGAACCTTGGCATCGAACGCAGAATTGCGAACGGTGACCATGCCGCCTTCACCGGTGGTGATCGCCTTACGCGGGTGGAAGCTGAAACAGCCAAATTCACCGAATGTCCCCGCGTGGCGTTTTCCGATCCACGCGCCAAATCCGCAAGCGGCATCCTCGACGATCCATAGACCGTACTTTCTCGCAATTTCTAGAATTCGCGGCATGTCGGCGCAAAGGCCGAATAGATGCACGGGTAGAATGCCGACGGTCCGAGGCGTGATGCGAGCATCGAGTTGGCTTGCATCGACATTGAACGTGTTTAAATCAATATCGCAAAAGACGGGCGTGGCACCCATGTACTCGACCACGTTGGCGGTCGCGACCCATGTGAGCGCGGGCACGAGCACTTCGTCGCCTGGCTTCAATCCCAGCGACGCCACGGCCAAATGCAGCGCCGTCGTGCACGACGTCGTCGCGGCCGCGAACGGCGAACCCACGTACGCTGCGAACTTTTGCTCAAACTCGCGAACGAACGGTCCTTGCACGACCCATCCCGTTTCCAGCGGGATCTGGATCGCGCGCATTTCTTCGGGACCAAACCAGGCCTTCGTGATGGGAATCTTCATGAAGACAACTCAGTTTCCTGCCATAGTACATTCAACGTGGTGCGGGTTCGCGTTCGAGTGGCTCGTGCCATTTCGATCGCCGCGGCGTGACATTGTCCTCTCGCCCTGGAACGTGCCTCACGCGGCACGTGCGGAGCGGACCATTTTGTCCCGTTCGCGCCATTCCACCACGGACTGCAATCCGTCGGCGAGCGGAATAGTCGCTTCGAAACCCAGCAATTCTTTGGCCTTCTTCGTACAACCGAGCCGATGCGTGACGAAGATGTGTTCCTGGGGATGATACTCCGCCTTTAGTTTCGATTGCTTAAGTTGAAGCAGCATCGTGACGAGTTCGTTGATCGTGGTTTTGGTGCCAGCGCCCACATTGAAGAACTCGTCGACCGCTTGGCTTTTAAGGGCAAGGATGTTCGCGCGGGCCACATCGTGCACGTGTACGAAATCGTACGATTGACTGCCGTCGCCATGGATCACGGGGGCAAGACCCTGATCAATCCGGTCGAGCACCTTCATGATGACGCTGACGTACGTTCCCTTGTAATCCATGCGTGGGCCGTACACATTCATGTAACGCATCCCGGCATAGTTCAAACGGTGCATGTCGTGAAAGGCACGGAAAAATTGTTCGCCGGCGATTTTCGTGGCACCGTACATGGTGCGGTTGTTGAATGGGTGATCTTCGGTCATCGGCACGGTCAACGCGTTGCCATACACGGACGCGGAAGAGGAATAGACCACGCGTTTCACGTCAAGATCGCGGCACAGTTCGACGACGTTGTAGGTTCCGAGCACATTGACATCGACCGCCGAGCGAGGCTCGGTGACGCATTCGCCCAGCCACAGCGCCGCCAGGTGAAAAACGTAATCGACACCCGCCATCGCCGAACGCAGTTTCGGAATATCGGTGATACTTCCTTCGAGGAGACGAAACGCCGGGTGTCGGCTGGCGGCTTGGAGGTTTTTCAACGTACCGCGCACGAAGTTGTCATAAACACGCACCTCGGCCGGATTTTCTTCGAGAAGCTGATCGACGATGTGCGATCCGATGAAACCGGCTCCGCCAATAACGAGGATTTTGCTTCCGTGCAATTGCATGAACGCTTCCTTCCATGGAAACGAGGCGAAACGAAATCGGATTACCAATGCACCGATCACGATTGAGCCGCAACCTTTCGGAAGCATGCCTTCGCAACCGATCTTTGGCCTGACAATCGCTCCCTGACAATCGTGGCTTGTCAAAGAGTAAGGTCAACGGACTCTAAGGTAAAAACGTTGGCGAATTCACGCAAGAGCAACCGTGAAATGATGAAAAGAATGGATTGGCAATTTAGGGATCTTGAAAGCCCGTGGAGGTGTGCAAAGTTTGCGTGTTTTCGCAGAATTCACCAAACGGATTCCATGGGGCGTAACCAAATTCTCTGGAGTTTGATTTCAAAATAGCTCACGCGGAGAAAACGCAGAGGCGCGGCGAAGAGAAGTGAGACCCTACCACCAGACGAACCGAAAACCTCGACAAAACCAGGATTCATTCTTCCAATTCTCTCTGCGTCTCCGCGTCTACGCGTGAGAGCTTCAGGGTTTTTACTAGCAAGAGAATCTAACTACACCGTTCCACCGTACGCGTTGGCCTGTCACTTCCACTGGGTTAAGGTATCTGCTATTTTGTACAGATCGAAAGAGATTTGCGATCAAGGCGGGACTTTCTCATGGCAAACTTTCAGGTGGTCAGCCCCTATCAACCCGCAGGAGATCAGCCTCAGGCGATCGAAAAAATCACCAGCGGATTCGAAGCGGGCCAAGGTCGGCAGATTCTGCTCGGCGTTACGGGGTCAGGCAAAACATTCACCGCCGCCAACGTGATTGCCAAGCTAGGAAAACCCACCTTGGTTCTATCGCATAATAAAACCCTCGCGGCACAACTCTACAAGGAATTCAAGAGCTTCTTTCCACACAACGCCGTTCATTACTTCATCAGCTATTACGACTACTACCAACCCGAAGCCTATATTCCTCAACGCGATATCTACATCGAAAAAGACGCCCTGATCAACGAAAACATCGATCGGCTTCGCTTGGCGGCGACGAGCGCCTTGGTCAGCCGAGACGATGTCGTTCTCATCGCGAGTGTTTCATGTATTTATGGCTTGGGTTCCCCAGCTGACTACAAGCGCATGATGGTTTACGTGCAGAAAGGCGACCAGATCGAACGTGACGCCCTCCTCATGAAGCTGGTCGATATTCAATACGATCGCAACGACACCGCATTCGAACGTGGGCGGTTTCGCGTTCGAGGCGATGTGGTGGAAGTTTGGCCCTCCGCCGAGGAATACGGGCTGCGTATCGAATTGTTTGGCGACGAAGTCGACGCCCTTTCCATCATCAACCCCCTCTCGGGTGAAACTACGAAACCGCTCGACGAGCTTTACATTTACCCCGCGAAACACTTCGTCACACCGGAAGATCGAATCGCCGAAGCGGTGCGCGAAATCGAAAAGGAATTGAACGAACGTCTGGAAGTATTTCGAAATCAGGGAAAGTTGTTGGAGGCACAAAGGCTGAGTGCACGGACGCGATTCGACATGGAGATGCTCCTGGAAACCGGACATTGCCCCGGAATCGAAAACTACGCACGCTTTTTTAGTGGCAAAAAATCAGGAGAACCGCCTTACACGCTCTTGGACTTCTTTCCAGAAGACATGCTGATGGTGATCGATGAATCGCACGCGACGGTACCGCAAATTCGAGCGATGTTCGCGGGGGATTTTAGCCGCAAAACCACCCTGGTGGAGCATGGATTTCGGCTGCCAAGTGCGCTGGACAATCGTCCGCTAAGGTTCGACGAATGGGAAAAACGCCTTAAGCAAGTGTTATTCATGTCCGCGTCGCCAGGTCCTTACGAGATCGAGGTGACGGGCGGCGAGATCGTCGAGCAAGTGATTCGGCCCACGGGATTGGTGGACCCCGTTCTGCATGTCAAGCCGGCGCGTGGCCAAGTTCAAGACCTGATGGGGGAAATTCAGAAACGTTCCGCCAAGCAAGAACGCGTGCTCGTCACTGTCCTCACGAAACGATTGGCCGAGGATTTGACGAATTATTTTCGCGAGTCGGGGCTGCGAACGAAATGGCTTCATTCTGAACTCGACGCCATCGAACGCGTACAGATTCTGCGTGAACTACGCGAGGGAGCGTTCGACGTCCTGGTAGGGGTGAACCTTTTGCGTGAGGGCCTCGACCTGCCGGAAGTTTCATTGGTTGCGATTCTCGACGCGGACAAGGAAGGTTTCCTCCGAAGTGAACGTTCGCTGATTCAAACGATTGGCCGTGCCGCGCGAAACGTGAACGCTGAGGTGATTCTCTATGGCGACAAAATGACCGATTCGATGCAGAAGGCGATCGACGAAACAAGTCGGCGCCGCGAGTTGCAGATGGAGTACAACGCCAAGCATGGAATCACCCCGAAGACGGTCAAGACCGCGATCACGATGGGGATCGAAGAGGAAATCGAAGCTCGCAAGATGGTCGCGGAGATCGCGGGAAAGAAAGAAGACTACGTAACCGAGGAATACCTCGAAGAACTCCACGCGGAAATGTTGGCCGCCGCGCAAAATCTGGATTTCGAACGAGCGGCGCAGTTACGAGACAAACTGCTACAGCTCAAAGGCCAACCCACCATGGCACCGCAATCGAAAAAACCAAGGCGGCGTAAGCGTACGCAAAAATAAAAGAGACTCCGTACCGAATTTCCATGTCCGCATCATTGCCAGAACCCCGTTTCCGCGTACAATTTTCATAACTTCCTGAAAGGAATAAAAATTATGAAAGTCACGCGGGCGGAATGGGCCAAAAAACTGGAAGCGGTTGAGGATCAGTTCGTGGATTTGTGGAACAACATGGCTGCCCTATGGGGAATCAGCCCCACCATGGCTCGCATCCATGGCATGCTGTACATCACAGGCACGGCACTCTCCATGGACGAAATCATGGCTCGCCTGGTCATCTCGCGCGGCAATGTGAGCATGAATCTGACCAAACTCGTCGAATGGGGCCTGGTTCGCAAGATCCATAAGCGTGGTGATCGGAAGGAATACTTCGAATCGCTGGGCGATGTCTGGGAAATGTTCATGCTGGTGGCGAACCAACGCAAACGCCGAGAAATCGATCCCGTGCTCACGACGCTGCGAAAATGCCGGGATCAACTGGCTCCGGAATCACTTGGAAATTTTGCGTCCGGCGATGACACGCAACGGCGATTGCAGCGAATCAACGATCTTCTAAAACTGTTGAGCCTTCTCGAAGGCCTGGCGCAACGATTCTTCGAGAACCACAAAAGCCTTCGTGAAGCCGTGGAGTCTCTGGCAAGTGAAGGATAAAAAGGCGAGCCTGGCTGCGTTGTCCAGACTAAATTTTGGGGTTGTGGAGACCCACGGGCCTCCCGGCAAGCGGCCTTCTTTGCAAATTACAAAGCCGTGGGCCGAAAGGCCCACGGGTGAGTTCTCCATAACCTGTAACCCCAAAATTTAGTCTGGACAAAGCACTAGCTGCGTGAGCAGCCGGAATACTGCGAGCGCTGACGCGACGTGGCTCGCCTGGCACGTTTAAATCGTGGTTCCGTCCAGCACCACGGCCGAGCGGGGGATGACGACGATTCCTTCCCGAATGACGAAGTTCGGTCCTTCGCCGTTTTTCACCTTATCTTGGTTGATGATCTTCACGTTGCTTCCCACCCGACAATCCTTGTCCAGGATTGCGTTTTCGATGACGGTGTTTTCGCCAATGCCGGTGTTGGGGAAGCCTCGCCGGGCATTTTCCATTTTTTCGTCGGTCGTCTCGAATCGGTCCGCACCGATAATGACCGAGTTCAGGATGCGAGCATTTTTGCCGATTTGCGTACGAACGCCGACGACGCTGCGCGTAATCCGTGCGCCTGCCGCGATGGTACACCCATCGCTGACGAGGGCCTGCTCTAGTTGAGCGTCGATGATGCGGGACGCGGGAAGATAACGCATACGCGTGTAGATGACGCCGCCTGGCGTGTGAAATTCGAACGGCGGTTCGGGCTGCGCCAACGCGATGTTCGCTTCGTGATACGATTTCACCGTTCCGACATCTTCCCAATAACCGTCGAAAAGGTGCGCCTGAACGTGATGGGTATCGATCGAGCGTGGAAAGATTTCTTTGCCGAAGTCGGTCGCGAGTGGCGGTTGATTCAAAAGCCGAATCAGCGCTTGGCGATTGAAAAGATAAATCCCCATGCTCGCCAAGTATTCTCGGCCATGGCTGCTGACTCCATTGCGGTCGATCCAGTCGGGATCCGTTCGCATCGGCTTCAATGCCTCGGCGGTTTGTGGCTTTTCCACGAAACCCATGACCCGACCCGTGTCGTTGACGCGAAGAATCCCAAGCGCGGGAGTGTGTTCCGCTTTCACCGGGAGCACGGCGATGGTGACATCCGCACGATTGCGGCGATGCGTCTCGATCAATCCGCCAAAATCCATGCGGTAAAGCTGGTCGCCCGAGAGAATAAGCACATCCCGTGAGGGATCTTCGTGCACGTAGCGAATATTTTGGCGAACCGCATCCGCCGTCCCTTGGTACCAATCCGATGCTTCGTTCGTTTGCTGGGCCGCCATGATTTCGACGAAGCCGTGGCTGAACGGATCGAATTTGTACGTGTTCGAGATATGGCGGTGAAGGCTAACACTGAGGAACTGGGTGAGCACATAAATCCGATTGCAGCCACTGTTGATGCAGTTGCTGATCGGAATATCGATGAGTCGGTATTTACCTGCGATGGGTACCGCCGGTTTACTTCGAAGCATCGTCAGGGGGAATAGTCGACTGCCGCGGCCTCCGCCGAGGATAAGACTAAGTACATCGGGCTGCATGAGTAAAATCTCGCCTGGGGGGTTGGTATCCTTAGGTTGCTCCGAACCTGAACCTCGAGGGTCGGCATCAGGGGCCGACTTTCGAAGCCCAGGGCCTCCGGGGAATTTTTTTCATCGTAGCCAGGGACGCAGTGGATCGACACCAAATTCTTGAATTTCCTGAAATCGGTTCACAACGTCCATGCACCTTGTGTTTTCGAGGTCTTCGAAACGGGCATCCTCCACACGGTCCTGGCCCCTTTTGTCAAAGCGATCAAGGAAAAAAACATGGCGAACTCGGGAAAATCGATCACGTTTCTCTTTGAGACGAATGGAGCGACGTTCGTCGACGTCTTGGCGGATTCGGCGGTCTGGCCCGGCATCTTCGCGTCGCAAAACGCGGGAAGCAGCAACCCTTCCATCTACTATCAAGTGGGAGGCAGCGGTGTGAACGGGCAGTTCTTCGATGCCATTGCCTCTTCCGGCGAACTCGATTCGGTGAACCAACGCTTGATCGATGCTTACGACCGCCAATTTGGCGTGGGTGCCTACCAGCAAGATTCCGCTCGCCAGCGACGCGATCGGTTAACGTCCTTGTGGATTCCGCTGCCATCGGGCAAAGGAAAAATCGGTACGAAGGTCGCCGGCATGATTTATTCCGTGGGCCCCGTGCTTGGTGTCGACGGCATCACCGACCGTTTGGGATACGCCAAGATCTACGAAGATGCCATCCTGGCTATTCAACGTGCGGAACCTGCAATCGAATGCTTGCGTATCGTGATGCTATCCTGTGGCGTATACGCTCGTAACGTGAAAGACAAAGCTCGGCTTTTCATCGATGCAGCGGAGTGCATCCTCGACGGCATCCAAACCGGTGTCCATCGTACATCGCCGGAATGCTCGCCCACCATCCTGATCAATCACCGGATCGGCCCCGACGGTGCGAGCACCGAACGCGACGCGTTTTTGGCAGCCGCCGCATCGCGAGGCATCTCGAAGCTGGACCAGAACGGATTTCTCGTACCGATTTGATGGCGGGTCCCGAACGAAAAATTGAGTTTTTCAGCTTTCATTTCTTTTGAAATCGGATAACATCCTCCAAATGTCCCGTTTCGTATCTCTCTCCCGTTACGAGGTAAGTGCGATGAAACATCTCGGTTGGTTCGCCGGTGCCACGTTGGTGCTTGTCGGATTCGGGTTTGCAGGTTATTCCTGGGTGTCCGCTCAAGGTGGCGGGGTTGATAAGGCGGCGCTGGAGCGTTCGCGTAAAACCGTCCGCATGCTGGACGATGTTTACAAGACCGCGGTCGTTCTGATCACGGACAAATACGTCAAAGGCGAGAAGGATTTTCCAGCCGGTCGCGCCGCGGTGAAATGGTTTGAAATGATTTCTGCCAAGGGTTGGCACGACGTACGCATCATCGACGCTTCCGGTGAGCCCTACAATCCCGCGAACGTCGCCAAAGACGGATTCGAAAAACGGGGTGTCGCCGCCATCAAGGGTGGCAAGACCTATTTCGACGAAGTGGAAATGAAGGACGGAAAGGCCTACCTTCGCGCCACCACGTTTATCCCGGTCGTGATGGAAAAATGCGTGATGTGCCACGCCAACTATAAGAACGCCAAGAAGAACGAAGCGATCGGCGCTCTCACCTACAAAGTACCCATCGAATAAATCAGGTCACGAATCATTCCGATCCCTTCAAAAAAAAGGCGAACGAGGGAAACTGGTTTCCTTGCTCGCCCTTTTTGTGGGATATGGAATTAAAAGATCTCTTAAGATCTTTTTTTGCGATACTCTTCCGGAATACCTTCCACGGCTTCGGGTTCGAGTTCTTGGGCGCGGAGGAAATCCGCGCGTGCGTCGTCTTTTCGATCGAGCTGAAGCAATGCGTTGCCTCGGTTGCGATACGCCGATGCGAAATCGCCTGCCATCTCGATGGCCTTGGTGAAGTCGGCGGCGGCTTTCGCGTGATCGTTTTTCTTGCCGTGCAGGCTTCCTCGGTTATTGAGATGATGTGGATTATAGGGTTCCAGTTCGATGGCGCGATCGAGATCGACTAAAGCACGATCCAAATTTCCTAACTTCGTGTGCGTGTTGCCTCGGTTCGCAAAGGCGAGCGGGTTCGTCGTATCCAACTTTACCGCTTGATCGAAGTCCTTGAGCGCAGCTTCGAAATCGTTTTTGCGGTGATGAGCATACCCGCGGTTGAGAAACGCTTCCGCGAATGAGTTGTTGATCGAGATCGAGAGATCGAAGTCGGCGATCGCCTTATCAAATAGTTCAATGCCCAGGTAAAGAAGACCGCGATTGAGCGGAATATTGGGGTCAGCGGGATCGAGTTCGAATGCCTTGTCGAGGTCTTTTATCCCCTGCGCGGTTTTCCCGACCCGGTGCAACACGATGCCTCGGTTGATGTACGGGGACGCATCTTTCGAATCGAGTTCGATGGCGCGGGTGTAATCCGCAACCGCTTTATCAAGTTGATTCAGAGCGGTGTACGCCACGCCGCGGTTATAAAACGTTTTGGGATTCGAGCGGAATTTCAGTGCGAGGGAGTATTCGCGAACAGCCGCGTCGTATTCATTTTTGCCGAAAAATTGGTTGCCACGTTCGGTGCAAGCCGCTTCGTCGTCCCCCTTCGGCAGAACTTCGGTGACGGGCGCGGGAATCTCGCCCACATCGTTCTTGGCGAACGCTTCCAACGGAATCTCGGGGATCGCTTGTCCGCCGATTTCGAAAGCCGGTTTTTCACCGTTGGTTTCCGGTGCGGGCGGGATCGCATTCGAACATCCAACGAAAAGGCCCAACATACCGGCAAAAGCGAATTTTTGGAGGGGAATGCGTCGCACCATGGGATCCTTCCCTGGAGGGGGCTTGAGCGGGTAACGAAACCCGGCCTGAGCCTTTGGATTGCAAGGCAAATCGGCTTCATCCACGATATCGACCGCTTGGCATGTGTTTCTTTGGTGGATTTCGCCAGCTCCTTTTCGATTTGCGAGGCTTGTAACAAGATTCTCGTGTGGGCCAAAATACGGAAGCTTTCACGCAGTGACGTGGAGACGGAAAGAGAATGGGAAGAACGACTCCTGGCTTTGTCGAAGTTTTTGGTTCGTGAAACGGTGTTGCCCGTCTTCCATTCTCCGCGTCTCCGCGTCTCTGCGTGAGCTTTTTGAATCTGCCCCCAGTGAACTTGGTAACAGCCTTTGCGATGGTCCTAGGATGGAAAAATCATACAAAAGGGACAAATTCCTTCCTGAGCGCCCACCGAACATGCCTGATTTTGACTTCCGTCGTCGAAACCTAATCCGCCGCCTTGCCGAGGAAGGGCTCGACGGTGCGTTGATCACGAATCCGCTCAACGTTACCTACCTTACAGGGTTTACGGGCGAAGCCAGTACGCTGGTGGTAGGAAGCGAAAAGGTCCTTTTAGTAAGCGATGGCCGGTTCACCGAGCAGATCGCGGAAGAATGCCCCGGCCTCGACGTATACATTCGTCCTCCTTCGATCACGGTCCAGCAGGCAACCCAGCAAGAATTAGCGAAAATGGGGTTTCGCAGCGTCGGCTTCGAAGCAGCACAGATGACCGTGGCTGACTTCGAAGGATTGAAGGAGAAGACTCCCAGCGTCGAGTGGAAGCCCGGCAGAGATCGCGTCGAGCAACTTCGCGCGATCAAAGACAACGACGAAGTCGGCGCCATTCGGCTCGCGATCAAAATTGCCGAGAAGGCGTTCGCGATGTTTCGGGCCATGCTTCGTCCGACCGATACGGAAAAGGATCTCGCCGACGCGATGGAAGGTTTTGTTCGCCGTGCGGGTGGAAAGTGCACCTCATTTCCGGTAATCGCAGCCACGGGGGCGCGAGCGGCATTGCCCCATGCCCCGCCGACAAACCACCGGGTTGAAGAGAGCTTTCTCTTGCTCGTGGACTGGGGTGCGAACGAGTCGCTGTACAAGAGCGACTTGACACGGGTATTGTGGTCGCATAATCATGCTGCAGCCTCGCCGAGCGATTACGATCAGTTTCGAAGGGTGTACGAGGTAGTTTTGGAAGCACAACGGCGTGCCATCGCCACGATCCGCCCTGGCGTTACCTCGACGGAGGTCGATAAGGCGGCCCGTGGCTACATTGCGGATCAAGGGTTTGGCGAGCGATTCACGCATGGATTGGGCCATGGGATTGGTTTGAATATTCATGAAGCGCCGTTCTTTCGGCCCAACCATGAAGTGCTTCTTGAAGCGGGTATGGTGGTGACGATGGAGCCGGGAATTTATTTGCCCGGTTGGGGTGGCGTTCGAATCGAAGATGATGTGCTGATCACTCCGGACGGAGCCGAGGTATTGACGAACTCCCCCCGGGATTTAGATGCGAACGTGTGGGAACGATAAACATGCCTTGATCCAAAGGCCTTTCCCACCTGAAAAGCGGCTTGGCCGCGTTAGGAGATCATGGTGACCGACGAAGCGACCTCTCGAAACGGTCCCTTGGACATACAGACGATTCAGACATTGGCAGGACTGATGTCCGAACACGATCTGAGCGAAATCATCCTCCGTGAAGGCAATAAACGGCTGGTGCTTCGGCGTGGGCACGCACCGACCTTGATTCAGGGTTCGTCGGTTCCTGCGCTCTCGATGGCTGCGGCGCCGATGCCCGGCCACGCCGCGCCAACGGCACCTGCATCACCGCAAGCCGGCTCCAAACCGACCGAGGCGGCTGGCAAAAAACTCTTGGAAATCAAAAGCCAAACCGTTGGTACTTTCTACGCGAAATCAAATCCCGATGCCCCGCCTTTCGTGCGTGTCGGTTCACGGGTCGATTCGAGCACCGTCGTTGGGCTGATCGAAGCGATGAAGATCTTCAACGAGATCACCGCCGAATGCATGGGCACCGTCGCGGAGATTCTCGTGGAAAACCAACAGCCCGTGGAGTTCGGGCAAGTCCTCTTTCGCGTGGATCCTGCCTAAAAAGTCCTTAACCCTCTTGCCAGAACGATTGAGTGGGTCATCAAGCCATGAACTTTGGGAGCGGGGAGGCGTCTGCCAAGCCCTGGACCCCAAAAAACTTCGAGAACTTCAGTCGGGATTGGCTCGGTAAAAACCTCGCCGTTCCGCTACTTAGGCAGATCGTGCATGTTTCAACGAATCTTAGTCGCGAATCGAGGCGAGATCGCTTTGCGGGTGATCCGCGCTTGCCGAGACCTGAATATCGAAGTGGTCGCCGTCTTTAGCGAAGCGGACCGCGGCGCTCCGTACCTTGATCTCGCGGACGAAGCCATCTGCATCGGTCCGGGAACCGCGACGGAGAGTTACCTCAATATCCCTCGCATCATCAGTGCGGCCGAGATCGCCAATGTGCAGGCGATTCACCCTGGTTTTGGATTTTTGTCCGAGAACCCGCACTTCGCCGAGGTCTGCCGAGCATGCAACATCGAGTTCATCGGACCCTCGCAAGAAGCGATGACGATGTTGGGCAATAAAAATGAGGCCCGCAAGCTCGCGAAAAAAGCGAAAGTGCCCGTCGTTCCCGGAAGCGAAGGATTGATCACCGAAGAAGAGCAAGCTTTAAAACTCGCGCACGAAATGGGTTTTCCCGTCCTGATCAAGGCGGCGGCGGGGGGCGGCGGGCGAGGCATGCGCGTGGCGCGCAACGACCTCACCCTCAAAACCGGCCTCAAATCGGCGCAGCAAGAAGCGGAAAAAGCCTTCAAAGATGGCTCCGTTTACCTCGAGAAATACATCGAACAGCCTAGGCATATCGAAGTGCAAGTGCTCGGCGATCGCCATGGCAATATGTTGCACCTGTACGAGCGGGATTGTTCACTCCAGCGCCGCCATCAAAAACTGGTGGAAGAATCCGCCGCGCCCAATCTTCCGCCCGACGTTCGAAAAGCCATTTGCGATGCGGCCGTTCGCATGGTGAAATCCGCGAATTACTACAACGCCGGCACGTGCGAATTTCTGGTCGACAAGGACAACCGTTTTTACTTCATCGAAGTGAACGCACGCATTCAGGTGGAACATCCGGTCACTGAATTGGTTACGGGAATCGATCTAGTCCGCGAACAAATTCGGGTGGCAGCAGGCGAAAAGCTTCGATTCGAACAAAAGGATATCGTCCACCGTGGGTGTGCGATCGAATGCCGAATCAATGCCGAGGATCCGTCGGCAGATTTCCGACCGTCGCCCGGAACGATCACGAAATGGCAACCGCCAGGTGGTCCGGGTGTCCGCCTCGATACCCACGTGGTGCCTGGGTACAAGGTGCCCCCCACCTACGATTCCATGATCGCGAAACTTCTCGTGCATCAACCAACGCGAGCCGAGGCATTGGCGGTCATGCGGCGAGCGCTCGCGGAGTTTCAAGTGGAAGGGATCAAGACGACCATTCCGCTGTTACGCGAGATCTTCAATAACTCAGCGTTCATCGAAGGCCGAGTCGACACCACGTTCATCGAACGCACTTGGATGAATAAGAATTAGCCAACTTCAACGCATCTCGAACGTGAATTGCTTCGTGGGCGCGTCAGTGGCTTTGCAGGCGAAGCGGAACGATTTATGGAATATTCGTGACGGGACCCACCCATCTTTGGGACGTACCGACGAATAACCCGTTTCGCCATGCCGATAAATCTTGAAGCTAACTGGCTCGCTTCGGGCGTCAATGACCCAGTATTCGCGAATTCCAGCTTCCCAGTAAAGACGCCGTAAGAGGACGGTGTCTTTCTCCACGGAACTTTTGCTGACAATTTCAATCACCACATCGGGTGAGCCGACCACCTGCGTGTGTCCTTCCTCCGCACCGGCGTGGAATTTCACCCGATCCTCCGCGATCGATTCGTTCGAAATGAACATGCCATCCGGGATCACCGCCAGGTCGGCTTCGGCGTTGACCAAGAACGCTCCGTCACCGAACACAATTCCCAGATGTTCGTTTTGACAGTGAACCGTAAGGATGGACGCAACCAACGTTTTTACCTGAACATGCGCAAATAGTTGTTCCATGGTCAAATCGATCCATACGTCGCCATCGAACCAGCAAATTCGCCCTTGGTCGGGAAATTCGTCGGATTCGTACCAACGTCGAAACGTGGCCAAGCTGTTCACCCAACTGGGAACGTCGACCTGTTTGCTTTCGTAAACGACCGTGGTCGCCATGGAAAAACCTTCCGTAATTGTTTTTATCCTACGGACCGATTTTAGCTGATCCGCCGATCGGCGCAAAGTGCGTTGTCCTTCGGCCTATTGATGCCATTCGCCCACGAAGGGATCGTACACGTTCTTGAATAAACGATAATGCCAGGTGGGCGCGGAGGGGATGCCTTCCTGACCTAAAGCGTCGACCGCGACGATTGAATAACGGCGGGATTCCTTACCGATGCCTTTGTCGGTGAACGTCGTTTCCGCAGTCGGCTCAGCAGTGACGCGGGTGACCTTTTGGCCGGGGCCGTTAATGCGGGGCGATTCCATTCGGTACACACGATAGCCGACGATTCCCTGTTCTGGATTTTTCGCCCATTTCAAAAGGGCGTCGTTGCCAGATTCCTTCGAATAAAGCCACTGCGGAGCCGAGGGAATGGTCAACACGTAAGGGCTCGGACCGCCGACATCTCCATTCACCGCCATTTCTCGAACCCGATAAGCATATACGCCGAACCGGTACGGCTTTCCCTCGGCATTCACCTGTTCCTTCGTGAACCGATGTTTAAAGATCGGTTTACCCTCGACCGCCTGGGCCTTGCTCAGGTCGATTGTGGAATCTTCAAAGGACGGAACGCCCACAGGCTTCTTCGTTAGCGTTTGAAATTCTCCCACCGTGTGCAGCGCCCCGATACTTGGCTCGGCCAACGGTGGAGTGTCTTTACGAAGGCGATGAATTTGATCTTCGGAAAAGACTTCGACCGCAGCCCGCTCGACCACGTATCCCACGGCTCGCTTGTTTTCCTTCCACTTTAATGAAACCTTCTGGGCGGAGATGACTGAGCATACGACGTCTTCGACCAACTTAGGTTCTAGCCATTTCGGTTCGGGTTGTTCGTACGCCTTCGCGGCAGGCGCATCTGCGTAGCGATAGGTCCAGATCTGTTGTTCACGATCGACACCCGCCACACGCAACGGCGGATTGACATAACTTTCCAAGACCGTCACGTTCAGATCGGGAACGTAGCACATCAGCCGGCGACGACTGCCGAACCCATCGGGTTCTTTCGCGGGGGACATTTTTTTCCAGGTGTTGGCGTCACCGTCGAGCACCCAGGTTTCATAATGGCCCTTCGTCGCTTCGCCGCCGACTTCGGAATCGAAGACATTGACGTTCGCCACGATCACGCCGTGGCGTTCATCGTATACGAGCACCGCGTCGTTCTTTTTGGTGGGCGGCATCTCCTTCGGTTTCAGATCGGTCCAGGTGTTGTCGGTCAGCGAGTAAGCCCAGGTGTGCTTGTCGTCGTCGAACTGCGAACCAAAAAGGATGTGGCGTTTGCGTTTGGCATCGTACGCCATGTTGCCGCCGCTACGGAAGGCGGGCTGAACTTTGGGATTCATCCGCTTCCAGGTGTTGAGATACGGATCGTAAACGACGGTCCCTTCGCTGTTGCCTTCGCCGCCGAACACGACGACGACTTGATGATCCGAATCCCACGAAGCACAACGCAAAGGCGAGACGAGCGGTTCAGGCATGGGCTTCATATTTCGCCAAGTCTTCGTAGCCAAGTCGAAGCTCCACACCGAGGAGTTCGCGAGGTAGATTTCGCGGAACCATTGCCAACCATGGCTACCGGCGAACGACTTGAAGCGAAGGAAGCGATTGCCGACCGGATCGAAGACGTTCTGCTGAACGCAACATCCGCCCGGCGGAGCGAGGTTGGTGTCGATCAGTTCGAATTGGGCGGTACGAGGATCGTAGGTCCAGGTTTCGTTCTGCTGCTCGTGCCCGCCACTTTGCGTGTGGCCTGCCCAGCGAATGACTTTGCGAGCGAGGGGATCGTAGCCGAAGGAACCTTCATAGCCCAGCATGGGATTGCGCGGGCCATTCTTCAGGGGGCTCCGTTTAACCCAGGAATTGGCAGGCTGATCGAGCCCACCCACCTTTGCAGGCTCGTCGGCAAGCAGGGTATTCGTCAACCCGATTGCAAAAAGCGTAGCCAAGAGCTGTTTCGTTCGCACGGATCGTTCCCCCCGAAATGATCGATACTATTTTTGACTGCTCGGAATGTACCCTGGCCGACCAACGCCTCGAACAGGTACTGCGAACCTCGGGAAGCCCAAGGCTTCGGAGTACCTCAGCCTTGGGCTTAGATCATCTTTTTTAGAAAACTTTCGGATATCGAAATTCACACAAAGAGACCTACTTCATCTCAAAGGCGAATTGAGGCGTAGAGCCTTTCGCAGACTTCGCGATCAGGCGAAACGACTTGCCGAACGTGGGCGAGGGCAGCCAACCAGCTTTCGGTCGAACGGAGGTGTAGCCGCGTGCGGTGTGCTTGAGAATTTCGTAGCGAATGGGTTCGGACCGAGCGTCGATCAGCCAATACTCGGGAATACCTGCTTCCCAATACGATTGCCGAAGGATGATTTCGTCTTTTTTGACGGAACTGGTGCTAACAATTTCGATGACCAAATCGGGAGTACCGAGAATGCGTGTGTACCCACCATCGGCCCCTTCGACGAATTCGACCCGCCCCGCGCCAATCGATTCGTTGGAGAGAAACATGCCATCTGGGATGACGGCAAGGCCAGCCTCCTCGTTCACGAACAGGGCACCATCAGGGAAGTAGATTCCCAGGCCATGAGTTTTCGCCAAACCCGTTAAGGTGAATGCGATTTCGTTTTTGACTTGGCCGTGCGTGAAAATCTGTTCCATGGTCGTGTCGATCCATACGCCTCCATCGAGCCAACAGATTCGGCCATGTTCGGGAAACTCCTCAGACTCGGCCCAAACCAAGAACGTTTCCAAGCTGGTCACCCAGTTTGGCACATCCACTTGCTTGGCGCCTTCAAAAACGAAGGTGGTGGTGCTCATATATCACCCATCTTCCCGGGGTCTCTTTTCTGCGAGTCATCCTACCAAAGGCAGGCGTGGTATGCCATGGCGTCCGATTCAGCCGACCCCGTCATCATCAGAGGGTGGTCGCGCTCGCCTAAATTCGTGGAAAACGTAAAAAACCTGAAGGGGACCTTCGTGTCCTCGTGTCTATTTATTGCCTTTGGCTTCGCCAACAAAACGTAAAGGGGCAACGTACGTGCCGTGGGGTGGGTGGAGCGTACTCGCGTAACCCTCCAAAGCCTGGACTCGATTCATCGCATGGGAGCTCGATCTTTCGATGATCCGCTTTCCGTTCGAGGCGGCGGTGGGTTTCGGGAGTACCCTTCACCCACCCTACGGCACGTCCCTGGCCTGCTCCTGTTTTTGTTGGTGAATGATATTTTTCTTTTTTGCTTCCGAATAAACTTATGCCGACCGCCAACGAAATCCGTCAGCAGTTCACCGACTTCTTCGTGCAAAAGTGTGGCCACACGTTCGTGCCAAGCTCGCCGGTGGTGCCGGTCGGCGACGACACGCTGCTTTTCGCCAACGCGGGCATGAACCAGTTCAAGGACGTTTTCCTTGGCACCGGCTCCCGCCCCTACAAACGGGCGGCCAACACACAGAAATGCATTCGGGCTGGCGGAAAGCATAATGATCTCGACGACGTCGGTAAAGACACGTACCACCACACCTTCTTCGAAATGCTCGGCAACTGGTCGTTCGGCGATTACTTCAAAAAAGAAGCCATCGCCTGGGCCTGGGAGCTGCTCACCGAAGTGTGGAAACTCGACAAGACGCGCCTGCACGTCACCGTCTTCGAAGGCGATCCGGAGAACAACGTCCCCCGCGATGACGAAGCGGCCACCATCTGGCGCGAAGTCGGCGTACCCGACGCGCAGATTCATCTGGGCAGCAAGAAGGACAACTTCTGGGAGATGGGCGAGACCGGTCCCTGTGGCCCGTGCACTGAAGTCCACATCGATCTCACGCCCGACAAATCCGGGGCGTCGCTCGTCAACAAAGGCACGCCTCAGGTCATCGAGATTTGGAATCTGGTCTTCATCCAGTTCAACCGCAATGCGGATAAGTCGCTGACGCCGTTGCCCGCGAAGCATGTCGACACCGGCATGGGCTTCGAACGCGTGACGGCCGTGCTACAAGGCAAGACGAGCAACTACGACACCGATGTGTTTTCACCGATCTTCGCCGCGATTCAGAAAGTGACCGGAGCAGCCGAGTACACCGGAAAACTTGACGACTTGAAAGACACAGCCTACCGCGTGATCGGTGATCATATTCGCACGCTGACTTTCGCCCTCACCGATGGAGCGACGCTGGGGAACGAAGGCCGAAATTATGTGCTCAAACGCATTCTGCGCCGAGCCGAGCGATACGGTCGCCAGTACCTCGGCGCCACGAAACCGTTCCTGTGCGAATTGGTAGCGACGGTCGTCGATTCGATGGGCGAGGCGTTTCCCGAGTTGCGAAAAAGTCCCGGGAAGGTCGTGAAGCAGATTTTTGACGAGGAAGAGAGCTTTATCCGCACGCTTGATAGAGGACTAACATTTTTCAACGAAGCCGTTCTAATTTCCGCAGTCGCAGAAGGGACTGAATGGACCAATCCCAATCCAATGATTACTGGTGAACAAGCGTTTCGACTTCACGACACGTACGGACTATACATCGATATTGTCGAGCAAATGGCCCAAGAACGTGGTATTCCGGTCGATCGTGAAGGCTACGAGCGCGAGATGGAAAAGGCCAAAGATCGCTCTCGGCAAGGCGCCAAGAAGTTCGCCGTCTCCGCGATCCAGGGCGACCTGCCCACGACCGACGATTCGCAAAAATACAAAGGCACCGCCGGCAAAGGCAAGATCGTGGCCTGGACGAAGGAAAACCTCGTCGGCACCGCCGGCTCGCTTGGCCCTGGCGATCAGGTGGCGATCATCCTCGACAAGACCTGCTTCTATGCCGAGCAAGGGGGACAAGTCGGCGACAAGGGAACCATCAAAACCAAGACCGGCACCTTCCAGGTCGAAGACACCCAACGCCTGGGTGACGCGATTTTGCACGTGGGCAAGGTGTGGGAAGGCACGATCAAGATCGGCCAACCCGCGACGCTCGAAGCCGACGCCAGCGTGTTGCCGCTCAGATCGTCGATGACCTGGGCGTAGATGTGCGTCACGCTGCGGAACACGCTCAAACGCGGCCGCTCGGCGGTGCCTGCAATCCGCTTGCGCTGGCGCAGCTGGATGCGACGCCGGCGATCGTCTTTGGTTTGTATCTTCA
>WBZS01000621.1_pt1 | contig 40122 bp, 35 predicted proteins | sample 5204201 | NCBI WGS metagenome assembly WBZS01 (sample SAMN12344357, study PRJNA552823) | activated sludge metagenome | biome: Activated sludge suspended growth; feature: Nitrification reactor; material: Wastewater; isolation source: activated sludge from nitrification reactor of wastewater...
GGAGCCCACCCCGTCCTGGGGACGCACTGTCTCTAACGCTCAGAACGCATACGCGCGCTACCCCTTGTTCCTCTGGCCACCGGTCCTGTCCATTGCCTTGCTCGTGCTCGCTCTTTCGCTCTTGGGTGAAGCAATTCGCGATGCATTCGACCCCAACACTCGTCGGTAGCGTCAACAACGCTGCTGTCGGAAAAGCTCCGGAGAACTCTCGGGGCTCATCATCAAAGGAGAAAACACATGCGCTGGACTCACGTCCTGGCCGCGGGGGCGGTCGCGTCCTTGGGCCTGACGGCAGCCTGCTCGGCACCTGCGTCGACGCCCGGTTCCACCGCGGGCACGACAGCATCGGCAGCGGCGGACACCAAGGCAGCCGCCGCGTTGGACCCGACCGCCAAAGGTCCGGCACCTGAAGTTGCCGGCGCCAAGAAGGGCGGCACCCTGACTGTGTCATACGCAACGGCTCCAGCTGACATGGACCCAAGCGCGCAGTTCTACCAGGATTCCGGCGCCATCATGACCCGCCTGACCCAGCGGTCTTTGACGTCATTCGTCACCCGCGACGGCAAGCAGGTCCTCGTTCCGGACCTGGCCACCGACCTCGGTCAGGTGTCCGCTGACGGTCTCACCTGGACCTTCACCATCAAGGACGGCATTAAGTATTCCGACGGTTCTGCAGTCACCGCCGAAGATATCGCTTATGCGGTCAAGCGCTCCTTCGCGTTCACCGACACCGGGCCGACCTACCAGGTCGACTTCCTCAAGGACGGCGCCAAGTACGAGGGCCCGTGGGACAACCCGGAGACCCAGAACACCTTCGGCGACACCTTTGCCGGTGTCGAGGCCCAGGGCAACAAGGTCATCTTCCACCTGGAGAAGCGCTGGGAGACCCTGCCCTACTTCGCTGCCTTCACCCAGGTCTCGCCGATCCCGAAGGCCAAGGAAACCAAGAACCGCGACTACGGCAACACCGCCCTGTCGACCGGTCCCTACATGATCAAGTCCTTCACCCAGGGCACCGAGCTCACCCTCGTGCGCAACCCCAACTGGGACCCGAAGACCGACCCGGCTCGCACGGCATACGTGGACAGCTATGTCTTCAAGTTCGGTCAGGACTCGATCAAGGTCCAACAGGGCATCCTCGCCAGCAACGGCCCCGATGCGACGACCCTCAACTGGGACGCCATTGACGCGTCGCTGGCCGACCAGGTCACCGGTGCCAAGGCCAGCCAGTTCGTCAACGGCCAGTCTTCATGCGTTGCAGCGATCAACATGGACAGCCGCAAGATCCCGCTTGAGGTCCGCAAGGCGATCGCCATGGCCTACCCCTTCGACGACATCAATAAGGCGGCGGGCGTGACCCCGTTGTCGCAAACCCCGGCCAGCACCCTCATTCCGCCGCAGATCCCGGGCTGGTTGGATTACAAGCTCCCGGGTCTGACCGGGACCGGCAACGGTGACCCGGTGAAGGCCAAGGAGATGCTCAAGGCCGCCGGCAAGGAGGGCTTCGAGCTGGTGTACTACTACACCAACGACGACGCCAGCAACGTGGCCCAACAGGTCAACCAGGTCCGCAAGACCAAGCTGGAGGCCGCAGGGTTCAAGGTCACCGACATGGGAGTGCCGAACAAGGAACGGCGCAAGCTCATCGCCAAGCTCGATGGACCCCACAACATGCTGCAGAGCCCTGGTGGCTGGTGCTTCGACTGGCCGTCGGCCGACTCGATCTTCCCGCCGATGGTGTCCTCGACCCAGATCAAGAACAACGGCACAAACTGGGGCAACCTGTCCGACCCGAAGATCGACGCCGAGATGGAGCGCATCCAGAAGCTCTCGATCGCCGACCAGGGCCCGGAGTGGGGCAAGTTCGACAAGTGGCTTATGGAGACCTACCTGCCGGCGATCCCGTATTACTACAGCCGCTCCAACCTGCTGTTTGGGACCAAGGTGAAGAACGTCATCAACGACCCGAACCACGGCATGCCGATCCTGGACGCCATCTGGGTCGAGCAGTGAGGTGAGCTCGCTTGCCCGTTGATTGACCGTTAATCCCGCGTGTGCGGGGCGTGGACACCTGCTACGCCCCGTACACCGCCGCTATCGCCCCGAACTGCGAGGTCCGCGTGCTGATCTACATCGCTCGACGTGCGCTCATGGCAGTGAGCGTCATCTTGGTCGTGCTCGTCGCCACCTTCCTGCTCTTCTTCGCAGGCCCGGCCGATCCAGCGCAATCGATGTGTGGCGAACTGCGCTGTTCGCCACAGCGGCTCGAGGACATTCGGCGCAGCCTCGGCACCGATCGCCCGGTCGCTGAGCAGTTCTCCGAATACTTCAAGGGGCTATTCGTCGGACGCGACATCTATGTCTCGGGCGCGCCCAAGACGTGCGGGGCCCCGTGCCTCGGTTTCTCCTTCCGCACCGGAATCGAGGTCAAGGAGTCGCTCGGCGCACGATTCCCGAACACCGCCATGCTGGCACTGATGACCATGGTCATCTTCCTCACGGTCGGCGTCAGCACTGGGGTGTTGGCGGCACGTCGACGAGGAACCGCGTTGGACCGCGGGGTCGTCGGTTTCAGCCAGGTATTCGGATCGATCCCCTCCTACATCCTTGGTCTGCTGTTCGCCCTTTACACCACCGTTCTCTATCCGATTCTGCCGCGGTACGCCAACCGAGCCGATGGCCTCGGACCGTGGTTCGTCGGGCTCATCGCGCCTGCCATCATCCTCGGCCTCATCTACGCCACCGGCTACGTCCGATACGCACGGGCCTCGATGGTGGACACGCTCAATCAGGACTACGTGCGCACGGCTCGGTCCAAAGGCATTAGCGAGCAAAAGGTGGTTTATCGACATGCCCTGCGAGCGGCCCTCAGTCCCGTCGTGACAATCCTCGGCTTGGACATGGCCGGCCTGCTCTCCGGCACCCTCGTCACCGAACACATCTTCGGCGTCGACGGCATCGGCAAGTTCGCCATCGAGTCGCTGCGCAACGACGACCTGCCGATCATCATGGGCACCGTGCTCATCGGCTGTGTGCTCGTTGTCGTGATGAACCTCGTGGTTGACATTGCTTACTCATTCCTCGACCCTCGCGTGAGGCTCTCATGAGCGCCCAACCGGAGCCCGTCGTCCCGGCAACTCCCCAGGATGCCCCGTCCCCCGCCCCGGAGCGCAACGTCGTCGCGCAAGCACCGATGGGGGAAGTGGTCCTCAAGATCACTGATCTGTGCGTGCGCTTCCCCTCCGATGAGGGTCCGGTGAATGCGGTCCAAGATCTCACCTACGAAGCACGCTTGGGCCGCACGCTGGCCATCGTCGGCGAATCCGGGTCGGGCAAATCCGTCTCCACGATGGCCGTGCTTGGACTGCACAACCCCAAACGAAGCTCGATCACCGGCAGCATCTTGCTCGACGGCACCGAGATCGTCGGCGCGGACGAAGCGACGCTCCGCACGTTGCGCAGCAACACCGCCGCGATGATCTTCCAGGACCCGCTATCGGCCCTGCACCCCTTCTACAAGGTCGGCAACCAGATCGCCGAGGCATACCTCGCGCACAACAGCGTCTCCAAGGAGGTCGCCCGCAAACGCGCGGTCGAGATGCTCGAACTCGTCGGCATACCCAACCCGCAGCGACGGGCCAAGCAATACCCGCACGAGTTCTCCGGCGGTATGCGCCAACGCGCGATGATCGCCCTCGGCCTGGTCAACAACCCCAAGCTCCTCATCGCCGACGAGCCCACGACCGCACTCGACGTCACCGTGCAAGCCCAAATTCTCGACCTGGTGAAGCGGCTGCAGCGCGAGTTCGGGTCCGCGGTCATCCTCATCACCCACGATCTCGGCGTCGTCGCCGAAGTCTCCGATGACATCCTGGTCATGTATGCCGGTCGCGCCGTCGAGCGGGGACTGGCCAAGGACGTCCTGGCTCACCCGCAACATCCCTACACCCATGCGTTGCTGCAGAGCCTGCCGTCGGCCTCCGAAGATAGCGACCAGTTGCAGACCATCAAAGGCACGCCCCCGAGCTTGGTCCACCTCCCCTCCGGCTGCTCGTTCCATCCGCGGTGCACCGTCCGGGATCGGGTCCCCGGCGACGCCTGCGTGACCCTCCTGCCGGAGCTTCGGTCCAGCAGTCCGGGACGACAGATCCGCTGTCACCTGGCCAACCCGGAGCACGTTCTTGCGCAGGAAGGGGCGTCATGACCGCCACGCCGACGTCCCCGACGACAGCCTCGTCCGAGTCGACACCGCTGGTCGAGGTCCAGAACCTCGTCAAGCACTTCGCGGTCCGCGAAGTCCAGGGGCTGACCATGACCCGCAACACGGTCAAGGCGGTGGACAACGTCTCGTTCAGCCTCACCGAGGGTGAGACCCTGGGCCTGGTGGGCGAGTCCGGCTGCGGCAAATCCACGGTGTCTCGCTGCATCACCAGGCTCGAAACGCCCACCTCTGGGGCGATCCGCTACAAGGGCAGGGACATTGCGCAGCTCCCCGAGAAGGAGTTGCGCCCGCTGCGCCGCGAGATCCAGATGATCTTCCAGGACCCCTACAGCTCGCTCAACCCCCGCCAAACCGTCGGGGCCATCCTCACGACCCCGCTGCGAGTCCACAACCTGGCCAAAGGCAAGGAGAAGGCCCGCGCCCAGGAACTGCTCGAACTTGTCGGGCTGAACCCCGAGCACATCAACCGTTACCCATCGGAGTTTTCCGGCGGTCAACGTCAGCGCATCGGAATCGCCCGTGCCCTGGCCGTCGAGCCGAAGCTCATCATCGCCGACGAGCCGGTCTCGGCCCTGGACGTGTCGGTTCAGGCGCAGGTGATGAACCTGTTGTCCCGGCTGCGGTCGGAGCTTGGCCTGTCGTTCATCTTCATCGCCCACGACCTCGGCGTCATCCGGCACTTCTGTGACCGGGTCGCGGTCATGTACCTCGGCAAGGTCGTCGAGCTGGGCAACAAGCCGCACATCTATGGCGTCCCCCAGCACCCCTACACCCAGGCGTTGCTGTCCGCCGCCCCCGATATCAACGTCGTGCGCGGCATACCGCCCAAGGAACGGATCCGGCTGGTCGGTGACCCGCCGAGCCCGATCGACCCGCCGAGCGGCTGCCGTTTCCGGACCCGGTGCTGGAAGGCGCAGGAGATCTGCGCCACCCAGGAACCGCCGTTGGAGGACAAGCCCGGTGGCGGGGACGACGACAAACCGGGAACCGGGGATGAGCACGTCATTGCCTGCCATTTCCCGGAGATCAAGCGCACCCTGGTCGCCGAGGTTGCCCACTGAAGGCACCGGCGCTCGCCCGCCATCCCTTTCCAAGGGGCGCGCGACAGGTATGCTGGTCGGCTAGGGTGAACCGGTGAGTATTGCGCCCGTCACCGTCGGCGACATCGCAGGGGTCATCGCCGCGCTCTCGTTCGCCTATCTCGTGTGGCGACTGGGTTCGGTCGTCGGCAAGGCCGGCGAAATCCTCGACGAGACGCGGATCGGTGTCAAAGGCTTGGCCGACGGCAGTGTGCCATTGCTCGGCGAAGTGACGACCACCGTCTCGACGACCAACGAGCAGTTGGCCCGGATCGACACCGTGACCACCAACATCGCGAGCATGTCGAGCAACGTCAACGCGCTCACCTCGCTGTTCGCCGCGACGCTGGGCAGCCCGTTGGTCAAGGTCGCGGCCTTCAGCTATGGCGTGCGATCGGCGGTAGGCCAGCGCCGGGCCGCCACCCCTGCCCCGACCCCCGCCACGCGCAGAGGCAGGCATGAAGCATGAAGCGCAAACTGCTGTCCGTCGTGGCCGGCGCTGTCGTGGGGGTCGGCGCCGTCTATGCCTATCGGCTTCTCGCCGACCGCTACGCCACCGAAGGCGGGCCACCAGACGTTCTTACCGCGGCGCTCGCCGAAGCCAGCTCGCTGCTGAGCGACATCAAGGCCGGGATGGCCGAGCGCGAGGATCAGCTGCGGGTTGCCCTGGGCTTGGATTCACCATCGCCCGGGAAGACCTTGGGCCCGCAGGACACCCGAGACCTGCTGGACGACCCGGCCCGCTGGCGAGCTCGGTAGGGGTGAGTTCGCGGCCCGACGCCTCGGGCGCGCCACCCCGCCACCGCCACCCGCCCAGCCCCATCGCCAGCCCCAGCCCCAGCCCCGCTGGGACCGACCTGCACCTGCCGGTGACCACCCGGCATACGTGACCCGACCGCAAGGACCCACCATGGAGACCGCCGAGATCAGGCGCCGATTCCTCACCTTCTTCGAGAACCGGGGGCACACGGTCGTGCCGTCCGCCCCGCTGCTCTACGACGACCCGAACCTGCTGTTCGTCAACGCCGGGATGGTGCCGTTCAAGCCCTACTTCCTCGGGCAGGAGACCCCGCCGTTCGCGCGGGCCGCCAGCGTGCAGAAGTGCGTGCGGACCGGCGACATCGAAGAGGTGGGCAAGACTTCCCGGCACGGCACGTTCTTCCAGATGAACGGCAATTTCTCGTTCGGCGACTACTTCAAGAAGGGCGCCATCAAGGCGGCCTGGGAGCTGCTGACCACGCCGCAGAAGCAGGGCGGTTACGGACTGGACGGTGACCGCCTGTGGGCCACTGTCTACCTCGACGACGACGAGGCCGCCGACCTGTGGGTCAAGCACACCGGCATACCGCGCTCCCGGATCGTCAAGCGGGGGATGGCCGACAACTTTTGGTCGATGGGCGTTCCCGGGCCGTGTGGCCCGTGCAGCGAGATCTACTACGACCGTGGCCCGGACTACGGTCGTGAGGGCGGCCCGGCCGTCGACGAGGACCGCTACCTCGAAGTCTGGAACCTCGTCTTCATGCAGAACATCCGCGGTGAGGGCGGGGCCAAAGAGGGCTACCCGATCCTCGGCGACCTGCCGGCCAAGAACGTCGACACCGGGATGGGCCTGGAGCGGATGGCGGCCATCCTCCAAGGCGTGGACAACCTCTACGAGATCGACGAGGTCTACCCCGTCCTGGACAAGGCCGCGGAGCTCACCGGGAAGACCTACGGCGCCAACTCCGGTCGCGACGCCGGACACAGCCACCCGGACGACGTGCGGTTGCGCGTCGTCGCCGACCACGTCCGCTCGAGCCTCATGCTCATCGGCGACGGTGTCACGCCGGGTAACGAGGGTCGCGGGTATGTCTTGCGCCGGATGCTCCGCCGGGCCGTTCGCTCGATGCGGTTGCTCGGCTTCGACGACCCGGCGCTGCCGCACCTGCTCCCGGTGAGCATGGAGCGGATGAGCAGGTCTTACCCGCAGCTGCGCACCGACTTCGGTCGGATCAGTTCCATCGCGTATGCCGAGGAGGAGGCTTTCCGTCGCACGCTCGCCTCCGGGACCACTCTGCTCGACGGTGCGGTGGCCCGGCTCAAGAGCTCCGAACGCGGCACGGGTGAGGCCGCTACGCCCACGCTCTCGGGCGACGAGGCGTTCGCGCTGCACGACACCTACGGCTTCCCCATCGACCTCACCCTCGAAATGGCCGCCGAGCAGGGCGTCCAGGTCGACGAGGCCGGTTTCCGGCGGCTCATGAAGGAACAGCGCGACCGCGCCAAGGCCGACGCGAAGGCCAAGAAGAGCGCCCACGGCGAGACCGGCATCTACCGTGAGATCGCCGACCGGCTCGGCCACGCCGTCGAATTCACCGGCTATGACGAGGTCGTCTCCGAGGCGCGCGTTGCGGGCATCCTGCGCGGCGGTCAGGCGGTCGCCGTGGCCGCAGCGGGCGAAGACGTCGAATTGGTGCTGGACCGGACCCCGTTCTACGCCGAGGGCGGCGGTCAGCTGGCCGACGGTGGCCGGATCGAGCTGGCCGGCGGCGCCGTCGTGCAGGTCCGCGACGTGCAGAGCCCGATCACTGGCCTGTCGGTCCACCGGGCGACGGTCGTGACGGGCGAGGTAGCGGTCGGGGAACAAGCGCACGCCTTGGTCGACATCGAGCGTCGGCGCTCGATCTCCCGGGCGCACACGGCGACCCACATGGTGCACAAGGCGATCCGCGAGGCGCTGGGCGACACGGCCACCCAAGCGGGGTCGGAGAACGGGCCGGGGCGATTCCGCTTCGACTTCAACGCCCAGAACGCTATCCCGCTCGGGCAATTGCAAGAGATCGAGGCCCGGGTCAACGCAGTGCTGCTCGATGACCTCCCCGTGTCGGCCGACGTGATGACCCAGGCCCAGGCCCGCGACATCGGCGCGATGGCGCTGTTCGGCGAGAAGTACGGCAGCGCCGTGCGCGTCGTCTCGGTCGGTGACTGGGCCCGCGAGCTCTGCGGTGGCACCCACACGCCGCGAACCAGCCAGCTCGGCGTGGTCAAGCTCCTCGGAGAGGCCTCCATCGGATCGGGCGTGCGGCGCGTCGAAGCGCTCGTCGGGGCAGATGCCTATTCGTTCCTCGCCCGCGAACACGCGATCGTGGGCCAACTCACCGAGGCGCTCAAGGCCCGCCCCGAGGAACTCCCCGACCGGATCAGCGCCATCCTGGCCAAGCTGCGCGACGCGGAGCGCGAGATAGCCGCGACGCGCCAGCAGCAGGCGCTCGCAGTGGCGCCCGGTTTGGTCGATTCGGCTCGGGACATCGGGCCGGTCCGACTGGTCACCCACGACGCCGGTGAGGGCATCGCCCCCGACGACTTGCGCACGCTCGTCTTGGACGTCCGGGGCCGCTTGGGCGACGCGCGCGCCAGCGTCGTGGCGATGACCGGGTCAACCAACGCCAAACCGGTGGTGATCGTCGCCACGAACGCGAGTGCTCGCGAGGCCGGGGTAAAGGCCGGAGCGCTGGTCCGACTGGCCGCCCAGGTGCTTGGCGGTGGCGGCGGCGGCAAGGACGACCTCGCCCAAGGGGGCGGCGTCGACGCGGCCAAGATGGGTGCCGCGCTGGGTGCCGTCGAAGACTCGCTCCGGGGCCAGGGCTAGGCCAGGGGTATGCCGTCACCGGGCCGACGCATGGGTGTCGACGTCGGGGCCGTCCGGGTAGGCGTCGCCCAGAGCGATCCGGACGGCATACTCGCCACCCCGGTGACCACGCTGGTCCGCGACCCGAGCAACCCGCAGGCCGACCTGGCTGCCCTGGCCGACTTGGTCCGCGAGGGAGAGGCGACCTGTGTGTATGTCGGTTTGCCACTGCATTTGTCCGGAGTGCCGGGAGACGCGGCGCAACTCGCCCGCACGTATGCCGTCGAGCTTGCTGCGCTGGTGGCTCCGGTCCGCGTACGGTTGGTCGATGAGCGGCTCACCAGCGTCGCGTCCCATCGCCTGCTGCACGAGAGCGGACGACCCGGGCGCACGCATCGGGCCGTCGTCGACCAGGTGGCTGCTGTGCTCATCCTCGATGCCGCACTTGAGGCTGAGCGGGCCACCGGAATCCAGCCGGGGGAACTGGTCAGCACGAGCGGGCGCAAGCCCCGGATGAAGGGACGAGCATGACCGACGGCCCCAAGGGCGCGTCCCACGACGATGTCTTTGATCAAGACACCGATCAGTCCCACGACGAAGAACGTTACGGCTACGACCAGCACGGCTACGACCAGCACGGCTACGACGACGGTCACGGCGTCGCGGCCCAGGCTGACGAATACGGGGGCCACGAGCTCGGCGGATACGACCCGGATCAGGCGGCATACGGGGCCCATGAGACGTACGGAGAGGACACGGGGGCTTTCGGGTTCGCCGAGGACTCCCGTAGGGCTCGGCGAGAACGACGCAACCATGGCCGAGGGGCTCGCCGGTTCGTCGTACTGTTCGTGGCATTGGGCCTCATCGCCGCGGCTGGCTACCTCGGCTACACCGCCCTCAAGCCCCTTCTTGAGCGCTCCAGCGAGTCCTCCGACTACCCGGGACCGGGGGGAGCGGCGGTGACCTTCACCGTCAAAGATGGCGACACCGGCCGGGCGATCGGTTCCAGCCTGCAGAGCGCGGGCATCGTGCTTACCGCTAAAGCCTTCGTCGACGCCTGCAACGCCGACGCGCGCTGTGCGGGCGTCCAGCCCGGGGACTATGCCCTGAAGAAAGAGATGCGGGCGGCGGACGTCCTGGCGATCCTCGTCGACCCCAAGAACCGGCAGAACCCCAAGGTGACGATTCGCGAGGGTCTGTGGGCGAGCGAGATCTACGCCCTGCTCGGTAAGGCGACCAAACACTCGACGAGCGACTATGAGGCCGCGGCCAAGAGCCCCGATGTCCTGGCCTTGTTGCCGACGTCCGCCGGAGGCAACGTCGAGGGATACCTTTTCCCGGCTACCTACGAGTTTTCCGAGAAGGACTCGGCCGCGACCCAGCTCAAAGCCATGATCGGCAAGGCGGTTAAGGTCCTCAATGACCTCAAGGTGCCCTCTGATCAGGCCGAGAAGCTCATCATCATCGCGAGCATCGTCGAGGCCGAGGCCAAGCGACCCGAGGACCGAGCGAAGGTCGCCCGGGTGGTGCTCAACCGGCTCGCCAAACCGATGCGTCTGCAGCTGGACTCGACGGTCAGTTATGGGGTGAAGAAGAGAGCGATCACGACGACGGACGCCGAACGAGCAACCGTCAACGCGTGGAACACCTACACCAAGGACGGTCTGCCCGACGGCCCGATCGCCAACCCAGGGGTTGCCTCGATCGAGGCGGCCGCTGCACCGGCCGAGGGCGCGTGGTTGTTCTTCGTCGCCGTCAACCCCGAAACGGGTGAGACGAAGTTCGCGGTGACTCAGGCCGAGCACGACCAATACGTCGCCGAGTTCCAGGCCTGGTGCAACGCCCCCGAGAACAAGGGGAAGTGCTCTCGGTGAGTTCGTCGGTGCGGATCCGCTGCGGGGTGCGGGGCTCGCCCATCGAGCACTCGCTCTCACCGGTGCTGCACCGCGCGGCATACCAGGCGCTCGGGCTCGACGACTGGACATATGACCGGGTGCGCGTCGAGGCTGACCAGCTCGCCGCGCATGTGGCCAGCCTCGACAACTCGTGGCGGGGGCTCTCGCTCACCATGCCGCTCAAGGAGGCAGCGTTCGAGGTCGTCCACGCTGTCTCCGACCTGGCTGTCCGGGTCGGTGCAATCAACACGCTGGTTCGGGACGAGGCCGGGTGGTCGGGGCACAATACCGACGTCTACGGGGTCGCGGAGGCGCTGCGCGCGGCCGGGGTGGTCCGCGCACGGGCCGCGGTCCTCGTCGGCGCCGGTGCCACGGCGCGCTCGGCCCTCGCGGCGCTGGCCGAGTTGGGCGCCGCCTCGGTGAGCTTCATGGTCCGCGACTCCGTGCGGCCCAGCACGCTCTCCGTCGCGGCCGACCTCGGCCTCGCTACGCAGACCGTGCCGATGGGACACTGGCCGTTCGGCACTGACGTCATCGTCAGCACGATCCCGGCGACCGGGTATGCCGGTCTGATCGGCGCCCTGCCCGAGGCCCACCCCGGACACGCCGTCCTCGACTGCGTCTATGGTGACGGACCGAGCCTGCTGCTGGAAGTCGCCAAGGAGCTGGGGTATGCCGTGGTCGCCGGCACCGAGATGCTGCTCCACCAGGCGCGCGAACAAGTCCGACTGATGACCGGGTGGGACGCCCCCACCGAGGCGATGCGGGCGGCCCTGCTGGGAGCTGTGGACCGCTGATGGGCACCCCCACGCGACCGGTTCGGGGCCCCCGATGACGGTGCTCACCCAGCCTGGGCCATGGTGGCTCGTCGACGCCGCCATCATCATCGGGATTGGCTTGGGCCGGTGGCTGGCCAAGCAGCTCGCGAGCGGCGGCTACCGCCTGGACGACGAGTGGGACCGCCCGATGCCGACCAGGACGTGGTTGCTGGTGGGTCTCGTGCCGCTGGTCTGGGGTCTGCTCGCCTGGCGGGTCGGCGGTCCGGACACGCTGCTGGCCGTGCCGGCGTTGCTCCTGGTCGGATTTTCCGGAGTCGCCCTGGCCTGGATCGACCTGGACATCCATCGGCTCCCCCACGGCCTCACCTATCCCACGGCGATCGCTGTCCTGGGCCTGCTCCTCGTGGCCAGCGCGGTGTCGGGGAGTTGGTGGCCGCTGGGCCGCGCGCTCGCCAGCGGCGCGGCGGCATACCTTGTCCTGTTGCTGCTCGCCCTGCTGTCTCGAGGGCAGTTCGGGCTGGGGGACGTCACCCTTGGCGGCATCCTGGGCCTCGCGCTCGGGTTCGTCGATGCCCGGATGCCCTGGTGGGCCCTCGTGCTGGCGTTCGTGACGAGCGGTGTTGTCTCACTCGTCGGTCTCATCACGCGTCGGCTCACCCTGCGCTCGGACCTGGCGTTCGGGCCTTACCTGCTGCTCGGTGGGTTGTTGGCCGTCCTGCTCGGCTGACGTCTTGCCATCCGGGTCGCGGCGCTGACCGGGTCGAACCCCGTGGGAGGATGCCGTCATGCTGCGTTGGCTCACCGCCGGGGAGTCCCACGGGCCCGCCCTCGTCGCGATCCTCGAAGGCCTGCCCGCGGGCGTCGAGGTCTCCCGGACTGACCTCGGACGGGCCCTGGCCCGGCGGCGCCTGGGGTTCGGGCGAGGCGCGCGGATGGCGTTCGAACAGGACGAGGTCGAGTTCCTCGGCGGAGTGAGGCACGGGCGCACGCTCGGTTCGCCGGTCGCGATCCGGGTCGGCAACTCCGAGTGGCCCAAGTGGCAGACCGTCATGAGTCCGGAGGCGGTCGACCCCGGCGAGTATGCCGCCGCCAACGACGTCAACGCCGAAAAGGAGATCGCCCGCAACCGGCCGCTGACCCGGCCCCGCCCGGGCCACGCCGACCTGGTCGGCATGCAGAAGTATGGCTTCGACGACGCCCGCCCGATCCTCGAACGTGCCTCGGCCCGGGAGACGGCCGCCCGGGTGGCGCTCGGCGAGGTCGCAGCTCGGTTCCTTGAGCAGGCCGTGGGCATCCGGCTGGTTTCGCACACTGTGGCGATCGGCACTGCATCGGTCGGCGATGACGCTCCGCTGCCCCTGCCCGAAGATGTCGAACGGCTCGACGCCGACCCCGTGCGCAGCCTGGATGCGACCGGGTCCGCAGCAATGGTGGCGCAGGTCGAGGCTGCCCGCGGCGACGGTGACACCCTCGGCGGAGTCGTCGAGGTGCTCGCCTACGGCGTGCCCCCTGGGCTGGGGTCGCACGTCCACTGGGACCGGCGGCTGGATGCACGTCTTGCCAGCGCCCTCATGGGCATCCAGGCCATCAAGGGGGTCGAGGTGGGTGATGGGTTCGAGACCGCGCGGCGCCGCGGCTCCCTGGCGCACGACGAGATGGACCGACGCGCCGACGGGGTCATCGAGCGTCGCACCGGTCGCGCGGGTGGCACCGAGGGCGGCATGTCCACCGGCCAGGTCCTGCGGGTGCGGGCCGCGATGAAGCCGATCTCCACTGTCCCACGGTCGCTCGACACCGTCGACATCGCGTCCGATGAACCGGCCAAAGCCATCCACCAGCGCTCGGACGTCTGCGCGGTGCCGGCCGCCGGGGTCGTCGCGGAGGCCATGGTTGCGCTGGTCCTCGCCGAAGCCGTCCTGGAGAAGTTCGGTGGCGACTGCGTGGCCGAGACGGCACGCAACCACACGGCATACCTCGCGGCGATCCCCGAGCGGATGCGGACCTGGTGATGGGGCGCGCGCCGTGATCGTGCTCGTCGGCTTCATGGGGGCTGGGAAGAGCACCGTCGGGCGAGCCTTGGCCGACCGCCTGGGCCTGCCGTTCCTGGACAGCGACACGGTGATCGAGGAGCGTGCCGGTCGCTCGATCGCCCAGATCTTCGCCGCCGAGGGGGAGGCGGGGTTCCGCGCGCTGGAGGCTGCGACGATTGCCGACCTGCTCGGTGGGCCGCCTGTGGTGCTCGCGGTGGGCGGCGGGGCGTGCGGCGACCCGACGACTCGCGGGCGCATGGCCCAGCACACGGTCGTCCACCTGGAGGTGTCGTTCGACCAGGCCCTGGCTCGCGTCGGCGGAGACCCGCGCCGTCCCGTCCTCGCTTCGGCCGACCTCGCCGACCGGTATGCCGCCCGCCAGGCCGACTACGCCCGGGTCGCCACCGTCACGGTCCGGACCGACGTCCGCAAGGCGGGAGAGGTGGCTGGCGAGATCGCCGCTGCTCTCGCCGCCGGCGCCGGTCGACCGGCCGGGCTGGTCCACGTCGGTCCCGATGGGGCGGGTGGTTACGACGTGCTCGTCGGGCCGGGGGTCTCGGCCCGGCTGCCGGACCTGGTCCCGGAAGGCGCGGTGCGTGCCCTCGTGGTCCACACCCGATCGGTGGCAACGCTCGCCGAGGGAGTGCGGGCGATGTTGGGTCAGGCGGGGTGCACGGCATACCTCGCCGAAGTCCCCGACGCGGAGGCGGCCAAGACGGCAGAGACGGCTGCGCACCTGTGGAGCCTGTTGGGTCAGGGGGGTTTCACCCGCACTGACCTGGTGGTCGGGGTCGGCGGCGGCGCAGTGACCGACCTGGCCGGGTTCGTCGCGGCGAGTTGGCTGCGTGGGGTCGCCATCATCCAGGTGCCAACGACGTTGGCGGGCATGGTCGATGCCGCCGTCGGCGGCAAGACCGGCATCAACATCGCTGAGGGCAAGAACCTCGTCGGAGCCTTCCACCCGCCGGCCGCGGTGCTGTGCGACACCGACACCCTCCGGACCTTGCCCGCAGCCGAGCTGTTGCCCGGGATGGCCGAGGTCGTCAAACACGGGTTCATCGCCGACCCGCGCACGCTGGAGCTCATCGAGGCCGACCCGGTGCTGGCAGTCGATCCGCTTGGCCCGGTGTTGCCTGAGCTGGTCGAGCGGTCGGTCCGGGTCAAGGCCCGGGTCGTCACCGAGGATCTGCGCGAGTCTTCGCTGCGGGAGATCCTTAACTACGGGCACACCTTCGGACACGCCGTCGAACAGGTCGAGGGCTACCTCTGGCGGCACGGGTCGGCGGTCTCGGTCGGCCTCGTGTATGCCGCGGCGCTGGGACGCCTGGCCGGCCGCACACCCCCGGACCTGGCCCGGCGGCATACCGACGTGCTGGCGTCGTTGGGACTGCCGGTGGGTTACCCCGATGCGGCGGGCGAGCGGTGGCCGGAGCTGCTGACCGCGATGAGCCGCGACAAGAAGACCCGCGGCGCCACGCTGCGCTTCGTTGTGCTCGACGGGCTCGCGCAACCAGGGCGTCTGGAAGGGCCGAGCGAGGACCTGCTGCAGGCCGCCTACCGCGAGGTGACGGGCTGACCCGCCGACGACGCGGCTCGGTCGGCGGCGACCGGGCGGGAAGGTGAGCGACATGTCCGATCGATGTCGCAGGGGTGCCGACATCGTCGTCGTGGGTGCCGGCTCCCTCGGCTCGGCGATCGGGGGCACGCTCGCGGCAGGCGGCCTGGACGTCGTGCTCGTCTCTCGCCGTGCCGACCACGTCGGGGCGATCACGCGCGAGGGCCTGCGGATGACCGGCGATGTCGAGCGCGTCGTCCCGCTGCAGGCCCGGGTCAGCTGTGCGGACCTGGCCCCCGCAGGGGTTCTCGTCGTGCTCACCAAGGCCAAGGACACGGCGTCGGCCATCGCCTCGTCTCGGGCGGTCATCGGCCCGGACACTCTCGTGCTCACCCTGCAGAACGGGCTGGGCAACGAGGAACTGCTTGCCGCCGCGGTCGGTGCCCAGCGCGTGGTCACCGGCCGCACGTGGATCGGGGGACAACTGATCGGCCCGGGGCGGGTGCTTGCCCGAGTGGTTGGCAAGCGGACCATCGTGGGGGAGTGCGACGACCGTCCGTCGGCGCGGATCGACGCGCTCGCGACGGCTTGGACTGCGGCTGGGGTCCCCACCGAGGCCTCCGACCGGATGACGTCGGTCATCTGGGACAAGCTGCTCACCAACGTCGCGACGGGAGCGCTCGCCGCGGTCACGGGGCTGGGTTACGGCGACCTGTATGCCGTCCCCGAGCTTGCCGCCACCGGCCAGGCAGCGGTCCGCGAGGCAATGGCGGTCGCCGCTGCGGCCGGAGTGCGTCTCGGTGCGACCGATCCGGCGGCGGTCTGGGCCGGAGCCGGCGCCGGGCTGCCGGCCGACTTCCAGACCTCAATGTTGCAGAGCCTGGTCGCCGGCTCGGTCACCGAGGTGGACGTCGTCAACGGCGCGGTATGCCGCCTCGGGACACGCCTGGGGGTCCCGACCCCCGTCAACGACACCCTCGTCGCCGCCGTCAAGGGTCGCGAGCGTGCTGTGACGGCGCATCGGGCCTGCGAGACTACGTCCTGACCGCACCGAAGGAGCACCGCATGTCCGTCCTGCTCATCAACGGCCCCAACCTCAACCTGCTCGGGCACCGCGAGCCGGCCGTCTATGGGACGACCACGCTCTCCGAGGTCGAGGAGCAGGTCACGGCCGCCGGTGCCGTAGCGGGCGTCGACGTCGCCTGCTTCCAGAGCAACTACGAAGGCGCGATCATCGAACGGTTGCACGCGGCCCGCACCGACGGGACGCAGTTCGTCATCATCAACCCTGGCGCGTTCACCCACACGAGCATCGCCATCCGCGACGCCTTCCAGGCCGCGGAGCTGCCCTTCGTCGAGGTGCATATCTCCAATGTCCACGCGCGGGAGGCGTTCCGGCACCATTCGTACCTGTCCGACCTCGCGGTCGGTGTCATCGTCGGGTTGGGAACCCGGGGTTACACCCTGGCGATGAGCTACGTCCTGGACCGGTTGGCCAAGGACTGACCTGAGAGCACGGTCCGCGGGGCTACCACCGCGCAGGTCAAGGAGCCCCGGACACGACGGGACCACCGTCCCTGGTGCGGCGCTCCGGGTGGGCATAGCGTGACGGAGGATCAACGGCGAACTGCTGGAGTTGCAGGATGAATCTCACCGGAATGCTCTATGGAGCGAAACTTCTCCAGTTCGCGGGGTTCCCCGCGGCGGAGGTGCTCGGCCCTGCGGCCACCGAGGAGGAGATCAAAGACCTCATCTCGCGGCACGGCGAAATCCTCATCAAGCCGGTCTTCAAGGGCGGCGTGGGCAAGAAGGGCAAGGCCGGACTCATCGGCCGGGCCAAGGACCTGCCGACCGCACTGCGCGAGAAGGAACGCCTCTACTTCGCTGAGCACCAGGTGGGCACGACGGTCGCCAAGGCCAACGGGGTCACGTACGAGGCGATGGTCCCGGCCGAGCACGAGGTCTACTTCTCGCTCACCGACTCCACCCACTTCCGGGCCCCGACCATGACGATCACCCACCACGGTGGCGTGGCCATCGAGGAACTGGACAAGTCGCTCGTGGCGCAGGTGCCGTTCGAAGCCCTCACCGGCATGCGGGCGTTCGTCGTGGCCAACGCTCTCACCGAGCTGCACGCGCCCAACGAGATCGTCTCGCCGCTCGTGCAGTACCTGCCCGGGCTGTGGGAGCTCTTCCACGAGTTCGGGATGACGACCCTCGAGCTCAACCCGATCCGGATGCGGCCGGACAAGAAGGGCCGGCTCACCCCAGTAGCGTGCGACTTCAAGTGTGCCTTCGACCGGGACGACCCCCGGGTGGCCCGGCTGGGACTGCCGCGGTCGCTGTTCTCGGCCAGCTACTCCGACTTCGAGCACGAGGTCAACCAGCTGCGCACCTATCAGGGCCAGAGTGACGTCTACGTGGTTAACGACAAGGGCACCATCCTCGCGCCGACCTTCGGCGGTGGCGCCAACTCGCTGGTCTCCGAGATGCTCGGCGACGACGCGATCATCTCATCGGACTTCGGCGGCAACCCGCCCTACGAGAAGATGAAGGAACTCGCCCGGATCTGCTACAAGTACTGGCTTCCGCAGACCAACGTGCTGTTCATCATCGGCGGCAAGGCCAACAACACCGACATCTTCGAGACGTTCCGGGCCTTGGCCGATGCCCTCCGCGAGCACTATGCGACGCACGGACCCACCCCCCTGTATGCCGTGGTCGGACGCGGGGGGCCGAACCTCATCCGGGGCATGGGCGTCCTTCGGGACACCTTCGAGACGCTCAAGATCCCGTACAAGATGTTCGGCTTCGACTCGGACATGTCCGAGGTCATCAACTACGCACGAGCGGCCGACGCCTGGATGAAGGCCTCCGGTCGGGAACAGATCGCCCTCCAGCACCAGGCTATGGCCGGCTGAACCGGCGACGAAGGAGAACCCTGCGATGTACAAGAAGGGCGTCGGCGAGTTCAAGTTCTACGTCGGCATCAGCTCGCTGGCCCAGATCGCCACCCCCGAGGACCGGGTCTGCGTGCTCAATATCCTCGGGGGGGAGTCGACCGACGTCACCCCGGTGAGCCACGAATACTCCGGCGGCAACGTCGTGTTCGGCACCTCGCCCGGCAAGGGCGGCTCGCACGTGCCGACCCGCCTGGGTGACATCCCGGTCTACAACAACGTCCTGGAAGGCCTGGCCGACGGGCATCGGTTCAACGCCGGTGTCGTCTACCTCCCGCCAGCCGCCGCCCGGCACGGTGTGGGCGAGCTCATCCGGGTCAACCCAGAGATGCGCAAGATCTTCATCGTCACCGAGAAGATCCCCGCCCACGACGCTCGCGAGATCCGGGCCATGGCCCAGTCCAACGGCGTCGACATCTTCGGCGCCAACAGCCTCGGCGTCGCGGACTCGTGGAACCACATCCGCATCGGCGGCGCGCTGGGCGGGAACACCCCGGAGGAGGCGCTTCGCAAGGGCTCGATCGCGCTGCTGTCCAACTCGGGCAACTTCACGACGACGATCGCCACCTACCTGCGAATGGCCGGCTGGGGCACGACGACGCTTATCTCCAGCGGCAAGGACGTCTACATCCATTACGCCGCACCGGAGTTCGCCTTCGCTCTCGCCAACGACATGCGCAGCAAGGCGGCCGTCCTCTACGTCGAGCCGGGGGGCTACTACGAGCTCGACGCCGAGTTCACCAAGCCGGTCGTCGCGTGCGTCGTCGGCCGATGGAAGTCCCGGCTGACCCGCGCCGTCGGTCACGCGGGCGCCATGGCCGGCGGTGGTGACGACGCCGCCACCAAGGAACGCTGGTTTATGGAGAAGTTCGGCGTCGACGACACCTTCACCCCCGAACACCCGGTGTGTTCGCGGCGGGGTGCGGTCGTCACGAACATCGCCCACATCCCGGCAGCCCTCACTGCGGTCATGGCCCTCAACGCGACGATGCCCGACTTCGCTCCGGAGGGCAGCCTGGCCCTCAAGCCCTGGTTCGGCAAAGCCCGCGACCTGCAGCTGCCGCCCGAGCTCGACCTGCCCAACGTCGTGGCCATGCCGCCATACGACGAGCAGATCGCCGCACTCAACAAGCAGGTCGGTGCGGTGCTGCCGCGCCAGACGATGAAGGACGCCTCCGGCGTCTCGCAGATGGACCCGGTCACCCAGGTTTCCAGCCTGCGCGGCATGTCGATCCTGCACGCGGCCCAACACCCGATGGAGGACAACCTCGTCCTGGCCCTGCTGGGGCGCCGGGCGACCGACCGAGACCGAGCGCTGGTTGACGTCGCAGTCGCCGCGCACGTCAACCTCCACGGCACCGTGTCGCTGGCCGCGGTCGAGGCCGCGCGTGAGGCCGGCAACACTCCCAACACCGTCATCGCGACAGCCCTCGCGATAGCCGGCCCACGCCGCACCGAGGCGTCCCGGTCAGCCCTGCACGGCTTCATCGACCTGTTCACCGGCAGCGGGCTCTCGGTCGACGACACCGACACCGACCTCGCGGCATACCCGGCGCCCGAGGCCCTGCGCGCGTTGGCGATCGGTCGCGACCCCGACCCCGTGGCCGAAGCGATGCTTGCCGGCATCGCCGAGCGCGGCGCCACGTCCATGCCATTGCGGTGGCTCGCCGCCCAGGGCGGCCACCCGCAGGTCCCCGGAGTCATGGCTGCGATCGCTGGCACCCTCGTGTGGAAGTCGCTGGCACACAAGGAGATCTCCCGAATCACGGCGGAAGAGCTCCCCTGGTGGCTCGAGCTGGTCGGGACGATGATCGGCGCGGCAGGCCCCGTAGCCGGACACACCGCGGAGGGATTCTGCGGCATACCGACCAAAGAAATCCTCGGACGCGCGTCGGTGACCGAGCTCGCCGCCGCGGCCCTGCTCGGCGAGCGACCCACGGCGGACGTTCTCGACGGCTTTGCGATGCTCACCGGTCTGCTGCTCACTAACGGGCCGGGGGCGATCACCGCCCAGGGCGCCAAGGGCGCTGTCTCGGCCGACGGACCGCAGACTCCCGAGCGGATCCAGCTCAACAAGGCGATGATCGGCTTCCTCACCCACGCGGGCTACTCGCACGGCGGCAACGGCTATGAGGGCATCGCCTTCCTGCTGGAACGGTTCCGGGGCACCGGGCTGACCGACCCGGGCGACCCCGGCCACGGCCTTGACCTCGACGCGCTGGCCCGCGACTATGCGCAGCAGTTTGCTGCCCTCAAGACCACCCGCAAGGAGCTCGGCGCTGACCGCGCGACCATCCCCTGCATCAACCACCCGGTCTTCAAGGGCAAAGACGTCAACGTCGACCCCCGCGAGGAGTTCGTCCGGACGGTCATGGCGCAGCGCGGTGACTACAACGTGTTCCACGACTACTACCGCCGCCTCGTCGTCGCCCTCAAGGAGGTCGGCGCAACGAGCAACGTGTTCTGCGTCAACGTCGACGCGCTCATCGCCACGGGGCTGCTCAAGATGCTGTGGGGCCGCTACGTCGACGGGTCGTTCTCCGAGAAGCAACTGGAGAACGCCGCTTTCACGGCCTTCCTCTTCGGCCGGATGATCGGGTGTGCCGCCGAGATCGACGACCACCAGAATCGCGGGCGCAACATGGACACCCGCACCCCCGCGAAGGCCATCACCTTCGTCTCGTGACCCCTGGCCAGGGCCGGGTATGCCGCCCGCGCTCCTCGCGTGGACGGCATACCCGGCAGGCCACCAGCCCACCGGCGCGGTGAGCGACGGGCGGGCGGACTCGACACTCAGTCGGCCGACGCCTCCGGCGCCCCACCCAACTGCAGGACCAACCGCGTCCCGGGCGGGGTGGCCTGGACCAGCCGCAACTGCGCCAGGGCTGGGTGCTCGTCGAGCAGGCGCGCGCCGTTGGCCAGCGCGCGCAACGCAGCGGTCTCGGAACGGGCGGCCTCGAGCGCGGCCGCGCCACGCAGCTTGGCCGTAACGAGCTCGGCGCTGGCCTGGCGCAGGTCGTGGGGGAGCACGACGTCACGCACGGCGACACCCAGCGTCGAGATGCCGACCGCCCGGGTCGCGGCGTCGACCGCAGCGGTGACATCCAGCCGACGCATGGCGCCGATGAGGTCGGTCGCCTCGAGCGCACCGACTGCATCGCGCAGCGCAAGCTGGGTCGCGATGTGCAGGACGTCGACCGGCGTCTGGGAGACCTCGAGCCACGCGACCGGGTCGGTGACGGCCCAGCGCACGACGGCAGACACTCGCATGCCGAGACCGTCGGACGTCGGGATGTCCTGCGGGGCGATGACCTGCTGGCGCTCACGCAGGTCAACCAGAACGTAACGGTGCGCCCACCGACGCCGGACGCGCCCAGCGGGCTCGACGCCGACCAGGCGGCCAGCCGAGTAGACGACCGCGGCGTGACGGGTCGGGATGGTGATTCGAAACATGACGGGCACCTCCTTGGTGCGGGTGGTGGGCGGACGGCATACGGGACTCGAACTGCGTCACGCCGAGAGTGGCGCCGGACGGCGGCCCGTGGGCGGGGCAGCACCCGTCCGCTGCCCCGGCAGGTGCCACGACAGCGGGGGAGGGTGGGCCGCAGAGCCCGTAGGGTCGGTGACCCGTCCGACGCCACCCGTATGGGAGTCGAACCCCAACGGCGTGAGCCGAACCAGTGCAGGTTTTCCGAACCTGTGCCGACGAGATCGTGCGCAGGACCAGGATCCGGTATGCCGTCCCGGCTGCTCCTCGACCGACTCACCGAGGGTGCCAGGCGGGCCCGCAGGGCAGCAACTGGTTTTCTGGGTAGACTTGCGCCCAATCCCACCAGAACTTCGACGGGCGCTGGCGCGTCCGGCATACCTGTGAGCAAGGAAGCGACCACCCGTGGCAACGACGAATGACCTCAAGAACGGCCTTGTGCTCAACATCGACGGGCAGTTGTGGACCGTCGTCGAGTTCCAGCACGTCAAGCCAGGCAAGGGGCCAGCTTTCGTGCGGACCAAGCTCAAGAACGTCATGTCCGGCAAGGTCGTCGACAAGACCTTCAACGCGGGCGTCAAGGTGGAGACCTCCAGCGTCGACAAGCGGACGATGCAGTACCTCTACAAGGACGGGTCGGACTTCGTCTTCATGGACACCGACACCTACGACCAGATCCACGTGTCCGAGACGGTCGTCGGGGGCGGGGCGGACTATCTGTTGGAGAACCAGAACGCCATCGTCGCCACGCACGAGGGTGTGCCGCTCTATGTCGAGCTCCCCGCATCGGTCGTGCTGGAGATCACGTTCACCGAGCCTGGCCTGCAGGGCGATCGCGCGACGGGCGGCACCAAGCCAGCCACGTTGGAGACCGGTGCCCAGATCCAGGTGCCGCTGTTCCTCGAGACGGGCACCCGGGTCAAGGTCGACACCCGCGACGGGTCCTACCTCGGCCGGGTCAACGACTGACGTGCCTTCTTTCGCCGCTGCGCGGCATACCCGCTGATGGGCGCCCGCACGAAGTCTCGCAAGCGCGCGCTGGACATCCTCTTCGAGGCCGACCAGCGCGGACTCAACGCTCAGACCCTGCTGGTCGAGCGGCTGGCCCGGCCGACAACCCAGGCACCACTGGCCGACTATACGGTGACCCTTGTCGAGGGGGTCGTGCGGTGCTGGACCGAGATCAACGAACTGTTGGCAACCCACAGCCAGGGGTGGACGGTCGACCGAATGCCGGCTGTCGACCGGGCCATCCTGCGGTTGGCCACCTGGGAGGTCGTCTATTCCGACGAAGTGCCCGACGCTGTGGCCATCGATGAGGCGGTCGAGCTGGCCAAGACCCTGTCCACCGACGAGTCGCCGGTGTTCGTCAACGGGCTGCTGGCCCGAATCGCGGAGGTCAAGCACACCCTCGGGTAAGCCTGACCGAGACGTGTGTGGGCGGCATACCAGGTGGTATGCCGCCCACCGTCACGTGAGGGGATGCGCGGGTCAGTTTCCGAGCAGGCCACCGAGCACGCCGCCGCCACCGCTCTGCTGCTGCTGATGCCCGCCGGCAACGACGCCCTCGTCGGGCTGAATGAGGACATAACCCTGTCCACCGAAGGCCATCTGGAAGGTCTCGCCGGTGCCGCCGCGGATGAGGGAGCCGAGCCCGCCGGTGTCGACCCGAATGTCCATCGACACCCCGGACGTCCACATCACGACGGCCTGGGCATCGCCGAAGGTCGGTGCGCCCGCTACATCGAGCGCGACCGGGTCGCCCTTGGTGGTGATCGCGACGTAGCCGGTACCGCGCAGGGACACGTTGTAAAGTCCACCGGCCATCATCCCGCCGCGGGCCTGCACCCGGTGGATGTCCCATTCGATGGACGACGAGAACGCGAGCACGTTGTTGCCGTTGACCGACACCATATCGTTTTCCAGGTAGAAGACCTGAACCTCTGCCGCTGCATCAGCCACGAACAACTCGCCAGAGCCGGTGCAGCGCATCATCTTGACGCCTTCGCCGGTGACCGCGGCCTTGAACATCTTGTTGAGGCCGCCAGACCCGGTGTTCTCGAACCGGACGTCCCCTTGGTAGGCCACCATCGAGCCCACCTTGGCGAAGACCGGACCGTACTGCATCGAGATCTTGAGCATCTTCTTGTTCTGCAGGACAAACGGATCGGCGGACGGGTTCTCCTGGTAGGTCTGGAAGAGCGAACCGTGAATGGCCATGGGCGAGTCCTTTCGGGGAGTGCAGGGCGGCGGTGCTTCATCGCCAGACCCTACCCGTCCATTGACCGTTATGTCGGCGTTTCGGTGGCGCGGGAGCCGGTGGTGGACCACGATGGGAGTCATCTGCTCTTCCACATGAGGATGGTGTCGAATGGGGTTCCTGGACAAGGCCAAAGCCGCAGCAACCGAGCTGAGCGCCAAGGCAGACCAAGCGCTGGCGGGCCAGGGTCTGGCCGGTCCGGCAGCCGCTGGAAAGCAGGCCGACAAGTTCTTCCGCGATCTGGGTGTGCTGGCCTATCTCGAAGCGACCGGCCGTCCGGCCGACGCCGGCGAGAAGGCTCGGATCATGACCGCGCTAGAGGGTTTCGAAGGTCAGGGGGCCCTGCCCTCCTTCGCGCTGCAGACCGCCGCGCCCCCGCCTCCGGGCGCAGCCGCGGCTGGGTATGCCGCCCCACCGCCAGCCCCGGGCGCAGGCGGCTACGCAGCCCCACCGCCACCTCCGCCTCCCGGGGCGGCAGCGGCCGGTGGGTATGCCGCCCCACCGCCACCTCCGCCGAACTGGGGCGCCGCACCGCCGCCGCCACCACCACCGCCTCCTCCGCCAGCCCCGGGCCCCTGATTCGCCCCGCCGAGATTGACGTTGGCTGCAGGACACGCCGGTCCGAGCGCTGGCAACGTCAATCTCGGCGGTTGGGGGCGTTGTCAGGGGGAATCGGCGGGCAAGGCCAGCGGCGGGAGAGGCGGAGGCCGGTCAGTCCTGGGCGGAGTGGTTCGCCAAGGTACAGACCTGGGCGTATTCGGCAGTCATCAAATCCAGGAGATGTTCGATGTCGGGCACCAGGTCGGCGCAGGCGCTGATCCCGATATCGAGTCGGCCCTGATAGCCCTGGATGGTGATGCTCAGCCCCATCCCATCGCTCAGTGGGGCAAAGGGATAGACGGCAGTCACCCGGCGCCCGGCCACCATGAACAGGTCTTGGCCCATCGGCACGTTCGAGATGATCGTGTTGAACGGCAGCCGCACCGTGTCGAGCAGTTTGACGGTGGAGGCCACCCAGCTCGCTGGCTCCAAGGTTGGCCCTAGCACGCGGGTCAACACCTCGAGTGCGCCCTCCCCCAACACGGGACGCTCCTTGGCTTCGGCCATGTCCTCGCGCGCGGAGAAGATCCGTTCCACCGGGTCCTCGATGTCGGTGGGGATCCGGCAGAGCCCCAAGGACAGCCGGTTCGCCCCCGAGGGATCGGGCGTCAGGTGACGGACCGACATCGGCACCAAGGCCACCAGCGGGCTACGAGGCAGCGCGTCGTGCTCGATGAGCCACTGGCGCAACCCGGCCGCGGCGACCGCATGGACGACATCGTTGACCGTAACCCCGAAGTGAGCTCGGGTCGGCTTGCTGGCGGCCAATCCCCAGGTGCGGAACGCCCAGACCCGCCGTGGCCCCACCGACCGGTTGAACGGCGTTGGCGGTGCCGCCTGGACCCCGATGGAGTTGAGGACCCCCCCCAGCGACCGAGGGTTATCCGCGATGGCGCGGGCCGCGGCATACACCGACGATGCCGCCCATCTCGATGCTCCGAAGATCCCGCGGGTGGCCAGGTCGAAGGCGCCAGGGGGCCGTTGCGGTGACCACCCGTGACTGTCGTCCTCCGCAGTGCCGAACAGCGCGTGCAGGATGTCCCGATACCGTGCCCCGTCGGCGATGCTGTGGTGCACCTTGGTCATCACGTAGGCGCGGCGGCCCTCCCTGATCAGGTGCGCCTGCCAGAGCGGGCGCGAGCGTGGCAGGGTCTCCATCGCCAGTTCCGAGACGACATCGGTCAACTCGCGACGTCCGACGTGGAACTCGTCGACATGTTGGTCCACGTCAAACGCCGGGTCGTCGATCCACCACGGCCGGTCCAAAGCGTTGGCGCCCTGGTGGAGCTTCTGGCGAAGCTCCGGCAGGCGTCCCACGCGGGCCCCGACCTGATCGCGCAGCTGCGCGAGAGTGATCGGCCCGTCCAGGGGCAGGACGAGGCAGACATGGCCGACCGTGCGGGGTCCGTCCAGCGCGAGGTATGCCGCGTCGAGCGGTCGGACCTGCCGGGCTTGCATCGTTGCCGCCTCCTTCCCGAGTGCGACCCTAGTTTGTCCCAGCGTGCCGTCCCGGGCTATGGGTCCTGTCCCGCGACGCCGCTGGGCCGGTGCATCGACACGGCGACACCGCGGCACTTCGGCGTCACCACGATCGCCGTGACTGTGGCGACCGGCATACGGACCCGGCGAGAGCCGACCCCCGGCCGAGGGTAGGGTTACCCGCGAGAACCCGACGTCCTTTAACCACCGTCCCGTGAGGCGGGGAAGGAGGTCCGCAAGGTGGCGTCCGACCAGACCCCCTCGCCGACACCCCCTGGCGCCCGAGTCGTCATGAGCTCCGGTGACGTCTCCCGGGCCTTGCGCCGAGTGGCTCACGAGATCCTCGAACGCAACAAAGGCCCGGCCGACCTGGTCCTGCTCGGTATCCCGTCTCGCGGGGTCCCACTGGCCCATCGTCTCGCCGCGGTCATCGCTGAGGTCGAAGGGGTGAGCGTCCCCGTCGGGTCCCTCGATGTAACGATGCACCGCGACGACCTGCGCCGACAACCCACCCGCGTCGTCGCCCCGACGAAGATCCCCGCCTCGGGGGTGGATGGCAAGGTGGTCGTCCTCGTCGACGACGTCCTCTACTCCGGGCGGACGATCCGCGCGGCGCTGGAGGCCCTCACTGAGCTTGGCCGACCGCGCGCCGTCCGGCTGGCGGTGCTGGTCGACCGGGGGCATCGCGAGCTGCCGATCCGGGCCGACCACGTCGGTAAGAACCTGCCGACCAGCTCGACCGAACGCGTCCATGTGGTCCTTGCCGAGAGCGACGCCGGCCCGGACGAAGTGCGCATCAGCGGAGGCGAACGATGACCCGCAAGCACCTGTTGTCCTCGGCCGACCTGTCCCGCGATGAGGTCGAGGCCATCCTCGACACGGCCGCTTCGATGCATGACATCCAGCGGCGGGAGGTCAAGAAGATCCCGACCCTGCGTGGTCGCACCGTCATCAACCTCTTCTTCGAGGACTCCACCCGCACGCGCTCCTCGTTCGAGATCGCTGGCAAGTGGATGTCGGCCGACACCATCAACATCACCGGCAAGGGCTCCTCAACGTCCAAGGGCGAGTCATTGCGGGATACCGTCAAGACGATCTGCGCCATGGCTGTCGATGCGCTCGTCATCCGGCACAGCGCGTCCGGCGCTTGCCACCAGGTCGCCCAGTGGGTCGACGCCTCGGTCATCAACGCTGGCGACGGCACCCATGAGCATCCGACCCAGGCCCTCCTGGACGCCTACACCCTGCGGCAGCGGCTGGGTTCACTCGACGGTCGCCACGTCGTCATCGTCGGCGACCTAGCCCACTCGCGAGTGTTCCGCTCCAACGTCATCACCCTGGGTCGCCTGGGCGCGCGGGTCACCGTCGTCGCGCCGCCGACGCTCATGCCCAGCGGCATCGGGGATTGGTCGAAGCGCGACGGCTTTGCGACGAGTTGGGACCTCGACCAGACCCTGTATGCCGTGTCCCCCGACGAGCGTCCCGACGCCGTCATGATGCTGCGGGTCCAGCGTGAGCGAATGAGTGGCGGGTTCTTCCCGACCGAACGCGAATACACCGCGGGCTACGGTCTCACCCGAGAGCGGCTGGCCCGGCTGTATGCCGCCACCCCTGACCTCCCGATCCTGCACCCCGGTCCGATGAACCGGGGCCTGGAGATCGCCGCGGAAGCAGCCGATGCGACGAGCTCGGCGATCCTCGACCAGGTCTCGGCCGGGGTCGCGGTGCGGATGGCGGTCCTCTATCACCTGCTCGCCGGCGAGACGGAGGCAGCGGCATGAGCGAACTGCTGCTCAAAGGCGCGAACGTCTTGGGAGACAACTCCGCCGACGTCCTGGTCCGCGATGGGGTCATCGCTCAGATCGGGTCGATCAGCTCGACCCGCTCGTCACAGGAGCGCGAGGGCCGTCGGCTCACCGTCGTCGACGCCGACGGCCTGGTCTTGCTGCCCGGGCTGGTCGACCTGCACACCCACCTGCGCGAGCCGGGTCGCGAGGACGCCGAGACGGTGGCCAGCGGATCGGCCGCCGCGGCTGCCGGGGGATTCACTGCTGTCCTGGCGATGGCCAACACCTCGCCGGTGACCGACACGGCCGAGGCCGCCGAGCGCGTGTTCGACCTCGGCCGAGCGGCCGGGCTGGTCGATGTGCAGCCGATCGGTGCGGTGTCCAAGGGCCTGGCGGGCGCCGAGCTCGCCGAACTCGGCCTCATGGCCCGGTCCCGAGCCCAGGTGAGGGTGTTTTCCGACGACGGCCGGTGCGTGCACGATGCCCGGCTGATGCGCCGGGCCTTGGACTACCTCAAGTCCTTCGGCGGCGTGATCTCCCAGCATGCCCAGGACCCCCGCCTTGCAGACGGCACAGCGTGCTGTCACGAGGGAGAGGTTTCCGGGCGTCTCGGTTTACCGGCCTGGCCTGCGGTCGCTGAAGACGTCATCGTCGCCCGCGATGTCCAGTTGGCCCGGCATACCGGGTCGCGGGTCCATGTCGCGCACGTGTCCACCGCGGCGTCGGTCGAGATTATCCGGTGGGCCAAGGCGCAAGGGATCGCGGTGACTGCAGAGGTGACTCCGCACCACCTCGCCCTCGGTACCGAGTTGCTCGCCGGATACGACCCGGTGTTCAAGGTCAACCCCCCGCTGCGGCCGGATGAGGATCGCGCTGCGATTCTTGCCGGTCTGCTGGACGGCAGCATCGATGCGGTGGCGACCGACCATGCGCCGCACGCCCGGCACGACAAAGAACACGCATTCCCGGATGCGGCCTTCGGCATGCTCGGTCTCGAGACCGCACTGGCGGTGCTCGTTGAGCTGGTCGTCCGACCCGGATTGTTGACCTGGGCTCAGCTTGCGGAACGGATGTCGTTCGCGCCGGCCCGGATTGCTGGGCTGTTGGGCCACGGCCGGCCTGTTGCCGTCGGCGAGCCGGGCAACTTCGTGCTCATCGACCCGAATGCGGTGTGGACCGTCGACCGCGCGGCGAGCCAGTCGCTGTCCCGCAACAACCCCTGGCACGGGCGCACGCTGCCCGCCCCGGTCGTCGCGACGTTCCTGCGCGGCGAGTGCACGGCATACCGAGGCCGGGTCCGCGGCCAGTTCGACCCGGAGGAGATCGCGTGAGTCCCACGACGTCACTGTTGGGTGATCGGCTGGCGGCCGCTTTGGTTCTCGAGGATGGCCGCACCTTCCTCGGCCACTCGTTCGGAGCTGTGGGGGAGGCTCTCGGCGAGGCGGTCTTCTCGACCGGGATGACCGGTTACCAGGAGACCCTCACCGACCCCTCCTACCACCGGCAGGTCGTCATCATGACCGCGCCACACGTGGGCAACACCGGTTGGAACGACGAAGACGACGAGTCCCGCCGGATTTGGGTGGCCGGGTATGCCGTGCGCGACCCTGCGCTGCGCCCGTCCAACTGGCGCTCGCGGCGGTCCCTCGAGGACGAGCTCCTCGCCCAGGGGGTCGTCGGGATCTGCGGGATCGACACGCGGGCGCTCACTCGGCATCTGCGTGAGCGTGGGGCGATGCGGGTGGGGATCTTCAGTGGCGAAGCGTTCTCATCGAGTCAGAGCGAGTTGGTCGCCCGCGTCCAGGCCGCACCCGGGATGGCGGGGGCCGAGTTGGCCAGCGAGGTCAGCACAGATCAACCGTATATCGTTGCCGCTCAAGGTGACCGGCGGTTCACGGTGGCTGCCATCGATCTCGGCATCAAGGGGATGACGCCCACTCTCATGGCCAAGGGAGGGATCGAGGTCCACGTCCTGCCGGCGACCGCCACGATCGCGGACGTCCTCGCCGTGCCCGGCGCCGACGGCACTCCCGGACCGGACGGGGTGTTCTTCTCCAATGGCCCCGGCGACCCGGCGACTGCCGACCTCACCCTGCTGCGTGAGGTCCTGAACCGGCGGATTCCGTTCTTCGGGATCTGCTTCGGCAACCAGTTGCTGGGCCGCAGCTTGGGGTTTGGCACCTACAAGTTGAAATACGGGCACCGGGGTATCAACCAGCCGGTCATGGACCGTACGACCGGCAAGGTCGAGGTCACGGCGCACAACCACGGGTTCGCCGTCGATGCACCCATCAAGCACGACTCGCAAACCCCCTACGGCCGGGTCCGGGTGAGCCATGTCTGCCTCAACGACGACGTCGTCGAAGGCCTGGAGTGCCTGGACCAGCCCGCCTTCTCGGTGCAGTACCACCCGGAGGCGGCGGCGGGGCCGCACGACGCGGCATACCTGTTCGACCGGTTCTGCGCGCTGATGCGCACCCACCCCTGGAAGGGGGCCCAACGTGCCTAGGCGCGAAGACATCACGAGCGTCCTGGTCATCGGGTCCGGACCGATTGTCATCGGACAGGCCTGCGAGTTCGACTACTCCGGCACTCAGGCCTGTCGGGTGCTCCGCGACGAAGGCATCCGGGTCATCCTGGTCAACTCCAATCCGGCGACGATCATGACCGACCCGGAGTTCGCCGACGCAACCTACGTCGAGCCGATCACCCCCGACGTCGTCGAGGCGATCATCGCCAAAGAACGCCCCGATGCCGTGCTCGCCACCCTCGGTGGGCAGACCGCACTCAACTGTGCCATGGCCCTGCACGAGCGCGGCGTGCTGGAGCGCTACGACTGCCCGCTCATCGGCGCCAACGTCGAGGCGATTCAGCTCGGCGAGGACCGCGAGAAGTTCAAGGGCGTCGTGGCGCGGTGCGGCGCCGAGTCGGCCCGCTCAATCATCTGCCACACGATGGATGAATGCCTCACTGCCGCAAACGAGTTGCACTATCCGGTCGTCGTCCGACCGTCGTTCACCATGGGCGGGCTCGGCTCCGGCTTCGCCTACGACGAGGCCGACCTGCGTCGCATCGCCGGGGCCGGCCTGCAGTATTCCCCGGTCACCGAAGTGCTCCTCGAGGAGTCCATCATCGGCTGGAAGGAGTACGAGCTCGAGGTCATGCGCGACCACAAGGACAACGTGGTCGTCGTCTGCTCCATCGAGAACCTCGACCCCATGGGGGTGCACACCGGCGACTCGATCACCGTGGCCCCGGCGCTCACCCTGACCGACCGCGAGTACCAGCGGCTGCGCGACATCGGCATCGCGGTGATCCGCGAGGTCGGCGTCGACACCGGCGGCTGCAACATCCAGTTCGCTGTCAACCCCGCCGACGGCCGGGTCATCGTCATCGAGATGAACCCCCGCGTGTCGCGCTCCTCGGCGTTGGCGTCGAAGGCGACCGGGTTCCCCATCGCCAAGATCGCGGCCAAGATGGCCATCGGCTACACCCTGGATGAGGTCCCCAACGACATCACCAAACAGACGCCGGCGTCGTTCGAGCCGACGCTGGACTACGTCGTCGTCAAGGTGCCCCGGTTCGCTTTCGAGAAGTTCCCGGCCGCCGACCCGACCCTCACGACGACGATGAAGAGCGTCGGCGAGGCCATGTCGTTGGGGCGCAACTTCACCGAGGCGCTCCAGAAGGCACTGCGCTCGATCGAGCGTAAGAACGCGAGCTTCCACTGGGATGGGCCGGTCCCAGACGCGGTCGCCGTCGAGGTGCTACTTGCGCAGATCGCCGTCCCGACCGACGGTCGGATCGTCGGCGTCCAGCAGGCCTTGCGTGGTGGGGCCACCGTCGAGCAGGTGTATGCCGCGACCGGTATCGACCCGTGGTTCCTCGACCAGATCGCGCTCATCAACGAGGTGGCCGACAAACTTCGCGGCGCCGACCGGCTGCACCCCGGGTTGCTCGGCCTGGCCAAGCACCACGGCTTCTCCGACCGGCAGATCGCCAGCCTGCGTCGCATGCCCGAGGCGGTCGTCCGGGGCGTCCGCCACGCGTTGGGCATCCGGCCGGTCTACAAGACCGTCGACACCTGCGCCGCGGAGTTCGCCGCGGCCACTCCCTACTACTACTCCTCGTACGACCGGGAGAGCGAGGTGCTGCCGCGCGAGCGCCCGGCAGTCATCATCCTCGGCTCGGGGCCCAACCGGATCGGCCAAGGGGTCGAATTCGACTATTCGTGCGTCCACGCCTCGTTCGCGCTGCGCGACGCCGGATTCGACACGGTCATGGTCAATTGCAACCCCGAGACGGTCTCGACCGACTACGACACGTCCAGTCGCCTCTACTTCGAGCCGCTCACCCTCGAGGACGTCCTCGAGGTGGTCCACGCCGAGGCCGCTGCCGGACCGATCGCCGGCGTCGTCGTGCAACTGGGCGGGCAGACCCCGCTCGGGCTGGCCCAGGCGCTCAAGGACGAGGGCGTGCCGGTTGTCGGCACCTCACCGGAGGCGATCAACCTCGCTGAGGACCGCGGTGCTTTCGGTCGGGTGCTCGCGGAGGCGGGCCTTCCCGCGCCACGGCACGGGACGGCATACAGCGCCCAGGAGGCGCTCGCGGTGGCGCATGCCATCGGCTATCCCGTGCTAGTGCGACCCTCCTACGTCCTTGGCGGGCGGGGGATGCAGATCGTCTACGACGACGCGACCCTCACCACCTATGTCGATGCCGCAACCATCGCCTCGCCCGAGCACCCGATCCTCGTCGACCGGTTCCTCGACGACGCCATCGAGATCGACGTCGACGTCCTCTACGACGGCGTCGACATGTTTCTCGGCGGCGTCATGGAGCACATCGAAGAGGCCGGCATCCACTCCGGCGACAGCGCCTGCACTCTTCCGCCAGCAACCCTGGGAGCCGCCGAGATCGAGAGGGTCCGTGCCTCCTCGCTGGCGTTGGCTCAGGGCATCGGCGTCCGCGGACTGATGAACGTCCAGTTCGCCCTCGTCCAGGACGTCCTCTATGTCCTGGAGGCCAACCCACGGGCCTCGCGCACCGTCCCGTTCGTCGCCAAGGCGACCGGGGTGCCGCTGGCCAAGGCGGCCGCCCGGATCATGCTCGGCGCGACCATCGCCGAGCTCCGCGCCGAGGGACTCCTCCCGCCGGTAGGCGACGGCGGCAGCCTTCCCGCGCATGCCCCGATGTCGGTCAAGGAGGCCGTCCTCCCCTTCAGCCGGTTCCGCACCAAGGAGGGGCAGATGGTCGATGCGCTGCTCGGCCCGGAGATGAAGTCGACGGGCGAGGTCATGGGCATCGACACCGACTTCGGCACGGCATTCGCCAAGAGCCAGCTCGCGGCATACGGAGGGCTGCCCGAGCGTGGCACCGTCTTCGTGTCGGTCGCCAACCGGGACAAGCGGGCGATGATCTTTCCCGTTCGTGCCCTCGCCGAGCTCGGCTTCACCCTGCTAGCCACCTCCGGGACGGCAGACGTGCTGCGGCGCAACGGGATCAAAGCCGAAGTGGTCCGAAAGATCACCGAGCGTCCCAATGGCGACGACGGCGAGGCGGGGGAGCGGACGATCGGCGACCGGATCCTCGCCGGCGAGATCGACATGGTCGTCAACACCCCGACCGGCCAGACCGCGCGCGCCGACGGTTACGCGATCCGGGCCGCCGCGATCGCCGCCGACGTCACCCTCATCACGACGGTGCAGGAGCTCGGTGCCGCGGTGCAAGGGATCGAATCGATGCGCTCGGCGCCCATCCGGGTCACCTCCCTTCAGGAGCACGCCCGGGCGCTGAACCTCTACGGGGCAGTGCGGTGAGCGACGTCGCCCACGAGGTCACTCGGGTGATCTCGAGCGAGCCGGCCGGTGCCTACCGTCACCTCGTCCTCGCAGCCCCGACCATCGCCCGGTATGCCGCCCCCGGCCAATTCGTCGCGGCCACCGTGGGGGGCCCGACCTCGGGCCTCTTGTTGCGCCGCTCGTTCTCGATCCACGCCATTGACCCCGACGCCGGGACGGTCGAGATCGTCGTCGCGGCACACGCCGCCGGCACGACGTGGATCACCGAGCGGCGGCTGGGTGATGAGCTGGACCTGGTCGGTCCGCTCGGGCAGCCATTCCCGCTGCCGGCCAAACCGGGACCGGACGGCCGCACCTCCGCCGTCCTCGTCGGCGGGGGGTATGGCAGTGCGCCACTGTTTTGGCTGGCCCGGGTGTTGCGCCAACAGGGCATTCGTGTCGAGGTCGTCCTCGGGGCGGCCAGCGCCGACCGGCTGTTCGGGGTCGAGCTGGCCGGGGAGGTCGCCGATGCCGTCGAGGTGACCACCGATGACGGCTCGGCAGGCACCCGTGGCTGGGTCAGCGACGTCCTGTCGGATGTGCTAACCCGCAGTGGAGCCGGCGACGTCTACGCCTGCGGTCCGATGGCCATGCTCAAGACGGTTAGCGATGCCGCTCAGGCCGCGGGGGCGAGAGCGCACGTGGCCGTCGAGGAGGCGATGGCCTGCGGCGTGGGAGTCTGCATGACGTGCGTCATGCCCGTCGTCGGTCCGGACGGCCGCACGAGGATGGTCCGATCCTGCGTGGAAGGGCCGGTGTTCGACGGTAGCCGGGTGCGGTGGGACGCCTTCGACGACGGACTCTGCCGGGTGCCCGCCGATGCTGTGGGCGCGCCGCAGGCGGAAGGGCACTGATGGCTGACCTCACGACCACCCTGGGGGGCATCTCACTGCCCAACCCCGTCATGACGGCCTCTGGCTGCGCCGCCAACGGCAAGGAACTGCACCGATTCTTTGACATCTCCAAGTTGGGAGCCTTTGTCACCAAGACGGTCATGGCGGCCCCGCGCAGCGGCCGGGGGACGCCGCGCATGGCCGAGACGCCTTCCGGGATGCTCAACTCGATCGGCCTGCAGGGACCTGGGATCGATGTCTTCGCCGACGAAGACTTGCCGTGGTTGGCCTCTGTCGGAGCTCGGGTCTTGGTCTCTATCGCCGGCGGCACCCCAGCCGAATTCGCCCAGGTGGCAACCCGGTTGCTCGCCAGCCCAACCGTCTCAGCGATCGCCGGGCTCGAGGTCAACATCTCCTGTCCCAACGTCGCGAGCCGGGGCCAGGTGTTCGCCATCGACCCGCAGGCCTCGGCCCAGGTGGTCGCCGCGGTCCGCGAGGCCGTTCCCACCCACCTGCCTGTGTTCGCCAAGCTCAGCCCCGACGTCACCGACCTGGTCGCCGTCGCCGCTGCCTGTCTCGACGCGGGAGCAGACGGGCTCACCCTCATTAACACCACGCTGGGCATGGTCATCGACACCGTGCGGATGCGCCCCCACCTCGGCGGGATCACGGGGGGCCTGAGCGGCCCCGCAATCCGACCCATCGCGGTCCGAGCGATCTGGCAGGTCCGGTCGGCCATGTTCGCAGGGCGCCTGCCCACAGTTCCTATCATCGGCGTGGGAGGGGTTGTCTCGGGTCGGGATGCACTCGAACTCGCCGCCGCCGGTGCGAGCGCTATCCAGGTCGGCACGGCAACCTTCCACGATCCGCAAGCCCCGGCAAGGGTTCTCGACGAGTTGGCCGCGTTGCTCGACACGCTGGGGTATGCCGCCTTCACCGATGTCGTCGCCGCCGCCCATCCCGAACGGAAGTGAACATGACCCCTGAGGTGAGTGGGCGGCATACCCCGGCGTTCGGGGAGCGGTTGCGCGAGGCAATGGCGACCCACGGTCCGTTGTGCGCCGGTGTGGACCCCCATCGGGCACTCCTGCATGGGTGGGGGCTGGACTACAGCGTCGCCGGGCTGGAGCGGTTCGCCATGACCTGCGCCGAGGCGTTTGCTGGCCGGGTTGCCGCGGTCAAGCCGCAGTCCGCGTTCTTCGAGGTCTTTGGAGCCGCCGGTGTGGCCGTTCTCGAACGACTCGTCGGTGAGCTGCGCGCCGCAGGCACCTTGGTGATCCTTGACGTCAAGCGCGGTGACATCGGGACGACGATGGATGCGTATGCCGAGGCGTTCCTCGGCAAGGACGCTCCGGAGCCCCCCGACGCCATCACGGTCAGTCCCTACCTCGGCTATGGCTCGTTGCGCCCGGCGATCGACCTGGCCCACGCGACCGGCCGCGGGGTCTTCGTGCTCGCCCTGACCTCAAACCCGGAGGGCGCCGCTGTCCAACATGCGGTGTTGGATGGGCAGAGCGTCGCCGGGCATGTCGTCGCCGGTGCCACGGCGGACAACGCCGAAGCCCGCAGCCGTGGCGAGCTCGGGTCGGTCGGCCTCGTGGTGGGGGCGACCGTCGGCGATGCCGTCGAACGGCTCGGCCTGGACCTGGCCGGCATGGGCGGACCCTTTCTCGCACCCGGGGTCGGCGCCCAAGGTGGCACGGCCGAGAGCCTGCGGCGGGTGTTCGGTTCCGCGCTGCCCAACGTCCTCGCTGCCTCGAGCCGGGAGATCCTTGGGGCCGGCCCGACGGTAGCTGCGCTGGCAACTCGGGTCGGGCAGACCGCGGCGGCTTTGACCGAGACGCTCAGGCTGTGACCTGCGGCATTGTCGACGGGCCGGCCCGGCTCGCGCTCGATGCGCTGACCAGCCGTCCACCGCTGGGGTGTCGTTGCACACCACGGGTCGCCTCGGTAGGTTCGGACCTTGATGTTGTCCAGCGCCCGAGCGAGGAGTGACACGGTGGCTCTGCCCGAACTGACCCCGGAAGAACGAGCGGCCGCCCTCCAGAAGGCCGCCCTCGCTCGCCGGGCCCGGGCCGCGGTCAAGAACCGGCTCAAGTATTCGCAGGGTTCGCTGGCCGAAGTCATCGCTGACGGCAAGGACGACCCGGTGCTGGGCAAGCTCAAGGTGTCGGCCTTGCTCGAGTCGCTACCAGGGGTGGGGCCGGTTCGGGCTCGGCAGATCATGGCCGAAGTAGGCATCTCGGAGTCCCGTCGGGTCCGCGGGCTGGGGGTCAACCAGTCGGCGGCGCTCATCGCGCGGTTCGACCAATCGTGAGCGGCGCCGACCCGCAAGCGGTGGTCCATGCTGCGCCGGGAGGCGGCAGGCTGGTCGTTCTCGCCGGTCCCACCGCGGTCGGGAAGGGGACGATCGCGGCATACGTCCGCACGCACTTCCCCCAGGTGTGGTTATCCGTGTCGATGACGACCCGAGCGCCGCGTCCGGGTGAGGTGGACGGAGTCCATTACATCTTCGTCGCGGAAGAGGAGTTCGACCGGCTCATCGCGGCCGGCGAGTTCCTTGAGTATGCCGTCGTCCACGGCCGCGCGAAGTACGGCACCCCGCGGGGACCGGTAGAGCGAGCCCTCGCCGCTGGGCACCCCGCGTTGTTGGAGATCGACCTGCAGGGGGCCCGGCAGGTTCGCGAGACCATGCCTGAGGCATTGCTCGTTTTCCTCGCCCCGCCCAGCTGGGACGAACTGGTGGACCGCCTGGTGGGTAGGGGAACGGAGACGGCAGAGGAGCGCACCGTACGGCTGGAGACGGCGACCCGCGAGTTGGAGGCCGTCGACGAGTTCGATGTCGTCATCGTCAACGACGATGTCCGTCGAGCCAGTGAACAACTCGTATCATTGATGGGACCGCGTCCTTCTGCGTAAGGGCGCCCGCAGCGACCTGCCCCCGATCGAATCGAGATCCTTGCCGTGTCCGGAACCGTGGCCAACCCCATCGGCATCACCAACCCGCCCATCGATGACCTGCTCGCAGTCGCCGACAGCAAGTACGCCCTGGTGATCTACTCCGCAAAGCGGGCCCGGCAGATCAACGCCTACTATTCGCAGTTGCAAGAGGGCCTGCTCGACTACGTCGGCCCGCTCGTTGAGACCGAGGTCCACGAGAAGCCGCTGTCGATCGCCCTTCGGGAGATTAACGAGGGTCTGCTCACCACCCACGTCACCGAGGACTGACCCCGCTCGGCACGCTCCTCCGTCACCGACCCTCGACCCTGGGAGCCCAGATATGCGCGTCGTGCTAGGGGTGAGTGGCGGGATCGCCGCCTACAAGGCTGCTTCGCTCCTGCGCAGGTTCACCGAGTCGGGCCACGACGTCACCGTGGTTCCGACGGAGGCCGCTTTACGGTTTGTCGGTGCCCCCACCTGGGCGGCCCTGTCTGGCAAGCCGGTGGCAACCGACGTCTGGACGGCCGTCGAGCGGGTTCCGCACGTGCGCATCGGTCAGGACGCCGATCTGGTGGTGGTGGCTCCGGCCACCGCCGACCTGCTCGCCAAAGCGGCGACCGGTCAGGCCGACGACCTGCTCACCGCCACCCTGCTCACCGTCCGCTGCCCGGTCGTGTTCGCCCCCGCGATGCACACCGAGATGTGGTTGCACCCGGCCACCCAGGCCAACGTCACGACCCTGCGGGCTCGGGGCGCACACGTCCTGGAGCCAGACTCGGGGCGACTCACCGGGGCCGACACCGGTCCCGGGCGACTCCCCGAGCCCGAGGACGTGTATGCCGCCTGCCTGGCCGCCTTCGCGTCCGGCGCACCGCACGCTACTGCCGGTGCAGCGGCCGGGGGAGGTGACCTCCACGGCATACAGGTCGTCGTCAGTGCCGGTGGCACCCGGGAGCCGTTGGACCCGGTGCGCTTCCTCGGCAACCGCTCGTCGGGCAAACAGGGCGTCGCCCTGGCCGAAGTGGCGGCCGCGCGGGGCGCCCAAGTGACGTTGGTGGCCTGCAACCTGGCGGTGCCCGTGCGGGACGACCTCGGGATCCGAGTCGTCCTTGCCGAGTCGGCGCTGGACCTGCAGGAGGCCGTGACAACGGTTGCCCGGGACGCCGATGTCGTCGTCATGTGTGCGGCAGTTGCCGACTTCCGGCCCAAGCATTATGTGGCTAGCAAGATCAAGAAGACCCAGACGGCGGATGGGTCGGACGATTCCGCCCCGACCATCGAGTTGGTGCGCAACCCCGACATCCTGGCCGGGCTGGTGGCTGGGCGGCGTTCGGCGACGCGTCCGGTGATCGTCGGGTTCGCGGCTGAGACCGGCGACGAGACCGGGTCGGTGCTGGACCTGGCTCGAGCGAAACTGGCGCGCAAGGGGTGCGACCTGCTTGTCGCCAACGAAGTGGGGGAGACGAAAACGTTCGGGCAGGACACCAACACCGTCCACCTGCTCTTTCGGGACGGTCGTCCGAGCGTGACGGTCGGGCCCGCGAGCAAGGGCGCCGTGGCCGACGCGGTGTGGGACGGCATACGGGATCTGATCCCCGCGTCGCACTAGACTGGAAGGGTAGTGCCACCCTCCCGCGGTGGCCGTCCCGAGCCCCCTCCCGGAGTCGCGAGTGTCTGCCCGCCTGTTCACGTCCGAGTCGGTCACCGAGGGGCACCCGGACAAAATCTGCGACCAAATCAGTGACGCCATCCTCGACGCCCTGCTCGAGCAACACCCGCTCTCGCGCGTTGCGGTCGAGACGATGGTGACAACTGGCTTGGTCCACGTCGCCGGCGAAGTGACCACCGAGGCCTATGTCGAGATCCCGTCGATCGTCCGCGAGACAGTGCTGGCGATCGGTTACGACTCGTCGACCAAAGGCTTCGACGGGGCGTCCTGCGGAGTCGAGATCTCAATCGGGCAGCAGAGCCCGGACATCGCGCGAGGCGTCGACACGGCATACGAGCGCCGGGCCGGAGACATCGGGTTGGACGCCTACGACAAGCAGGGTGCGGGCGACCAAGGGTTGATGTTCGGGTTCGCCTGCGACGACACGGCCGAGTTGATGCCGCTGCCGATCCATGTGGCGCATCGCCTGGCGGAACGGCTGACCGCGGTTCGCAAGAGTCACGAGTTGCCCTATCTGCGGCCGGATGGCAAGACCCAAGTGACGATCGCGTATGACCGCGACCGAGCGGTCCGGCTGGACACGGTCGTGCTGTCCAGCCAGCATGCTGCGGACGTGTCTATCGAGGGGTTGCTCGCGCCGGACATCATCGCTCATGTCATCGAACCGGTGCTCGCCGAGCTCAAGGATTCGGGGAGTGAACTGGACGTGTCCTCCTATCGCACGCTGATCAACCCGACAGGACGCTTCGAGGTCGGAGGTCCGATGGGTGACGCCGGGCTCACCGGGCGCAAGATCATCGTCGACACCTATGGCGGGATGGCGCGGCATGGGGGAGGGGCGTTCTCCGGGAAGGATCCCTCGAAGGTGGACCGGTCGGCGGCATACGCGACCCGCTGGGTGGCCAAGAACGTCATAGCTGCGGGGTTGGCGCGACGCTGTGAGGTGCAAGTGGCGTATGCGATCGGTGCAGCGCATCCCGTGGGGCTCTATGTCGAGACCTTTGGCACCGAGACGGTGCCGGTTGAGTCGATCCAGCGCGCGATCACGGCCGTGTTCGATCTGCGGCCGGGCGCGATCGTCGACCAGTTGGACCTGCTTC
>WBZS01000622.1_pt1 | contig 40048 bp, 28 predicted proteins | sample 5204201 | NCBI WGS metagenome assembly WBZS01 (sample SAMN12344357, study PRJNA552823) | activated sludge metagenome | biome: Activated sludge suspended growth; feature: Nitrification reactor; material: Wastewater; isolation source: activated sludge from nitrification reactor of wastewater...
AAGTAAAAGGCGAGTTTTTTTTGTTTCCGTCGGGAAGATGACTTTTAAGCGTTAAGAAGACAAAACAGCGGCGGCATTTTTTGCACACTTTTTTTTGCTGCAGAAAAAAAGTGTGAGCCCGAGTGGCTCGAACGGGGATTAACAAAAGATCAAATGATTAATTTTAAACATCTCAGAATCAGAAACATGCACAAACCCAATCCCAAACCCAAAATCTCCACCTTCAAAATGTTAAAATCCCCTAAAAACACACGCATTTTATCCCCTCCATCGTTATACCATCAACTAAACTATTGAATCATGGCTAAGATAAAAGGGATATTTAAATTCCACGGAAAACTGGACAATAAAGTGGGCTACGAATTAAACGGAGTATGGACGTCCCGCTCCATCGGAGCAGTCGACCTCCACAAAATGCGCACCGCACCCCAGTACGAAGAAACCCGTAAAAACCAGTCCGAATTTGCAGTGGCATCCCGCGCCGGACAACTATTCCGCCAGGCCCTGATGCCCTTCACCAAAGGCTACACCAACCACAACTATCCACCGGAGGTCATGTCCGCCATGATCAACACCCTGCGCGCCGACGACACTCAGCCCAAAGGCTTTAAACAACTCAACAACGGACTCAAAGACCCGGAATCCCAAATGGCATTACGAAGACTGAATATATTTTCCAAAAAAACAAAACACTACAAAGAGGCCCTGATCCAGCACGCTTCCGCCCCAAACGCCTTCAAACTAAACCGCAACATCCTCTGGGAAAAAGCCAAAAGCGGCGACAAAAAAACCGTGCGCATCGGCTACCTCCACCTGGATTTTGACGCAAACATTGCCCATTACGAACCCGCTTTATCCATCACCTGCACCCACACCGACAAGGAACAGTGCACCACCCACACCCTGCCCATGTCCAATGCAGCACCCGCACCGTGGACCATGATCATAGTCCAGGTATGGCGCGAAAGCGACATCTATGAGCCCGCCCGCCTGCTTTTTATGTCCGTCCTGGATGTCGTCGACAACACCCTGGAGTACGAAGAAGTACAGGAAACCAAAAGACGTTTCACCATTCGTAAAATCATACCCGCAGGAATAAAAATCACCACAACCCAACAAGAAAAACAGGCGGTATCTCGAAACCACCACCGCCAAAAACCACCAAATAAGACGCTGGTCGAAGTATGATGGATGGTCGAAGTCTCTGACTTCGATCCCACGGAGTATTTCCCACCCCAGATGGTCGAAATCTCTGACTTCGATCTCCTACAGTATATCCCCACTTTTGATTTGGTCGAAGTCTCTGACTTCGATCCCACGGAATATCCCAGATGATCGAAGTCTCTGACTTCGATCTCCTACGGTATATCCCCACTTTTGATTTGATCGAAGTCTCTGACTTCGACCCCATACATGAATAATTAACTACCCCAATCAGCAGTTTGTAATTGCAATGTCCATATAGTCCAAATTTGCTCTAAATTTCAATATTCAAAATCATGTATGGAAGGCATCCTATACTTTATACGTAATCCAAACGTTTTTACCGGCCTTAATATATTTGCCGTTAAAAAATCATGGAATAAAATCGACAAGCAGGCAAAACTGCTTGAGCCAAGGCAATGTCAAAGCCGAAGTGGAATTTTAAGTAATTGAAAATGTTCACAGTGAAAAATAAGCCACCAGGGCGAGTTTTTTGCATGCCGATTTTATGGAATGATTTTAGGCAAATAGATTACAGCCTTGATTTTTTTTGTTTACTTTTTTGTATAACTGAACGATTCAGCCTTTGGCTGATGACGCATGACAATGCGTCAAGTGAAGGCACCGCGTCTGCGGATGGGGGGCAAAAAAGTAAAAGCCCGAGCGGCTCGAGCGGAGAATAATTAATGTTCAAATCACCAATTTAAACCTCCAAAAACCAAAACCAGGCACAATTTTATTAACTAAAACAAATCTTCCATAACCAAGACCAAGCCCAATTAATTGAAATAAAGTAAAACTTTAACCCACAATCCTCAGTATTCACCTGCACTAAAATACAACTTAGGATGAGTATGAACATAGAAATTAATGAAGGAACCACAAACCACGGCTTGTGGCTACGTCCATAGGATGGGTACAATGAATAAACTCCCAAACCCCCGTCTTCCCAAACACCACCACCTAAACCCGCCACCCGGATTTTCACCCAAATCCTTTCCCGCACTGTAAAAAAGAAAATATCGGAACAATCCCCCTTGTTATAGAGTGCAATTGCGCGCATTAATTTTCCGCGACGTATATGGTGTACACCTTTTTCGTCTTTTTTATACATCCAAAAGGGAAGAGCAATAAAAATCTTAATTTTTAATTAAACAATTTTATACCTCTTATTGTCTTTACGGCGTGAACTAAATCAGCCGCTGCCGGATAATATATTTTTAGCATTTTTTAATCCATATCTTTTGACAACTGTCATTTTAAGTTTCCAAAGGATACTGTCTGATTTATTCGTGATTTTTGTATACGCCTAAACGTAAGTCCAATGAATATTTTTTTAAAGTTATGTATTATATTTTTTATCCCTTTTACCATAGGGGCTCAAACTGGAATCATCCGGGGTACAGTCAAAGATAAACTGACAAATGAAGCCATCATTGGCGCGAACGTGACCCTACTCGGCACAGAGATGGGCACATCGACCGACCTGGATGGCGTCTACAATATTGAAAATATTAAACCGGGCTTTTACAACATTCAGGTCAGCTATATCGGCTATGAAACCGTATCCCAGTACGAAATTGAAATTCAGGGCATCAGACCCACTATTTTTAACTTTGAGTTGAGCGAAAACGCAAAACAACTGGATGAAGTAGTGGTAAAAGCCGCTTCCTTCAAAAAAACAGCGGAAAGCCCCGTATCGTTAAGAACCATTGGTGTGTCCGAAATTAAAAGAAACCCGGGGGGCAACCGGGATATTTCCAGGGTCATTCAATCCCTTCCGGGCGTGACTTCAACGGCTTCCTTCAGAAATGACCTCATCATCCGCGGAGGGGCACCCAACGAAAACCGCTTTTTTATCGATGAGGTCGAAGTCCCGGTGATCAACCACTTCGCCACACAGGGTTCCTCCGGCGGACCGGCAGGCATACTGAACGTCGATTTTATCAGAGAAGTCGATTTTTATAGCGGCGCCTTCCCGGCAAACAGAGGAAATGCCCTGAGTTCTGTGTTTAATTTTAAATACAAGGATGGAAGGGACGACCGTATTGGCTTTACCGCTACAGCCGGCGCAACAGATATCGGTATGACACTGGATGGTCCGGTCGGGAAAAAAAGTTCCTTTCTGGTTTCTGCCCGCCGTTCCTATCTTCAGTTTTTATTTAAAGCGATCGGCCTGCCCTTTTTACCAACATACACGGATTTTAACGCCAAGTACAAGTACAAAATAAATGAAAAAAATGAAATTACCTTTATCGGCTTAGGCGCTGTCGATGATTTTGTCCTGAACAAAGTGGCCAATGAAACCGAAGCAAAACAATTTATTCTGGACCGGCTACCGGTTAATAACCAGTGGAATTATACCAACGGCATCGTGTACAAACATTATGGAAATAATGGCTTCACTACCTTTGTACTCTCCAGAAATATGCTCAATAATGAAGCGGTTAAATACCTGGACAATGAGACAACCAACCCGGATAAGTTGATATTAAAATATAAATCGCAGGAAATTGAAAATAAACTGCGCCTCGAAACATCACACAAAATTGGAGAATGGCAATACCTCTTGGGAATAGGCTATGAATATGTCAAATACAATAACACGACTTTTAATAAGATATACACAAACGCGGGTCCCGAAGAAATTAACTTTACAACAGCGATCGCTATCCATAAATATGGTGCTTTTGCTAACCTGAGCCGCAAGTTTTTTAGTGAAAAGCTGACACTTTCACTGGGCATGAGGGCGGACGCCAATTCCTATTCGGTAAAAATGAGCAATCCCCTGGATCAGTTTTCCCCAAGATTTTCAGCCTCGTGGCAGATTTCTGAAAAACTGGCCTACAATTTTAACATCGGTAAATATTTCCAGCTGCCGCCGTACACCGTACTGGGATATTCGGTCAACGATGTTTTGGTCAACAAACAAAATGAAATTAAATACATTGGCGCAAACCATATCGTTACTGGTTTTGAATTTAACCTGTCGCCCGCAAGTAGGGTGACCGTCGAAGGCTATTATAAAACCTATCAGAACTATCCTTTTTTGTTAAGAGAACAAATTTCACTGGCTAACCTGGGAGGCGATTTTGGGGTCATTGGCAACGAGCCGGTGATACCTGTATCCAGGGGTCGCACCTACGGCCTGGAAGTACTGTTTCAGCAACGATTGTTTAAAGGTTTTTATGGTATTGCCGCCTATACATTCGGTAAATCTGAATTTTCAAATAAAAATAACGTGTATGCCCCCAGCAGCTGGGATTCCCGACATATCATCAACTTAACGATGGGTAAAAGATTTGGAAGAAACTGGGAATTAGGAGTGAAATACAGATTCCAGTCCGGCTTACCCAATACGCCATTTAGCCCCAATTCTGATTTGGCGACCAACTGGAATCGTAATTTTTCAGGCATTCCGGATTATTCCGCCATCAATTCTATCCGGAATGACGCTTTTAGTGCCCTGGATTTAAGAATTGATAAAAAATGGTTTTTTAAAGGATGGGACCTCAACCTGTTTTTTGACATCCAGAATATAACCGGAAATGCAGTCGGAAGGGATGTATTGGTGTTGGACAGACCACTGGACGAAAATAATACACCGATCGGAGGCCCCATTATTGTTAATCCCGACGCCCCCGCTTCCGAACAGCGCTATAAACTAAAAACCATCAACGACGCAACAGGAACCGTCCTGCCTACCTTAGGTATCGTAGTTAGTCTGTAAGTTCATGAAATTGTTGTATTTTTGACGCATGAACAATTTTAGGATTTGGCCTTTAACCTGTGTAGCTTATTTTTTAACAGCATCCCTGTTGCTGGGCCAGCAATCTTCAGCGTCGGTCATGACATTCAATATTCGGCTGGATGTGAAAAGCGATTCACTGGATAACTGGCACCTTCGAAAAGCAGATATGGTCCGCTTGCTTAGGCATTACCATCCCGATGTATTAGGATTGCAGGAGGTGCTGCATCACCAGCTGACCTACCTTGATAGCTCCCTTGTAAACTATACATTTGTTGGCGTAGCCAGAGACGACGGTGCTACTAAAGGTGAATATTCTCCCGTTTTTTACGATAGCACCAAATTCGATGTAGTGCTGTCCTCCACCTTCTGGTTATCCCAAACGCCCGATATCCCTTCCCGGGGTTGGGATGCTGCACTGCCAAGGGTATGTACGTATGTATTGTTAAAACATAAGCAGTCAGAAAAACTGCTGTGGGTATTTAATACTCATTTCGACCACATCGGCCAGCTGGCCCGGGAAAATTCCGCCCGCCTGATCCTGGAAAAAATAAATCAACTGAACGTCAGTAAATCCGATGTGATTTTAATGGGCGACTTTAATAGTACACCCGATAATGCGACAGTTAAAATCCTCGCAGATAAATTAAACGACGCCAGATACTCTACCGTTGCTACTTTTTACGGTCCGGAATATACCTTCAACGGCTTTGGTAAAGAACCGGGCTCAAAACGGATCGACTATGTTTTTACAGCGGGAATGGACGTCCTGGAAGCCGTTCATATCGATGACAGAAAACCGGATGGCCGCTATGTTTCCGATCACTTTCCCGTGATGGCCAGATTACAACACAAATAATTTTACCATTTCTTTTTTTCTCCTAAGCCAACATTTCTGTAAAAATTAGTGCTTGAATTAGACCTCTTTTCATAAATAATATTTGTCAGACTATAGTCATTTTCAATAAATTATAGTTTAATTTTATCATTAATGCACGGTAATAATTTTTTTAGCTTACCTTTGTACCCATTATTTACCCTCCTTTAGGTTCTCATGTCAGATCAGTAATGGAGAACCGATATTAAAAACAATATATGTCATTTGAAAATTTAGGTCTTATAGAGCCCATATTGGATGCTCTAAAATCAGAAGGTTATACCAAACCTACACCAATCCAGTCACAATCCATTCCACTTTTATTGCAAGGCCACGATCTTTTGGCTTGTGCTCAGACGGGCACCGGTAAAACAGCGGCCTTTGCGATTCCAATAATTCAGCACCTTACCCAACAGGGAGAAAAACCGCATAGAAGAATTAAAGCACTGGTGGTGACACCAACACGCGAACTGGCTATCCAGATCGGAGAGAGTTTTGCTGCTTACGGCAGAAATACTAAATTACGCCACACAGTCATCTTTGGCGGTGTCAATCAGCACAGCCAGGTAAATGCCTTGAAGTCGGGAATTGATATCCTGATTGCAACACCCGGAAGACTACTTGACCTGGTTAATCAGGGTTTTGTTCGTTTGGGAGACGTTAGCCATTTTGTCCTTGACGAAGCGGACCGTATGCTCGATATGGGTTTTGTCCACGATGTCAAAAAAATTATTCGATTGATCCCGGTAAAAAGACAATCGCTGTTTTTTTCTGCCACCATGCCCGATTCGATCATGGCTTTGGCGGGCAGCATCCTGACCGATCCCGAAAAAGTGGAAGTCACCCCGGTTTCATCAACAGCAGAAACCATCCAACAAGCCGTTTATTTTGTGGACCAATCAAAAAAATATGAACTTTTGGTCCATGTTTTAAAAGATAAATCGATTAAAACAGCCTTGGTTTTCACGCGCACTAAACACGGAGCGGATAAAGTAGTGAAAATGTTGCTTCGTGAAAGCATCAAAGCAGAGGCAATTCACGGCAATAAATCACAAAATGCCAGACAATCAGCATTGACCAACTTTAAAAACAGAACGACCAGAGTGCTGGTAGCTACGGATATCGCCGCAAGAGGCATTGATATTGATGAACTGGCTTTTGTTATCAATTTTGAAATTCCAAACATACCGGAAACCTATGTGCACCGGATCGGCAGAACAGGACGCGCAGGCGCATCCGGACAAGCCATTTCATTTTGTGATGTAGAAGAAAGACCATACCTGAGAGATATTCAGAAACTGATATCCATTCAGATTCCCGTAGAAGAAGGACACCCTTTTCCTTCGGCAAGCATTCCGGAAGCATCGCCCTTCTCCACAGCATCACAAAAACACATACAGCACCGAAGCAATCATAATGCCCACCACAACCGCCCTAAGCCTGTAGCGGCCAGTGGAAGCAGCGACCAGAGACCGGCAACGTCATCCGCAACGGCCAAGCCTAAAAAGAAGTGGTTCAGACCGGTATCTAAATAAAAACACAATATATTGTGGTCAGGTTGGAAGGGTATAACTTTATACAGTTTCAACCTGATCATAAATTTTGCAATATCAAACAACCGGATCGTACACCGAATCGGTTTGATGACCAATACCTAGTGTGTATAGGTTAAATGCCGGTATACCTGTCGGTTTTTTTAAAATAGCACGAATATGCTAAGTGGTTTAAGATAGTTTCGGCATGGTTTGAATCAACCCAATACCCGGTTTGATTCTTATACATAGTCAGTGATTGGCTTCCAAAGCGACAACCACCATTACCTGTTTGTAACTTTCCGGTATTATTTTTCTGGAGGGCGTTGTAATAACAGTTTTCTGCTTTTAAAGATCGGTTTTGCCTTGATGGTTTCAGAGACAACAATCGGACCGGGCCAGTCGGGTTTAATAGGTTTTTCGGGAAATACAATGGAATCCGAGAGTTGAAAATTAATTTCAGCGGATATCACCGAATCTACATATAGTTCAGCCTTGTCAAGAATTTCCCTTTTGCAATTTTCAAGTATCTCTTGGGCATACGTGGCTTTTCTTTTTTCAAGCGCACTTTTTATCCTGGGATTTTCTAAATCCAATCCGGAATGATCTCCGTCGCTGCAAGACCACATCACCAATACCATCCAGATGATATATTGTTTCATTCGGTACTGTGGTTTTTCATCAGAAGCATTTCAATTTCTTCCATCCGCTCTTCTTTTAAACTGTCTACCATTCGGCGATACGTAGTGTCCTGTATACTTTTGCAAATGGAATCAACGCTAACACGCCATCGGTTGAGTTGATTGTTGTATAAGGTGTCAACAGTATATTTCTCCTCCGGTGTCAGCGAATTGGTTTCAGATCCGCAGGATACAAAACCCAGCAATACCGGTATTAAAATAACATTCTTAAGGCGTTTGTGAATCAGCATCCGGTACTTTCTTTTTAAGCTCAAAATTTTTACCTAAATACACCCGTCGGACTACTTCGTCAGCCGCCAGTTCTTCGGCAGTGCCTGTTTTAAGAATATTTCCTTCAAACATCAGATAAGCCCTTTCCGTGATCGACAGCGTCTCCTGCACATTGTGATCCGTAATGAGTATACCAATGTTTTTGGTTTTTAGTTTTGCAACGATATGCTGAATGTCCTCAACGGCAATGGGGTCAATACCGGCAAACGGCTCGTCCAGCAGTATGAACTTTGGATTGGAAGCAAGTGATCGCGCAATTTCAGTCCGCCTTCTTTCTCCACCGGATAAGGAATCCCCGATATTTTTTCTGACTTTTTCCAGCCGGAATTCTCCAATCAGCGACTCCAGTTTATCCCGTTGTTCTTCTTTGCTCAAGGCAGTCATCTCAAGTACCGCCCGGATATTATCTTCAACGGATAGTTTTCTGAATACACTGGGCTCCTGCGGTAAGTACCCGACACCTTTTTGAGCCCGGCGATACATGGCATCTCCGGTAATATCATTATCATCCAGATATACTTTCCCACTCGTCGGTTGTATAAACCCCACCATCATATAAAAAGTGGTTGTTTTGCCGGCACCATTTGGCCCCAGCAACCCGACAATTTCTCCCTGGTCCACATAGATGGATACCGATTTGACCACTTCCCTCTGGCCATACATTTTAACCAGATTTTCTGCCCTGAATACCATTAGCGTTTTTGTTGCTTTAGTTTATTGCTTTCTAAACCCTGTTGCCCCTTACTTGGTTCATTTTTAGGGTCTGTTGTACTTGTCCACGATATAGCCATTTCAGTTTCTCTGTTTTCCCGCAGCTTGTCTCCCTTGATCAGTTTATACCGTTCGGGTTGCTTTTTTAATGAATAATCCCCCGCATCCCACTTGCCATTATTATTGTCATCTTTGATGATTTCAATGTTATACCTGTCAGGTACCATTCCTTTGATCGTAAACGTGGCATCAGGCACACCTTCCAGCCTTTTTTGATACACAATGGTTTTATCTTTTAATACATTTACCTGATAAATGGCTGTACTGTCCAGATCGGAGACACCGACCTTTAAACTCGCTGTTTTATCTGGTGTCAGAATACTGAACTCCATTCCAAGACTGTCCAAAGCCTGGTCGTAAATACTTTTTATAAGCCCGCTGTCTATTTCCATAACATATTTTTCTCCGGCTACCCAGGGATATTTGACGATCACACTTTTTTTATCGTTGCTCAGCGAATACACCACATTTTCCAGCAAGCCAATGGTATCATACAGCAATATTTGTTCGCTGCTTAAAGTACCAACCGGAAGATTAAAACTAAATACGAGCGAATCAGACGGAAGCATCAAAGGCGAATTATTGGCATAAACCTTCTTGAAGGTCGACTTTTTTAAATAATCTGCCCTTTTACCGGGTTTTACCTTGATGGTATCATCGGCAACATAAAGATAAAATGAATCCAAAGCAGTTTGATAATATAGATTGATAGAATCATTAATATTTTCCCGAAGTAATGAAATAGTTGGGTCCGAAATCCTGATCTGTAGACTATCCGGTGGCTTGCTGTTACACAATATATTTATTTTCCCATAGGTTTTTACATTGTATGCCATGATCTTAAAGTGAGGCTTGGGCAGGGAGGCATACAATTTGACTTCATGTTTAAAATTACGGTCCAGTATTATCAGGGTGTCGTGAAAAGCCATTTTTTCTGTCTCCTGATCATACCTGAAATTCAGGTTTTCATCCTTGATGGCAAATAACCTGAACGTATCCGACTTAATATTGGTAAATTCAAAATAACCATCTTTATTCGGTTTCGAAGAATAAAAGGGTTTTTCCTTCCTTACAATCGAATCCCGCAAATCATCATATAAAAAAACAACCATGTCGGTTTCTGCTTCCTGTGTCAGGGCATTGTTGATTTTTCCTTTTAAGACAAGGCTGTCCATAACATCCCCGGTTGCAAACACAAACGTAAAGTTATTGAGCTTGTTTCCTTCATGAAAATCAACAATGGCCTCACCAAAATTAATAGTATAAGTCGCATTGTCCCGCAATACTTCCTTTTCATTAAATGAAAAAGTGACCTTCTTTCCCCTGTGTTTGACAGTAGGTATATAACTGAGTGGCGGCGATACTAGGACCTGTTTGCTGGCATCGCGCACTTCAATAAATTCATCAAAATGAAACGTCAGGGTACGCGGCTTAAAATTTAACTGCCTGTTTTTGGTAGACAACAACGTGTCCATGACAGGAGGCTTGATATCTTTGGGCCCGCCGCTTGGTGCTCCTGTACTGGCACAACCTGCCAAAATCAGAACCAGCATAAATGCAATAAAAACAGGGATATATATTGGGGAAAATAATCTCACAGTTGTTGTATATTCAGTCTTTTAATTTCTGGCACAAAAGTCTCCTTTTATTCATAAAAACGCAACGAAAGTAAGACTTATTTACATGAATAACGGATATTTTGGTTTAATTATCACTTGCGTTAATTAGTTGTTAAAAAGGCAATACAGTTCAAATGTTTGAATATATTTGTTGCTATGAGTAAACGGGCCATTTGGGGTATCATAATGATTATGACGCTTTCTCTGATCGGAGTAGGGGTTATTCAGTATTTCTGGATCAAACGGGCCGTAAATCTGGATGAAAAAAACTTTAACGATAAGGTAACCATTGCACTAAATAATGTCAAAAAAAGATTGGTCACCGACGCTGAAGACGCCGCCAATAAAAAATATTACGCAGAAAAAAACTTACTGCAACCCAAAAATGTGCTCGCTGAAATTATAAAAGAAGATTTATCCTCAAAAACAGATGAACTGAGCAAAAGGATCAAGGATTTTGAATTCAGATCTTCTTTTCTGGACCCAAATCAGTTGCTCGAAAATATCAATATTGAAATGCTGGATAAGTATTTGCGGACCGAGCTCGAATCTAAAGACATTGACCTTCCTTACGAATATGGTGTTTTTTCAAATAAAGAAAAGGCTTACATCATCGAAAACGGCAACTATACGGCAACCATTGGCGATACAACCAAGTCCAGCAATGTGGCAGCGATGAACCCGCTTTACAAAGCAGAATACAAAATATCTCTTTTTGCGGACGATATGGTGGATCCCGGACATCTGAACCTCTATTTCCCGGGTAAAAATAGATTTTTATGGTCCAATGTGATCGGTATTTTATTGAGCTCCGTGGTGTTTACAGGTCTGATTCTGTTTTGTTTTTCATACACCGTGTACGTGATTTTCCATCAGAAAAAAGTGTCTGAAATGAAAACCGATTTTATTAATAACATGACACATGAGTTTAAAACCCCCATTGCCACCATATCGCTGGCATCAGATTCTATCCTCAGCCCTTCCGTCATAGACAATAAAGATAAAGTGTCCAGGTTCATTAATATCATCAAACAGGAAAATAAACGTATGCTGAGCCAGGTCGAAAAAGTCCTGCAAATGGCACAGATTGAAAAGGAAAATGTGGAGCTAAAATTTAATCTCATCAACCTGCACGAACTGATTCAGGATGCAGTGATCAACGCCGAGTTAAAAGTACAGACAAAAGGTGGCGCTATTACCACAAACCTGGATGCACAAAATCCGTTGGTGGAGGGCGACGCTACCCATATTTCAAGCATAATTAATAACCTCCTGGATAATGCAGAGAAATATACGCCGGAAAATCCGTCGATAATCATATCTACAAAAGATGCTAAAAATGGCGTAGAATTTACCATTGCTGACAATGGTATCGGAATGAGCAAAGACGCACTGAAATACATCTTTGAAAAATTTTATAGAGTACATACAGGCAATTTACACGATGTGAAAGGTTTTGGTTTAGGCCTGAGTTATGTAAAAGCGATGGTGGATGCCCATCACGGTAAAGTATATGTAAAAAGTGAGCCCGGTAAAGGCAGTTCGTTTACCGTATTTTTACCCAACAAGCAACATTTAAAATAAAAAATCTTAAAATCAGTTATTAATAAAAGAAAAATTAAACTTATGTCAAACAAAATATTACTGGTAGAAGACGATCAGAATTTTGGAGATGTGCTCCGTTCTTATCTGGAGATGCACGATTACGACGTTACCCTGGCCGTGGATGGCGAGGCTGGTCTGGAAGCTTTCAAAAAGGGAACTTTTAATCTCTGTATCACCGACGTAATGATGCCCAAAAAAGACGGCTTTACCATGGCAAAAGATATCCGAAATATCAATAATGAAGTGCCGATTATTTTTCTTACCGCAAAAACCTTGAAGGAAGATGTTCTCGAAGGCTTTAAGCTCGGCGCGGATGATTACATTACCAAGCCCTTTAACTCTGAAGAACTTTTGTTCCGGGTTAAAGCAGTACTCAGAAGATCAGCAAAGCCGGAAGAAAACCTCGAAAACCAACGCGAATTTGTTATCGGGGATTACCACTTTGACTTCGCGCTGCGCATCCTGACATACAAACCCGATGGCTCCTTTGAGAAATTGTCCCCCAAAGAGGCACAGTTACTTCGTTTATTCTGCTTTAGGATGAACGACGTACTGCAAAGATCAGAAGCCCTGACAAAAATATGGGAAGATGATAATTATTTTACTGCCCGAAGTATGGATGTGTTTATCACTAAAATCAGGAAATATCTGAGTAAGGACAATAATATTGAAATTGAAAACATCCACGGAAATGGTTTTAGAATGTTTTTGAAATCTTAAATCTCAAAGCAACATTTCAGGTAAAAAAAAAGGCCGCATAGTTACTATGCAGCCTTTTTTTTTAAGGTCTATTAAAAATCAAATATTCTTCGCTTTTTTAACAAGGTAAACCAACCTTCGTTTTTGGACATGATATCTTCTTTTTCCTTTCGAAGGGCATGAGCAAAAACTTCATTTTCTGCATTGATCATTTCAGATACCCTGAATCCCGCAGTTTTATTTTCAAATGTCAGCTGACTGTCCGTTGCCAGTTTGGATATGGTAGTTCGCTTTAAAGTCGCCAGATGGTATTCTGTCTCCAATGTTTCCAGTCTTTGGTCATATGGCGTACGTTCACTGATAAGTTTGACCAGTATCGGCGAACATTCTATAATGAGAAATAATATAGTAATAAAAAAACCGGCAATTCTGATCGCTTCCTCGCTGGCCGAAAGTCTGTGCAATGCTTTTAATCTGGATGCAAATCCGGTAAGTGAGGCACGACTCAGGCTTTCAAGTTCAGATTTTCTTTGACTTTCTATTGCCTCCAGTTTTGTTAATTGCTCCTCCAGTTTGGGACTGACTTCTGCAAATACCATCTGATAGTCTTGTTCTGCCTTGTCAGCGGCTTTTGCCTTCGCTTTGTATATTGCCCCCATTGCTCTTATTTTACTGCCTCCTGTGCCATCTGCTTCCGATAAGGCTTCGCTAAGCCTGGCTGTACGTTCCTGATCTACTTTATTAAGTTTACCTCTAAGTAAACTTATTTCGTCGTTTACCACTTTTATATCAGCCTCATACCTCTTTTTGAGTAAGTCATCTTGCTGCTTATATGTTTCTTGCTGCATCATTCCTATTTCGGCATTGATCTCAGATTCAAACAGTTTGAGTTCCAGTGGCGTGGCAATAACAATGCCTATAAAAACAGCAAGAACAACTCTCGGTGCTGCCATCGCCAATTCTTTGAGGAAATTAGACTTTTTACGCATTCCCGAAACAATATATCGGTCTAGATTAAAAATCATCATACCCCAGATAATGGCAAAAATAGTGGACGTTACATACGATTCAAATACGGTGTATAAGGCATATCCGGCCGAAAATGCCGAAAATATTCCCGTAAATAAAATAGTAGCGCCAATGCCCTGATATTTATTGTAATCAGTAGGACATCTTTTCAGTACGGAGTTAACGGCTCCTGAGCAAAAAATAAAAAATGAAGCTATACGGTTCATGGTAATTATGATTGTATGATGTTCGCTAAAAATGAATTCAAAAATAGTCTTCTGCACCTTTAAAGCCTAACATTATAGACTAATGCACAGAAATAAGGGACAAATATATATTATAAATAATTATAATATGTTATTTTAACAAATTATTTGAAATATTTTTAACCGGGGCTTTCATATAAATACAATCCGCATCCTGCCTTTGTGTTGGTCACTTCAGGTTTTTTGCTTCAATTTTTTCTATTAATACCTGTTTTAAATCCGGAAATTGATTCGGAAAGTAATGATTTATTTTAGTTTCTTCTTCTAAATGATATATCGAATGACTCACATCAGTAATCGTGGATAAGATATGGGACGAAAAGAGGACTATTCTATTTTTGTGGTTGGTTTTTATGATGTGTTTCATCATTTCATTACTTTCTAAATCAACCCCGTTATAGGGTTCATCCAGGATGATGACTGGTTTTTCAAGGGCAAATAATGCAGAAAATGCCAGTTTCTTGCGCATTCCGGTAGAGTAATTATCGATAAGCTCTTCAAGAGGCAGATCAAGCATGGCGGCATAGCTTTCTGATTCCGCTTTTTCTTTTCGGTCACTGGATACGATCGACAAGTATTCCTTACCTTTCATTAGTGGATAAAAATAGGGCTCTGTAGGCATAAATGCAACCTGAAACGACTTTAAACTTTTCCCATCTAATTCAATAGACCCGCCCTGCATGCTGTATATCTGAGACATAATTCGGAAAAGTGTAGTTTTCCCTACACCATTTTTACCCACAATACCGGTTACCTCTCCGGTTTCAAAGGAAAGATTCAGATTGGTAAATATATTTTTTTTATCAAATGAAAAACAAAGGTCCCGGATATTAAGCATAAATGTGTTTGATATTTTTTTCTGCATGAAAATATTTCCAGATGATAAACCCCAGTGTAATTAGAATGCCACCCGGAATCAGTAAAATAAAGGATAGTATTCCTGTCACATTAGTCATATACCCGGCATGAAATACGGGTGTATAGGTGGAATATTTTATGACAAGATTGAGCGCAACACCTGTAATTAAACTCAAATAGCTATATATAAGCAAGGCATACATTTCAGGATGCATGATGAATGTCAGGGTGATAGGGATGATGGTTGCGATTGTAAAAAATAATAAATACCTGATTATTTTTTTTAATACATACCTGTTGTGCCAGTGGATCATCTCTCTCGCCTCAAACGGCCTGAACATTTCAGGCAGACTGAGTATTAATACAAAAACCCAGGCCAAATAAAAACCAATATGCAGGATACCTGACAGAGACAATAACCAGAAAAACACCCAAAATATTGGGTGTTTCTCAAGATGAAATTTAGCTTCAAAATATTCCAGAGATATGAATGGAATTGATTTTTTGGAAGTAGCCTTAAGCGGTTGGAAATACATCGGTGATAACCATCCGGCTACTGCACAACTCAAAAGGATCAATATGCCATATAAATTTCCCTGAATGCACTGGAAGATCCATAGCGGAGACGTAAGTAAACTGTATTCAATAAATATATATAATGTCAATATCCGTCTGGATTGAAATATCGGGCGCAAAAAGATTTTATCTTTTCTGGAATAATCAGCCATTCCTAAAATAAGAATAGCACCTGCTACTGACATGGATTGGGGTAGCTTAAGTATGTTATCAACCAGTGGAAAAATAATGCCTGTTGATATGACTAAAAAAACCAGCAAAAGTCCGGCCCCAACAGATCGGATCAACCGCCATATTTGACATATTCTTAGATGAAGCAGGGCAATAAATTTAAGGTACATTAAATCCTTTTTGCAATTTTGGAGGGTATCCAGCCGATATTACCATAAGTTGTCAAAACCTGGTACCAGTCATCCAACTGATCTTTTTTATATACCTTGGTGCCGGCAGGCAATTCCATAACATCAGGGCTGGCTTGGTCAGGCCCGGTTTTTAATATACTTTCATTCTCGGTGATAATATAACCGGAATTGTGAAATACTTGCTCATTGCGGTGATATGCGGCAATCAAAGTAAAAAAAAATATAAAAGTGAAGATTCCCAAAGTACGCCATTCCTTTTTACTGAATTCTGTAAACGGATAGTAAAACACCAGCAAAACAACCAAAATAAAAAGGCTGCTCAGGTTAAGCAGTGTCCAGGTATGAGGCAAAAAGACGCCGGATATCGTATTCCATATTTTTACTGGATATAAAACCGGAGCTTCACTATCCAATAAAGTATTTCTGTTTCGAATGATTCCAATATCGTGTCGTACTGCAGTATTGTTTGGTTCAAATTTAAGTGCTTTTTCAAAATACAATATGGCTATGGCATCCTGATGAAGTCCCGCAGCAGCAAGACCCATATTTTGGTAAAGACCTGCTCCTCCTTTGTTATTGCTTTCAATTTTTTGGTATAATTCCAGCGCCTTACTATATTCTTTATTTTTTAAAGCCGTATTTGCCTGCGCCAATCCGGATTCCTGTGTCGAGCCATTTATGCTTAAAAATATACCAATAAATATTAAAATAGCACGCATCTTATCTGATTTAAACTGCTTATTAAACCGCCATGATGCGGACATTGTTCAGATACCAATACAGCTTTGTCAACGTTTTAAAGGAACTTTAAATGCTCAGGATAGAACTTGTATGCCGTATTAATTATATTCTTTATACACACCACAATATAAAATGCCATATTTACCGGGCCACTTTTGTATTCCATTTTTTGTCTGAATGCAAATATCCGGGATAACATAAGCCAATCATTTTTTAAACCAAATGATATATAGACTTGGTATACAATGAAAGGGCACTGATTAGTACTTAGACATGGTCTTTTAAGGCGAACCAGCCTGAACGACACGTCCTGTAAAAAGGGAATATTAAAGAATGATGAAAGTGGTTTTTTAATGTCTGCAGCTATGTCCCTTTTGGCTTAAAATAAAATGAAGCCTTGCGTCCGGTCTAATTTACTATTTTCCCTTATCCCAAGGGCTGCGGTTATTTATTTAATTTAAAAACGTCTTAACGCCAAACTGGAGCGATGAGGTGTGTATTTTATCTTTATTCGGGCCTATTCCAATATCATTACTGAATATTTGACGTTGATATGAAGGCTGTATGTAAACAGAAGTTTGGTTAGCAAAGGTTTTTTCTATGCCCAAACCAAAACCTACGGAAACAAAATAATTATCCTTTATCTGATCACCATGAAACAAACCTGTTATAAATGGTTTTTCATCCAGTCTGGCTTGCTCCGGCGTATATCTGCCGGCCGGAGGCCTGCCGCTTTTTAGCGCTTCATGAATATCGTATTCAGCATTAACTATCAGATTTAATGCCATTCCTACCATTAAATACGTGCTCCAACCGGCTTTATTTATATAATGGTACTTCAGATTTAAAGGCACATTGACTATGTCAAAGGAGATTTTATTCAGACTTTTTTCAAAATAATGGTCAGCAAACTGGCCGTACGCCTCTGTAACCAACCTGGGTTGATATTGCCTTTTTGCATAACCCAAACCACTTTCCACTTCGAGATTGTTTTTTTGGGTAGAAATATGAAAGCCATAGGAATTATTAAAAGCTTCTTTATTGTATGATGCCAGGGAATAAAGTTTATCAAAAGGGGTATTAATAAGATTAATGTCTCCGGAAACAAATGCTGCTAAGGCAAGCCTGGCTTTTGGTTTGGTTTTGCCAATTTCCATTGGCATCAGCAATGCCATTTCACTTTGTGGCAGGTCAGTCATACTGGTTTGTAACGCAGGTATGATATTCATTTCTCGGGCATTTGTTTCCTCCATTTCAGCAAAAGCCTCCTCAGAGTTGAAAGTACCTGTATTTGAGCCTGTAGCAACAGTTTCATCCTGTAATTGAGGTAATGTAATTTTTAGATTAGTCATTTCAGAATGGATAACTACCGGTGTAAATGTCGGCAAAAGATCTGTTTTCCAATCAGAAGAAGTGTGTCGTTCAGTTTTACTTCCTGACATTCTTGGGTTCGTCAATGATCTTGACGAAAGGACTTCATCACTTTTTTTATAATAATCCTTGATTTGACTTGCAGAAGGGACTGTTATGTTGTCCTTTTTTAAGATTGCCGCATATTGTTGAGGAGGTTGAATAGTTTTGTTTTCTCTTCTATCTATAAAACTGGAAAGTTGTGGAAATGTAAACACAATTAGCAGGATAGCAGCAATCTCCATCACTTTTGCGATAAAAATCATGTTTTTTCGTTCCTCGGTAATTTTTATAAGTTCTTTAAGTTGTTGCCAATGATCAATTGGCAATGAAGGTTGGATATGGAGAATTTTATTTTTTAAAACCTCATCAAAAACTTCATCTGATATCTCTGTATTTCGGTTTTCTGCATCCCATTTTGATTCAAACATGTTCCAATCGCCTCCGGAATCTTCTGCCCGGAGGTCGCTTAACTTGCCTTTAACGAGATCGTCAAATTTTTTTTCGTTCATCTTAAATCAGCATCAAATGCCAATAATATATTTTTTAATTTATTTCTTGCTTTCACTAGATTGGACCTGCAGGTACTTTCATTGATATTCATTATCTGAGAAATTTCCTTATGGGAATACCCTTCTATTACATATAAATTAAATACTGAACGATAGGAGTGGGGCAATTGCTGCAATGCCTTCAATATTTCTTCGCTGGAAAGGGTAGAAAGTGCGTCCGGTATATCTGAATTGACATAACTGGCAGTATCCAGTTCTTCAGATTTTCTACGTATATCCTGCCTGTAAAAATCAATGGAAGTATTGATCACAATCCTTCTTATCCAGGCACTGATTGATGTTCCTGCTTTGTATTTATGGATGTTCTTGAAAACTTTTATAAAACTTTCATGAAGTATGTCAAGGGCATCATCATTGTTGCCGGCATACCTCATTGAGATAGCCATCATTGATGAATAATTATCCTCATATAATTTTTTTTGAGCCCATCGCTCATTATTGATACACGCGGCAATGAGGTTATATTCTTCCTGATTGATTAGTATTACTACATCCATGACTTAAAGGTAAGCAAATGATTCCCAAGTAATAAAATAATCCGCTTTAAATATTTCGATTAGTCGCGTAAATACCCGATATTTAACATTTATTTAGTAAACAAAAGGCAGTTTACCTATATTAATTGCAAATTTAAACTAAGTACAAAACAATATTGTGTGCCTTTTTAAGTTTGTTTTGAACTGTTTATATATTCATCAGGCCTACCAGTTCTTTAACCTCCTTTAATGTTATAGCAGCAATTTTTCGTATTTCAGCAGATGATTGTTTTACCTGATCTTTAAGCTTCCTTTTATCGGCATTAATTTCTTTTTTTCTTTCTACAAAACCATTGATCATTTGAACAAGGGCATCAGCAGTTATCTGCTTAAGATCCACATATTTAAGATTTGCTGATGAATAGGCATCCATGAGCTGATCATGTTCTGTTTTCCAACCTGCAGCTTTTATCAGTTCAAACAGATTCTGCACGCCTTCAGCCATGATTCCCGTTGGTGTGTTTCCTGAATCTGTAACGGCGGATTTTATTTGCCTTCTGATGGTGGCTTCATCTCCAAAAACATTGATATAGTGCTTTTCGCCTGCCGACTTGCTCATCTTTTTTGAAGGATCAGCAGTGGATTTTATTTTTGGTGTTTCCGTATACAATGGTTCGGGTAAAACAAAATACTCTTTACCTACCTGGGCATTAAACCGCTGGGCGATGTCTCTCGCCAGTTCAAGATGCTGTTCCTGATCTTTGCCTACCGGTACGTAATCAGCTTTATAAATCAAAATATCAGCAGTTTGAAGTACCGGATAATCCAATAAACCTACAGAAATAAAATCTTCTTTCCCTCCTTCCTTTACCTGATTACTTTTATCTTTAAATTGCGTCATTCTGGTCAATTGTCCATACGAACAAAAGCAATTAAATATCCAGTTTAACTCTGTATGCTCCGGTATTAATGATTGTATAAAAAGGTTTTCTGGTTTAACCCCAACCGATACCAAATTTACAATCAAATCCCACGTATTGGTGCGTAATTTGGCGACATCATAAGGCATGGTCATGGCATGATAATCTACAACACCATAATAGCATTTATATTTTTCCTGTAAGTCTACCCAGTTTTTTACAGCTCCGAAATAATTGCCGAGGTGCATATCTCCTGTAGGCTGAATAGCTGAAAGGACTGTTTTCATGGTATTAAAATTAACGTTGGATTGATAAAATAGAGATGCAAAGGTAAACATTCATTAAAAATTATTCACCTGCTTGATAAAAAGAATATGATTAATGGTGCTTGCGAATTTGGTTAAGTGTTTATAGATAATCAAATTCCTGTTTTTTTTGGACTCGATTATTGGTTTGAAGCGGAATCAAGAAAGTTTGCAGTTTTATATCTCGGGGCTATAATTTTACAAATCTTTTTGAAGTATTTTGACTGCCTTTATTAATTCTTAATACATATACTCCGGGCAACATATTGTCCGGTAAAAAAATCTGATTATTGTTTAATGTCAGATTTACATTAGTGGCTGTCATTATATTCCTTCCCTGAAAATCAAATACACTAAGATTCGTTTTTTCGTTTATTTCATCAGAGGCAGTCAAAGTTAAAACATTGTTTGTGATTACTGAAGGAGCAATTTGGATGTCATCCTTTAATGGTTGAACATAAGGCAGCTCAGATATTTTACCTGACCACCAGTTCAGTACGGAAGACATTGTATTTTTAACCGTTTCAGCATTGTCTGCCAGGGCAAGATCAAATCCAAATGTCATAACCCGGCTGTGATTTGGTCGCTCATATAACAAGCCGGTAATTCCTCCACTAAACACATAATTTTCATCTCCAAATAAATAAATGCGTTGAGCACTGTCTCTGATTTCAAACTGATCGGCCCACCACAAAGTATTGAATTGCCAGAAAATATTATTCAGACCTTCCACAGGACATGGGTCGTCAGGGACCACAAAAGGCACACCCTTGCCCCCATCATCTCCATAAGACTGATTTTTATACTGACTGATTCCTAAATAATCATATGGGAAACTGCCTTTTTCAAATACGTCCGGTGCCACACCATACCTGTCAAACATAAAGTCGTTGCCTATTAACCACATATTGGATCGGGCATTATCCAGATAGGCTTTAATTTTTTCATTATCATCATCTCTTTTATCCCAAAAATGAAGATTAATCCCTGATGTTGAAGTGTGCCATATAACCAGATCATACAAATTCATTTGCTCCGGCTCTGGAGTCCCATTTTCTACAGCATCAAAATACGTGTAATCTATGTGAAGAGAATCCAAAACAGAAACCAAAACCCTGCTATTGTTAAAATTGTCATCACTGTCATCAACAAATAAAATGGACAGATTATTTTGACCTTGTAGCAGGAATACAATTTGAATTTGGAAGAGAAGAATCAGGAATTTAAACGACTTCAATGCATTAAATTTTAAATTACAAAATATTAATACGTTTAGCTTATGCCAGGATGCAAAATGTAGGGTTTTGTCTTTTGAAGAAATAAATCCAAAGCTATTTTTTTCTGATTATCCAGGACATATTGAATATTATGGCTGAAATAATAGTATAGATCCAGGCCACTGTTGCTTTCCTGCTGAATAACCTGAGGCAAGTGAGTTACTCCATATTCAAATGCATGATTCAGTTTTTGGATTATTTCTTCAGAAATTTTATCTACTCTGGCTATCCACACTGCAAAAACAAATGGTAAACCGGTCCAGTCTTTCCACATTTTACCCAGATCATATTTATATTTAAAAGATTTTTCGTATTCAAATACTTTATCGCCGATCATAAGTACAGCTTCTCCACTTTGTGTTCTATAATCTGGAATGTTTAACGATTGATAAGTCATGCTGTATCCAAGATAATTTTCCAAAATCAATCTGGATAAAAGTACAGATGTTCTGGAATGGGTATCCTGTAAAAGGCGGCTACAGTCTTCCAGTCTGTCGTTAGAAAATATACACACGGTTCTCACTTCTCCGTCACATCCAATACAGAAATCACTAATGATAGTATAATCTTCCATTTCGTTTAAGGCTCCCACAGGAACCAAAGCAATATCTGCTTTATTCTGTAAATACAGGCTGGCACAATTTGCCGGTGTAGCCGTAATGATTTCAAATTCCGGCACCTCAATATCATTTTTTAAACCATATACAAATGGTTTTGAATTCAGATAATTGACCATGGCGATGGAAGGGATTGAAATCATGTTTTCGTTAGATTATAATGCAATATTAATTGAAATTTAGAAATACCGATCAATATTTCCTGATGAAAGTTTGAAGTAGTTCGAAAATGATACTTGTCATTTCCCACAAACCCAATACTAGTATCTTGAACTGGAATGTTTTATATTTAATAAAGTGAACATTGATCAACGTCACTATAATAATTTTTTCCGGGTTTAAAGCCTTAAAGTAGATTAACTTGCCACATTTCAATGTTTATAGTTAATTCATTTGGAAGTTTAATTGTCTTTTATAAAGCACTTTTTTAAAATTTCCTTTATTTAACAGAAAAACACCCACGCTCTTCATTTTCTCTTTTATCAGAAGTAGCGGGTGTGGTTAAACATGCCCTTAAAACTTAATGTAACTTAGGGATACAGTTATTTTACTGTTAAGTAAATATAATTACAAATGAAGGATTCTTGTGGAATAAATCATCGGTTTAATGATTTCATTATTTTGAACATCTGAAGGTACAAATTGCCAGGGGGTAACCTGTTTATCCCAGGCGAACTCTTCATTATTTAAATATTTTTTACGAAATGTGTTTGGGGTGAAACCGCGGTATTTTTTAAATAATCTGTTGAAATTTGCGAGATTATTAAATCCTGAAGAATAACAAATTTCACTGATTGTCTTATCTGATTCCAATATGAGTTTACAGGCTTTTCCTAGTCTCAAATCAATTAAAAAATCGCTGAAACTCCGAAACGATTGTTTTTGAAAAAAGCGACTGAATGCATTTTCAGTCATTTGAACCTGTTCAGCAACATCCCCCATTTTTATGTCTGGATCAGAATAATGCTGCATAATGTACGCATAAGCAATTTGGATGCGGTTGCTGTTCGCTTTGGCCCCCGTAGTTTCAAATTCAAGAAACGATAAAAATCGCCTTTCCTGACCTTTTGAAAGAGTGTCCAGCAGTTTTAAAAAAGAAATGGTATTTTCAAAACCTTTGTTTTCTGTCATTTCTATCATTATCTTACGTGCAGCTTCAAAGGTTTTACCTGTAAATTGAATGCCGCGAACCGATTCTTTAAGCAGGTTCCTTATTGCATAAAAACTATCTTTCAGCATCATGCTGTTTGAGAATTGATTTCCATCAAATTGTATAGTGATAACTCTGTACTGTTTTTTATTTTTTTGCAATTCTTCATCCCCGTACCATTTGTGGTAAAGATAGGGCCCAAGCATGACCAAATCATTTTCTTCATAATTTTCCGTAGAATCTCCCACAATACGTTTGCCGGACATACCCATCACCAGATTTATTTCTATTTCAGGATGATTGTGAATGGGATAATCAAATCCATTGTTTGATGAATCCAGAACGACACATATGTCATTTTCTTTAAGTGGCGTGTTTTCCCGAAAAACGTTCATATTTTCTAATTTATTCTGCTTCAGTATAATGTACTGCTAATTTGTTAAAAAAACTTGGTCACCGATACCATTGATGTCAATAGAGACAATAATTCATAAAAGTATTGAATAATGACATAAAAGTATCATTATTGGCAAATTATTAAAACTAAATTTGCTACACCAACAAAAATATTTCAAATATTGAGAATGATAAAAATGATGGTTTATAATATTTTTTCCCTGCGTAATATTAGTAATGCATGTGCATTGTTAAGTTTATTTTTTATTTCACCAATTATTTCTGCCCAGTCTGTTGTGGTGAAAGGTATGGTTACCGAAGAGAATGGTGCCCCAATGATAGGAGTATCCATATCCGAAAAAAATACTGCCAATGGGACAATTACAGAGATTGACGGAACGTACACTATAAAGGCCAATTCAGAGCAGGCCGTTCTTGTTTTCAGTTATTTGGGCTATGTTGTTCAGGAAACAAAGGTGGGAGACAGAAGAGAAATTAATGTAGTACTGGTTCAGGATTCTAAAATTTTGGAAGACGTAATAGTGACCGGTTACAGAAAAGAAACCAGATCGGATGTTTCTACCTCAATTTCATCTATCAAATCACGCGATGTTGAAAAACTCGTTGTTTCCGGAGTAGAGCAGGCATTACAAGGTCAGGCTCCGGGTATTTCAGTAACCCAGGTAACCGGATCACCAGGTGATGATATGGCTGTCAGAATTCGTGGAGCCGGAACTTTAGGAAATAACAATCCACTTTTTATAATTGATGGCGTACCCACCTCAGGTAATATCAATATGTTTTCTGTTAATGACATCCAATCCATAGAAGTACTTAAAGATGGTGCTTCTGCGGCTATATATGGGTCCAGGGCTTCAAATGGAGTGGTGCTCATAACCACCAAACGGGGTAAATCAGGGAAACCGGTTTTTTCACTTAATATTTCAAGTGGCGTGCAAACTGCAAGAAAGTTACCAGATTTGCTGAATTCAAGAGAATATCTGACTATTAGAAACGAAGCGATTACCAATGCCAATGCACTTCGGAACCCTGCCAATCAATTAGCTACCTATGACCCTTCTATACTCGATACACTACCTGATGTTGACTGGCTGAAGCGGGTATTTTCCAATGCTCCAATTAGACAATATTCCCTTTCAGCGATGACGGGCAATGAAAACAGTAACCTCTATGTGTCTGCAGACTACCAGGATCAGGAGGGCATATTCAGGGGTCAAAGTTTTAAAAAATATCAGATACGGATTAACGGAGAAACAGGAAACAGCTGGTTTAAGATTGGAAATAACCTTTCATTTGGACATACCTCAAGAAAAGTTATTGGGTCCTCGGGAGATGGTTTTGGACCGGGCAATGAATTGAGTGCCGTTCGTTTTGCGTTAATTGCTGCTCCCGTTTTTTCAGGAAAAAATAAAGATGGCTCAGATATTAATGTTACCTCTTTACTGGGAGACCCGCTATTATATGGTGATGGTAATGCGAATCCGCTGGTCCTGATCGACCATACCGACTGGCATATTGACAGAAGCAGGGTTTTTGGAAACGTTTTTGCAGAACTGAACTTACTGAAAGGATTAAAAGTTAAAACCACACTCGGGGGTGACTTTAGTTTTGAAAAAGAAAAGCTCTTCAAACAATTTTTATCTGCTGCCATTTATAACCCCACTTCACTCAATGAAGGACGTATATTTAATCAGACCCTGATCTGGAATTCAACCGCCAGCTACGAACTTAAATCTGGCAAGCATAAGGCCTCTGTTCTGGCAGGAACAGAAGCTATCCAAAACCATACAGATTATCTTGGTGCTTCTGCCAATAATTTCAGAAGAACCGATCCCTTGTTCAGGTATCTGAGTACTTCTGTTGCCGAAGATATTAAAAATCTTGGTGTATCTGGTATTGCTACTGAATGGGGTTTAGTTTCTTACTTTGGTCTGGCATCCTACAATTTTGATAATAAATATATGGTTAGTGCTGCTTTAAGAAAGGATGGTTCTTCCCGATTTGGAAAAGACAACAGATGGGGCATTTTCCCGTCCGTTTCTGCAGCCTGGCTGATATCAAATGAAGCTTTTCTTCGGGAGAGTGATATTATTTCAGAATTGAAAATCAGGGCCAGTTGGGGTAAATTGGGAAATCAGGAAATTGGTGTTTACCCATACAGTTCTTTGGTGAGTACAGGGGAAAGAGTTTATGCTTTTGGCGATAAAATTGTAACCGGTGCGACCATTCTGGAAACCGGGAACAGCGGTATAAAATGGGAGTCAAGTACACAGTCAAACCTTGGCTTTGATTTAGGACTATGGAAAGATAAACTGACATTTGCAGCCGATTTTTATCGCAAAACATCCGAAGATGTTTTGGTTAGAGTGCCAATTCCCCAATCCGGGGGATCACAACGGCCACCTTTCGTAAATGCTGCTTCTATTGAAAATAAGGGCATGGAACTGGCGCTTTCTTACCGCACTTCCGGGAAAGATTTCAGCTACTACATTAGTCCTAACATTTCCTTTGTAAAAAACAATGTCGTGTCGATTGCAGGAAGCGAACCAATACTCGGCGGTTTCGGTTTGTCTGATGGGCCGTTGACCAAAACCGAACCCGGAAGGCCGATAGGCTCTTTTTTCCTTTGGGACATGGAAGGAATATTTCAGACCCAGGCAGAAATTGATGCAAGTCCGTTTCAGACAAAAGATACCCGTCCCGGCGATGTAAAATTCCGGGATATCAACAATGATAAGGTTATCGATGATAAAGACAGATCCCATGTTGGCAATCCTTTTCCAGACTTTACCTATGGTATGCAATGTGGTTTAAACTGGAAAAACCTGGATTTTTCTGTCATGTTTCAGGGTATACAGGGTAATGATGTATATTTTCTTTACGGAAATTTTGCCTATGAAACCCAATCCAGAGGTTTTAATTCCTATGCCGGTATTCTCGACAGATGGACACCTGACAATACCGATACAAATATCCCCAAAGTCAGCCTGGACGACAGGAATGGCAACAGGCGGCCCTCTACCAGATTTTTGTATGACGGCTCGTATATGCGGGTCAGAAATATTTCCATTGGATACAATCTTAAAAGTCATTTTAATGTCAGAGAGATCAGTTCATGCAGGGTGTATTTCACGGTGCAGAATGCCTTCACTTTTACAAAATATCCTGGTTTGGATCCTGAAATCCAGGCTAATGCGAATGATACCCGTGGTCTTGGACTTTCTTCAGATTTGGCTGTAGGGATTGACTGGGGAACGGTGCCTGCCCCGCGTACCTTTGTGGCAGGCATCAAAGTAGATTTTTAAAATATTGTTATTAAAATTTATATAATTCATGAAATTCAAATTTAAAATAATATTTTCTGTGGCAATCCTTCATTTGATGGCATGTGAAGGTATTTTGGATAAAGAACCTATTGGAATACTGGATGCTGGTTCTTTTTTTCAAACGGAGGATGATGCTGTACAGGCAATAAATGCTGCCTATAATCCATTGCTTTTTAATAATGGTAACAATAATTTTTACTGGGCATTTGCAGAAATTACAGGAGATGCTGCCATTCCAGGCGGTGATGGATCCAGACCCGGTATTGTGGAAATGGAATCATTTACCTACACGCCAAGAACGGAAGAACTGAATAATTTCTGGAAATTGCAATATAAAGGAGTGACCCAATGTAATCTGGTTTTGGATAATATCAATAAAGTGAATATTAACACAACAACCGGAAACAGGATCACCGGAGAAGCGCTTTTTCTCAGATCTTATTATTATTTTTTGCTGACTCAGGTTTTTGGTGATGTACCAGTATATCTTAAAGTTACGCCACCTGATCAACTTAAAATACCTAAAACTTCAAAATTGGAAATATATGCACAGATCCTGCAGGATTGTGTTAAAGCCGCTGAACTTTTACCAAGTAGTTATTCCAGTTCCAATACGGGCCGGGCTACTAAAGGCGCAGCCCTGGCTTTGGCGGCAAAAACAGCATTATACCTGAAAGATTATAATGCTGTACTGGACTATATTTCAAAAATCAAGGCTTTAAATACATATCAACTGGTTAAGGATTACAGAGAAAATTTTATGGAATTAACTCAAAACAACAGTGAATCTGTTTGGGAGATACAGCATACCAATCTTGAGCTTGGAGTAGGCAATTTTTTAAACCAGTGGTGGGCATCCAGAAAATTTCTGGGATATGGTTTTGCCGAGGTTACCACGGCTTATGTACAGTCATTTGAGGCGAATGACCCCAGACTGAAGTTTACAGTAGCCATGAACAACGACCCTTATTTTGGTCTTATTTATAAAAACTCATTTTCATCGACCACTTTTTCTCCCAGAAAATTTTTGCAGGCTGATGTTGAGCTGACCCAAAAAGCGGATGGTGATATTAATTATCCGGCTATCAGATACGCAGAAGTCTTACTTTGGGAAGCAGAAGCACTGACCGAACTTGGTCGTGTGCAAGAAGCACTGGTACCTCTTGAGTTGGTGCGGGCCAGAGCGAGGGCTCAGGCAACTAATCCTGCTGCATTACCTGTCATTGTATCTACGGACCAGAATGTTGTAAGGCAGGCCGTCAGACACGAGCGGCAGGCAGAACTGGGTTTTGAACTGCACCGTTTTTTCGATTTGGTGCGATGGGGTGTAGCTGGTGACCTGCTGCCCGGTTTTCAAAAGGGTAAACATGAAGTTTTTCCAATTCCACAAACAGAAATAGACCTGAATCCTTCACTCATTCAAAATCAGGGATATTAATGCGCATATCAATTAAAATCATTCTAGTAATATTTCTAATCAGTCCGGCGAGTACGCTGCCAGCTCAGCCTGGTCAAATCAATATATCGCGAATAAACGCTATGCCGGATCAGCCTGCTCCGTATAATATGAGAGACTGGAAAACAGTGGCTATCCGATATGATTCGTTTATATATGATAAGAACAAAACAGGGCAGTATCTTCCATTGGTTTCCTTCAACGCCAATGCTGTCAATTATCCTTCACAAAAACAAATCAGATTGCATACCTATGTTGGAACCAATTCACCACAGAATTCTGAGGGAATTAATGTGCTTCCATCATTGGTGGGTGCTGCCCTTGTAGGTCAGGATATCAGATATGTTTACGGACAGGACCGTTTGGTGATGGCTCAGGACTTTTTTAATAAATTAAACGGAGAAAATATATATCTCAACAATGCTTCCTCCGGAAGTGGAGGTGATTGGTGGTATGACGTGATGCCTAATGTTTATTATTATCAGCTTTATGATTTATTTCCTGATTTTAATGCTGAGGCGAGCCATCAGTTTTTATCTATTGCCAATACTTTTTTGGAAGCCACTAAGAAAATGGGGGGCAAGGCCACGCCATGGACCCCGTCTTATATGAACTACCGGGCCTGGAATTTTAAAACCATGGAAGGAAATTCAAATGGTGTAAAAGAACCGGAGGCTGCCGGCACTTTTGCCTGGTTACTTTATCATGCTTATAAAAAAACAAACAACAAAGCCTACCTCAAAGGTGCGGAATGGAGTATGGAATATCTGAACAGCCTCAGTTCTAATCCATCTTATGAACTCCAATTGCCCTACGGAGCCTACGCTGCTGCCAAAATGAACGCTGAAGCAGGGACAAACTACGACACAGAAAAACTGGTCAATTGGTGTTTTAACCGTGGACCCCTCAGAGGATGGGGTACGATAGTTGGAAAATGGGGTGGGATGGACGTATCCGGGCTTGTTGGCGAAGCAAATGATGCAGGAAATGATTATGCTTTTGTTATGAACGGAATGCAGCAGGCGGCAGCTTTAGTGCCAATGGTTCGGTACGATAAAAGATATGCAAAAGCGATAGGGAAATGGATGCTGAATTTAAGCAATGCATCCAGATTATTTTATTCCGGATATCTGCCATCTTCGCAGCAGGATGGTGCATTGTGGTCACAATCCAATGATGCCGGCAGTGTTGTTGCGCATGAAGCCATGAAGCAAAAATTTCAGAATATTTCACCTTATGCTACCGGTGATGCTCTTGCCGGTGGATGGGCATCCACTAATCTGGCTATATACGGGAGTTCATCTGTAGGTTATCTGGGTGCTATAGTCAATAAAACCAATGTGGACAGGATACTGAAGCTGGATCTCAATGCCACTGACTTTTACAGCGATGCCGCATATCCTACTTTTCTTTATTACAATCCGTATGACACCCCTAAGTCGGTGTTGCTGGAAACAGGTAATGACCAATATGACATATATGAAACACTGTCTGAGACTTTCCTGCATCAAGGGAAAACCGGGACTGTAAGTATTATTATTCCACCTAAAGAAGCAGTGGTCGTTGTTGTCGCACCCTCAGGCGGAGTAATTTCTTATGAAAAAAACAAAACATTAATTCAGGGCGTGGTTGTGGACTTTAATCAAAATAAAGTACCATTCAGTTACAGCCCAAGAATAAAAGCTCTTGAAGCCACAGATATCGTAATTGAAAAAGGAAAATCCATACCCGTTTTTTGTACCGCTGTTGATCTGGATTCTGATTCACTTCAGTATTTCTGGCATTCAGACAGGGGCACTTTTATTGGTAATGGAAGCCTTGTGAACTGGAGTAGCCCTTTATCTAATGGTGTTGAAAATATTAAAGTAGTAGTAAAAGACTTAGATGGAAATTCGGACAGTATGACTATTCAAATCAATGTGGTGGATATAATTAATAAGGCGCCAGTGATCGAAAACATAAAAATAACGGCCCGATATTGCAGTCCACAGGAAACGATTGTTTTGGAATGTCAGGCCAATGATGAAAATAATGATGTTTTAAATTATTCCTGGACAGCGGAACAAGGACAAATAACCGGAACCGGCAATATTGTGATGTGGAAGGCACCGGAAGAGGTCGGTATATATACCGTAAAAGTGAAAGTAGATGATGGCAAAGGTCTCTTCGCTGAAGGGCAAACCTCATTTCTTGTCAAAGACTTCAACGGTACGGGAAATTTAATAGCATGGTACCCGTTTTCCGGTAATGCCAATGATATCAGCGGCAATGAACATTCAGGAGTTGTAAAAGGAGCCATACTTACTGCTGATTTTTCAGGAAATGCACTGAGTTCTTATTATTTCAACGGCGGGTCACAACATATAGAAGTAGCAAACAAACCGAAGTTGAATTTTCAGGATGGAATCACCTTAAGTTTATGGTTTAAATCTTCATCTTCCGGTGACAAAGAGACCTTTTTACTTTCCCATGGAAGCTGGCAAAACAGATATAAACTATCTATCACGCCTTCCGGAAACCTGCGTTGGACAATAAACACCTTTACCGGAATTGCTGATCTGGATAGTGAAACAATAATGCAGAAGGACAGTATTTACCATGTAGTTGCTTCCTATGACGGCACTACCATGATGGTGTATATCAATGGAAATTTAAATAGTTTTAAATCCTATACAGGTAAAATCCGAACAACAACTTTACCATTTCTGATAGGGCAAATGCTGCCTTCAGATGCAGCTTACAATTATAAAGGGATAATGGATGAAATCAGAATTTATGATTTTGCCATTCATCCTGATGATGTTCAGTCGTTATTTAGTCGTGGGGTCTCCACGTCTGTGCCGCATTTTAATTATCCTAAAATAGCGTTATGTTATCCTAATCCTACCGGACAAGTTTTATATCTGAGCAAGCCGGGTTATTACAGTTCAGTGGCACAAATACGTATTGTGGATATTCAGGGCAGACAGGTAACAATGTTCCGATGTCAGCAAGGATATCCCCAGGAAATGGATGTAAGTATACTAACTCCCGGTATCTATTATCTGCAACTCATCAATGATACAGGTACTCTATTACAAAGTTCTCTATTTATTAAATCATAGTTTTATTAAATCATTAAATCACAGAATATGAAACATTTTGTACATTTTTTGCTACTGATTTTTGCAAGCATCTTTGGGTTGCATGCACAAAGTCCTGTAGCGTCTTACTCCTTTGCAGGGCACACTAAAGATGGTAGTGCCTTTGGTAATCATGGCTCTGCCAATGGGGTTACTCTGGCGGCGGATCGTTTTGGATGGGCCAATAACGCTTTGTCTTTTGATGGCCGTCAAAGCGGGGTGACCGTGCCTAATGCCGATCAACTTCAATCTGATTTTACGACTATTAGTTTCTGGATCAATGTCAGAAGCTTACCTGCCCAGGGAGAAGTATACATCTTATCTCACGGCGGTTGGCAAGAAAGATGGAAAATTTCTTTGCCTGCTCACGGCAAACCGGTATTTACAACCCACGCTGTTTCGTGCTGTAATGACATGGATTCGGGTGATGGTAACGAACTGAAAATAAATGAATGGCGTCATGTCGTGATGACCCATGACGGCACTATTGACAGAATGTACATGAATGGGGTCCAGGTAAATGCAAAAGCGTATGCCGGAGCACTGAACCAAACCTCACATCCATTTGGAATTGGATATGATCCTATTGATAAGGCAAATTATTTTGACGGCTTGCTGGATGATGTTCAGATATATGACGAAGCGTTAACCGCATCTCAGGTTAGTGCTTTGTATGCCGAACAATCTGTTGCTCCGACAATACCTGCCGGCCTGGTGGCTTCTTATCATTTTGATTCATTTGGCAAAGATGGTTCGGATTATGCCAATAATGCAACCATAGTGTCAGGGTCTTATACTACCGACAGATTTGGATATGGAAACAGTGCTGTATTGATGGATGGTGTTTCGTCTGAAGTAACCGCATCGAACAGTGCAAATGTAAACTCCGATTACACCACCATCAGTCTATGGTTAAAAGTGAAACAATTGCCCGCTAATGGTGAAGTATTTATTCTATCCAATGGAGGCTGGCAGGAGAGGCTTAAAATCTCACTTCCGTCGCACGGTAAACCTGTCTTCACAACCAATTACTCCGGTGGCATCTCCGATATGGATTCCGGTGATGGTAATGATCTTAAACCCGGTGCATGGACACATCTTGTTATGGTACATGACGGAAATAAAGATAAGATATTTATTAACGGCATACTTAAAGCCGAAAAAACAGTAATTGGTACTTTAAATTCGACTACCAAACCTCTGGGAATAGGATACAATGTGATTGACGGGGGAAATTGGTTTAACGGAGTAATTGACGATGTAGAAATTTACAACTTTGCCCTTACCGATGTAGCAGTGGCTTCATTATACGGAGCACAGTCGCAATTTCCGGGAGCAGCGGACAATCTGGTGGCTTCCTATTCACTCGATGGAAACGGTACTGATGACAGTCAGTTTGGAAACGATACGGAAACGGAAGCGGATGCAAAGCCAACTACTAACAGACACGGATGGCCTTCTAATGCGCTTGATGGAGCTGCTGTTGCCGACAATTCAGCTGCATTGCAAACGGATTACACTACCATTAGTTTTTGGGTACAGCCCAATTCGCTGCCTGCTTCAGGCGAAGTGTATCTGATGTCAAATGGTGGCTGGCAGGAACGATGGAAAATATCGCTTCCATCCCATGGGAAACCGGTATTTACAACTCATGCCACTGCATGTTGCAGCGACATGGACTCCGGAGACGGTCATGCACTGCAGGTGGGTAAATGGACGCATGTAGCTATGGTACATGACGGGACTAATGACCAGATTTTTATCAATGGTGTACTTACAAATCAAAAAGCCAGTGCCGGAGCACTAAATAAAACCGGATATCCGCTTGGTATTGGATTTGACCCGATAGATAATGGCAGTTTTTTTGACGGCAGCATGGATGATGTACAGATATTTAACAGCGCATTAAGTGCAACCGAAATTGCCAATTTGTATGACATGCAGGCAACCGTACCCTCCGGTGGTTCAGATCTGGTAGCCAATTATACTTTTGACAATACCAAAAACGATGCTTCGGAATATAAAAACAATGCATATGGTAATGCAGTAAGTACCAAGGACCGGTTTGGCAAGGTAAATAAAGCAGTAGATTTTAACGGTAGTTCGGCGTATGTTGAAGCTGCCAATTCGCCTCAGCTGGCTTCAGACTATACTACTATCAGTTTCTGGGCTAATGTCAGTTCCTTACCCGCATCCGGAGAAGTCTATATTTTGTCCCACGGAGGATGGCAGGAAAGATGGAAGATATCACTTCCATCCCATGGTAAACCGGTATTTACCACCCACGCCACGTCTTGCTGCAATGATATGGATTCCGGTGACGGAAATGACCTTAAAATTGGAGAATGGACCCACATCGTTATGACCCATGATGGTTCTTTTGACAGGATCTATTTTAATGGTGAGCAGGTGAATGAAAAAGCATATACAGGTGCCCTTGGAAAAACAGCTTACCCTTTTGGAATCGGTTACGATCCGATTGACAAAGGCAATTATTTTGATGGTGCGCTGGATGAAGTTCGGATCTACAACCGGGCGTTGACTGCTCCAGAGATAAAAGATCTGTACATATTGCAATCCACACCGCCAGCTGAAACGGATACAGAAAGTCCTTGTGCACCATTAAATCTGGCTGCGGTTGTTAACTTTACCAATGTGGAATTGTCCTGGTCACTGGCTACGGATAATAATGCTGTTGTCGCTTACAATGTGTATCAGGATGGTGCGCTAATCGGAACGATTGACCAACTGAGTGCCTATATTTCTGAGCTAACCCCATTGACTGAGTTTGTTTTTGGTGTTTCGGCCCTTGATGCTGCAGGGAATGAATCTTTACTTACAACGTTGAAAGTGACCTCAGGACAGGATGAAACACCAGATACGACAGCTCCAACTAAGCCGGGCGATCTGAAAGGAAATGCAGGAGCAAATTCTGTGTTGCTTTCGTGGGAAGCTTCATTCGACGACAGGCAGCTTTCCGGTTATGTCGTGCTGGTGGATGGTGTATTTTTTGATTCACTGTCACCTGCAGCTGTATCTGTATTTGTTGGGGGGCTTGATACTGAAACTGCCTATACGTTTGAAGTATATGCCTTTGATCTTTCCGGCAATAATTCCGACATTGCTGAATTAACGCTTAGTACCACAAAACCTCTGGACACAGGGGAAGCAGGGCTGGTAGCCCATTATCCTTTTGAAGGAAATGCCAATGATGCCACACCGTACAATAATCATGGTGTAATCGGTGGTAATCCGGTATTTGAAAATGCTAACCATAGCCCGGGAACCGGTGGACAGAATATTAAATTTGACGGAGATCAGGATTCTGTATTGGTAGCCAATGCTGTTCATCTGATATCTGATTATACCACTGTCAGTTTCTGGATCCGTGTGGATGGTCAAAATACTTCCGTAGCTGAGTCTTATGTAATAGACTTTGGTCACTGGGATCAGCGATGGAAAATTTCTTTGCCTCAACACCTTAAAATTGTCTGGACAACAAATGGCAATAATGTTCAATTTCCAACATTTATTTCAGATATGGACAGTGGTGACGGAAATGAAATGGTGAAGGGATTCTGGTGGTTTGTTACCATGGTCCATGACGGAGACAAAGACCTCATATATGTTAATGGAGAACTTGTCAACAGCAAGCCGGTTCCGACGAAACTAAACAGTACTTCAAGACCATTGTGTTTCGGCAGTAACCCTATTGAAGGGGGACAGTATTTTCAAGGCGCACTTGATAATGTTAAAATATACAATAAGGCACTTACGGCATCAGAAATTGCCAGGTTGTACAATACAGGTACGACCGGTTTAAAAGATTTTGCCATTGCAGAATTCGGAGATGTAAATCTTACTCCAAATCCGGTGTCTAATATGCTGACAATCCAGCATGCTTTCAATCCAAAAAATGAGGTGAAAGTTCGAATTCTGGATCAATCAGGACGACAGTTTGAAAGTTTTATTCCTTCAAAAGGGGACTTATTTTCAGGTAAATTGTATTTGGACACCCAGACATACCCGTCCGGGCTTTACTTCATTAATTTTATTGTTGACGGACAGAATATAGGCTCGGTTAAATTCAGTAAAATCTGATGTGTTTAAAACGTTTATAATCAAAGGTAGTTAATGTTTTTTTAGAGGAGAATGAAATTGTTTACACTTTCATTCTTCCTCTTTTTTATCCCAATAATCTGAAAGGTATATTCCACAAAATTTTGAACAACCAATAACGACTAACTGAAAATATCATGGGCAGCAGATTTGATGAAAACCCGATTATACTCACCAGCGATATCAAGCCCAGCGCCGAAGGGATGAAAGTAGAGTGTGTACTTAATCCCGGTGCATTTACATACAAAAACCAAACCTGGTTGTTGTTGCGGGTAGCAGAAAGGCCTTTTCAGGATGAAGGATATGTTACATTTCCGATTCTGGACAAAGAGGGACACGTTAAAATTCTAAGATATAAAAATGATGATCCTGACCTGGATATGTCCGATTCGAGAATGGTATCTTACCAGGGGAAAATGTATTTATCAACCCTATCTCACCTAAGGCTGGTGTGCAGCGATGATGGTAAAAAATTTTATGAACCGCAAGAAGTTCCTACAATAATATTAGGTAAGGGCGCCCTGGAAACTTATGGTATTGAAGACTGCCGGGTTTGCTATATCGATGGGCAGTACGTACTGACCTTTACCGAAGTATCAGAATATGGTGTAGGGGTAGGCCTGATCACCACAAGCGACTGGATACATTTCGAAAGGCCCGGTATGATTATTCCTCCGCACAATAAAGATTGTGCTCTATTTGAAGAGAAGATAAACAACAAATATTTTTGCTTACACAGGCCGTCCGGGATTGACCTGGGTGGTAATTTTATCTGGCTGGCTTCTTCGCCTGACCTGATACACTGGGGTCAGCACAAATGTGTGATGAAAACCAGGCCCGATATGTGGGATTGTGCCCGAATAGGGGCCGGGGCTTCTCCGATTAAAACCGATGAAGGTTGGCTGGAGCTCTATCACGGCGCTGATTTTAACCACAAATATGCCATTGGGGCGGTTTTATTAGATTTAAATGATCCATCCATAGTGATAGCGAGGTCTACAGAACCTATATTGCAGCCGGAAGCACCCTATGAACTGACCGGCTTTTTTGGCAATGTGGTGTTTACCAATGGTCATATTGTAGATGGGGATGCATTGTATCTTTACTATGGCGCTTCAGATGAAGTTATTTGCGGAGCCACATTTTCCATCAGAGAAATATTAGATAGCTTATTAAATACGCCAGCATGATTTCCAAGATAAGAAATGAATTTTCCTTTTTTAACGGACACCCAAAGCCCATGCGTGTGTTGTTGTTAACTAACCTGATTTACGCTATGGTCATGCCCATTGTAGAGTTGTTTGTCGGGGCATATATCATGCGAAATTCTACGGATATCAGTCTGGTAGTGATCTTTCAGCTTGCGGTATATACCGGAATTCCACTTACTTTTTTAATCAACGGATATCTTTTAAACGGGGTTAAAATAGCCTGGTTGTATTCTCTGGGAATGATACTGAGCGGGGTATCGATGTTTGCTATGATGTCGCTGGATCAACTGGATACGGCAGGTATATTTTTTGCCGGTTTAATCATGGGGCTATCCTATGGTTTTTTCTGGGCAAACCGGGATTTTCTGGCTTTAAATACCACCCATGATGGCAACAGAAATTTTTATTACGGCGTAGAGACATTTTTTTATACGCTGGCAGGTATCATTATTCCCTTTGGTGCCGGGGCTTTTATTGCGGCTACAGACAAAAATAACTGGTTTGCCGGCAATGTCAATGTTGCTTATCACGTGTTAACCGTATTTGTACTGCTATTATCTGTAGGGGCGTCCATACTGGTACATCAGGGCAATTTTCAGAATCCGAAAAGGGCTCCTTTTTTATTTTTCCGATTTGATGCGCTCTGGAATCAAATGCTTAAACTGGCGGCTCTTAAAGGAATTGCACAGGGATATATCGTAACTGCGCCCACTATGCTCATATTAAGTCTGGTTGGAAAAGAAGGGGCACTGGGTTTAATTCAGTCAGTGGCTGCATTTTTCTCTGCTATACTTTTATATTTCCTGGGCAGAGTGAGCAAACCGGAACATCGGCTTACTATCTATTTTATTGGTTGCATTTTATTTGTAGCCGGGGCGGCTTTTAATGCCTTATTGTATTCCTCATTAGGAGTCATCTTATTTATATTATGCCTTTTATTTGCACGGCCATTACTGGATATTGCCTATTTTCCTATCCAGCTTAAAGTCATAGACATTGTTGCAGCGAAGGAAGGGAGAAATGAATTTGCTTATATTCTGAATCACGAATTTGGTTTGTATGCCGGCAGGTTATTCGGATGCGGCTTATTTATTCTGTTAGCCAGATATGTGAGTGAATATGTGGCATTGCGGTATGCATTGGTGGTTATTGCCATTTTTCATCTGGGGGGTGCATTTATGGCCAGACAAATTTTGCACAGTATAGGTTTTAACGAAGAAAATAAATCTTTATAAGGAATGAATTCAGCAATTCGTACGTATTTTCAAGGGTTGGTGGTCACTGGCAAAATAATACTGGTCGTGACCTGTTTCAGTTTTGTTGTTTCGTGCAAAGTGAAACAATGGATGCCGGAAGCAACGAGTCCGGTAGCGCAGATACATTTAAAGCGTGTCGACAAAATGCCTTTCAGGCCGGTACCTTATAAATTCAGGGACTGGAAAAAGACAGCAGTTGATTTTGATAAATATGTGTTTGATTTTAAACAGAAGGGCAAATATCTTCCATTGATCTGGCTGGATGGGATGAAACGAAATTTTCCGGATACCACTTTCGGTATTTATACAGCATTGGGTGATATCCGGATGGGAGCAGCTGTCAATCACGGTGAGAACCATGAAGCGCTTGGTGCATTGGGAGCAGTGTTGGGGGCCACAATGGCCGGCATTGATAAAAGCAATCAGGATGGCCGTAATTATGTTCGTATGCTCCGTAATTATTTTAATAAGGATAACGGCTGGAATATTATACAGAATTTTACTAATAAAGGAGCCCATATCGGGGGCGGGTATTGCAATGATTTCTGGTATGAGGTGCATAACAATGTACTTTTTTACAGTGTAGCAGATAAGTATCCAAATGAAGCTGCTTTCGATGAAATTTTAAAAACCATTGCGGAGCAATTTTACAAATCAGACTCTGTCATGGGAAAAAACTACAGTTACTCCTATTTTGACTTTAAAGAGATGAAGGGTTATATCAACCATATCCCTACACAGGAGGATGTAGCCGGCGGATACGCTTTTATTCTATATGCAGCCTGGCAAAAATTTGGTCAGGAAAAATACCTCCGGGCAGCAAAAAACGCACTGGATGTCTTATATGCGCAAAAGGAAAACCGTTTTTACGAAGCCATGATGCCTATTGCTGCTCACGTTGCAGCGCGTATGAATGCGGAACAAGGTACCAATTACGATCTGAGCAGGTATCTGGCGTGGACCTTTGACGGCGATGCTGTGGGGCGTGAAGGCTGGGGTGTGCTGGCTGATAACTGGGGTGGCTACGATGTCAGTGGATTGGCCGGCAGTACAGTTCATAATGGCGGTTATGGTTTTCTGATGAATACCTTTGACCTGATGCTGCCTTTGTCGGCATTAGTCCGTTATGACCAAAGGTATAGTAATGCCGTCGGAAAATGGGCACTCAATGCTTCTAATGCTGCCAGGTTCTGTTATCCTTATGAAATTCCGGATTCGCTGCAGGCTATTCCGCAATACAAAGCAGTGACCAAAGATGTGATCGCCTATGAAGGGATTATAAAAGAATCCGGGTATGCTGAATTTAAGGGCATTACACCCTTTGCACAAGGCGATGGTCCGCAGTGGTATCCGAATATGCCTCAGGAGACCATGTTTTCGGTATATGGCAGTGGGCATGTTGGTTTTTTTGGGGGTGTAATCAAAGCCACAAACGTTTCAGAGATTTTGCAGATCGACTGCAATGTAGCAGACTTTTATGCAGCGCATCAAGGTTACCAAACCTATTTGTATTACAATCCGTATGAAACTTCAAAAGAAATAGACATTGATGCCGGTAAAAAAGTGTGTCATCCTTAT
>WBZS01000623.1_pt1 | contig 40000 bp, 29 predicted proteins | sample 5204201 | NCBI WGS metagenome assembly WBZS01 (sample SAMN12344357, study PRJNA552823) | activated sludge metagenome | biome: Activated sludge suspended growth; feature: Nitrification reactor; material: Wastewater; isolation source: activated sludge from nitrification reactor of wastewater...
CCATTTCAAGCCGTCCTTGTGATTCACGGTGAACATAACATACAAAAGCACATTCCTCGCGTTCAGTGGCTGGAGCACAATGCCATTTTCCGTCATTTCCCTCGTAATAGATCCCAGGATGATCGGAAGGCACCGAGCTGCTGAGTTTGAGTCCACCAGCACACGAATTCGGATGCGGATCGTTGTCGCGATAGCGTACGAAAAATGGAATGTTCCGCTGTTTTGGATTTTGAATCCCATCTTGCGAGACGAACGGATCGCAATTAAAGGCATTCGCGAGGATCAATTCCACAACCGGGTTACTCTTAGTGCTACCGATTGCGATAAGACCTTTGTCAGCCTTAGACTCGGAAAATTCTTCGTAAATTGTATCGGCGCGACCACGGATTTCTTGTGGTGAAGCTTGCCCGGGGCTCCAAACCAAACTTTGCTTCAAATGGTCCGGATGCGGAATTGCGTGGTGTCCTACTGGATCGGGCGTAATTTCCTTTTGGTGTTTAGCTGTGCCTCCCAGCGTCGTCACCCCGTTGAGCAACTCACCCAACAACACTGAATCCGAGGCAACGACGTAGGAAATTTCCGGGCTGTCAGCTTCAACATCACGACGGACCCCCACGCACAATTCCAGGCGACTGCGGCGAGCCATCAACTCCCAAAAGTTTTCCGGTTCGATGGCAAACAAAGCCCCTGGTAGTTCTGCTGCCGTTGCATGGCCATGTTCAATCAGATAATCACAGAGTCGAGATATGGCCTTGAGCGGAATGTATTTGACTTCATTTTTCAGAAGTGCCGCCACTTGATGACGGTCCAACCCCGTGTATTCGACGATCGTTTTGATCGTCCCCGGCCGTTTTCTTGGATCGGGAACATGGCCTAGTAATTCGGCCAAACGAAAGCTGTACTGCATTGATTCCTCTGTTCTGCGAAGTCCGTTTTGGGCTCCCACCCTTCACGCTCAACTAACTTTAGGACAGTTAATGGAATAATCAACCCCTTTGCGCATTTTGCGAACCCCTTTTTTTCCGCTATTTAGCCGATTTCTAGCCTGTGTTAAGGGTATTTTCGAGTCCAATTGGGATCGCTTGCCGCGCATCGGTTTATCCGTGAGGAGCATTGAATTTGGTTGAAAATTTGAGACGAGCCGTCGGGACAATTGCTCTGGAGACCAAATTCTAAATCTGCTAACGTCCCCGCCGCTCTGGAATGATTCGTTTTCGAAATAACAACGCAGCCTCAAATTGAGGCTGCGCCCGGTTACCTTTACCCCACGGCGCTGGAGAGATCATGTTGACTCATTTTGCAAAAACAACCTTCTGCGGTTTCGTTCAATTGGCGCTGTTGATGGCCATAGCCGGTGATTTGGACGGGCAAGACTTGCGGAAGATGTTTGGCAAACGAAATGCCACGGCGCACCCCGCGTCGGCTGCTCAAGGCGAACAAGAGCTAACCACGTCAGCAGGTCCCTGGCTCATCATGTGTACGTCATTCGTCGGTGAAAATGCCGAAAACGAAGCCAAGACGATCTGCCGAGTTCTCAACCAAGAGCTAAAATTGCCGACGTACTACTTTCGCCGCGATTTTAATTTGAACGACGCGTACGAAGGGATGTACTACAGCTCCAATCCGGAAAACACGGAAATGGGCCCAAATGGTCAGAAAGTTCCCAAACGCAAAAAAACCAAAACCTTGCGGAACAGCGAATTCAACGAAGTCGCCGTGATGGTTGGCGATTTCCCTGCGTTTGACGATGCGAGATGTCAAAAAGTACTCGAGACAATCAAGTATCTCAGACTCGAATCGATCGATACGCAAACGCTGCATCGTCCCTTGCAGGTTTACCGAGAGGTTGCCAAAGCAGTCACCGAAAATTCCAAAATGAAATCAAAAGGGCCCCTCGGTTCGGCATTCGTCGTCGTCAATCCATTGTTGTCGGACGAGGAAATCAATCCGAACAAGATCGACAGCACGATTATGGAACTCAATCGATCATCAAATATTGAAAACAGCTTGTTGAATTGCAAAGGAAAATACAGCGTCCGAGTCGCAACTTTCTCCGGTTCGGCTAGTTTCGATTTGGAAGAAATCGCCGAAAGTGAGAAGCGGCTGGGTTTTCTGCAACGGTTGGGGAAGCCAGTAACAGATAGCAAGTTGGCCAAGGCAGGAGAAAATGCTCACCTCCTATGTGCTGAGTTGCGGCGTATGGGTATTGAAGCCTACGAGTTTCACGACCGTTTGGAAAGTTACGTTTGTGTAGGATCTTACGATTGGCTATCTCGCGAGGATGCATTGGGCAACAAAGAAATCAATCCGGAAATCGAAAAAACGATCCTGTTGTTCAAGGGCACTCACGAACAGTTGCCCAACCAAAACACGAAGAGTTTCGTGGCCAAGACATTACCGACACTTGCCAAAAAAGGTATCGGTTTCGACGTCCAGCCCGTGCCAATTTTAGTGCCGAAAGCTGTAGCCGAGCAGGCTCATACGGCTCGCGCCCCTTGGAGCAATCGTACTCGCTAAACTGGGTTTTCCTGCAGGTGGTTGGAGATGGCTGCGCGGTCAACCGGGCGAATGACGCCGCGTTCGGTGATGATTGCCGCGATGAGTTCAGCCGGCGTCACATCAAATGCCGGATTGTAGACGTCCACTCCATCCGGTGCGGTTCGTTTCCCGAACAATGACTTGATCTCGGACGGGTCACGCTGCTCGATCGGGATTTCGTTGCCGGATTCGATCGACAAATCAAATGTGCTGCTAGGCGCCGCGACATAGAACGGAATCCCGTGAGCCTTGCACAAGAGAGCCACGCCATAGGTGCCAATCTTGTTGGCAGTGTCGCCATTGGCGGCTATTCGGTCGGCACCCACAATTGCAGCTTCAACTCGCCCCTCACGCATCACTTGGGCTGCCATCGAATCGCAAATTAGCGTTGCGCGAATTCCTCGCTGCAGCAACTCCCATGCCGTAAGGCGAGCACCTTGCAGCAGCGGTCGAGTCTCGTCAACATAAACGTGCAAATCGATACCTTGATCTTGAGCAGTAAAGAAGACGCTCAGCGCCGTGCCGTATTCCGCGGTTGCCAACCCGCCAGCATTACAATGTGTCAAAACTCCGCGAACGTTTTGCAACAAGGGCACTCCGTTTCGCCCGATCGCGTGGCACATTTGGCGATCTTCCTCGTGAATCGCGCGGGCTTCGTCTAAAAGTCCATCGAGCACTTCACCCTTGTCGAGATTGCCAGGCCCCAGCAGCTTTCGGCTTTTTTCTCGCATGCGGTCCAAAGCCCAAAAAAGGTTGACCGCTGTCGGACGGCTGGTTGCCAAATAATCGCAGATTTTCAAAAGTTCCGAGAGACCTAAGCTGTTTCGGGCCGCTGATTCTTGCGCGCCCAAGAGGACTCCATAGGCCGCTGCTATTCCAATCGCCGGCGCTCCGCGAACCTGCAGTCGCTTGATGGCTTGCCAAACGACCTCCAGTTCGCGGCACTCGATCTCCACCAATTCGTCGGGCAAACGTGTTTGATCAATGAGCCGCAGGAGCCCATCCCCTGCACCGATCCAGCGCATGGTCTCCACCTTCGCAGTGGTCGAACCGGGTCGTTTGTCGGAGATGCTCATTGTTTAGAACCCGTCAAAAATCTTCTAGAAATTCGTCGTCGTCCTTCGCCTTCGCCTTCGCCTTCGCTTTTTTTGATTCAAAGCGCTGCAGCTCTTTTTCGGTCATGCCCAAATCTGGAGGCTCCGCGCCAGCTCGTTCTTCAGCCGACAAGGAAACGCGTCGATCCATCAACAAGCGAATGGGGATTTCACCAAATCTTACTTCGTCGCGGATGAAATTCATCAGGTAACGCCGATAGGTATTCGGAAAGTAGTTCGGATCGTTGCACTTAATGACGATCGTAGGAGGCTGCGAACTGACTTGTGTCGCGTAATAAATCTTGGGTCGCTTCGTGCCGGTTACGGGAGGCGATTGAGCAGCCAGCGCCCTCTGAATGATCCGATTCAGGTCGCCGGTCGTGACGCGTTCACGCGACTGTTTGAACAACATTTGAGCATGGTTGAGCAACTTGCGAACATTGCGGCCGTCTTGTCCGGTCACAAAGGCAATTGGCACATAGTTCATCGAGGCGAAGTTCTCTCGCAAATATTCGCTCCAAGCCTCCGTTGGCATGTGCGGTGCCATCTTATCCCATTTGTTGACGACAAAGATACAAGGTTTATGGTTTTGCTCGATGTAGCCGCACAGTTGTTGATCAATTCGGGCAATGCGCTGGCTGCAGTCGAAGAACATCAAAACCACATCGGCGTACCGGATTGTCCGATGAGCGCGATGGTCGCTATAGAAGTCGATATCGTTTTTGATGCTCTTGCCCCGTTTCAGCCCGGGTGTGTCTATCGCCACCATCGTTTTGCCGTCGATTTCGAATCGGACATCAATGCTGTCGCGAGTTGTCCCGGGGACTTCGCTAACGATCATCCGCGGACTTTGGACGAGCGTGTTTATGAAGGTACTCTTCCCAACGTTTCGACGGCCGACGACGGCAATTTTCATTTCCGGTTCGCTGAGGTCGTCCGCATCGGCTTCCAGATCTTGCGGCATGAGTTGGAGCAAGGCATCGAGTAGTTCTTCCTTGTTCCGGTTGTTCTTCGCGCTTACCACGATGGGAGCTGCCAATCCCAATCGCTGAAATTCTTGGGCTGCATTTTCCCAGTTTTCCCCGTCGCATTTGTTGGCAACCAGAAGCACCGGTTTATTCAATGCCCGTAACCTCCGGGCAATCGTCTCATCCAAATTTGTCAGGCCATCTTTGACATCAACCACGAACATCAAAATGTGAGCCAATTGAATCCCTTGTTGGATTTGTGATTCAATTTCCTCGTCCAATTGATCGACATCGTTGATACCAATACCACCGGTATCGATCATTTCAAAATACCGCTCGTTATGGTTTACCATGTAGGTCATGCGGTCGCGTGTGACGCCGGCCATATTATCGACGATGGCCAGACGGATTCCCGCCAGCCAATTGAAGATGCTTGATTTGCCAACATTCGGACGGCCTACGATGGCGATTTTTGCGACGGACATGGTTTCAGGAATTTGTCTGGAGAAATTTGACTCGTTAAACGGGGATGCATTACCCCCCGAACAAGACCCGCCGAGCGAGACCTGCCGAGCGAGACCTGCCGAACAAGTGGGAAAAGCCAATGGCTATTCGCGATTGTCTGTGGGACCTGCGCCCCCGCCGAGTGAGTTCGAACCTGAGGGCGAAAGAGCCTTGTTTTTGAAAGTTTTCTTTTCTTTATCGTCCCCGCCGAAGGGCATTTCGTCGAGGGGCAAACCGCTGGAAATTTTGTCCGGGATCGCTTTTAATGGCCTGCAGTCGCTTGGTTATGAGAATATTCGTCAGGAAAATTCGCCGATGGATTTGTCGAAACTTGAAAAAAAACTCTTGGAACGCCTCGAATCATTGGCTGCGGCCGGACTTACTCACCTGCCACGAGGTAAGTCCCGTGTGGAGTTTTCATTCCAAAAAGCATTAGCCAGTGAGACTCAGACGAGCCCTAATGCGGTTCGCGAATCTGCTGGGATAACCGAGATACCTGCACTCGTCCACCAACCAGCTCCGCCCCCAGATTTCCGCTCCGTTGGCAATTCTCCGATCACGCCAAAACCCTCAATTGCAAAACCAATATCGCCCACCGCGCTCAACGAGGAAGTGGATTTGCGACCCTATGGCCCCTCTTGTTCCGATGCAGATCGCCTCGCCAAGCTTAACTCTTTAGCGCACGAAGTTGCAGGCTGCAGCCGGTGTAACGTTCTTTCGGCGTGTCGAAAACAAACGGTCTTTGGCGTCGGAAACGTTCGCCCCCGTCTGTTGTTTTTTGGCGAGGCGCCAGGTGCCGACGAAGACCGTGTTGGCGAGCCGTTTGTGGGTGCTGCCGGACAATTACTCGACAAGATTATCACCGCGTGCAAGATGAATCGCGAAGATGTCTATATTTTGAATACGGTAAAGTGTCGCCCACCGGACAATCGCAACCCGACAGCACAAGAGATGGCTAATTGCTGGGATTACGCCGAACGCCAATTCGAAATTTTGCAACCGGAGTTCATTTGCTGCTTGGGTCGCGTTGCCGCGCAGAAACTGCTGAAGACCGATTCGCACATCGGACCGCTTCGCGGAAAGTTCTTCAAATATCGAGGCAGCCAAGTCATCGTTACCTATCACCCGGCGTATCTACTGCGTACTGAATCGGCCAAAAAATTGACTTGGGATGATATGCGAATGCTGATGAGCGCCATGGGAATCGCGGTGTAATTGATGGGCTTTGACCGCCCAGTTTTTTGCCAAAGCACCCCAATTTGCCGGAAATCGTTCTCCCGCAAACGGTTTGCAGTGCGGAATCCAGCATACTGGTTGACAAATCCTATGGTTTAGTCGAAAACCAAGACGCCTTTTTTCAAACTTTTCCGCTGGAACAACTAACAAGAGCTTACGAAAGTTCCAGCATTTTACTTCCTTTTCCCCGCTGTTTTTCTGGACAAATGAACTGTCCCGTCATCGGCGACAACGATCGAGCATCCATTGTCCACAGTCATATCTGACGGAGCGCAAACCGCTCCTGCTCCTGCCCTGGATTGGGTCCGCACAACTCGACAGGTTTTGAAAAATTCCCATACCGATTTTCACGAGGTGAAGCCTTGGATTTATTGGCGCGACATGTTCGTGGGTGCAGCGATTGCTTACACAGCGGCTGGAATTTTCCTGGCTGCTCCCGCTTTTTCGGCTTGGCAAATCGTTAGTTTTTTCGTTGCAATTTTTTGGCTTTACCGTGTCGGTTCACTCATTCATGAAGTGGCCCACTTGGGCGGTCATGAGCTGAAGAGCTATAAGGTCGTTTGGAATTTGATCGTTGGAGTTCCCACGCTAACCCCATCCACTTTTTTTACGGGGCATCATCGGGATCACCATACCCAACGGGTTTACGGCACCCCGGAAGATCCAGAATACGTGGTCAATGTTTGCAGTCGCGGCAGTTTGCTAAACCTGGCGTCGTATTTCTTAGTGGTTGCACTCTTCCCGCTGATGGTTTTCTTGAGATTTCTACTGGCTCCCTTGTCGTTCATCACGCCAGGCGTTCGCAATTTTGTCCTGCGAAATCTGTCGGCATTTACCTTTAACTGGAGATACAAACGTCAGGTGACGCGAATCGACCGCAGAACATTTGCCGCGCTGGAATTGCTGTGCTTTTTCCGGGCGTTGTGTATTCCGGGAGTCGCGCTCCTGGGTCTAGCGCCTTGGTCCCGCATGTTCCAGTTGTATCTCTTGGGCGCTGCCGTTGTGACGTTGAACCAATTGCGACAGTTGGCTGACCACCATTTTGAAGGGGACGGCGGACAATTGAGCATGTCAGACCACATCGTCGACTCATGCAACTATGTCAACAAAGATCCTTTGACATGGCTGTTTTTTCCATTCGCGATTCAGTATCACGCCCTGCATCATTTGTTTCCATCGTTGCCTTACCATAATTTGGCTGAGGCCCACGCGTATTTGATGCGAGAACTACCAGACAACTCGCCTTACCGCCAGCTGGAGCAACCGGGCTGGTGGTCTGTCGCTAAGAAAATGTTGAGGCAGGCCACATAACGGCAAGCCAAGTTGCCCAAGCGTTTTGTCGCCCAAGTACGTTTTATCGCCGAAGCACGTTTTATCGCCGAAGCACGTTGTATCGCCGAAGCACGTTGTATCGCCGAAGCACGTTGTATCGTCCAAGCGTTGCCTATGGATTATTTTTTGGCATCGTTCGTTTGTTCGGCCACTGGCGTTTTCAATTTGCGCAGGTCGGTATGTTCCTGCTGAACAGGCGGAAATAGACTCCGCGCGGCCAAACCAATGGCAATTCCGGCAAGGACGAGGAAAAACCGATCTCGCCAAAATTGACCGAACCTGCGTACTGGGCTCATCGTTGCCGCGAAAAATGTTGGGGGTTAACCGGAATGGAAAATGCTTGCTCAAATAGTTCCGACTGTTCGACGTAGTGCATTTTTTTCGAACCGGTTGAGGGGCTTGCGGACTCCGATCGCGAAATCACTGACACCGGATAGTCCTCGTGCAAACCGAGTTCTTCCCATTTGACGCGAATAAAATACCACGCACCCATATTGCGAGGTTCTTCTTGCACCCAAAGGACGGGTGTTCCCGCAGGATAGGAACTCAGGACTTTTTCGATGCTCGTTCGTGACAGCGGATACAGTTGCTCAAGTCGCACGATTGCCACATCATCAATTTTGCGTTCTTCCCGAGCCTTCAGCAGGTCGACGCCGATCTTGCCCGTACACAGCAGAATTCTGGCCGGTGACTGTAACTCTGCCGCCCGTGGATCATTGAGCACTCGTTGAAATTTACCCGTGACGAATTCTTCAAATGGACTCATGACCAGCGGTTCGCGAAGCAAGCTCTTGGGCGTAAAGACCACTAATGGCTTTCGCCAATTGCGATGAACCTGACGCCGCAACAAATGAAAGTGTTGTGCGGCAGTCGTCGGAAACGCAATCTGCATGTTGTGTTCAGCCGACAAAGTCAGAAACCGTTCCATTCTCGCGCTGCAATGTTCCGGACCTGCGCCTTCGAATCCGTGCGGGAGGAGCAGCGTCAAACCGCTGAGTCGTCGCCATTTTTCTTCGGCACTGGAAATGAATTGATCGACGATGACTTGCGCCACGTTCCAGAAATCGCCAAATTGGGCCTCCCATAAGATGAGGCTTTCCGGAGCATCGAGACTGTAGCCGTATTCGAAGCCCAGCACACCGGACTCGCACAACGGGCTGTTGATCACTTCTACTCGGGCTTGATTCGCGCTCATGTTTTGCAGCGTGAAATATTTTTCGCCAGTCTCGGCGTCATTCAAAACAGCGTGTCGTTGACTGAACGTCCCCCGCTGGCAATCTTGACCCGACAAACGGACCGGGTGACCTTCGAGCGCCAAAGATGCAAAAGCTGCGAGTTCGGCAGTTGCCCAGTCGATCGGTCGGTCCCCAAGAGCCATTTCGCCGCGCGAGTTAATGACTCGTTGTAACTTGCGATTCACGTTGAAGTTCGCCGGCGTCCGTCCCAATGCTTCAAAAACGCTCCGGAGTTGTTCGTGCGAAACACCGGTTGCACCCAAATCGTCTTCGCGCTCACGGCCACCATAATAATGGCTCCAAAAGCCGCCGAGTGTCTGAAGATCGGATTCAAACTTGCCGCGTTTGGCGGTTTCAAACTCCGATTCGAGTTCTTCCCGTCGCTGGGTCGCGATTCGCTCAGCTTCGTCTGCGGAAACTTGTTGCATCTTGAGCAGCTGTTGAACGTACATTTCGCGGACGGTCGGCCGCGCATCGATAGCTTGGTACATCGCGGGCTGTGTGAAACGTGGCTCGTCGCTTTCGTTATGTCCCAGTCGGCGGAAACAATACATGTCGATCACCACATCGCGATGAAAAATCGAGCGGAATTCCATCGCCAATTCCACAACTTGAGCCACCGCTTCTGGATCTTCTCCATTGACGTGAAAGATCGGAATTTGCAACATCTTGGCAACGTCGCTGGCGTAGGTCGTCGACCTTCCTTCTTCGCTCGGCGTTGTAAATCCAATTTGATTGTTCAGGATCACGTGCAGCGTTCCGCCGACGCTATACCCAGGCAACTCGCTCATGTTAAGCGTTTCTTGAATGATCCCTTCGCCCGCAAAGGCCGCATCGCCATGGACCAAGAGCGTCATGCAGCGTCGGCGATCATTGTCCTGGAAGCGATCCTGTTTCGACCGGCAACGTCCATTCGCGACCGTGTTGACGTACTCCAGGTGGCTTGGATTGAAGCACAGCGAGATGTGGATTTTCTTGCCCGATTGGGTCATCCAGTCGCTGCTGTAGCCCATGTGGTACAGCACGTCGCCCTTACCCCGATTTGAATCCTGGTCGGCATCGTCAAAGCTCCAGAAGATATTTTGCGCCCGTTTTTGCATGATGTTGGCCAGCACGTTCAAACGTCCGCGATGGGCCATTCCTAACACCACTTCTTGGACGCCATGTTCGCCGGCCTTCTCAAGGGCCAAATCGATGAGCGGGATCAAGGTTTCTCCACCTTCCAATGAGAAGGTCTTGGCGCCGATGTACTTTTTCCGCACGAATTCTTCGAAAATCACCGCGTCTGTCAGGCGAGTCAAAATTCGAATCTGACGGTCATGTGAAAGTTGGATTCGATTTTGGGAACTCTCCATCCGAGTCTGCAACCAGTTCCGCACATCGTGATCATCAATGTGCATGAATTGGGCGCCAATCGAGCGGCAATAGGTCTCGCGAAGTTTGGCGATGATTTCTTCCAGCGTTTGCTCGTCGCTGCCCGAAATCGTACGCGCCGAAAAACGCCGAGCAAAGTCTTCTTTGGTGAATCCGTAAGCCGCCGGATCAAGCTCGCGGTTTTGTCGGCGCGGAATGCCAAGCGGGTCGATGCGAGCCTCCAGATGACCCCGCACCCGAAATCCCCGCACCAGTTGGTCGACGCGGTCTTGCAAGTGAGCAATGTTCATCGCAGCGCTGTTGCTCTGCGAAGAAGCCGAATTGTTTCTGGGTTCCGAGCCATTGAGGCTGCTGGCAGATTGCCGACTTTGATTCGCTTCCGCGACAAACCGGGCAAAATATGCCTGCCATTCAGCGGTCAATGAATTTGGATTTTTTTGGAACTGTTCGTACAGTTGATCGAGGTATTCTTGATTGGAAACGTTCATTTACGATGGTTTAGCGTAGATGCTAGGGAATCGGCGGACAGCGAGAGAAAAATCGCTGGCCGTCGGTTGATGATGCGTGAAAATCTCGGTTCAGTTTATCAGCGAACGGTTTTCTTTCCTATTGGAAAAGCACTGAGGATCAAGGCTGCGTCACTTCGCCCCCTTGACTTTGACGCCCAATTCACGACACTATTCGGGCCGAATCGCGGCTTTTGAAGGCGTAGCTCAGTCGGTAGAGCAACGGACTTTTAATCCGTAGGTCCTGGGTTCGAGCCCCAGCGCCTTCACTATTTTTGCAGGGTTTTTTGGGCTTCAGCCGAGTTTGGTGCACCAAGCGGTACACCAATTTGACGTGCCGTCGAAAGTCGCTTCACCATCCCGCGACATCGTTTCCAGCCCGTTTCTCCACCAGATACAACCGCAGCACGATCGCCGATTCCGTTTCTCTTTCCCTGAGCGACAAGTCGCCAGCCGTCGGTTCTCCAACTCTTTCAATTCGAGAACAAACGCCAGCTGTCGGTTCTTCCTCCCTGAGCGACAAGGCGCTAGCCGTCGGTTCTCCTTCTCCGCATTCAATTAGCGAAAAAACGCCAGCTTCGGTTCTTCCACGCTTTCAATTTGCAAACAAAAGCCAGCTGTCGGTTGGTTCGTTGGAAGACCACCGGCTGCTAGCGCCTTGCCGCTCACAAAATCACAGTCAATTGCAAGCTGCGATTGACGAAATACTTCGGCCCGAACTTTTTCGACTCGTTCCGCTCAGCAGGCGCGGCAGGAAGCAGTCGCCGAGTGTGGCGAGCTGGGCAGAATGTCCTAAGGGAATTAGGTGGGTTTTTTTTTGGACTTTGATTTTGACTTGGGGGCGGGCGTCCCAGTTTTTCGATGGATTCGTTCCACCCTTTTCCTAGTTGGTTCCTCGTTGGCGTCGATCTCTCGATCGCGTGGCGTCCCAGCAATCTCGGCGGCAACTTCCGCGAACTCGTCACGTTCGACTTTTGGTCCCCTCGGTCGTGAGGGACAAAGAAATTTTCGAGCAATGAGCATTTGCTCGAATTCAGCCTGTTTTTCCTTGGGAAGCGCGTTTTTTGCCTGAGCAAAACGACTGTAATGCGTGATGCAAAGTCCACGGGACCTTTCGACGTTTTCACATAGCAAGCATTTTTTTTCATCCATTCGAAAATTGTTTGATTTTTTTTGTGTAAACGCAAGTCCCCTACGCTCCGAGGCGTGGCTTTTTGGCTGGTTGAACAATAATTGTGCGGATTTCTGAAGGCGGTCGCGTCTGGTAGACTGGGGGTATGGCGACCGAAAACAACCGCATTTTGATGGCGACTGATATTCCGTTTTGGAATGCCAAAACGGGGGCGGAGCAACGAATGTTTGCTCTTGTCAAGTTCCTACGGCAACCGCCGTTTGAGATCACGACTTTCTATGTTGGCTCCGTAACGCCTGAGGACCATCAGTTGATTCTGGCCCATGGGCTAAACGTCGTCTTTTTTGAAAACGAGAAACCGCCCGCTGAATTTCTGTCGCGGATGAAGTGGTATCTCGAAGCGACGAAGCACCAAATCCAGAAGTGGATGACGAAGGCCAAGTCAACCGAAACCGACGACGAATCCACCAACCGCCAGCCAATGGTGCCCCTCACGCTTGCCGATTATCGCTGGCCATGGGCGATGGACCAATTTCGGCGGCTGTTCGAACGCTATCGACCGCACTACTTCATCGCTCAGTACGTGACGATGAGTTATTTGTTGGAGGCCATTCCAACCCGAGACCGACAGCACGTTCACTGTTTGCTCGATACCCATGATATTCTTCATGACCGAGGGCTACAATTTGGCGCTGCGGGATACTTGCATTGGTTGGAAATCGAACGCCAAGAAGAAATCGACACTTGGAACAAGTTTGACACGGTGATTGCGATTCAAGAAAACGAGGCGAATTTGATTCGCTCTCTTGTCAAGAATCCAGACGTGCTCGTAGTGGGTCATGCACCGACATTTTCCAGTGCAATTCGCAGTGTCCATCCGGAATCCGACCGTTTGCGAATTGGCTACATCGGGTCTGCGAATTATTCGAACTGGCACGCCATCAATCGGTTCTTGATCGAGGTTTGGCCGGAGTTGATAACGCTTGAAAACGTCGATGTCGAGTTGGTGGTCGCTGGCAAGATCTGCCACTGGCTGGGAATGATGGAATCCGAACGCCAAGAACGGATGAAAACAAACCGTGTCCATCTGCAAGGTGAAGTGCAATCGCTTTCTGCCTTTTACGAGTCGGTCGACATTGTCGTGAATCCCGTCCAGTTCGGGACTGGCTTAAAAATCAAAAACGTCGAGGCATTAGCCTTCGGCAAACCGCTCGTGACGACGGCCAGCGGTGCAGGGGGACTAAACGAGACCATGCAAGACTGCTGTCTGATCGTCGATAGCTTGCGAGAAATGGCCGACCAATTGGTTCGATTGTGCAGTGATCGGGAACTTCGGCACAATCTTTCTCAAAAAGCGATGCGTGTTGCAAACCAAGAGCTGTCCGAAAGCGTTGTATATTCGGAATTAGCCCGTCATTTGTTGAATTCGTCAAAAAAAGACTTTCAAAAGCTACCATCTAGGTAAAAATAGACGATTGGCGAAACACTGCACGAGTTGTGGGGAATGATTACCTGTTATTCAGGGTTGCTCCCCATCAACCGTTTTAGATAACCCCGTTTGACATTCTTCGACAGCGAGATCGCGTCATGAAAACTCCTAGACGATTTGCGTTTACGCTAATCGAGCTTTTGGTCGTCATTGCCATTATTGGCATTTTAGTCGGAATGACCTTGCCGGCAGTGCAAATGGTACGTGAAGCTGCGAACCGAACAACGTGCCTGAACAACTTGAAGCAACTGGGAATTGCGGTCGAGATGTACGAAGGAACTCGGAAGTACCTGCCGCCGTCTCGCGCGGCGGACGGATTTCTGACTTGGCCAGTATTTCTGATGCCTTATATGGATGCTCGGAATGCGTACGAACAGTTCGACCTCAAGGCACTCTTTGCCGATCAAACGGCAGACAGCGTGAAGTTTGGGATGCCGAGCATGTTTTGCCCGTCGCGCCGTTCGCCTGAATTCTTGAGCCAATTCGAGGGTAGCGGCGAACATGTCGGCACCGTCGGCGACTATGCGGGCAACGCTGGATCGACGAAACATTTGAATCCGGCGCACGATTGGGCGGGATTCACCGTTAAGGTCGACGGAGTCTTCAGTTCGGGATTTGCCTTTCAAAACCCGGTTCAAGTCAATCGCCTTGTGAACGGGGAACGCGGTCGCTACCGGATTGTCGATATCTTGGACGGTGTTTCCAACACAATTTACATTGGTGAAAAAGCGGTCAGCAACCTGTATCTGGGAGCACCCGGTGGCGCTGCGGACAACTGTATTTACAACGGTCAGGAACCAGGGACATTCATGCGCGTGGGTGGTACAGGGCTTCCGATTCAGTACAAGAAGAATATTGATCCGCCACAGTTTGGCGATAATCCTCAATGGGGCAGCTTTCATCCGGGTCTCTGTAATTTCGTATTTGGCGATGGCAGTACGCATACCGCTCCAACTTCGGTGGACGAAGAGGTCTTGCGTCGGCTTTGTTCCCGCAATGACGGCGCGGTGGTTCAAATCGATTTTTAACCCGCGTTTTGACGGAGTTCTTTGATGCTAGGGCAATCTGTGTTTGCGATCGGCAGTGATGCCGAGCTTGCCCATCACGTTGCGCCCTTTGCGGACGACGTGTCGCTGCGCATCATTTCGCCAGACGTCGCGCTTGGATCAGCCCGAGCCGGCGATTTAGCGATTTTCTACAGCGAACACTTTGACCGTTTCCGACACTGTTGCGTGGAGCTGAAAAAAAGAAACGTTGCGACGTTGTATATGGTTGACGGGATTCTGGAATGGCGGAATTCCTTTGAGAACCGCGAAACCGAACCGGCCTGCCCTTGGACCATGCGCACGGTGTTATCGCACAAGGTTGCTTGTATCGGTGCCAGCCAGCAGCGAATTCTCGACGCGTGGGGCAATCAAGGCAAGACGGAACTTGTCGGAATCCCTCGTCTCGAAAATCTCTGTCGGCTTTTTGCTGAAGGCCAATTGAACCGCCCCCGCGCCGCAAACAATTTTCGGGTGTTGATTGCGACCGCTAAAACGCCGGGGTTTACCGACGATCAAGTTGCCACCACTAGAAAATCATTGGTCGAATTGCAGGCGTACTTTCAAAAGACTCGATTCACTGACGATGGCCGACAGATTGAGGTCCAATGGCGATTGAGCGGCGGATTGGCCGAACAATTGGGTGTGCCCAATCATGCACAAAACTTTGGCGGCACCGAAGTTGTCGAGCAATTGAAAGCTGTTGACGCAGTGATCACGACCCCTTCGACCCTAATGCTGGAGTCGATGTTGCTTAACCGCCCGACAGCCCTTCTTAATTTTCATAATAGCCCGGCTTTTGTGTCGGCAGCATGGCAAATCCAGCACGCAGACCAATTCGCGTCAGTTTTGGAAGAACTGGCCAACCCACCCGTGGTGAAAATAGAACTGCAAAAATTGTTGTTGGGTGATGCGCTCTACTGTGGCAGCAATTCGATTCAGCGCATGGTCGAATTGATCGATGGCATGAAGTGTGAGGCGCGGGCGGCGCTGGCAGCCAATCACCCGCTTTCGTTCTCCCAGGCCATTTTGCCGACACCAATAGCCGCTCCTCAAACCTTTTCAGCCGAAACTTTGTGCCCTCAAATTGCAGTACTTGGATTTGATTCACCACAACAACTCGCGGCAGAATTGGTCCAATCGCGGCGGGAGATTTCCCATTTGCAACGTGAACTGGCACAGGCAAAAACAGAACTCTCCCAGGCGCATGGGATTTTCGAAGAAATCCGAAATCACCCGATCGCGGGCCCGATTGTACGTCTTCGCGAATCTCTATTGGGTTTCCTCAAACGCCCCAAACAAACGAACACCGCTGTGGAAAAGTCCGTCCCAGAAGTGAAACCTACCCCAGAACTGCCTACCCTTACCCCGTAACCAGAAGCCCGCATGTTGAAGTCTTTGGTCGATCATCCATCTCCACGCGAAAGAGACATCCAATCGATGTCGGTCGATCCGGTGGTGCTCTGCGCGGCCGATGAAAAATATGCGATGCCTTTGGCTGTGACCTTGGTTTCAGCTGCCGAGCACTTACAAGCCGGCCATACGCTACGGGTTCACATCGTCGATGGGGGAATGTCGAAAGGTTCCAAGGTCAAACTCGAGAAGTCCCTCGATGGGTACCCACTGCAAATCGAATTCGTCGATGCGGGCTTGGTTGATCTGAGCGATCTGCAGACCTCACATCACATTTCCCATACTGCCTATTTGCGATTGTTGGCTGACCGATGGCTGCCGTCCAGTTTGGACAAAGTCATCTATTTGGATTCCGATTTAGTGGTGCTTTCCAGTTTGACGGACTTGTGGGAACGGAATTTAGCCGACAATTACTGTTTAGCGGTTCCAGATATTGCTTGTCCATTTGTCGACGCTCACAAGGCGGGTCGGCGGACTTTTCGCAAGTCCTTACCCTATTTGGCGACTTGGAAACCAATTCCTAACTATGATCAACTGGGAGTCGACCCCCACAGTGGTTACTTCAACAGCGGCGTCATGGTCCTGAATTTGAAGCGTTGGCGAGAGGAATCGTTGGGTGAGCGACTCATGGCGACGTTGCGCGAAAACGCGGAACACGTTTGGTGTTGGGATCAATATGCGCTCAACACCTTGTGCAACGGCCAGTGGGGACAGTTGCCTTTGCATTGGAATGTCGGAGCGCATGCGTTCGAGTTCCCGGCTGCCGATTGCAGCCCGTTTTCACAAGTGGATTTCGAAAACATGCTGGAACGACCAGCAGTGATGCATTTTACGACGGAGTTCAAGCCGTGGGATTATCACTGTTCGCATCCCCGACGCGATCTGTTCTTTAAATTCCTGGACAAAACCGAGTGGCGTGGTTGGCGACCAAACAAACCGAAATTTCGATTTCGCGATTGGTGGAATCGGCGAGCCGTTAGCACGATGAAGCATCTCACAATTAATTACCGCAAACTGATCTTGAGCGGAGCTGCACGATGAACATGCAACGTTCCGTGAAGGCTCTGGCGCGGGAGCAACCGGCCTCCCCGCGCAGCGCAAGTCCGCTGATCACATTGTTTGCCTTGCCAAAACCTTTCGTGGATCCTCTCATCACCCGGATTCAAAAGAATGCAATTCACAGCTGGACACAGATGTCGCCGGCGGTTGAAGTGATTTTATTTGGAGATGACTACGGAATCGAAGAGGCTGCCGACGAGCTAGGCGTTCGTTACGGGGGTGCGATTCGACGCAACAAATTTGGTACGCCGTTGTTGAGCGATGCGTTCCGACGCGTTCATGAAATGGCCGAGTCGCCGAGCCTGATGTACTCGAATTCCGATGTTATTTTTCGCCACGACCTGTTGATTGCTGCGGAAAGGATTTTGGCATGCGATGACTTTTCTGACTTCGTAGCTTTCGGCCAGCGACATGACTTACAAATCGACCGAGCGCTCGATCTGTCGCAAGAATCGGACCGAATCTGGTTACAACAGCAATTTAGTGCCTGGGCCCGCCGTTCGCCGGTTGTGTGTAAGGAATATTTTCTATTTCCGCGCGGAGTCTATGAGTCTCTTCCGGATTTTGCTGTGGGGCGCGGCAACTGGGATAACTGGATGATTTACCATGCGCGGCAGCGTGAAATCCCGGTCATCAACGCCACTCGCTCGATCGTGGCTGTGCACCAATTTCACAACTATAAACACCTTAAAACCTCGCGACTTGGTTGCTACGTTACTTGTCCAGAGGCGCGCGAGAACCAACGTTTGGCTGGTGGGCGACATTTGGTTGCCGGTTCCTGCGGGACTTGGCGAATGACCGAAGGTGAAATCCGCCCCATTCCTACCGCTGCTTGGAACAGCGATTTTTGGCTGAACCTATCCGAGTTCTCACGCATGATTCTGAAGATGCCGTTCGAACGATAATTCGCTTGTCATTGGCGATATTCCAGACTTGTGAGTCGTCGGCAGCATTCACGGTGAGCGGCCGGCTCCTTCCCCTTGCCAGATTACCGCCGTCTTGTATCGTGGGGTTGCCCTTGGGAATCTGGAGAATTGTGATCCTTAGTGACCCACAAGTGAAGGCTTCATTCCGCGGCTGATCACGATGAGAGACTTGCAGTCTAACGGGCCTGATGAATTTTGCCTCCCGTGTGACGAGACTACAATTGTCGGAAAAAGCACTTAAGCCCATACTGAACCAGCGTTGACGAGGCAATATTCGGTGTCCAACGCTGTCAACGAACTTCAAGATTGAAGAATTCATGCTGGTTTGGATTGCGACGATTTCGTTTTTGATGCTTGCCTCCGCCCATTTGGGCGGAGCTGTCTGGTTTTCTGGTTGGTTGTCGCGTCACGACCATCGCTTGCAACGTGGCGACCAAACACCAATCTGCGCAGTCCTGATGAGCATTCGGGGGAATGATCCTTTTCTCGCTGAGACATTGCGATCATTGGCGACGCAAGATTACCCCGAAATGTCCATCCATTTGGTCGTTGACGGCAATTTTGAACACGTCGAAAAAATGGTAAACGGTTGGAAATCCAGCGGCACGCTGCGGCATCCGCTCATTGTAGAGCCGTTGAACTCGCCGTTGGCAACTTGCGGGCTGAAATGTTCGGCGTTGTTGCAGGCGTTGAATAAGGTACCAGAAGCCGCAGAGGTCATTGCGTTGATTGATGCCGATGTTGTACCCCGGTCAACTTGGCTGCGCGATTTGGTCGCGCCCTTCGCTGATCAACAAATCGGTGCCGTGACCGGAGGCCAATGGTTCGAGCCGGCCTGGAACCACAAACACGGATCATGGATTCGCAGTCTGTGGAACGCCGGTTCAATCGTGCCAACTTCGGTCCTGGCTCATCCTTGGGCCGGTTCGTTTGCAATCCGCCGTCGAGATTTTGAATCGGCCGATTTGCAGAGGCTATGGCAGACCACGATCGTAGACGATGGCCCAATCGCCCGTGCGATGCACCAAATCGGTTCGAAAATTGCGTTTGAACCACGACTGATTTCCGTCAATCGCGAGGACTGCGGCATTGCGTACAGTGCTCATTACATTGGTCGCATGTTGACCTGGTCGCGCTGGTACGAGCGGGCCTTCATCAACACCGTAATCCATGCAATGGTCCTGACCACTGTTTGGGTTTTGGTGTCGATTTCGCTGATTTCGAACGCGATGGCAGGAGCCCGTCATTGGGTGGCTTTGCTGGCAAGCGCAGTGGTTGTCGGTTGTTGGATGAACGCGGCGGCGTACGATTGGTTGCGCCGCGCGATTGTGCGGTTGCGCCGCGATCGTTTTCCACAGGCCCCGCGGCTATCCTTGCTCCGACAGCTCTTCGCGACATTGCAGATTCCGGTAACTCAGCTGTTTTTCGTGTGGGGAGTCATTCGAGCGTTGACCTGCCGAACGGTGGAATGGAGGCGTGTTCGATACCGCATCAGCGGATCGACCAACGTTCGGATTGTCGAATGGAGCGATGCGAAGACCATTGTGCCTCAGGGACATGATTCGGTTTGAGCGGCCTCGAATCGTTTGACATAGGAAAGGTCTGCGCCGAATTCCATTGTCAACTGCTAGCATTACTAAGCCAAACAGGCCATTGGCACCCGTCATTACTTGACACGGTGATTCCCCGGCGGGTAGTTTGACTTGCAGTAGGAAGCCCCTCAATTACTAATCCGTCTCCGGATCAGTGGGGGTAAAGGTTTTAAATATTGTCAGCTGCGATCAGTCGAACAGCGTTTGTTTGACCTCGCGGTTAGATGGCCAACGGTTCGAACGCTTGCAGTTGCGGCGATCGAGTTCCCCACAGGAAGGCCTTTCGCGATGTGGTCGTTCTACATCTTTGAAATGGCATGAGATTGGCGATCGTATTTTTTTGAAGGAGTTGACCTATGTTTCGTCGTGCCTTTTCTTTTGTGGCCGTATTGAGTCTTGCTGTTTCGGGATTTGCCCAATGCTCGAATTGCGGATCGTCAATGCCAGCTTACAGCTCACCAATCATGTACTCGGGACAAATGACTTACACGTCATATCAACCCATGATGATGAGCGCTCAACCAATGAGTTTTGGCCAGCCAATGAATATGGCTTGCGAACAACCGATGATGACATCGATGCCTTGTGCACAGCCGATGCAAATGACCTATTGCAGCAGCAATGCTGTAAACATGCCGGTTAACTGCTCGACTCCCATGGCGAGTTGCGGCACCAATTGCAGCGCACCAATGCCTTGTGCCAACATGTCGACAAATTGCGGTGGGGGTTGCCCAACCATGAATTGCAACACCATGGCGAACTGTGGCCGTTGCTGTCGTTCAAATTGCCCGCAAACAAATTGCGGTTGCTCGAACGGCTGTCAGACAAATTACTTTCAATCACCCTGCTCCAGCAGCAATTGCGGTTGCGGAGTTGCGATGGGTTACAGCACGAGTGCTTGCTCAACTTGCAACAGTGGTATCGTGTCAGGCGGATGTGCCGGTTGTGCCTCCACGTCCCAATCCGGTGTAGTTGTCGGTTCGTCCGCTGCTCCGCCGGCCGCGACGACATCTCCAGAGCCTGTCAAATCTCCAGAGCCTGCGAAATAGTACTCGGGAAGCAGATTTTGCGGCGGTCGAAGAGCCAAATTCTCCGGTCGTTTAGACGAATCAACAGTGGGCGATTTATCGCTCACTGTTTTTTTTGATACACTGTGAAAAAATCGCCGCTAGAATGCATTCGTATGCGAATTCAAAATCCTAACTCTGACAATCCCACAGGAGGGTTTCGCGGCGGTTCGTTTTCGAGTCGCGGTCAGATGTCCGAATTGGAACGTCTCTTTCATTTATTTGTGAGTTTACAAATCTTGTTCGGATCTCGACGTGGTGGGGTGGGCGTCCCCTTGGTTTTGCTGGCTATATTGGTCGGTGGTTGGTTCGCCTATTCCTATTGGTTTAGTGCCGACCCCGCATTAAGTCGCGCTGACCGTAAATGGGAATCGGGAGAATCCACACAGCGGATCGAGGCGATCAAGGACTATAAAGAGCTGCTGCGGAAGAAGGATCCGCTGGAACCGAGTTTTTTCTGGATGAAGGAACGCAGCGGGCGTGCTCGATTGTACCGCCGCATCGTCGAGTATCATGTAATGTACGACATTGATAAATCGGCGGCCCGGGACTGGATCTATGAAGCTTGGGGGGAGAACATCCGCGATCTTGACTTTGAAAATGACGAGGTCAACCAGTACTATAGGAAAGTGACGGATGAAATTAAGGCTAAACAAAAATCGTTAGGGCCACTGGGCGGCGTCTTGAGCAAATAGGCACGTCAATCAGTCATCTCCGTTTCGTTGAAAACCACTAATTTGGACCGAACCCCGCCGGGCCACACGCTAGCGGACGGATTTGAATTTCGAGGTTCTTGATCGCTTTGAACTTGGGACTGAGCGGTCCTTTTGGTAGGCTCCCCGTGGCGTCGAATTGGACTCATGACGCACGAGCCAGGCTATATCTTTGTCACGGATGAAAGGATCGATTCGATGACTTGGGCACGACACTTTGTTTGGTTGATCATCCCTGTTCTCTATGTCGGTTGCAGCAGTAGCCAGCCAATTTCGACGGTCACTGAAAACGAAGAAAAGTCGGCGAATGGAACCGAAAAAGTCGATTCCCAGCAGTCGCCTCGTGGTGCGAACACAGCCCAAAATTTGAACGAACAAGGCCGGCGATTGTCGGAAGCCACAGAACTCGCTCGCGAGTTGGCCGACGTCACCCAGGCTGCTAACCAAGCCCAAATGGCGATGGATTTTCCAACGGCGAAAGGGCACTGGAGTCGGTCTGTCGAAATTTTGACGCGCCTTCATGGTGCAGAATCCTGGCATACGAAAAATGCTCGGGAATTTCTGAAGGTTTGCGAGTTTCAATCGCAGATGAAGGGAACCGAGCTCGACGACTTGAAGCGTCTGATGGCGATCCAAGACCAAATCACCAAACATTTGCAGAAACGCTCGATTCAAGATGCGTTACGATTTTCCAATGAAGCAACAGAAATTTGTGCGCGACTGTATTCCAAAGATTCCTATCTGTTCGGAAAGCAGTTAACGCAACGTGGGCGACTGGAGCAGATGAACGGGAGCTTCGACCAGGCAGTGTCCCATTACGCCGAGTCGCTTCGGTTGCTGACGTTGCACTTGGGAGAGTCTCATCCCGACGTCGAAGCCCTGTATGGCTTTCTGGGAGAATCGTACATCGGACAGAAGGATATGATTCGCGCGATTGAAAATTACAAACAGGCTGCCCGTCTGGCCGGTGAAATTTGGGGTGAATCGAGTTTGGAATATGCGATTCGGGCAAATGACTTAGGGGTTGCCTTTCACGCCATGCGTGACCTGCCCACGGCAGCAAAAATCCTTCGGGCGGCCGAATCAATTCGACGCGAAAAACTGGGGAATGAGCACCCTCAAGTTGCCCACAGCCTTTACAATTTGGCCATCGTCTATTTGGACATGGATCGGCACGAGATCGCCGCGCAATCGCTGGAACAAGCCTTGGCTATTTTTCAAAAAGCCTATCCACCGTCTAGTAAACGAGTTATCGACTGCCAGGCAAAATTGGCAACGACGTTGATGTTGCTTGATAAGCCGGCGGCTGCCGAGCCCCTGCTTAAGGAATTGCTCGCCACGCAATCCACTGGAAAAATTGATCCGCAAGAGATCGCATCGACACAATATCGATTGGCGATCGCCTTTGCCAAACAAAAGAAGTTCGCGGACGCTGAACCGTTGTTTGAGGAAGCACTAGGAGTCCAGGAAACGCTCGCTGGCCCCAACCACGTGAATACCATCCGGACCATGAACGCCCTGGCCACGTTGTACGCCCAAACGAATCGCCGCGAACTCGCCGAAAAAATGGCCAGCAAAGTGCAAGCAGTGGGATACACCGAAAATTCCAACACATTCCAGAAATAAATAAGCTGAAATGAAAAGTTGTCGGGGTTGATTCACACAGGATTTGCCCGAATCGCTCACCGACTAGAATGATTTCGGCGGCTGGTTGTCCGACCGCCGAACTTCAGAAAGTGAAATGACATGTTTTCCCTCCGGATTGCCATCGCCTTTGCTTTGTTTCTTCTACCTGGTTTTGCTGCCGATGGCCAAGTCGTCGAGTTGTCTGATGTCGATACGTTGGTCGTTTGCCCAGAGGCCTTTCAATCGACGCTTCGGCCGTGGCTCGATTACCGTCGACGACAAGGGCATTCAATTCAAGTGATTGTTCCTCCAGATTCCGCGACGGCATTGTCCGCACGAATCCAGAAGGAAGCAACCAAGAGCAAATTGCAAAGTGTCTTGTTGATTGGCGATGCGGGGAGCGCAGAATTCCAGGTTCCAGTCGACTACCAAAAGGCCAAAGTCAATATTTTCTTCGGCAGCGAGCCGGACATTGCCACGGATAATACGTTTGCCGATATGAACGGCGACCAAATTCCGGAATTAGCAATTGGTCGATTACCGGTCGATACGAATGAAGAGTTATCGACGATGATCGACCGAATCATCGCTTACGAAAACAGCATCGATTTTTCGGATTGGCGGCGGAGGATCAACGTTGTCGCAGGCGTGGGGGGCTTCGACCCGATGACCGACAAAATCATTGAGCAGTCAACCAGCCGATTGATCAATCACCACATTCCACAGGGCTATCCATTTTCAATGACTTACGGCAGCTGGTCCAGTCCGTACTGTCCGGCCCCAGAGAAGTTTGGCGAGACTTCAATTGATAAGTTCAACGAAGGCTGCTTGTTTTGGGTTTACGTGGGGCATGGCAGTCGGCATCGTTTGGATTCGGTCTTCACGCCGAAGGGTCGGTATGAAATTCTCAATGAAAAGAATGTAAAGCAATTGGAATGCCGCGCCGGAAGTCCGATCGCAATCATGTTGTGTTGTTACTCAGGGGCTTTTGATGACCCAGAGGACTGCCTTGCAGAGCGCATGTTGGTGCAGCCTAAGGGACCGATTTCAGTCTTATGTGGCAATCGAGTCACAATGCCCTATGCGATGAGCCTGTTGAGTTTGGAGCTGATGGATGAGCACTTTCACGGTGAAGCGGCCACGCTGGGGCAATTACTGTTGCGAGCCAAACAACGATTAGTGAATCCGGAACTGGGCAGCATGACCACGCGGGAAATGCGGGAAGAGATCGAAAAAATTGGCTCTTTGTTCAATCCCAAACCGGAATTAGTCCAGGACGAAATTTACGAACATCTGGCCTTGTTCCAATTGCTGGGCGATCCCTTGTTGCGAATCGCGCGCCCTCAGGAAATTGCATTCTTGGCAAAATTAGACGAGGGAGTTACGAATTCGGTAGAAATTGCTGGCCAAATGCCTTTCGATGGCGAATTGACATTAGAGGTATGCTATGCCCGAAATCGATTTCGCGAACGTCCCATGTTCAGGAATGAATCGAAGTTAAAAAAGGACGCCAACGAGGCGATGCATCACGATTATTTGAAGCATCAAAATACTGTCTGCACAAAACGAGTGGACCGGGTCAAAGCCGGCGAATTCGTTACTCGCTTGGAGTTGCCCGTCGACGCTTCGGGCGAACTGACGGTCCGCGGATTTTTAAGCTCGCCGGAATCTCATGCGATTGGCGCTCAGACTATTTTGCTGCGCTAAAGCTACGAGGTTTCATCGCCAACGGTCGACAAAGTAAACCAGCACCGAGAGCGCGAGCCAAATGACGAAGCACAAAACGATGCTCAGTATGCCCATGATGATGATTGGCATGGCCAGTTGAAAGGCGCTCAAGGCCACGGCAAATGGGTTTCGCGAAAACAGCATCGTCAAGAATGAAGCGGCGAAGGCCCCGGTTACTGCCAGAACCGAGCCGCGTCCTGCGCCCTCGTAATCACTTCGGCTAGGCGCCATGTGGCTGGCCACGCACAACACAAGGTACAAGAATACCCACAATCGCAAAGTTGCCAGATTTTTCCAAGCGAAAAGGCCCGTGACGAATTCGCCAAAAGCCTGATGCAATCCACTGAAAAGCTCCCCCCAGGAATTTGCCTCCGACATTGCCGGATGATGCAACAACTCATTCGCCAGTCTTGGAAAGAACAAGAACAAGAGGAGGAGCATGACCAGTGAGCCGCCAACCAATGGTGCCGTTCCGATGAATACGTTGCCCAGCTCTTCAAACCAATTCCCTCGGCGATAGGAATGTCGGACAAAGCCCAAGCGGCCGGTCTTGACATCCGGGTCAAACAAACGCACTTCGTCCACTCGGTGTCCAAACGTCCAACAGGCCACAACATGACTCAATTCGTGAATTGGAGTCCCCAGCCAGCCGGTCCACATGATGCTGCGCCAGCCAAACCTCAACGCCAGCATGGATTGGATACTGATCTCCAGAAAATGTGCGGCAACTGCAAACGCGACCGCTGGAATTGACAGAATTGCCAAGAGGTTCAAGCTGTTAATGAGGATTTCGGTCACGGGTAGTCGAACCTGTTTTTCTGCGCGTTCTTTTAAGAATTTCCCGATCTTGTCGACTGCTCCAGGCCGTGGAAATGCCAAGTTGCCGCGACTCGATTGGGTGCCCTTCAAACGGAATCTTTTTGCCCTATAACTAAAGGCTCTTCGTTCGTCACTTATGGATTGGCCATACGAGTCAAACGTCGGTCTGCGACTTCACTGTTGAAACTATGAACAAACCTCCGCTAAACAAAATCCCGCGAGATAAGATACCTCAGGGAGCTGTCTTGTGCGATTACTGCACCGCCAAATGTTGTCGTTACTTCGCATTACCAATGGAAACTCCGACGGAGCAACGAGATTACGACTTCATTCGTTGGTTCCTGTTGCACGATCGGGCATCCGTATTTGTCGATGACGGCACCTGGTACATTTTGGTACATACGGTCTGTAAACATCTGCAACCGGATCATCGTTGTGGCATCTACGAAACACGACCACAAATCTGTCGCGAGTACCACACAGACGGTTGCGAATATGAAGACAACCATGTCTACGACCGTTACTTCGAAACGGCCGAACAGGTGCAAGATTACATCGATGCGATGTTCCATAACACGCCAAACGCTGAATCCTTCCGTTCACCGCGGCCTGTACTTTTTCCTGTTCTGTACGAAACTCTTGCGACGGCTATTCGATGACCAATCAGATAATTCAGCCCCGAACGCTCAAGGGTTTTCGGGATTTCTTGCCCGAGACAATGTTACCGCGTGAGTCGCTGATCGAAATTTGCAAAAAAGTCTATCGCTCCTACGGATTTGCGCCGATCGACACACCCGCGCTGGAGCTCTTTGAAGTCTTGACTGGCAAGGGCAGTGATGAGACGGATCGCCAGATGTATCACTTCTTGGACCAAGGCGAACGTCATGTCGGCATGCGTTTCGACCTGACGGTTCCGCTCGCACGATTCGTTGCCCAGCACAGCGCCATTCTCGGAATGCCGTTCAAGCGTTACCATATCGCCAGCGTTTGGCGAGGGGAATCGCCTCAAGCCGGCCGTTTCCGAGAGTTCATGCAATGTGACTTTGACACCATCGGCACGACCTCACTGACCAGTGACATTGAAACGGGACTCGTGATCGTGGACTTGCTTCGGGCAATCGGATTCGAAGATTTCCAAGTTCGCATCAATAACCGCAAGGTTCTCAACGGCATACTCGACAAGTTCAGCCTTCTCGAAAAATCGACGCATGTTCTACGTGCGATCGACAAGTTGCCCAAGGCCGGTCGGGCGGCGGTCACCCGCGAATTGACGGAAACCGCACAACTCAACGAACAACAAATTGAGACGATCCTGCAGATTGCAGAGTTGGCGGGAGAAAGTTCATTTGTCCTTCAAAAACTGGAAGAGATGTCGGCCGGGAATAATTTGGCCGAAACCGGTTGTCATGAATTGCGTACCCTTGTTGCCGCTTATGTCAAACTCAAAGTAGACGATAAGATTCGCCTCGATCCGAGCATCGCTCGCGGGTTGGACTACTACACCGGAACCATCTTCGAGACGTTTCTAACCGCCAAGCCCGAAATTGGCAGCGTTTGTTCTGGCGGCCGTTATGACAATCTGGCTGAGTTGTTCACGAAGGAGCAATTGCCGGGCATCGGCGCGTCGCTTGGCCTGGATCGGTTGTTGGCGGCTATGGAAATGTTGGAATTGCTGCCTACGGCAAAAACTCCCGCACAAGTGATGATTGCCAATTTTCGCGCAGAAGATGTTCCCCAATACTTAAACATCGCCAAGTGGTTGCGGAGCGGAGGATTGAACGTCGAAGTGTATCCCGATTCGAAGAAATTGGGAAACCAATTCAAATTTGCCGATCGACGGCAGTTTGGCGTGGTCATTGTTGCAGGCCCCGACGAACTCGCCGCGAACCAGGTCCAGGTCAAATGGCTGGCAGATTCCGCACAGGAGGTTGTTTCAATTGGTGATAACGGGCAAACATTGATTCAACGATTGATGGAAAAATTGAATCTGGGGTCGCGTTAATTAGAATAGAAGTACAGTTTTGGCGTTCACTAGGCCAAGGTAAATAAGTTAACTGTAGGAATTGGCCAATCGCTTTTCCCGTTTTGAATGGAAACCTTTAATGTCACTTGCACCGACCAAAACAAAATCTCGGCAAAAGAAAAAATTAAAAGAGTATTCCTTATTGCTTTATTGCCTTGGCGGCCTGTTCATTTTTGTTGCCTTTGTTTTGTTTGTCTTACCGGTTTTCATCAATCCATTTCGCGGCTTTCGATCCATCATGCCATTGATCGCACTGATCAGTGGCGTTTTAGGGGCGGCAATCATTGCGACGATATTTTCCATCAACAAGAAATTCCAGTCGGCGAGCACATTGGGATTAACGTTGCTAGTGCTAACTGTTGCCAGCTACATCGGCTGGTTTCGATACAACACGTTTGTGTTTCAAAATTGGAATTCCATTGATTCACCCGAATTATTCTCGCCCCAACATATCTTTATGGCGAGCCAATTCTACAAACAACAGGAATATGGTGCGGGAGTCGCCCTTACCTGCGCCTTGGTGTTGTTGGGATTGTTGGTTTCATGTATTCCCATTTTTCGGGCTCGGGACATTCCAGAAAACATCGAAAAAGAAAAACAAAGGGCTTTACGGCAACAAAGTAAGGCCACGCCGTTCCGTGTCCGCCCCATGCGTTAAGCAAATATTCCCCACGATTCTCCCCGAGTCTAACCTTGATCTTGCTGTGCGTTTCGGGGGTCAAGTTGATCGGCTACAATACGAGCGGATCATACCTTTCATTTGAAATTTCCTATCATGCAGACAAGTCACCGGATGGGACGCCGTCGTATGTTCGTGTTTGTTTCGAAAGTGTTTTTTCTGCTTTGGGCTTGTGGCAACTGTTGGGCCCAGCCTCCCCAGTCGTCCGACTTGGGAATCGAAATTGAACAACTGATCAAACAGTTGGCGAGCGATTCCTACGATTTGCGACAAGAGGCTTGGCAACGGCTGCGGTCGATTGGATCCGCAGCGGAAATGCAACTTGAGTCTGCCCTTTCGACCGATGACCGCGAGGTTCGCCAGCGAATTCGGATGCTGTTGACTGCTTCGAAGATGCGCGTCGCGCCGGACGCCTCGTTTCAGCTCATTGAATTGCTTTCACAATTTGGCGAATTACCTGAGGTCTCCCAGCAAGACTTTTTGCGAAACCTTGTCGAACAGGGCAGCCTTCGTTTGGCGCTGGACGTTTTGCGGCAATTGCCAGATCCAGAAGCCGCGCTAAAGTTGCAACAATCTTCATTTGTAATGGATTCGGCGCTAGCCAGTCTGGCACTCAGCAAGGATCGTCAGGCTGTTGGCGAACTCCTCGTCCATTCTTTTGTCCGCGATCACTATCCCCAACAGTGCTTGAATTTCTGGAAGGCGTCGGGAACATTGCCTGCCGAAATTGCCGGAATGTTGGAGCAGGCGTCAGCGCGAAGTCTGGCGGATCGCGAACTGGATCTATTGATTCGCGGACTGAGTTCCTTGGGGCGACACGACGATGCGCTGCAGTGGATGAATCGCGTCCAAGCTCCACAGATGCGGCAACAGTATCGGGAGACGCTAGAGAATAACCGTGCGAACTGGCAGTACTTTTGGGATCAACAACAGGAATTTCAACTGCCTGATTCTTTGGCCATCGCCAAATTATCCGAGTTCACTCCGGAATTAGACGGACTTCAAAAACGATTGCTGCTCGCCCGACTGCTCAACCGCGTCGAAGAATACCAAGCGGCGAAAGCTTGTATCGGCAAGGTCTTGGAGGCATTTGATTCCAAGACCGTAGAGACGACTCTGGTCCCCGATAGCCTGGTCAAAGCGCTGCTGCTGAATGGCGAAGTCGATCTGGCCCTTGTCTATCTGGAGAAAAACGATCCGACCACGGCCCTCAAGGTTGCCAATTATCTCTTGCGATTTGATGTTGCCAAACGCTTGCTGCAGTATGACGAAAATGTTGAAAAGCGTTGGAGATGGTTCGAAAACAAATTTTCGCAAATGTCAACTTTGGAAAGAAAGTTTAGCTCGACCAACGATGAGAAACTCGGAGAGCAAATTCTGGCATTAAACGAACTGTTAGTCGAAGCGGCTGAGTTTTTTAGCTTGGCGGGAATGAACGAAGATGCGGCGGTCTTGCTGGAGCAATTGCTGCGGAATATTAAGAATGACCATTACGAGTCGTTTTCCCGGCGTCAGGATATCGTTTTGCGGATGGCCGAAATGCGCTTGCCCAATCTTTGGCAAATCATCGATGCCAATATCGACCAGTCCAACTATCAGTTTTGGTACCTGCAAAACGCGCTGTTTGCTGAAAAAATTGTGTTATCAAATTTTTGGTACGCGCAACTTGCCAACTGGCAAACAACATCTCCCACGCGACTTCAGCTGATTGCCACTCTTCTAAATGAACCAATTGCTCCTGTTTATTCGGCCGACCAATTGGATCTTTATGTTGAACGATTAGACCGGTCACCGATGTCCGAGCGGCAAACAGAACCCCCCGGCTCGATTAATTTTTCGATCGCCCTCACTTACTTGGTCAATGGGCGCGAACAGGAGTTTGAGCAATTTGCCAAAGAGGCCTTTGAAAAGTACGGGTCTGTTCAAGCGGGCTTCCTCTTGGGCATGCGTGCGTATGACGAGGAGCGCTGGAATGACGCGATTGACTATCTATCGGTAGTTGTGGACAACGATCAACTGGAGCACCGCGAGTTGGCGCTTTTGATGCTCAGTAAGTCCTACTCGCAAACCAACCAGCAGGAAAAGGCCGACGGGGCGAAACTTGCAGGCCTGCTCTCGGGCGGAAGTCGTCTATCGGCTGCACTCGTTTTGAAACTGATCAACAATGGTTTCCACCAGGAGCTCGCGGAATTCGAGTTGGATCGATTCTCGTTAGCTCAAGCCTTCAGCAAATTGGACGATGTGCGATCCGACAAAGAAACTGAAATATTGATGTATGAAACCTTGGACTCGGAACGGTTCCCGTTGCTCAACGAATTGTTTCCATTGAGCATTTATCGCGATTCGCAAATTCGCAAGGCCCGCGCTTTGTCGGCCGCAGGGAAGGTCGACGAGGCGGGGGCGCTGGTAGCCCGTCAGGGAGCATTGCTCTATTCTGATGCGAGCCTGAGCGAAGATTTGATTGCGAAAATGCTAGAACGTGGTCAAACTGAAGTCGCCCAAGGAATTTTCGATCAGCAGGCAGGCTGGTTCACCAACCAATTGCAGCAGTGCCCCAACAGCAATCTTTTACTCAACAATTTTGCGTGGACCTGTGTCTGTGCTGATCAACGAATTGACATCGCAACGTTTTGTTCAGAGCGATCGTTACAAGTTCGACCTAAACAAAAAAATTACCTCGACACTCTGGCGGCGTTGTATTTCAAGCAAGGGCGGGTAGCTGAAGCAGTTCAGATGACTCGCCAATGTCTGATGCAGGACCCGGAAAACCCTCACTATCGCCAACAGTTGAAGAAATTTCGGGCCGCACTATCTCCAGCAAATAGCGGTAACTGAAGAAGTCTGAGCAACTAACTCTAATTGGGGCCATCGCCGATGCGCATCGATCGTTTGTGGGTAACTGTTGTGTTTATCGTCTTGGTTTCCGTTTCGTGCAGGGCTTGGGCTCAGGAACAAAAGCTCGACAACTGGAACGTCTCAATCGATGGTGGTAAAACGTTCCAACCGATTTCCGTTCCCGGGACAATCGAAGACCAGATCAAAATCGATTTTGATGGGGTGTCGATTTATCAAGTGTCGTTGCCCCACCTGGACCTTGACGCGAAACAACGTTTGCTGCTTCGATTCGCGGCAGTTGCCACCCAAGCAAAGGTTTTTATTGACGATGTCTTCGTTGCAGAACATTTGGGTGGTTGGACGCCGTTTACTGTTGAGATAACCAAATTCATGCGAAATGCCCAGGCCGATTCGCCTCTCGTGCTTAAGGTTGAGGTCGACGAAAAAGTTGGTCACAACACGCAAGGATTTTTGCCTATTGTCACCAATCATTTCGGAGGCATCTGGCAACCCGTCAAGATGCGGGTCGTTAACGAATCGTTCATCATCAAGGACGCGATTTCGATTGTTCCCAATTTGGGTAACAATACGATTGCACTCGAGGTCCCTTTAAGCAGGAAGAAGGGCGATGGCAATCGCGCAGACATTTCGCTCGGAATTATCTCGGGCGTACAGCAAGAGTTTTTTCCAGACTCTGTCTCTATTAACTGGAAGTTGAAAGCGCAAAACACTGAGTGCCATGTTTTGGGGCAAGACCAGGCGGCTTTTGAAAACGTCGTTTTGACTGGAACACTTGAGGTTCCCTTTCCGCTTCAGAAATGGTCCCCCGAAGACCCGCAGCGTTACCTGCTCAGAATCGACAGCGGCAGTGACCAAGCGAGCCTGGAATTTGCGGCAAGAGAATTTGCCGTTAGTGAGAATGCCTTTTTGCTAAACGGACAGCCTTATGGGATTCGAGGGATATTGAACTGGGGATATGCACCGCCAAGCGTCGCTCCATCATTGGATGAAAAATGGATGCGACAAGAAATCAGTTTTGCGAAAGAACGCGGCTTCAATTTGATGAAATTCTGTTTGTGGATTCCACCCAAACGTTATCTCGAACTGTGCGATGAAATGGGGATGCTGGCATGGATCGAATACCCGACTTGGCACCCGCAGCTTGACCAAAAGCATCTGGAAGAATTGCGGCGAGAATATGCCGAGTTCTTCGAGTTTGACCGCAATCATGCTGCGGTGGTCCTGCGCAGCTTGACTTGTGAAACTGGCCCCAGTGCAGATCTGGAGGTCATTCGATCGTTGTACGAGCAGTGCAAGGCGGCTATACCAGGTGCGATTGTTGAGGACGACAGCAGTTGGATTTCTTGGAACCGAATTCATGATTTCTATGACGATCACCCCTATGGAAACAATCACACGTGGGTGGCCACTCTGAATGGGCTAAAAAAATATATCGCCGAACATTCCCCGAAACCGCTTGCGCTCGGCGAAGCCATTGCGGCGGACACGTGGACGGTTCCAAACGGTGACAATGAAATCGCCAGCGAGAAGAGTCCGGCTCATGGCCCTTGGGCCGCTGCCGACAATCAACGCTGGCAAAAAATGATCTCCAAACTAGCCCAGGTGCGAGGGCGAAAATTCGACTCGGATTTGTTAAGGCCGCAGTCCGCACATTACGGCATGTTGATGCGCAAGTTTCAAATCGAGGTCTTCCATCGGGAAGTCCCCAGTGGAGCTTATGTCGTCAGTGTCATCCGTGATTTCCCCAAAGCGTCGATGGGGCTGATCGATTACAACAATAGTCCCAAGCACTCACCAGCGGATTGGGAGTTTCACGGGCCGCGAATGATCTTGTTACAAACTGAACTTAATCGTCGGAGTTTTGATTCGGGATCGAAAGCCCCGGTGACGTTAAAACTCACCGATGGTTCGGCGAATGCGCGCGGGCCAGCGGAAAAAAACGAAACATCAAAAATAGGATTGCGCCTGTTCGACGCCAAAAAACAAGTCGTCTTCGAGGCCGAAGCCGAACGAGTCGTCGAGGATTCTAGGACGCACTATCAACAGGAACTTCAATTGCCGACAGTCGATTCACCGCAACGATTCGTGCTCCAAGCCAGCGTGGAAAATCCTCCGCGACAGGTCGTGAAAAATTCTTGGCCGATCTGGGTTTTTCCGATTGTAAAACAGAAACGATCCGTCGCCGTTCATCCTTCCGCCGCGAGCCTGGCAGAAAACTTGCAGGTGGATAATGTGAATGCTCAGGGTACAAAGCCGAAAATTATTTTGACGCGAAAGTTCGATAGAGAGATCTTGGAGTCACTTAAAAATGGCGCTCGCGTCTTAATGATCCCCGACGGAAGCGAAGGAAGTTTTCCGACCCAAGACCATTGGTTTCTGCGGGGATCCGTCGTCACGCTTCCGGGCAAGCATGATCAGTGGCACCTTCCATTCAAGATTCCTGTGAACGAGAAAGTGAACGAACAAAACATGTTCGTTGAATTGCAGCATTTCGATTTGGCGGGTCCCGTCGTACCGAACATTGGAAATATTTTAGAGATGACTGACCCGTTGGTTTTGTTGTGGGACAATCATGACATGAGCGAAGTCAGGACGCATGGATTGGTGTTTCGGATGGACGTGGGCGAAGGCCGCTTGTTTGTGACCACGCTGAATCACGGTGGAACGACAAACTCAGTGGGTCGCTGGCTTTTAGATCAATGGTTCGCACAAATCGAGAACGACAAGCCTGAGCCTATGCCTGCCGGTGTACGTGCGGCTGCTTTGGCGCGTTTGGAAAGCGAATGGAACCGGCAAGTGTTGCCCTTGCATGATGTCGATTGGCAATTTAAGCCAGACCCTAACGAGCTGGGCGTTGCAGAGCGTTGGTTTGCGCCGGAGCTTGACGACCAAGGTTGGGGAAAAATCCGTGTGGATCGACATTGGGAAGGTCAGGGCCACAAGGCTCTCGACCATTGGGCTTGGTACCGCCGAGACGTGATTATTCCAAACGACTGGAAATCACCAACGACCTACCTGAATTTTACAGGAATCGATGACTATGCGGATATTTACGTCAATGGCGACAAGATTGGCAGTGTGGGCGATATCGCCAAGAAAGAAACGGCGTTTGAGACTCGACTGAGTCTCGACGTTTCAAAGTGGGTCGCCGCGGGAAAACCCCTGCAAATCACCGTCGCCGTCTACGATTGGTTTGGCGCTGGTGGAATCTTTCGTCCAGTAACACTGTCCACGGATCCGTTGTCAGCGAATCCGCCGATATTGAAATAGCGGGGGGCGCTAGGACTACTTGAGCGTCCTTTAGTTTTCGCCGGCCGGCTTGTTGCGCGACTTGAGTTGTGTGTGGAGGTAGTTGGCACGTTCGATATTGCGTTGCGTATTACTGCCAACCGAGCGTGTAATTTTTTGCAAGTGTGCAGGCTGCATGTGAATGAAGAGCTTGTTGATCGTCGAAATATCCAAGTCGCCGATTAGACCCAGGTTGATTCCCATTCTTACCCGCGACAGCAAATGCATTGCTTCTTCGCTACTTATTTGTTGCGCGGTTTGCAAAGTGCCGTAAGCTCGACTGACTTGATCGAACAGGTCGTGATGATTCTCGTTGATCAAGAAGTCTCGGGCTTTGCGTTCGTAATTGAGCAACACTGGCACAACCTCGCTGACGCGCATTACCAAGTCTTCTTCGGTCTTGCCCAGCGTAATTTGGTTACTTACCTGATAAAAATCTCCGAGTGCTTGCGATCCCTCGCCGTGCAGGCCGCGAACGACCAGATTAATCCGCTGCAAACTTCGGAAGGCCTTGTCGATTTGTTGCGTCATGACGAGGGCCGGTAGATGGACCAGAACACTGACCCGCATCCCAGTTCCAACATTGGTCGGACAGGCCGTCAGATAGCCCAATTCGGGATCAAAGGCGTAATCGATCTGCGACTCAATCAAGTCATCCAGTTCGTTGATTTGGTCCCAGGCGTTTTGCAAATCCAAGCCGCTTTTCATGACCTGAATTCGTAAATGGTCTTCCTCGTTGATCATGACGCTGTGACGTTCCAGCGAATCGACGGCAACCGTGCGAGCGCCCTCGGCGTCGGCCAACTCTCGGCTGATCAATTGGCGTTCCACGAGCAGTAATCGATCAATGTCCTCGAGTTGGGCAACGTTGATGTAATCGAGTTGGGCCAGGCGCGAGTCGCGTTGCATTCGCTCTCGCACATTGGCTTCGATGTTAGCGCGGTCAATATCCGAACAACGGCGAACGTACGGGAAGTCTGCCAAATTGCGGGCGAGGCGAATTCGGGTACTCATCACGATATCGGATTCCGGTCCGCTTCCTCGCAGCCATTCCCCCAAAACGGGAACGAAAGTATCAATGGCCACGTTTGGCTCCTTCCTCTTCCAGTTTGCGAATTTGGTCCCGCGTCTTGGAGGCGTTTTCGTAATCTTCGTTTTCGACACAATCACGGAGGCCGCGGCGAAGTTGGATGATTTTTGCGGCCAGTACTGGATCAAGCAGGGGGCGTTTGGGATGTTTACCCACGTGTTTGGAGTTGCCGTGGATGTTGAGCAGTAAAGGCTCCAGTTCTTCGGCAAAAAATTTGTAATCGTGAGGGCAACCCAGTCGCCCGATTTGTCGAAACTCGAAGAAGGAAATACCGCACACTGGGCAGGTTTTAGTGTCGAGTTCGCGAAGCTCTTCCGCCGTTTGCTCCAACTTCAATTGGTCCTTCACGGCTTTGGTCATCGTCTCCGCTGGCTTTTCGCCGTCAGGCTGCAGGAAGGTTTTCGCGCAATCGGCACAAAAGTGCAGTTCCACCAGTCCTTCGGTTGTCAGGTCGGTAATATGGAACGTCGCGGGCTTTTCGCATTTCTGACATTTCATGGTCGGGTCGTACCAATCAACAAATTACACGGTTGCTTCATTTCGGTGAATTCTACTCAGTTTATCGATTCTCGATAACGGGCAGCAATGGCAACTCCACTCAGGCCGGTCAAAGACGTTGTTCGAACGCCAGCATTGTCGACCTGGAAATGATGGGGCCGAAGAAGGACACGTTTTCTGCAGGTGAAAATCTGCTAAATTCGAGACACTTCAGACAACGCAAAATTTGGTAGCGGACGATGAAATTTTAGGCTGGATTTAGATTTCTTTTCAAGAGTAACAGGGTGCGCCCTAACTTATGACGATTCAACCAGAATTTCGTCGATTTATGGAACTGGCGAGCCAATACGATGCGGTACCAGTCTCGCGTCAATTATTGGGCGACAGTTTGACTCCTTTGTCAGCGTTTCGCCGGTTGGATCATGGCGACACCGCCTGCCTGTTCGAGAGCGTCGTCGGAGGTGAGAAGATTGGTCGCTACAGCTTCCTCGCCTTGGACCCCCAGCGGTCCATGACTGCCGTGCGACAACTCGTGACATTTACGGATGGTCGGCAAAAGCAGACTTTCGAATCTGCTAACCCGTGGGAAGAGTTGCGGAATGAACTGGCAAAAGTTCGTGTTGCGCCGGTCGACAAGCTGCCGCCGTTTGTCGGGGGGGCGGTCGGTTTTGCGGGCTACGATTCAGTGCGTTACGTGGAGAACTTGCCCAATGCCCCGCAAGATGATCGCGGGATACCGGACCTAAGTTTTTCGTTTTATGACCAGATGATTGTCTTCGACAATGTGACGAAGACGATCACAATCATCGCATTGGCTTGGCCCAAACGACATACCAACGATCGCAATGCTTACGATGAAGCCGTCTATCGAATCGAGCGCACGATCAGACAAATGAATCACCCCGACGCAGACAAAGATCTGCAAGCGACGGACGTTGTTGCAGTGCCGACCAAGCCGTTGAGCATCACTTCTGAAACTTCCCAGCAAAAATTCGAAGAGACGGTGCGCAAATGTGTCGAATACATTCAGGCGGGCGACATTTTCCAAGTCGTGCTCAGTCAACGTATGGCAACGCCATTGAAGGTCGAACCGTTGGAGATTTATCGCACGTTGCGCGTGTTAAATCCGAGTCCGTTTATGTTTTTTGTACGGACTCCGGAGGTCACCTTAATCGGTAGCTCTCCGGAAATCATGTGCCGAGTGGTGGATCGAAAGATGACCGTGCGGCCGCTTGCGGGAACTCGCCGTCGCGGAGTGACCCCCGAGGAGGATCGGGAGCTCGAGGTTCAATTGTTGGCGGATGAGAAAGAGCGGGCGGAGCATGCCATGCTGGTCGACCTCGGGCGAAACGATGTTGGACGAGTTGCCAAGTTTGGCACGGTAGAATTGCCCGATTTGATGGTCGTCGAACGCTACAGCCATGTCATGCATATTTCCTCGACGGTCACAGGTGAATTGCGAGACGACTGCGATGCCTTTGACGCTTTGATGGCGAGTTTGCCTGCCGGAACAGTGAGCGGAGCGCCCAAGGTGCGAGCGATGGAGATTATCGACGCGATGGAACCCTGTCGGCGCGGCCCGTATGGAGGTGCCGTTGGTTATATCGATTACTCGAACAATGTCGACACTTGTATTGCTTTGCGGACGATGGTGATCAAAGACGAGGTGATCCATGTGCAGGCAGGAGCCGGAATTGTCGCCGACAGCGTTGCGGCGGCGGAATTTGAGGAAACCATGAATAAGGCACGTGGGCTTCTCCACGCCATCGAAATCACAAATGCCCGTTTCGGCGTTTGAGCAACCCCACGAAATCAGGACGAACCGACCCGCATCGCCTTTTTTTAGAACGCATCGGCAACTAAAATCGAATCTTTTCCTCAGAACCGAACCCCCGATCGGCGGACCCAATTGTGAAGATTTTACTAAATCAACAACAACTCGAAGCCGGGGTAGAGAACCTTGCCGACGAAATCAAAGGAATTTACGGGCATCAACCACTGACCATCATCGGAATCATGACGGGCAGTGTTGTTCTGCTCGCCGACTTGATACGCAAATTGGAAATGCCCTTGCGTGTTGGAGTGGTGCAAACATCCAGTTACCGTGGTACGGAACGCGGCCCGTTGACTATTAATTCTGAACTGATGCTCGATATCACCGACCGAGACGTGCTCCTCATCGATGACATTTTCGACACCGGACATACACTTAAGGAAGTCATTCAATTAATGAAGTCGTTAGGGCCTGCATCGTTGCGATCGGCTGTGCTCTTGAAGAAAAGCGGTCGGCAAGAGGTTCATTTGGTCCCGGATTTCGTCGCTTTCGACATTCCTGACGAATTCGTGGTTGGCTACGGATTGGATTTCAATGACGAGTATCGAAACTTGCCTTATTTAGCGTGTTTGGAAACGGCCGATTTGGAAACTTCGCAGTATCCCGCATGACAATCCAACGCCTGGCGATCTTGACTCGTTCGTTTTGGCCGATCGTCGGTCCGTTGGAATCGCAAATTGGATTGTTAGCTGGCGAGTTTCGACGTTGTGGGCATTCCGTGCATCTCTTTACGTCACAGTGGGAGCCCGATTGGTCGACCGACCTGAAATATCGCGAAGTGCCTGTAAGGCGTGTGGCGCGAACCTCCGGAGGGTCGTGGGGAGTTTCGCGATTCGTGAAGACACTTGCGCGGGATTTGATTGTGAATTGTCGCGATTGGGATGCAGTGATCGTCGTCGGCGGCGCGGATGAGCTCGAGGCAGCGATACGGGCAAAAGAGAAAGGCGGGCCTCGCCAAGTGGTCTTTCGAATGGACCTGCGGTTGAAAAAAAGCTTGCAACGTGGCGCAGGCCTTCGCAAAAAAATGGCGAAATTGATTCCGCAAGCCGACACGGTTTTCCTGCCCCAGTCTGGATTGGCCGAGTACTTTCAACGGTACGTCAAAGTGTCCCCTAAGATCCTGTCCGACGTAATTGCGGACGAGAGTTTTCGCCCTACTGACACGCGTGAAAAGTTTTTATTGCGCGAGTCGATAGGCGAACTGCACCCGCTGCTCTTGTTGGCGAAACGTAACATTTTGGCGGTCTACAACACTGATTTTGATGATGATCCCTCGTTGACGTTTTTGCTGGAGGCATGGGCCAAGACGGTTCGCAGAATCCCGGAGGCCCGGCTGTGGTTGATTGGCGACGGGCCCCAGGCGGCGTCCGCGTGGCAAACAATCAATGATCTAGGCATTTCACATTCGGCGGTCTTAGTTGGGAATTTCGACCACGGCGAGGATGCCTATCGCGCGGCCGATTTCTACATTCATCCGTTAGCTAACTATGATGACCAATCGGGTTTGTTTGAGGCAATGGCGTGCCACCTTCCCGTCGTTTTTTCAGAATGTGAAACGACTCCCAGTTGCCTCGACGATGACCAAACCGGTTTTGGATTTGAGGCCAATTCAGTGAGCGACTGTGCGCGGGCCTTGGGTCGAATGTTCGAAATGGATTCGCCGCGCGATCGCCTTGGTCGAAACGCCAGTGCTGCCGTACCCACGAATCATCGCTTGAGTCGGGCGGTGGCCCAATGGCAAGCGGTCTTGGAGTCTGCCAATTGCCAGTCGCGAGCGGAAACCTGAAATGAATAAGTGCCTTTTTTTCATATCAGACACTAGTCATTGGGGACCGTTTCGCCAGCTTGAAATGCTGCTCCATCATTGGTCTGCCGAAAAGATCTCCGCCGAAGTCGTTTTCGTTTCGTTTCAACAGCGTAACCAAGAAACAGTTAAGGAATCGCCGGACTTCCGAACTCGCAATTTGGTGTTACCTCGCCGCAATCCGTTTGCGTTTCGGAAAATCGAACAACTCATCCAATCGACGGGACCTGCCAAAGTAGTCAATTGGTGCAGCGGACCTTTCGTGAATTTAGCGACAAGACGCGCTCACTACGAATTGGTCGAGGTGCAATTTGAAAGCAAGCGTTGTCGCCAAAATCTAGTTTGGGATCGATTTTCTCGGGTACCGGATGTTTTTGTAACGAACGACGTTCGTTTGGTCCAACGGCGATTTGGAGAGGATCGACCGCCGCGAGTTGAGATCATCGCCAAGTCGGTCGGAGAAATTGGGAACAGTGAAATACCGCATGACCAAGCACGCGAGAAATTGCGAAGGGCTTTGCAAATTCCTGGACA